>Ga0247821_10001510_pt1 | contig 12992 bp, 10 predicted proteins | sample 13C_Glycerol_Day_FD_192481 | JGI IMG/M metagenome (GOLD analysis project Ga0247821, IMG submission 192481) | Soil microbial communities from agricultural site in Penn Yan, New York, United States - 13C_Glycerol_Day14 | ecosystem: Environmental > Terrestrial > Soil > Agricultural land | place... | reverse complement strand
CCGGGGTGACGTGGTCACCATCTACATGCCAATGATCCCTGAGGCCGTGGTCGCCATGCTGGCCTGTGCCCGCATTGGTGCGATCCACTCGGTGGTCTTCGGTGGTTTCTCGCCCGAGGCACTGGCCGGTCGGATCATCGACTGCAAATCAAAAGTGGTGATCACTGCCGACGAGGGACTGCGTGGTGGACGTCGTACGCCGCTCAAGGCCAATGTCGACCTGGCGCTGACCAACCCGGAAACCGCCAGCGTGCAAAAGATCATCGTGTGCAAGCGCACCGGTGGCGACATCGCCTGGCACCAGCATCGCGACATCTGGTTCGAGGACCTGATGAAAGTTGCCTCCAGCCACTGCGCGCCAAAAGAGATGGGCGCCGAAGAGGCGCTGTTCATTCTCTACACCTCGGGTTCGACCGGTAAACCCAAAGGTGTGTTGCACACCACGGGCGGCTACATGGTCTATGCCGCACTGACCCATGAGCGGGTGTTCGACTACCGTCCCGGCGAAGTCTACTGGTGTACCGCCGACGTCGGCTGGGTCACCGGCCACAGCTACATCGTCTACGGCCCGCTGGCCAATGGTGCGACCACCGTCCTGTTCGAGGGCGTGCCGAACTATCCGGACATCACCCGCGTGTCGAAGATCATCGACAAGCACAAGGTCAACATCCTCTACACCGCACCCACTGCGATCCGCGCGATGATGGCCGAAGGTCAGGCTGCGGTCGCCGGTGCCGATGGCTCCAGCCTGCGCCTGTTGGGCTCGGTGGGCGAGCCGATCAACCCGGAAGCGTGGAACTGGTACTACCAGACCGTGGGCAAGGAGCGTTGCCCGATCGTCGATACCTGGTGGCAGACCGAAACCGGCGGCGTGCTGATCAGCCCGCTGCCAGGTGCCACGGCGCTCAAGCCGGGCTCGGCAACCCGTCCGTTCTTTGGTGTGGTGCCGGCCCTGGTGGACAACCTGGGCAACCTGATCGAAGGCCCTGCCGAAGGCAACCTGGTGATCCTCGACTCGTGGCCAGGCCAGTCGCGCTCGCTGTACGGCGATCACGACCGCTTTGTCGACACCTACTTCAAGACCTTCCGTGGCATGTACTTCACCGGTGACGGTGCCCGCCGCGACGAAGACGGCTACTACTGGATCACCGGCCGGGTCGATGACGTGCTCAACGTTTCGGGCCACCGCATGGGGACCGCCGAGATCGAAAGCGCCATGGTTGCCCACCCGAAAGTCGCCGAAGCCGCCGTGGTTGGCGTACCGCACGACATCAAGGGGCAGGGTATCTATGTGTACGTCACCCTCAATGGTGGCGAGGAGCCGAACGAGGCGCTGCGTCTTGAGCTGAAGAACTGGGTGCGCAAGGAGATTGGCCCGATTGCTTCGCCGGATGTCATCCAGTGGGCGCCAGGCCTGCCCAAGACCCGTTCGGGCAAGATCATGCGCCGTATCCTGCGCAAGATTGCCACGGCCGAGTACGACGCCCTGGGCGACATCTCGACCCTGGCCGACCCGAGCGTGGTGCAGCACCTGATCGACACGCACAAATCCATGAACCTGGCCTCGGCCTGATAAACCATCGCGGGGCAAGCCCGCTCCTACATCAATCTGGTAGGAGCGGGCTTGTCCCGCGATGATGCACGCAAAGCCCCGCTGCTCACCCAGCGGGGCTTTGTGTTTTCTGTTACTTCGACAATCATCGGTAACCTTTCTGTCACCGCGTTTGCGCGCAAGCGGGGCATAGGGAAACGTTACCGCACCGTTTCTGCCCGTTTCTGGCTGTTATTTAAACGCGCTGAAACGCTACGCTTGCCGGATTAGAAGGGTTTGCCAATAATAGGCCCGGTTATTGCTTCGTTGATAGGTTATTTGTCTTTTGCTTTTGCATAATTCGCGAAAGCTGTCAATATCTCCGCCCGCTGCTTCCTGTGCTTCTGTAATTAGTTGTCGCATTGAGGAAATATCGGCTACGGAGCTGTCGTTAAAATGCCGATCACTCGCTCGTGGCGTTCGACCTTCGTCGACCCTGCGCGGCTCGCGTTGTACCCATTTGCATATCAGGCAGTTTCACCCTGCCTTGTAGTGCCCTTTACCGATGGAGTTCCAGATGAAGAAACTCGCACTGCTTGGCGCCCTGGCGCTGTCTGTGTTTTCCCTGGCATCGCTGGCTGATGAGAAACCGTTGAAGATCGGTATCGAGGCCGCCTACCCACCGTTCGCCTCCAAGGCGCCGGACGGCAGCATTGTCGGTTTCGACTACGACATCGGCAACGCCCTGTGCGCCGAGATGAAGGTCAAGTGCACCTGGGTCGAGCAAGAGTTCGACGGCCTGATCCCTGCACTCAAAGTGCGCAAGATCGACGCCATCCTCTCGTCCATGTCGATCACTGAAGATCGCAAGAAGTCCGTTGACTTCACCGGCAAGTACTACCTGACCCCGGCGCGCCTGGTGATGAAGGAAGGCACTACCGTGAGCGACAGCCTGACCGAGCTCAAGGGCAAGAAGATTGGCGTGCAGCGTGGCTCGATCCACGATCGCTTCGCCAAAGAGGTCCTGGCTCCACAAGGTGCGACCATCGTGCCTTACGGCACCCAGAACGAAATCTACCTGGACGTCGCAGCCGGTCGCCTGGACGGTACCGTTGCCGATGCTACCCTGCTCGAAGACGGCTTCCTGAAGACGGACGCTGGCAAGGGCTACGCCTTCGTCGGCCCATCGTTCACTGACGTGAAGTACTTCGGTGATGGCGTTGGTATTGCCGTGCGCAAAGGCGACAAGGCCAACCTGGACCGCTTGAACGCTGCCATCGCGGCCATCCGTGCCAATGGCGAGTACAAGAAGATCCAGGACAAGTACTTCAACTTCGACATCTACGGCCCTGAAGCCAAGTAAATCGTCGACGTTTCACCTGTGTAATGGTGCAAGCAGCAGAGACTCTGAGGTTTGCACCATTTTTTCATCCCTAAGGTCGAGGACCTCATCATGTTGAAAGGCTACGGGGCAGTCATCCTCGACGGCGTGTGGCTGACGCTGCAGCTCGCCTTGTCGTCAATGGCCCTGGCTATCGTACTCGGCCTTATCGGTGTGGCCCTGCGTCTGTCGCCTGTGCGCTGGTTGGCCTGGCTGGGTGACCTGTACTCCACGGTAATCCGCGGGATTCCCGATCTGGTGCTGATCCTGCTGATTTTCTACGGCGGCCAGGACCTGCTCAATCGTGTTGCACCGCTGCTCGGCTACGACGACTACATCGACCTCAATCCGCTGATGGCGGGTATCGGTACCCTGGGTTTCATCTTTGGTGCCTACCTGTCTGAAACCTTCCGTGGCGCCTTCATGGCTATCCCCAAGGGGCAGGCTGAAGCCGGCATGGCCTATGGCATGAGCAACCTGCAGGTGTTCTTCCGGGTCTTGGTGCCGCAGATGATTCGCCTGGCGATTCCAGGCTTTACCAACAACTGGCTGGTCCTGACCAAGGCGACGGCACTGATTTCGGTGGTCGGCCTGCAGGACATGATGTTCAAGGCCAAGCAGGCGGCCGATGCCACCCGCGAGCCTTTCACCTTCTTCCTGGCGGTAGCAGCCCTGTACCTGGTGATCACCAGTGTCTCGCTGCTGGCCCTGCGTTACCTCGAGAAGCGCTACTCGGTTGGCGTAAAGGCGGCTGATCTATGATTTTCGACTACAACGTCATCTGGGAAGCGCTGCCGCTGTACCTGGGCGGTTTGCTGACCACGCTCAAACTGCTGGCGCTGTCATTGTTCTTCGGTTTGCTGACCGCCATTCCGCTGGGCCTGATGCGGGTGTCCAAGCAGCCGCTGGTCAACCTGACTGCCTGGCTCTACACCTACGTGATCCGCGGCACGCCAATGCTGGTGCAGCTGTTCTTGATCTACTACGGCCTGGCCCAGTTCGAGGCGGTGCGCGAGAGTTTCCTCTGGCCCTGGCTGTCGAGTGCGACCTTCTGTGCGTGCCTGGCCTTCGCCATCAACACCAGTGCCTACACCGCCGAAATCATTGCCGGCAGCCTCAAGGCCACGCCCCATGGCGAGATCGAGGCGGCCAAGGCCATGGGCATGTCGCGGGTCAAGATGTACCGCCGCATTCTGCTGCCGTCGGCCCTGCGCCGGGCCCTGCCGCAGTACAGCAACGAAGTGATCATGATGCTGCAGACCACCAGCCTGGCGTCGATCGTGACCCTGATCGACATCACCGGTGCGGCGCGCACAGTCAATGCCCAGTACTACTTGCCGTTTGAAGCCTACATTACCGCCGGCGTGTTCTACCTGTGCCTGACGTTCATTCTGGTGCGCCTGTTCAAGCTGGCCGAGCGCCGCTGGCTCGGCTACATGGCGCCGCGCAAGGCCTGAGGCCTGCGGTAATTTTTTCGCCTGAGCGTTAGCTCAAGACTGACTGCTTTGTGAGAACCGACAGCATGTACAAACTCGAAGTCCAAGACCTGCATAAACGCTATGGCAGTCACGAAGTGCTCAAGGGCGTGTCCCTGGCCGCCAAGGCGGGCGACGTGATCAGTATCATCGGCTCCAGTGGCTCGGGCAAAAGTACTTTCCTGCGCTGCATCAACCTGCTCGAGCAGCCGCATGCGGGCAAGATCCTGCTCAACAACGAAGAGCTCAAGCTGGTGGCCAACAAGGACGGCGCCCTCAAGGCTGCCGATCCCAAGCAACTGCAGCGCATGCGTTCGCGCCTGTCGATGGTGTTCCAGCATTTCAATCTGTGGTCGCACATGACCGCGCTGGAAAACATCATCGAAGCGCCGGTCCATGTGTTGGGCATGTCGAAAAAGGACGCCCTGGAAAAAGCCGAGCACTACCTGGCCAAGGTAGGGGTTTCCCACCGCAAGGACGCCTATCCCGGGCATATGTCCGGCGGTGAGCAGCAGCGCGTGGCCATTGCCCGGGCGCTGGCGATGGAGCCGGAAGTGATGCTGTTCGACGAGCCAACCTCGGCGCTCGACCCGGAGCTGGTGGGCGATGTGCTCAAGGTCATGCAGTCGCTGGCCCAGGAAGGTCGGACCATGGTGGTGGTGACGCACGAAATGGGCTTTGCCCGCGAGGTGTCCAACCAGCTTGTGTTCCTGCACAAGGGGCTGGTGGAGGAGGCGGGCAACCCGCGCGAGGTGCTGGTCAATCCGCAGTCCGAGCGTTTGCAGCAGTTCCTGTCGGGCAGCTTGAAGTAAGATTGCCGCGTCGCACCAAAATGGGTCATGCTGCGTGCCTTGCGCAGCCTGACCGGCTCCATCCTCTTGACCTTTCTCAGGTTTCGGACCGCACCCAATGACCACCCAGCGAATCGGTTTTCTCATCTGGCCCAGCACCAAAGCCCTGACCCTGGCGCTGGCCGAAGAGGTTTTGCGGGTTGCCCAGAAAGTGCATCCGGAAGTGGTCTACGAGCTGTTGTTCCTGCAGGCCGAGCCTGCTGCCGAAGGCGCCTGGCGTTTGCCCGGCGAGCCGTGGGCGGGGCGCCTGGAAGGCTGCCAGAAACTGTTCCTGCTGGCCGATGAGCCACCCCAGGCGGTGGCATCGGGGCTGGGCAGTGCACTCAAGCAGCTGGCGCGCGCCGGTTGTGTGATTGGCGGCCTGTCGGCCGGGGTGTATCCGCTGGCGCAGCTGGGTTTGCTCGATGGCTACCGGGCAGCGGTGCACTGGCGTTGGCAGGATGATTTTGCCGAGCGTTTTCCCAAGGTCATCGCTACCAGCCATCTGTTCGACTGGGACCGTGATCGCCTGACCGCCTGCGGCGGCATGTCGGTGATTGACCTGTTGCTGGCGGTGCTGGCTCGCGATCATGGTGCCGAGCTTGCCGGTGCGGTGTCCGAGGAGCTGGTGGTCGAGCGGATTCGTGAGGGTGGGGAGCGTCAGCGTATCCCGCTGCAGAATCGTCTGGGCTCGAGCCATCCGAAACTGACCCAGGCGGTGTTGCTGATGGAAGCCAACATTGAGGAGCCTTTGACCACCGACGAAATCGCCCAGCATGTGTGCGTGTCGCGGCGCCAGTTGGAGCGCATCTTCAAGCAGTACCTCAATCGTGTCCCGAGCCAGTACTACCTGGAGCTGCGCCTGAACAAGGCGCGCCAGATGCTGATGCAGACCAGCAAGTCGATCATCCAGATCGGTTTGTCGTGTGGCTTCTCCTCGGGGCCGCATTTCTCCAGTGCCTACCGCAACTTCTTCGGCGCAACGCCGCGGGAAGATCGTAACCAGCGACGTAGCAGCAGCCCGTTCGAGTTGTCGTCGGCACCCGCCGAGCGCGGCTGACCGTAGGGGCGGGCTTGCCCCGCGATGGCGTCGTGCCAGTCACCACTACATCGCGGGGCAGGCCCGCTCCTACAGATATCTCCCGTCCTACCTTCGCACCGTTTAAACTGCGCCTTTGCGACCCAATTTGTCGCATTGCCGAAAGCCTTGGTAAAACAGGGTTTGGCGCTATAAGAAGTTGTCGCTTGGCGGCAATGTCGGGCGCTGATCTGTCCTTACAATCCCCCCATCGCTCGCCAGTTCCAGGCAGGCGTACCTCTTCAGGAGACTCCGATGTCCGCTCCGCAAGCTCCGGTGCAACGCGCCGATTTTGACCAGGTAATGGTTCCCAATTACGCACCGGCGGCCTTTATCCCCGTTCGTGGTGCGGGCTCCCGAGTCTGGGATCAGTCGGGCCGCGAGCTGATCGACTTCGCGGGCGGGATTGCCGTGAACGTTCTGGGGCATGCTCATCCGGCGCTGGTTGGCGCCCTGACCGAGCAGGCCAACAAGCTGTGGCACGTGTCCAACGTCTTCACCAACGAGCCGGCCCTGCGCCTGGCCCACAAGCTGGTCGACGCGACCTTCGCCGAGCGGGCGTTCTTCTGCAACTCCGGCGCTGAAGCCAACGAGGCCGCCTTCAAGCTGGCCCGTCGTGTGGCCCACGATCGTTTCGGCCCGGAAAAGCACGAGATCATCGCCACCGTTAACAGCTTCCACGGTCGCACCCTGTTCACGGTCAGCGTGGGCGGCCAGCCCAAGTATTCCGACGGTTTCGGCCCCAAGATCACCGGTATCAGCCATGTGCCGTACAACGATCTTGAAGCGCTCAAGGCACAGATTTCCGACAAGACCTGCGCGGTGGTGATCGAGCCGATCCAGGGCGAGAGCGGTGTGGTGCCGGCAGACCTGGCCTACCTCAAAGGTGCTCGCGAGCTGTGCGACAAGCACAACGCCCTGCTGATCTTCGACGAAGTGCAGACCGGCGTTGGCCGTACCGGCGAGCTGTTCGCCTACATGCACTACGGCGTCACCCCGGACATCCTCTCCAGCGCCAAGAGCCTGGGCGGCGGTTTCCCGATCGGCGCGATGCTGACCACCGAAGACCTGGCCAAGCACCTGGCCGTCGGCACCCACGGCACCACCTACGGCGGCAACCCACTGGCATGCGCCGTGGCCAATGCCGTGCTGGATGTGGTCAACACCCCTGAAGTGCTGGCGGGCGTCAAGGCCAAGCACGAGCGCTTCAAGTCGCGCCTGGAGAAAATCGGCCAGCAGTACGGCCTGTTCACCCAGGTGCGTGGTATGGGGCTGCTGATCGGTTGCGTGTTGTCCGACGCCTGGAAAGGCAAGGCCAAGGACGTCTTCAATGCGGCCGAGAAAGAAGGCCTGATGGTGCTCCAGGCCGGTCCCGATGTAGTGCGTTTCGCCCCGAGCCTGGTGGTCGAGGATGCCGACATCGATGAAGGTCTGGACCGTTTCGAGCGCGCTGCAGCCAAATTGACCCAGGCCTGATTACCCCTGCGGTCCTTTCGCCGGCCCTGAGGGGCCGGTGAATCCGAATTCCAGAGCATGTGCCCCAGGGCGCCTGCTGTTTTTTTCTGTGCCGGCAGATGCTGGCCTGTTTTCCCGAAAGGAGTGACACCATGCTGGTGATGCGCCCCGCGCAAATGGCTGATCTGGGCGAAGTACAGCGTCTGGCAGCGGACAGCCCCATTGGTGTCACGTCCTTGCCGGATGATGCCGGTCGCCTGGGCGACAAGATTGCCGCCTCCGAGACATCCTTTGCCGCCGAAGTCAGCTTCAACGGCGAAGAGAGCTACTTCTTCGTGCTCGAAGACAGCAGTACCGGCAAGCTGGTCGGCTGCTCGGCCATTGTCGCTTCGGCCGGCTACTCCGAGCCGTTCTACAGTTTTCGTAACGAGACCTTCGTGCACGCTTCGCGCGAGCTGAAGATCCACAACAAGATCCATGTGCTTTCGCAGTGCCATGACCTGACGGGTAACAGCCTGCTGACCAGTTTCTACGTACTGCCGGAGCTGGTGGGCACTGGCTGGTCGGAGCTCAACTCCCGCGGTCGCCTGCTGTTCATGGCTGCGCACCCTGAGCGCTTCGCCGAATCGGTGGTGACCGAAATCGTCGGCTACAGCGACGAAAACGGTGATTCGCCGTTCTGGGACGCCATCGGGCGCAACTTCTTCGACCTCAACTATGCCGAGGCCGAGCGCCTGTGCGGCCTCAAAAGCCGGACCTTTCTCGCCGAGCTGATGCCCCATTACCCGATCTATGTGCCGCTGCTGCCCGATGCCGCGCAAGAAGCCATGGGCCAGGTACATCCCCGTGCGCAGATCACCTTCGACATCCTGATGCGCGAAGGCTTCGAGACTGATCACTACATCGACATTTTCGACGGTGGCCCGACCTTGCATGCGCGGGTGTCGAGCATTCGCTCGATTGCCCAGAGCCGTGTGGTGCCGGTCAAGCTGGACAGCACCATGGTCAAGGGTGGACGCCCGTACCTGGTCTGCAATGGCCAGTTGCAGGACTACCGCGCCGTGCTGCTGGAACTGGACTGGGTCCCCGGCAAGCCGGTCACCTTGAGTCTTGAAGCCGCCGAAGCCCTTGGCGTTGGCGAAGGCGCCAGTGTGCGCCTGGTCGCGGTTTGATCCCTGCGGTTCGATAACCGCGCACCCCAGGTCGAGTTTCGCGGCAGGCCAAAGGCCGCCGCCCGAGGAGATAGCATGATCGTTCGTCCCGTATGCAGCAGTGATTTACCTGCGCTGATCGAGCTGGCGCGCAGCACCGGCACCGGCCTGACCACCCTGCCGGCCAATGAAGAGCGCCTGTCGCACCGGGTCGGCTGGGCCGAGAAGACCTTCCGTGGCGAAGCCGAACGTGGCGATGCCGATTACCTGTTCGTACTGGAAAACGACGAAGGTGTGGTGGTCGGCATTTCCGCCATCGCCGGTGCCGTCGGCCTGCGTGAGCCCTGGTACAACTATCGGGTAGGCCTGACCGTCAGTGCTTCCCAAGAGCTGAACATCTACCGTGAAATTCCGACCCTGTTCCTGGCCAATGACCTGACCGGCAATTCCGAGCTGTGCTCGCTGTTCCTGCGCGCCGATCACCGCAGTGGCCTCAATGGTCGTCTGCTGGCCAAGGCGCGCATGTTGTTCATTGCCGAGTTCCCGGAGCTGTTCGGCAACAAGATCATCGCCGAGATGCGCGGCATGTCGGATAAGCAGGGTCGTTCGCCGTTCTGGGAAAGCCTGGGCCGACACTTCTTCAAGATGGAGTTCAGCCAGGCCGACTACCTCACCGGTGTCGGCAACAAGGCGTTCATCGCCGAGCTGATGCCCAAGTTCCCGCTGTACACCTGCTTCCTCTCCGAGGCGGCGCGCAACGTGATCGGCCGCGTGCATACCGACACCGAGCCTGCACTGGCGATGCTCAAGAGCGAAGGCTTCAGTTACCAGGGTTATGTCGACATTTTCGACGCGGGCCCTGCCGTGGAGTGCGAAACCAGCAAGATCCGCGCGGTACACGACAGCCAGGCGCTGGTGCTGGCGGTGGGTACGCCGGGCGACGACGCAACCCCTTTCATCATTCACAACCGCAAGCGCGAGGACTGCCGCATCACCGCGGCACCTGCGCGTCTGGCGGCCGGTACCCTGGTGGTCGATCCCTTGACCGCAAAACGCCTGCGCCTGAGCGCCGGTGACCAGGTGCGTGCCGTGCCGCTGTCTGCTGCCCGGGAGGCCAAATAATGACGACTCACTACATCGCCGGCAGTTGGCAGGCAGGGCAGGGCGAGGCCTTGCAGTCGCTGAACCCGGTCACTCAGCAGGTCATCTGGGAAGGGCGTGGTGCCAGTGCCGAGCAAGTCGACGGCGCCGTCAAGGCGGCGCGTCAGGCCTTCTCCGCTTGGGCGTTGCAGTCGCTGGATGCGCGCATCAGCGTGCTTGAGGCCTTTGCCGCCGCGCTCAAGGCCAAGGCAGACGAGCTCGCCCGCTGCATCGGTGAAGAAACCGGCAAGCCTTTGTGGGAGTCGGCGACCGAGGTCACCAGCATGATCAACAAGGTGGCCATCTCGGTGCAGAGCTATCGCGAGCGCACCGGTGAGAAGAGCGGCCCGCTGGCGGATGCCACGGCTGTGTTGCGGCACAAGCCCCACGGTGTGGTGGCGGTGTTCGGCCCCTACAACTTCCCTGGTCACCTGCCTAACGGACACATCGTTCCGGCGCTGCTGGCCGGTAACACCGTGGTGTTCAAACCGAGCGAACTGACCCCCAAGGTCGCCGAGTTGACGGTCAAGTGCTGGATCGAGGCCGGCCTGCCAGCAGGCGTCCTGAACCTGGTCCAGGGCGCGCGTGAAACCGGCGTGGCCCTGGCGGCCAACCCGGGTATCGACGGCTTGTTCTTCACCGGCTCCAGCCGCACCGGGAACATGTTGCATCAGCAGTTCGCCGGACGCCCGGACAAGATCCTGGCGCTGGAGATGGGCGGCAACAACCCGCTGGTGGTCGACGAGGTCAAGGACCTGGACGCTGCGGTCTACACCATCATCCAGTCTGCGTTCATTTCTGCCGGCCAGCGCTGCACCTGCGCCCGTCGCCTGCTGGTACCGCAAGGTGCCTGGGGCGATGCGCTGCTCAAGCGTCTGGTCGAGGTGTGCAAGAACATCAGCGTTGGTGCTTTTGATCAGCAGCCTGCGCCGTTCATGGGTTCGGTGATTTCCCTGGGGGCGGCCAAGACGCTGCTCGATGCCCAGGCGCAATTGCTGGCCAACGGCGGTGTATCGCTGCTGGAAATGACCCAGCCACAAGCATCGGCCGCCTTGCTGACGCCTGGCATCGTCGATGTCACGGCCGTTGCCGGTCGCCCGGACGAAGAGTTCTTCGGCCCGTTGCTGCAGGTGATCCGCTACAGCGATTTCGACGCGGCCATCGCCGAAGCCAACAACACCCAGTACGGCCTGGCTGCCGGCCTGCTGTCCGATTCCCGTGCGCGCTACCAGTACTTCTGGCTCAACAGCCGCGCCGGCATCGTCAACTGGAACAAGCAGCTGACCGGCGCCGCGAGCAGCGCGCCATTCGGCGGTGTGGGTGCCAGCGGCAACCACCGCGCCAGTGCCTACTACGCCGCCGATTACTGCGCCTACCCGGTAGCCTCGCTGGAGACCGCCAGCCTGACCCTGCCTGCCACACTGACGCCGGGCGTCTCCCTATAACAAAAGGTCTACGGAGCCTTGCCGATGAAATCGTTTGAAATGAATTTTGATGGTCTGGTGGGACCGACGCACAACTACGGCGGGCTGTCCTACGGCAACGTTGCTTCGCAAAGCAACAGCCAGCAGGCGTCCAACCCGCGTGAAGCGGCGCGTCAGGGCCTGGCGAAAATGAAGGCGCTGATGGAGATGGGTTTTCAGCAAGGCGTGCTGGCTCCGCAAGAGCGTCCGGATGTGGCTGCGCTGCGTCGCCTGGGCTTTTCCGGAAGTGATGCGCAAGTCATTCAGCAGGCGGCCAAGGAGGCCATGCCGTTGCTGGTTGCCAGTTGCTCGGCATCGAGCATGTGGGTGGCCAACGCCGCGACCGTCAGCCCCAGTGCCGACACCGCCGATGGTCGTGTGCACTTCACCGCGGCCAACCTCAACTGCAAGTACCACCGCAGCATCGAGCACCCGACCACCAGCCGTGTGTTGGGGGCGATGTTCGCCGACAGCAAGCACTTCGCCCACCACGCGGCCTTGCCTGCCGTGGCGCAGTTCGGCGACGAAGGTGCGGCCAACCACACGCGTTTCTGCCGTAACTACGGTGAGGCGGGGGTCGAGTTCTTTGTGTATGGCCGAAGTGCATTCGACAACCGCGTTCCGGCGCCGCAGAAATACCCGGCACGCCAGACCCTTGAAGCCTCGCAGGCAGTCGCTCGCCTGCATGGCCTGAGCGAAGAAGGTGTGGTGTTTGGCCAGCAGAACCCGGCCGTGATCGATCAAGGCGTTTTCCACAACGACGTGATCGCGGTGGGTAACGGCGAAGTGCTGTTCTATCACGAGGATGCCTTCCTCGAGACCGAGGCGATGCTTGGCCAACTGCAGGCTAAACTGGCTAAACGGGGTGGCAACTTCAAGGCGATCTGTGTGCCGCGCTCGGCTGTCACGGTAGAGGATGCGGTACGTTCCTACCTGTTCAACAGTCAGCTGCTGACCCGTGCCGATGGTTCGATGCTGCTGATCGTGCCGGAAGAGTGCCGCAACAACGAGCGGGTCTGGACGTACCTGTCGACCTTGACCGGCTCTGGCGGCCCGGTCGCCGAGGTCAAAGTGTTCGACCTCAAGCAAAGCATGCAGAACGGCGGCGGCCCGGCGTGCCTGCGTTTGCGCGTGGCACTCAACGAAACGGAACTGGCGGCGGTCAATCCAGGGGTTATCATGACGGCGCCGCTGTACGACACCCTGACCCAGTGGGTCGACAAGCACTACCGCGATCGCCTGAGCGAAACCGATCTGGCCGATCCGCAGTTGTTGATTGAATGTCGTACGGCACTGGATGAACTGACCCAGATTCTCAAACTGGGTTCGGTCTATCCGTTCCAACTCCAACCTTGAGAGAGAAATCGACTATGTCCGACGCCCTGCAGCTGATCCTTGAAGATGACGATGGTACCCAGCTGGAAACTTCCTGCACCCGCTTTGCGGTGGTCTGGCAAGGCAAGGAGGTGTGGATTCAGCAGGATGGCC
>Ga0247821_10001508_pt1 | contig 12996 bp, 11 predicted proteins | sample 13C_Glycerol_Day_FD_192481 | JGI IMG/M metagenome (GOLD analysis project Ga0247821, IMG submission 192481) | Soil microbial communities from agricultural site in Penn Yan, New York, United States - 13C_Glycerol_Day14 | ecosystem: Environmental > Terrestrial > Soil > Agricultural land | place... | reverse complement strand
CCTCGTTCTCCCTCCCCCTCTGGGGGAGGGTCGGGGTGGCACGCCGGCCAGCGCCCAAGCGAAAAGCCGGCATCCGCCGGCCTTTTTTCATTGCGCCCCAGGCGCGAGTTCGGGGCCTCCCGGCTCCGAGGCCGGCGGGCCGTACTCGTTGGGGCCCGGATCGCTCGGCTGGGCCGCGAAATACAGCAGAACCAGGCCGATGACGGGCACGAGCGCCAGCAGCAGCCACCAGCCGCTCTTGCCGATGTCGTGCAGGCGGCGCGAGCCGACCGCCAGGGCCGGCAGCAGCAGCGCCGCCACGGCAAGCCAGTAGACCAGCCCGTGGATCAGGCTGGCAACGACGTACACGCCAATCTGGAACAGGAAAAACCACCAGAACTCGGGCCGTCCCGCGCGGCCGTTGAAGTCGGTGTACTTGTTCAGGCAGGCCTTGACGGCCTTCTTGAAGTCTTCCATCTCGGTTCTCCTCGTCTGGGGCAAGGCGCCCGGCCGGATGATAGAACCGTTGATGAGCTGGAGGTGACTTTCAGCCGCGCAGGCGTTTGACCAGCGCCGCGGTGGAAGCGTCCAGCCCCTCGGTATTGCCCGAAGCCAGCCGCGGCGCGATGTCCTTGGCCAGCACCTTGCCCAGCTCCACGCCCCACTGGTCGAAGCTGTTGATGCCCCACAGGGCGCCGGCGCAGAACACGCGGTGCTCGTAGAGCGCGATCAATGCACCCAGGCTGCGCGGATCGAGGCGATCGAGCAGCAGCACGGTGCTCGGCCGGTTGCCCGGGAAGTGCTTGTGGCCGCCGAGGTCCGACTTGCCCTGCATCAGCGCCGCCGACTGCGCCAGCACGTTGGCCAGCAGCTGCGGATGGTGCTCGGCCAGGTCGTGCGCCGCTTGCCGGACCGCGATGAACTCCACCGGGACGACATCCGTGCCCTGATGCAGCATCTGGAAGTACGCGTGCTGGCCGTTGGTGCCGGGCTCGCCCCAGACCACCGGCGATGTCGCGAACGGCAGCTCCCGCCCCCGGCGGTCCACGCGCTTGCCGTTGCTCTCCATCTCCAGCTGCTGCAGGTAGGCCGGCAGGCGCCGAAGGCCGCTGTGGTACGGAGCGACGCTGCGAGTGGGAAAGCCGTGGAAGTCGCGGTACCAGACGTCCAGCAGCGCCAGCCGCACGGGCAGGTTGCGCTCCAGCGGCGTTTCGCGGAAATGCCGGTCCATCGCATGCGCGCCGGCCAGCAGTTCGCGGAAGCGCTCCGCGCCCACGGCGATGGCGACCGGCAGGCCGATGGCCGACCACATCGAGTAGCGGCCGCCCACCCAGTCCCAGAAACCGAAGGTGCGCGAGATGCCGAACTCCGCCGCGGCCTTGACGTTGGTGGTCAGCGCCGCGAAATGCCGAGCGACGTCCGTGCCGCCCTGCCGCATGAACCACTGGCGCGCGGACCGCGCATTGGTCATCGTCTCCAGCGTCGTGAAGGTCTTGGACGCGACGAGGAACAGCGTGCTCTCGGGTTTGAGCTGCCTGAGCACCGAGGCGAGCTCATGCCCGTCGATGTTCGACACGAAATGGAAGCGCCGGCGCGGCGCGACGAAGGCCTCGAGCGCGATCGTCGCCATCTGCGGCCCGAGGTCGGAGCCGCCAATGCCGATGTTCACCACGTCGGTGATGGCGCTGTCCGCCCTCACCTCCTCGGCGAAGGCCAGCATGCGGTCCAGCGTCTCGTGCACCTCGGCGAGTTCGGAGGCCAAACGCGCGTCGCCGCCCTGCCGCGGCGCGCGCAGCAGGAAGTGCATGACCTGGCGGCCTTCGGTGGCATTGATCGTCTCGCCGGCGAACATCGCGTCGCGCTGCGCCTCGAGGCCGCACTCCTTCGCGAGATCCAGCAACAGCCGATCGGCGTTCGAGTCGATCAGGTTCTTGGAGAGGTCGGCGAAGACGTGCGGCGCGTCGAAGCCGAGCGATTCCACCCGGGCGGTGTCGCCCTGGAGCGCCTCGCGCACGTCGAAGCCGCGGCCCGCGTCATCGAAATGCTCCCGCAAGCCTTTCCAGGCCCCGGTCTCGTCGCAGCGGGGATAGGGCACGGAGGTGGCCATGCTCAGGCCTCCTTCATCAGCTTTTCGAGCTTGATCGCGTCGGCCGCGAAGGCGCGGATGCCCTCCGCCAGCTTCTCGGTGGCCATGGCGTCCTCGTTGAGCGCATAGCGGAAGCCCGCTTCGTCGTAGCTCACGGGCGGCAGGTCGGCGGCCTTGGCCTGCTGCGGATCGAGCGCACGCGTCACGGCTTCGTCGGAGGTCGCCAGTTGCGCCAGCAGCTCCGGGCTGATCGTCAGCAGGTCGCAGCCCGCCAGCGCGAGGATCTGGCCGACGTTGCGGAAGCTCGCGCCCATCACCTCGGTGCGGATGCCGAAATGCTTGTAGTGCAGGTAGATCTGGCGCACCGACTTCACGCCGGGATCGTTCGCGCCCGCACTGGCGGCCTCGTCCCAACCGGCGCCGGCCGACTTCTTGTACCAGTCGTAGATGCGGCCCACGAACGGCGAGATCAGCTGCACCTTGGCCTGGCCGCAGGCGACCGCCTGGCAGAAGGAGAACAGGAGCGTGAGGTTGGTGCGGATGCCGCGCTGCTCCAGCTTCGCGGCGGCCTGGATGCCTTCCCACGTCGACGCGACCTTGATCAGCACGCGCTCGATCGGCACGCCTTCCGCGCGGTACATGGCGGCGATGCGCTCGGCGCGTGCCAGCGTGGCCTGGGTGTCGAAGCTCAGGCGGGCGTCCACTTCGGTGGAAACGCGGCCCGGGATGATGGAGAGGATCTCGCGGCCGAAGCGCACCAGCAGCCGGTCCATGGTTTCGTCCAGCGGCTGCTTGCGGTGCTGCGCCATCGTCTCCTTGAGCAGCGGCGCGTACTCGGGCTTCTGCACCGCCTTCAGGATGAGCGACGGATTGGTCGTCGCGTCCTGTGGCTTGAACTGGGCGAGCTGGCGGAAGTCGCCCGTGTCGGCGACCACGGTGGTGAACTGCTTCAGCGCATCGAGTTGATTCATGGGTCGATTATCGGGCGCGGCGGCCGTAATCGAATTACATGAGTTCAACTCTTCAACAGCCAAAGGATCGGCTTGCGCCGGCCGAGCTGGAGGGCCGGATCATGGAACGAAGTTACAGTAGGCGTTCTCGGAGAACAGAACTCGACAACCATGAGCTTCGACCTCGTCCTCTTCGGCGGCACCGGCGACCTGGCCTGGCGCAAGCTGCTGCCCGCGCTGTTCCAGGCGTTCCGCCACGGCACCTTGCCCGCGGACGGCCGGATCATCGGCGTGGCCCGCGATGAACTGAACCACGACCAGTATCGCCAGCTGATCCAGCAGCGATTCGAGAACGTCGACCTGGCCAAGCGCCCCAGCCCGGAAGAGTTCGGCCGCTTCGCTCAGCTGCTGCACTTCCTGCGCATGGACCTCTCGAAACCGGAGGACTACGCGCGGCTGAAGGACAAGCTGGTGCAGCGCAACGCCGACCAGGTGGTGATGTACCTCGCCACCGCGCCCACGCTCTTCACGCTGGCTTGCGAGCAGCTGGCCGCCGCCGGCCTGAACACGCCGCGGACGCGCATCGTGCTGGAAAAGCCTTTGGGCCACGACCTGGCCAGCAACCGGAAGATCAACGACACGGTGCGGCGCGCCTTCAGCGAGCAGCAGATCTTCCGCATCGACCACTACCTGGGCAAGCCGTCGGTGCAGAACCTGCTGGCGCTGCGCTTCGGCAACGCGCTGTTCGAGCCACTGTGGCGGCGCGAGAACATCGCCAACATCCAGGTGACGATCGCCGAGGACATCGGCGTGGAAAAGCGCGGCGCCTTCTACGACAGCACCGGCGCACTGCGCGACATGGTGCAGAACCACGCGCTGCAGCTGGTCTGCGCGCTGGCGATGGAGCCGCCCATCAGCGCCGATGCCGATGCCATCCGCGACGAGAAGCTCAAGGTGCTGCGATCGCTGCGCGCGTGGACGCCCGAGGCGATGTCGCAGTACGCGATCCGCGGCCAGTACGGGCCGGGCACGGTGAACGGCGAGCCGGTCGCGGCCTACCGGCAGGAGCCGGGCGTGTCGCCCGAGAGCACCACCGAAACCTTCGTCGCGCTGCGCGCCGAGATCGCCAGCTGGCGCTGGGCCGGGGTGCCGTTCTACATCCGCACCGGCAAGCGCCTGGCCGCCCGCGACGCCCACATCGCGGTCAACTTCCGACCGGCGCCGCACGCGATCTACAACACGCCGCTGGGCGCCGCCAACCGGCTGGTGATCGACCTGCAGCCGCGCGACGGCCTCGAGCTGCACCTGCTGGCGCAGGGGCAGGAGAACCGGCGCCATTCGCAGTCGCTGTCGCCGGTGCACCTGGACCTGGACTTCGACAAGCGCTTCGGCTCCGAGCGCGTGGGCGCATACGAGCGCCTGCTGCTGGACGTGATCGACGGGCGCCTGAACCTGTTCGTGCGCAGCGACGAACAGGAGGCCGCCTGGCGCTGGGTGGAGCCGTTGCTCGACTCCTGGCAGGGCAACAGCAATGGCCTGCGTCCCTACGCGTCCGGCAGCTGGGGGCCCAGCGCGGCCAGCGCCATGATCGCGCGCGACGGCTTCTGCTGGAGCGAGGAGCTGTGACGCCGGGCGGCGGCGGGACCATGCTCGACCGGATCAAGGCTTCGCTGCCCTCGCTGGCGGCGGCGGAGCAGCGCGTGGGCAAGCTGGTGCTGAGCGATCCGCGCGCGTTCGCCAGCCTGCCGGTGAGCGAACTGGCGGAGCGCGCCCACGTGAGCAAGCCCACGGTGGTGCGCTTCTGCCGCAGCATGGGTTACGACGGTCTGTCGGACTTCAAGCTCAAGCTCGCGGGCAGCGTGAGCGAAGGCGTGCCCTTCATCCACCGCAGCGTGGACGCGGACGACAAGACGTCCGACGTGCTGGTGAAGGTGATCGACAACACGGTCGCGGCCTTCCTCAAGTACCGCAACGACGCTTCGACCTACGCCATCGAGCGCGCCTCCGCGGCGCTGGCCGGCACGTACCAGACGGGCCGGCGCATCGAGTTCTACGGCGCGGGCAACTCGGGCATCGTGGCGCAGGATGCGCAGCACAAGTTCTTCCGCCTGGGCGTGAACACCATCGCGTACAGCGACGGGCACCTGCAGGTGATGGGCGCTTCGCTGCTCGGCGCGGGCGACTGCGCGGTGATCATCTCGAACTCGGGGCGCACGCGCGACCTGATGGACGCCTGCGACATCGCGCGCAAGAACGGCGCGACCACGATCGTCATCACCTCCAGCGGTTCGCCGCTGGCGGCCGCCGGGCACATCCACCTGGCGGCGGACCATCCCGAGGGCTACGACCGCTACAGCCCGATGGTGTCGCGCCTCTTGCACCTGATGGTGATCGACGTGCTAGCCACCAGCGTGGCGCTGAAGATCGGCGGCGCGCGGCTTCAGCCGTTGCTACGCGAGATCAAGAACAACTTGAGGGCGAAGCGGTACGCGTAGCCCGAAACCCCCGCGAAGGCGGGGGCTCAGGGAACGGTGCGGAAGCCCTGGATTCCCGCCTTCGCGGGAATGACGGGCTTCCACTAGATCCGGCCTTCTTCGACCGCGTGGCAGGCGACCTTGATGCCTGCGATCGTCAGCAGCGCCGGCCGCTCGGTGCGGCAGCGCTCGTTGGCGTGCGGGCAGCGCGGATTGAAGGCGCAGCCCGAAGGCGGGTTCAGCGGGTTGGGCACTTCGCCCTGCACCGGCGTGCGCGCGCGGCCCGTGTCGTGCATCTTCGGGATCGCGTCCAGCAGCATGCGCGTGTACGGATGCCGCGGATTGCCGAACAGCTGGTGCTTGCCAGCCAGTTCGACCAGGCGGCCCAGGTACATCACGCCGACCTGGTCGGAGACGTGGCGCACCACCGCGAGGTTGTGCGAGATGAAGAGATACGTCAGGCCCTGCTTGCGCTGCAGGTCTTTCATGATGTTCAGCACCTGCGCCTGCACCGAGACGTCCAGCGCGCTGGTGGGCTCGTCGCACACCAGGAACTCGGGTTCGGTGGCCAGGGCGCGCGCGATCGAGATGCGCTGGCGTTGGCCGCCCGAGAACTGGTGCGGGTACTTCACCATGTCCAGCGGCGACAGGCCCACGCTCTGCAACAGCTGGCCCACGCGCTCCTTCAGGGCCGCGGCTTCGGTGACGATGCCGTGCTCCTTGAGCGGCTCGCCGACGATGTCCTCCACCTTCCAGCGCGGGTTCAGGCTGGCATAGGGGTCCTGGAAGATCATCTGGATGCGCCGGCGCAGCTTGCGCGCCTCGCCCGTCTTGAAGACCTTGTGGGCCTCGAGCCCGTCGAACACCAGGTCGCCGCGCGTGGGCTCGTACAAGCCGACCAGCAGCCGCGCGACGGTGCTCTTGCCGCAGCCCGATTCGCCGACCAGGGCCAGCGTCTGCCCCTTCTCGATGTCGAAGCTCACGCCGTCCACCGCATGCAGGAGCTGCCGCGGCTTGCGTTCGAGCACGCGGTTGAGCCAGGGCGCGGAAACGTCGAAGGTCTTGGCCAGATCGCGCGCCTGCACCAGCGCGGTGGAACCCGTGTCGGCGGCGGTGGCGGAAACGGAGGTGGTCCGCGGGCCGGCGGCCATGTCGGTGGCGATGGCGGTCATGCCGTGGCTCCTGCCGGCTGGGTGGACTGGTGCGCGTCATGCAGCCAGCAGGCGGCGCGCGTGGCGCCCGCCTCCAGCAGCTCGGGGCGTTCGCGCGTGCAACGGTCGAACGCGCGCGGGCAACGCGGGTTGTAGGGACAGCCGGTCGGGATGGCGTTCAGCCGCGGCATCGCGCCGTCGATCTGGTTGAGCCGCTCGCGCTCGCTGTCCATGTCGGGGATGGAGGCCATCAGGCCCATCGTGTAGGGATGCGCCGGCGTGTTGATCACCTCGTGCACCGGGCCGATCTCGGCGATGCGGCCGGCGTACATCACGGCCACGCGGTCGCAGGTCTCGGCGATGACGCCCATGTCGTGCGTGATCAGCATGACGGCCGCACCGCGCTCGTGGCAGATGCGCTTGAGCAGCTGGATGATCTGCGCCTGGATCGAGACGTCCAGCGCCGTGGTGGGCTCGTCCGCGACGATCAGCTTGGGTTCCGCGGCCAGGGCCAGGGCGATCACCACGCGCTGGCGCATGCCGCCGGAGAACTGGTGCGGGAAGTGGTCGATGCGCTCGGCCGCCGCCGGGATTCCGGTGTCTTCCAGCAGGCGGATGGCGCGACGACGGGCCTCGGCGGCGTCCACCGGCAGATGCGCCAGGATCGTCTCGGTGAGCTGCCGGCCCACCGTGTAGAGCGGGTTCAGCGAGGTCAGTGGGTCCTGGAAGATCGCGCCGATCTTGCGGCCGCGGATGTGGCGCATCTGGTCGGCCGACAGGTTGTCGATGCGCTGGCCCTCGAGCAGGATCTGGCCCGACGCCACCCGGCCCGGGGGCTCGAGCAGGCCGATGATGGAAGCGCCGGTCAGGCTCTTGCCCGCGCCGGATTCGCCCACCACGCCCAGCACTTCGCCGGGCGCGATGGAAAAGGAGATGTCGTCCAGCGCGCGCAGCGTGCCGCGGCGGCCGGGGAACTCGACGACGAGGTTGTTGACTTCGAGGAGGCTCATCGGGGTCTCGCGATCGTCACTGCAGGCGCGGGTTGAGCGCGTCGCGCAGCCAGTCGCCCAGCAGGTTCACCGACAGGGCAATGAGGATGAGCATCAGGCCCGGGAAGATGGTGATCCACCACTCGCCCGAGAAGAGGTAGTCGTTGCCGACCCGGATCAGCGTGCCCAGCGAGGGCGAGGTGGGCGGCACGCCAACGCCCAGGAAGGACAGCGTGGCCTCGGTGATGATGGCCGTGGCCACGTGGATGGTGGCCAGCACCAGCACCGGGCCCATGACGTTGGGCAGCACGTGCCGCGCCATGATGCGCAGCGGCGCGACGCCGGTGACGCGCGCGGCCTGCACGTATTCCTTGTTGCGCTCGACCAGCGTGGACCCGCGCACCGTGCGCGCGTACTGCACCCAGCCGGTCAGCGTGATCGACAGGATCAGCACGCCGAAGGCGACGGTGTCGTGCGCGTGCGGAAACATCGCGCGGCCGACGCCGGCGATCAGCAGCGCCACCAGGATGGCGGGGAAGCTGAGCATGACGTCGCACAGGCGCATCAGGAAGGCGTCGATCCAGCCGCCCTTGAAGCCGGCCAGCAGGCCGAGCGCCACGCCGATCACCATCGAGGCCAGCACCGCCACCACGCCGACCACCAGCGAGATGCGGGCGCCATACATCAGCGCCGAGAGGATGTCGCGGCCCTGGTCGTCGGTGCCGAGCAGGTACTTGGCGCTGCCTTCCGCTTGCCAGAAAGGCGGCAGGCGGGCGTCGGACAGCACCAGCGTGGTGAGGTCGAACGGGTTGTGCGGCGCCACCCAGTTGGCGAAGGCCGCGCAGAAAACGCAGACCAGCGCGATGGCGGCCGCGATGATGGCCATCGGCGACGTGCGGAAGCTGTAGCCGATGTCGCTGTCGAACCAGCGGGCGAGCGTCTGTCTCATGGGATCCTTGATGGACGGCCGCCGCGGGACTTCACGGCCCCGCGGCGCCGGGCCTCGTCAGTGGCTTACTTCTGGACGGTGATCCACTTGAAGTCCAGGTAGTTGTCGCCACGCTGGACCACCTTGACCTTCTTGCTCACGCCCCAGGCCAGCGACTGCTGGTGCAACGGCAGGTGGCCGACGTCGTTGGTGTGGATGTCGAAGGCCTGCTTGATCATCGCCGCGCGCTTGGCCTTGTCGGTCTCGGACTGGACGGCTTTGGTGAGCTTGTCGACCTCCGGGTTGCAGTAGCTGCCCAGGTTGAACTGGCCGGCGCCCTTGTCGTCCGGGCAGGCCATCAGCGCATTCATCGCGTTGTGCGCGTCGTAGGTGCTCGGGGTCCAGCCCAGCAGGTAGAAGCTGGTGTCGCGACGCAGGATCTTCGGGAAGTACGTGCCCTTGGTCTCAGCCGCCAGGTTGATCTTGACGCCGATGCGCGCCAGGTTGGCCGCGACGGTCTGGCAGATGCGCGCGTCGTTGACGTAGCGGTCGTTCGGGCAGTTCATCGTGACCTCGAAGCCCTGCGGATAGCCGGCCTCCGCCAGCAGCTTCTTGGCGGCCTCGGGGTCGTACGGCAGGCGCTTGTTCTGCTCCTGCGAGAAACCGTTGATGCCGGGGCCGATCATCAGCGCGGTGGGCAGCGACACGTTGCGCATCACGGTGCGCTTGATGCCCTCGATGTCGATGGACTGGTAGAAGGCCTGGCGCACCCGCTTGTCCTTGAACGGGTTCTTGCCCTTCACGCTGGAATACAGCAGCTCGTCGCGCTTCTGGTCCATGCCCAGGAAGATCGTGCGCAGCTCGGGCGCCACCAGCGCCTGCGTGCTGGGGTTGTTGCTGATGCGGTCGATGTCCTGCACCGGCACCGGCTCCATCACGTCGACTTCGCCGGACAGCAGCGCGGCCACGCGGGTGGCGTCGTTGCCGATCGGGGTGAAGAGCACCTCCTGCACGTTGCCTTCGATCTTGCCCCAGTAGTTGCCGTTGCGGACGAACGTGGTGCGCACGTTCGGCTGGCGCTCGCGCAGGCGATACGGGCCGGTGCCGTTGGCGCGGAACGAGGCCGCGTTCTCGACACCCTTGCGGCGGTCGACCGGGCGCGTGGCCTGGTTGGTCTCGCACCACTTCTTGCTCATGATGAAGACCTGCGTCAGCACGTCCGGCAGGATGGGGAACGGCGCGTTGGTCTCGATCTCGACGGTGTGGTCGTCGACCTTGCGGACGGCCTTCACGTCGTTGGTGTAGCTCTTCATGTCGGAGCCGTCGACCTGCGTGCGCGCCATGGTGAACAGCACGTCGTCCGCGGTGAACGGCGTGCCGTCATGGAACTGGACGCCCTTGCGCAGCTCGAAGCGCCAGATGGTCGGCGACGTCTGCTTCCACGAGGTGGCCAGCGAAGGCGCCAGCGAGAGGTCCTTGTTGCGACCGACCAGCGGTTCATAGACGTTGCTGGTGACCGAAAGCTGCAGCGATTCGTTGAGCGAATGCGGGTCCATCGACAGGGCGTCGCCCTGGTTGGCGACACGCACGGTCTGGGCCGACGCCGCGGTGGCGAAGGCGGCGAGCAGCGCGGCGTACAGCAGCGTGGACTTGATCTTCATCGTGGGCTCCTTTTCGAAAGGGTGAGCGGGAAATCGGTATCAGGCCGCGGGCAGCGGCATCGCCTGTTCGACCAGGCTGGCGTGCAGCGCCGAGCCGAGCGGCAGGATCTCGTCGTTGAAGTCGTAGCGGCTGTTGTGCAGCATGCAGCTGCCCTCGCCGCCCTGGCCGATGCGCATGTAGGCGCCGGGCTTGACCTGAAGCATGAAGGAGAAGTCCTCGGCGCCCATGCTGGGCTCGAGGTCGCGCACCACATGGTCGACGCCGACCAGCGACTCGGCCACGTCGGCGGCGAACATCGCTTCGCGCGTGGTGTTGGTGGTGGCCGGGTAGACGCGCTCGTAGTGCACGGAGGCGGTGGCGCCGAAGCCCAGGGCCACGGCGCTGCACAGCTCGGTGAGGCGGCGCTCGACGAGGTCCTGCACTTCCGGGGTGAAGGTGCGCACCGTGCCGACCAGCGTGGCCTTGCCGGGGATGACGCTCATCGCGTGCACGTCGCCGGCCTGCATGGCGCAGAGGCTGACCACGGCGCCGTCGACCGGACGCACGTTGCGCGAGACGATGCTCTGCACCGCCGTGATGATGTGGGCCGCCACCAGCACCGGGTCGACCGCGAGGTACGCATGGGCGCCATGGCCGCCCTTGCCGGTGATTTCAATGGTCACGCGATCGGCCGCGGCCATCATCGGGCCGGGGCTCAGGCCGATGGTGCCGGGACGCAGGCCCGGCCAGTTGTGCATGCCGTAGACCGACTCGACCGGAAAGCGCTCGAAGAGGCCGTCCTCGATCATCGCCTTCGCGCCGGCGAAGCCTTCTTCGCCCGGCTGGAAGATGACGACGGCGGTGCCGTCGAAGTTGCGCGTCTCGGCCAGGTAGCGGGCCGCGCCCACCAGCATGGCCGTGTGGCCGTCGTGGCCGCAGCCGTGCATCATGCCGGCGCGAGTGGAGCGCCAGGCGAACTCGTTGTTCTCCGCCATGGTCAGGCCGTCCATGTCGGCGCGCAGGCCGATCAGGCGGCCGCTGTCGGTCTTGCGGCCGCGGATGATGCCGACGACGCCCGTCTTGCCCATGCCCGTGTGGATCTCGTCCACGCCGCAAACGCGCAGCGCTTCCTGCACCCGGCCGGAGGTGTAGACCTCCTCGAAGCCGATCTCGGGGTGCGCGTGCAGGTCGCGGCGGAACGCCGTGAGCTCCGGGTGGTACTGCGTGATGTGGGCGAAGGCGCGGCCGTTGGCCTTCAGCCGGGAAGTCGGGATGGCGGAAAGCATCAGTGTCCCTTGGCGCCGCTCACGCGCAGGCGCGGATCGACGGCGAAGTACAGCAGGTCCACCACGAGGTTGATCACCACGAAGATCAGCGCGATCAGGCACAGGTAGGCCGCCATCACCGGGATGTCGGCGAACGTCACGGCCTGAATGAACAGCAGCCCCATCCCGGGCCACTGGAACACCGTCTCCGTGATGATGGCGAAGGCGATCAGGCCGCCCAGCTGCAGGCCGGTGATGGTCATCACGGGCACCAGCGTGTTCTTCAGCGCGTGGCCGAAATGGATGGCGCGATTGGACAGGCCCCGTGCGCGGGCGAACTTGATGTAGTCGGTGCGCAGCACCTCGAGCATCTCGGCGCGCACCAGCCGCATGATGAGCGTGAGCTGGAAGATGGCCAGCGTGGTGGCCGGCAGCACGATGTGGTGCCAGCCCTTGGGCGTGAGCAGACCGGTGGACCACCAGCCGACCTGAAGCGTCGGGCCGCGGCCGAAGCTCGGGAACCAGCCCAGCGTGACGGAGAACACCAGGATCAGCAGGATGCCGATCAGGAACGTGGGCAGCGACACGCCCAGCAGCGAGATCGTCATGAACGCCTGGCTGAGGAAGCTGCCGCGGCGCAGCGCCGAATAGACGCCCATCGGGATGCCGATGACGAGTGCCATCACGGCGGCGACCAATGCGAGTTCGAGCGTGGCGGGGAACCGCTCGGCGATCAGCCGCGAGACCTTCGCGCCCTGGCGCAGGCTGAGGCCGAACTCGCCTTGCACCGCGTTGAGCAGGAAATGCCAGAACTGCACGAAGAAGGGCTTGTCCAGGCCCAGATCGGCGCGCAGGCTGCGAATCTGTTCCGGCGTGGCGTCCTGCCCGAGCAGGAACACGACCGGATCGCCCACGAACTGGAAAAGCAGGAACGCGATGAAGGCCACGGCGACCATGACCACCACGGCCTGCATGAGGCGTCGGAGGATGAATGCGAACATTGGTAGGACAACAGCGGGGGCGAATGCTAGCAGAGCAAGCTGCGCGCCAGCCCCGGTGGAAACGAGCACCAAAGCGGCGCGAACCGGAGAAAAACGAGGGGCGCCCGAAGCGCCCCTCGACCTTCATGCGGGCGGCTCAGCCGCCCATGCAAACCGCGATCAGTTCACCGAGACGAGCCGCCAGTCGATGCGGTTGTCCGGACGGTGCACCACCTCGAGGTTCTTCTTCATCGCCCACGGGATGACCTGGTTGTGCAGCGGGATGTGCGAGAAGTCGTCCTTGCTCATCTGCAGCGCTTCGACCAGGCGGCGGTTGCGCACCAGCGTGTCGGTTTCGCTCTTGGCGCGGTCGATCACCGCATCCAGCTTCGAGTTGCTGTAGCGGCCGACGTTGTAGTTGCCGTCGCCGTCGGTGCCGACGGTGCGCACGAGCGATTGCAGGCTGTACATGGCATCGAAGGTCGGCACGCCCCAGCCCAGCATGTAGATGCTGGCTTCATAGCGCTGGATCATCGGGAAGTAGGTGACCAGC
>Ga0247821_10001507_pt1 | contig 13005 bp, 12 predicted proteins | sample 13C_Glycerol_Day_FD_192481 | JGI IMG/M metagenome (GOLD analysis project Ga0247821, IMG submission 192481) | Soil microbial communities from agricultural site in Penn Yan, New York, United States - 13C_Glycerol_Day14 | ecosystem: Environmental > Terrestrial > Soil > Agricultural land | place... | reverse complement strand
CTGAAGTTCGAGCCCTTCCTCGCTGACCGAAGGTCGGGAAGCGACCCCGATGGCCTGGTCGAGGTCATGCAGCAAGTCGGCTTCGATCTCCGCGGGCTGGAGGAACGAGATCCCTCGATGCGTACGGCTGCCACCTTCGCCCTCACGGAGAACCTGACCGGCATCAGACTCACCCAAGAAGCCCTCGACTCCGCGGACTACCTCTGCGCGAAGGTCCCGGACAAGCCCGGCGGTCGGTAACTCGGGAGCCTATGGGTCGTCCGTGGTACCTCCCAGAGAACCACCGATTCGATGTGACTGGCTTCGGCGGCTCTTGGCGGCGTACATGGCCTGGTCGGCTTCGTGGAGGAGGGTGTCGAGGTCGGTGGTGGTGGGGGTGATGGGGACGGTGCCGACGCTGGTGGTGACCTCGACGGCGATGTTGGGGAGAGGGCGGCTGACGGCGGATTCGAGGCGGGTGATGAGGGTGGTGAGGTCGTCGCCGGAGATGTCCTCGGCGAGGACGGCGAACTCGTCCCCGCCGAGCCGGGCGACCGTGTCGCCGTGGCGGACGGCGGTGCTGAGGCGGGTGGCGATCTCGCGGAGTGCGCGGTCGCCGGCCTCGTGGCCGTAACCGTCGTTGACGAGTTTGAAGTGGTTGAGGTCGCAGAACAGCAGCGCGCCCGGGCGGCCGGTGATCCGGGTCTGTTCCAGGACCTTGACGAACCGGTGCTGCAGGAGCCGGCGGTTCGGCAGGCCCGTGAGCGGGTCGTGCGCCGCGTGGTGCCGGAGCTCGCGCTCGGCGTCCTTGCGGGCCGTCACGTCGTCGATCTGGACGAGCAGGATCCGCGGCAGCCCGGCGCCTTGCTCGACGAGTGACGCGGTGCCGCCGAGCCAGATCGCGGTCCCGCTCGGCTGCGTGAACACCCGCTCGAACCGGTAGGTACCGTTGCTGGCGGCAAGTTTCTCCAGCTCGGTCCGGGTCTGCTCCGGCTCCTCGTCCCGCAGGAAGCTGACCAGCCGCGTCCCGATCAGCTGGTCCGGGGTGTAGCCGGTGATCCGGCAGAACGCGGCGTTGACCCGCAGGATCCGGCCCAGCTCGGGTCCGTCGAACGCGACCGTCGCCATCCCGTTCCCGGCGCCTTCGAAGACCAGCCGGAACGTCGCCTCGCTCGCCTCCAGCCGGGTCTTCTCGGCCAGCAGCCGGTCGGTCAACCGGGCTTTGTCGATCGCGAGCCCGGCCTGGGTGGCGAAGATCTCCAGCAGTTCCCGGTGGATCGGCCCCGGCCGCCGCTGGTCCTCGGGCAGGTCGACCGAGAGCATCCCGACCAGCTCGCCGTCGGAGGAGTACAGCGGCGCGAACAGCGCGTCCAGCGGGTGCCAGGCCTCCGGCGCGTCGGACACCGGTACGTCGGGCACCCAGCCGGTGACCTCGCCCTCCGGCAGCCGCTCGTGCGGCACGAACCGGAGCTTGCCCCACTCGTCGGCGATCGCGAACTCGGCGTCGAACAGGTCCGCCGCGCTCACCTTCCCGAGCAGCGCCGACCGGGCCCCCGGCGACCCGGCCACGGCGATCACCTCGAACTTGCCGTCCGGGTGCCGGAGGTTCAGCACGGCGATGCCGAAGCCGAGCCCGTTCACGACTCCGTCGACCACCGCCTGCAGTGTCTCGGCAAGGCTCCGCCCGGCGCCCATCCGCGCGCTCACCTCGTACAAGCGCCGTACGGCGGACAGCCGGACCGTGGGCTCGTTCTGCACTCGTTGAGAATAAGCCGATTTCACCGGGGGTGAGCAGGTGTACGCACAGGTGACCCGGTTAAGCGTTTGCTATGAGATGCGTCAGTACCGCAATTCGGTCAGTCCGCGGTAGCTGCGCTCGGCCGACTGCCAGGCGTCGGCGGGCTTGTCGTGCTCGACCAGATACTGCTCGACACCCCCCGCCTCGGCGTGCGCGAACATCGCGCCGAAGTCGAGCTTCCCGGCCCCGACGTCCTCCCAGGAGCCGTCCGCGGCCATGTCCTTGACGTGCAGCGCGGGGAACCGGCCCGGGTGCTCCTGGAACAGCTTCGCCGGGTCGTGCCCGCCGTCCACCGCCCAGTACAGGTCCAGCTCGAACCCGAGCAGCTCCGGGTCCACGTCCAGCAGGATGTCGTACAGCACCTGCCCGTCGACCTCGTCGAAGTCCCGGCCGTGGTTGTGGAAGAGCAACTTCAGGCCGTTGTCCCGCGCGACCTTGCCGGCCTCGGTGAACGCGGCCGCCGCGGTCCGGAAGCCCTCGACCGAGTGCAGCTCGGACGGAATCGACGGTACGACGGCCCACTGCGCGCCGAGCGTCTTCACGTCGGCCAGCGCGCCGGCCCAGTCGTCGCTCAGCCGCGCGTACCCGACGTGCTCGAGCACGATCGCGAGCCCGGCGTCGTCCGCGAACCCGCGAATCTCCTCGGCGCTGTGGTCGAACCGCCCGCTCACCCCCACCGTGCGGTACCCGATCCCGGCGAGCCGCTTGAGCGTCCCCGGGTAGTCCTCGGCCAGCACGTCCCGCATCGTGTAGAGGTGCATGCCGATTCCGTCGGCAGGAATGGTCCGGTCAGTCATACAGGCTCCTTCGTCAGAGGACGTGTTCCTGGTACCTCGCCAGCGCCAGGTCGAAGACTTCCTGCCCCGGCGCGTCCCACAACTGCTGGTTGAAGATCTCGACCTCGATCGGTCCGTCGTACCCGGCCGCGTCGCAGGCCGCGCGCAGCCGGCGCAGCTCGATCGCACCGTCGCCCATCATGCCGCGCCCGAGCAGCGTGTCCGCGGGCAGCGGAACCACCCAGTCGCTGACCTGGTACGACACGATCCGCTCGCCGGCCCGCTCGATCTGCCGGTACAGGTCCGCGTCCCACCACAGGTGGTAGGCGTCGACGATCACGCCCACCTGCGACGCCGGGAACTGCTCGGCGAGGTCGAGCGCGCCGCCCAGCGACGACACCACGCAGCGGTCCGAGCAGAACATCGGGTGCAGTGCCTCGACCGCCAGCGTGACGCCGCGCTCCTCGGCGTACGGCGCCAGCTCGGCGAGCCCGTCGCGCACCATCGCGCGCGCACCGTCGAGGTCGCGGGACCCGGCCGGGAGTCCGCCGCTGACGAGCACGAGGACCGGCGTGCCGACGGTCGCTGCCTCGTCGATCGCGCGCCGGTTGTCCTCGATCTTCGCCTTCCGCTCGGCGGCGTCGGTCGAGGTGAAGAAGCCGCTGCGGCACAGCGACGAGACCTTCAGGCCGGCGTCGGCGACCAGTTTCGCCGCCTGGTCGACGCCGTACTCCTGGATCGGCTCGCGCCACAGCCCGATCCACTCCAGCCCGGCCTTCGCGCTCGCCGCCACGACGTCCTCGAGCGGCCAGTACTTCGTGGTCGCCTGGTTCAGGCTGTACCGATTCATGCGTCGATCCCGCCGACCCGCAACAGCTGCCGGAACCGGTCGACGGCCAGCTCCGGATTCGTCAGTACGCCGGCCTGGTCCGCGAGCCGGAAGGTGTCCGCCAGGTGGGGCAACGACCGGCCGGTCTGCAGACCGCCCACCATCGTGAACCCGGGCTGGAACCCGTTCAGCCAGGCCAGGAACGCGATCCCGGTCTTGTAGTAGTACGTCGGCGCGGAGAAGATCTGCCGAGCCAGCGGTACGGTCGGCTGGAACACCCGCTCGTAGGTCTCCAGGTCACCGGCATCCAGCGCGTGCAGAGCTGCTGCCGCCGCCGGGGCGATCGCGGCGAAGATTCCGAGCAACGCGTCGCTGTGCCGCTCGCCGTCGCCGCGGATCAGCTCGGGGTAGTTGAAGTCGTCCCCGGTGTAGAGCCGGACGCCCGTGGGCAGGCAGTTGCGCAGGGCAACTTCCTTCGAGGCATCGAGGAGGCTGATCTTGATCCCGTCGACCTTCTCGACGTTGGCGTTGATCAGTTCCACGACGGTCGCGGCCGCGGAATCGAACGAGTCGCCGCCCCAGTACCCTTCCAGGGCGGGGTCGAACATGGGGCCCAGCCAGTGCAGGATCACCGGCTTGGCGGACTGGGTGAGAAGGCGGTCGTACACCTTGCGGTAGTCGTCCGGCGACTCCGCCGCCGCGCACAAGGCCCGGCTGGCCATCAGGATCGGCCGCGCGCCGACATCCTCGGCAACGGCCAACTGCTCTTCGTACGCACCGATGACCGCATCCAGGGTGGCCGGACCCGTCAGCTGGTCGGTGCCGACCCCAACGGCGATCCTGCCGTCCGGCGCTTCGGCGGCGGACCGGCGGATCAGTTCCTGCGTTGCCTTCCAGTCGAGGCCCATGCCGCGCTGCGCGGTGTCCATCGCCTCGGCGACCGACAGGCCCAGCGACCACAGGTGCCGCCGGAACTCCAGCGTGTGCTCCCAGTCGATCACCGCGGGCGCCCCGGGTGCGTTGTCCCCGAGCGGATCCGCCACCACGTGCGCCGCGGCGAACGCGAGCCGTGAGCGCGCCGGCGAATAGGTGCCCCGAGCAACCGGTTCGCCGGTCAGCCGGTACTTCTCGAGTCCCCCGTGGCCAGGAAGGTTCAGCTCCATCAGTTGGCCCCGAGATCGAGCGTCGGGACCTCGAGCTTGCGGCCTTCGTGCCACGACTTCAGACCCAGCTCGGCGAGCTGGACGCCCTTCGCGGCCTCGACGAAGTCCCAGGTGAACGGCGCGTCGTCGACCACGTGCCGCAGGAACATCTCCCACTGCACCTTGAACCCGTTGTCCATCGGCTCGTTGTCCGGCACCGTCGCCCACTGGTCGCGGAACTGCTCGGTGACCGGGATGTCCGGGTTCCACACCGGCTTCGGGGTCGCGGACCGGTGCTGGACGCGGCAGTTGCGCAGGCCGGCGACCGCGGAGCCCTCGGTCCCGTCGACGTGGAACTCGACCAGTTCGTCGCGGAACACCCGCGTGGCCCAGGACGAGTTCAGCTGCGCGACGATCCCGCCCTCGAGCTCGAACACGCCGTACGCCGCGTCGTCGGCGGTCGCGGTGTACGGGTCGCCGTTCTCGTCGACCCGGGTCGGGATGTGCGTGGCGCCCTGGCAGTACACCGACTTCACGGAGCCGAACGTCTGGTCGAGCACGTACCGCCAGTGGCAGAACATGTCGAGGATGATGCCGCCGCCCTCTTCGGACTTGTAGTTCCAGGACGGCCGCTGCGCCTCCTGCCAGTCACCCTCGAAGACCCAGTAGCCGAACTCGCCGCGGACCGAGAGGATCCGGCCGAAGAACCCGCCGTCAACCAGCCGCTTCAGCTTCCGCAGGCCGGGCAGCGACAGCTTGTCCATCACCACGCCGTTCTTCAGCCCGGAGTCGACCACGAGCTTGGCCAGGTCGACGGCCGCGTCCAGGCTCTCGGCGATCGGCTTCTCGCAGTAGATCGCCTTGCCGGCCTCGACCGCGGCCCGGACGCCCTTTTCGCGCAGCTGGGTGAGCTGGGAGTCGAAGTAGATCTCGACGTCCGGCTGGGCCAGCGCCTCGGCCAGATCGGTCGTCCACCGCTCCAGCCCGTACTGCTCGGCGATCCGGCGCAGCTTGAGCTCGTTGCGGCCGACCAGGATCGGTTCGGGGATGATCATCGTGCCGTCGGCGGCGGGCAGTCCGCCCTGCTCCCGGATCGCCACGATGGAACGCTCGAGGTGCTGGCGCAGGCCCATCCGGCCGGTGACGCCGTTCATCACGATGCCGATGCGTCGCTCGTTCACAGTTCTACCTCTCACGCTCGGGTGGTGTCATAGACATCGAGGCGGCCGCACATACCGTGCCGGCCGAACTCGGTGGGGGTCGGAAGTCGGTGGAGTTCGGCGGTCTGCAGGTGCGGCGCGGTGCCGACCTCCAGCGCGTCCAGCGCGGCGCCGGTCTCGTCCGCGAGCCGCCGGGCGCCCTGCTCCCAGCGCTTGCGCCAGTCGGCGAGCTGCGGCTGCACGATCCGGACCGCTGCCGCGAAGAACTCGTCCAGCGCCGCGGGGCCTTCCGCCTCGTACCGCTGCCGCAGGACGGCGTATCCCTGGAGCGCGAGGTCGCGCCGGGCCATCGCCGACCGGGTACGGGCCGCGCCTTCGCCGGTCAGGGCGGTCGCCGCCAGGTACGTCTCGCGGTCGGCGAGGTATTCGGGCGGCAGCGTCAGGACGGCGTCGCCGGCCTCGGGAAGTCCGGAGTTGGACATCAGGGTGAGGATCTGCAGCCTGCCGTCGTTGACCAGCCGGTGGATCGTCCCGGGGTCGAACCAGACGACGGTTCCGGCCTGAAGCGGGGTCTCGGTGTAACCCTTCGTGTTCAGGGTCTGTACGGCGCCGGCGCCGGCGATCACGCAGTACCCCTCGGAGCAGGCCAGGTGGACGTGCGGCGTCCCGCCGACCAGGCCGTCGGGCGCCTCGACGTCGTACACCGTCAGCTTCGAGATGCCGATGCCGCCGGGCAGGGCCGCAGCCGGCCCGGGCTCGAACTCACACATGGACGCCTCCCTCCCGCAGGCTTGGAAAGGGCTTTCCGCAGCCTGTGATCGCAACCATAGGTGGGCGCCACGGCCGAGTCAACCTGTAACGGAAAGCGATCTCCGACACGCTGCGGAACGGTTGGGCGGTCGAGTACGTCGTAGCCGGTCGACAAGACATTCGCCCTCCGGCCCGCGGGCCGGACTCTTGTGGAGGTGGTTATGGCCGACAGAATCAGCCGGCGGCAAGCGTTGATGCTCGGTGGAGGTGCGCTGGCCGCACTCGGCTCGGCGGCCGGTGCGCAGACGGCTTCGGCGGCACGGCCGGTGGAGCGGGGCGCGGCGGCGCAGGCAGGGACGGGGTGGTTCCGGCTACCCGTCGTGACGGCGAACATCGGGCGCAAGCACCTCGGCGCCCGAGAGGCCGCGATCACGGCGGTTCGCGGCGGCGACCCGGGGCATCGACCGTTCGTCGGCTGGCAGGAGATCAGCGAGGGCGACTCGGGTGAGCCGCCGATGATCACGCGGCACTTCGGCAGCAAGTACCGCACCGCGTTCCTGCACGACCCCAAGTCGTTCCGGGTGCCGATCTCGGTCCCGGACCCGTGGAAGATCGTGAACTCGAAGCGCACCTTCGTGCACGGCGGCATCGCCCACGTGACGCCGCCCCGGTACATCAACGAGGTGGTCGTCGAGCACAGCGCGCACCCGGGCCTGAAGTTCGCCCTGATCAACTCGCACTACATCGCGAACGCGTACAACGGCACCAAGAACCCGAACCTGCAGGACGAGTGGCAGCTGCACAAGAAGCTGCACCGCGAGCGCGTGATGGCGCACCACAACCAGGGCCACCTGGTGATCTGGACCGCGGACACCAACAACCCCGGGTACGTGCGGGCCACCGGCCAGGACAGCGAGCACCGGGCCTTCTTCAAGGGCATCGACCGGATCAACTGGCTGCCCGGTGACGGCAAGGTCCGGCTGGACCTGGTCAACACCAAGGTGATCCCGATGAACGTCGACGGCCACGACGCCCGGCTGGCCGTGTTCCGGATCAGGCTGGCGTGACGCGGACCGTCGCGACCGCCTGAGCCCATTCGTCCCGGCGCCGGCCACGATCGCCGGCGCCGGGACCGGGCTCGAACGTCCGGTACGACCGCTTCCCCGCCCAGCCGGTCGTCGCACCGAGCTTCGTCCAGGCCAGCTCGGCGACACCCAGAGCGGAAATCTCCGGTACGTCGGACGCCTCGACCGGATGACCGAGCAGATCGGCCTGGGTCTGCATGAGCAGGTCCGACACCGTCGCGCCGCCGTCCGCACGGAGGCTGCTGAGCGGGCCCGGGATCGTGTCCGCGATGTCGCAGATCTGGTGCGCGACCGCGTCGACGGCCGCCCGCGCGATGTGCGCCCGCGTCGTCGAGCTGCTCATGCCGGTCAGGGCCGCCCGCGCTTCCCGGTCCCAGTGCGGTGCGCCGAGTCCCGCGAACGCCGGCACCAGGACGACGCCCTCCGCCGCCGTGACCGTCCCCGCGAGAGCCGTCAAGGCGCCGACGTCGGGAAGACCGAGCAGGTCCGCGGTCCAGGCGAGCGCGGCGCCGGACGACACGATGTTTCCTTCCAGCGCGTACACCGGCCGGTCGGTCAGCCAGGCCAGCGTGCATCCGCCCGGCGCGAACCCGTCCACCGGCGTCATCACCGACGAGCCGGTCCCGTACGTCGCCTTCACCAGACCCGCTTCGGTACACCCTTGCCCGTACATCGCCGCATGCGAGTCCGCGAGCACGGCGACGATCGGGATCCCGTCAGGCAGACCTGGCACGCCGGATGTGGTCCCGAACCCCGCGTCCGACGCCCGAACGTCGGGCAACGCATCCCGGGGCACCCCGAACGCGTCCAGTAGTTCTTCCGACCAGTCCAGGGTCATCAGGTCGTACAGCAAGGTCCGCGATGCGTTCCCCGCCTCGGTCAGATGCTCGCGGCAACCAGTCAGGCGGTAAGTCAGCCAGGAGTCGACGGTGCCGACCAGTGCGTCGGATCGGTCGAGCAGCCAGCGCATCTTCGGTGCGGAGAACATCGCGTCGACCCGCAGCCCCGTGCGACGGCGTACGAGATCGTCGACGGACTCAGGTAGTTGGGTACACCAACTAGTGGTGCGAACATCCTGCCAGCCGAGCACCGGACCGACCGACTCGCCCGAGGAATTCCAGCCGACCACGGACTCGCGCTGGGTGGACAGCGCGATCCCCACGACCTCCACCTCCGGTGTGAGGCAGGACCCCACAGCCTGGAGAACGCTCTGCCACAGGTGCTCGGCGTCCTGCTCCACCCAGCCGGGGTGCGGGGTCGAGAGCGTGACGGGGGCCGAGCCGGTGCCGAGCACGGTTCCGTCGGCGGCGACCAGGACCGCCTTGGAGTTGGTCGTGCCCTGGTCGATCGCGAGTACCGCCTGGACCATCGGCCCTCCAAGTTTCAACTGAGCTCTTGACGTGACTCTAGCCGCGTGGTGACACTCATGGCGACAGGCTATGCAGTAGTGAATATCTATTCGCACCACAAGCCGGAGGAGACCGCGTGAAGCCGAGCAGACGCCGGGTGATCATCAACACCGATGCCAAGAACGAGGCGGACGACCAGTTCGCGATCGTGCACGGGCTGCTGTCGCCGACCTTCGACGTCCGCGGCCTGATCCCCGCGCACTTCGGCACCCGCCGGTCGGACCGCAGCATGGAGGAGTCCCGCGAGGAGATCGACCTGCTGCTGGACCTGATGGACCTGACCGGCCGGGTCACCGTCGCGAACGGCGCCCCGACCGGCATCCCGGACGAACACACCCCGCTCGACTCGCCCGGTGCGCGGCTGATCGTCGAGGAGTCCAAGCTGGCCTCCGACGGCGATCCGCTGTTCGTGTCGTTCCTCGGTCCGCTGACCGACATGGCCTCGGCGATCCTGCTCGACCCGGAGCTCGTCGGCCGGAACGTGATCGTGATCTGGATCGGCGGCCGCGGCTACAACGGCTACGCCGCCGACCACCGGATGGAGTTCAACCTGTCGAACGACATCCACGCGGCCAATGTCGTGTTCGGGTCCGGGATCACGGTCTGGCAGGTCCCGAGCGACGTCTACACGAAGGTCTCGGTCAGCTACGCCGAGCTCGAGGAGAAGATCGGCGACGCCGGTCCGCTCGGCAAGTACCTGATCGAGCAGCTGGTGGAGTGGAACGCCACCTGGCACGGCGAGCCGATCGAGTCCCGCTCCCTCGGCGACTCGCCCGCCATCTCCTTGATGCTCTACCCGCACAGCGGCAACTTCCGGACCCGCCCGGCGCCGCGCTTCGGTGTCGACGGCTGGTACCTGCCCGGCACCGACAACCCCATCCAGGTCTGCGAGCAGGTCGACGTCCGGTTCCTGCTCGAGGACATGTTCGCCAAGATCCGCCGTTTTGCCCGCCTAAGGAGCAACTCATGAGCAACCTCTCCCGCCGGGGATTCCTCGGTCTCACGTCCGCCGCCGCGCTCGGCGCCGGTCTGTCCGCCTGCACGGGCGGTGGTACGTCGACCGGCGGGGGAGCCACTCAGGCAGCGTCGAACAACCTGCGGCTGTTCACCTACGAGGGGGACGAGACGATCGGGTTGCTGAAGGCGCAGGTGAAGAAGTTCGACGAGCAGAACGGGACCACGACCACGGTCGACAGCCTGCCCGGATCGGGGGCGGCGGTGTACCCGGACAAGCTGCGCACGGAACTGCTCGGCGGCAAGGGCCCGGACGTCTGGCGGATCTGGGGCGGCCAGATCGGAGCGCCGTTCGCGAAGGCCAAGCAGGCGCTCGACCTGACGCCGTACTACTCCAAGTACGGCTGGGACTCGAAGATCAACACCCAAGCGATCGGCGGGATGACCTTCGAGGGGATGAAGGCCGGGGTGCCGTTCGTGTCCCTCGGGATCGGTGCCTGGTACAACAAGTCGCTGTTCGCGAAGGCCGGCGTCAGCGCCCCGCCGAAGACCTACGCCGAGCTGGAGGCGATCAACGACAAGCTGGTGGCCGTCGGAGTGACGCCGCTCGGGACCGGCGGCAAGTACGGCTGGCACATCATGCGGCTGTTCGAGTACCTGCTCGAGCACACCGCGGGACCGGAGTTGCACGACAAGCTGCTGACCGGCGCCGAGAGCTGGGACCGGCCCGAGGTGGTCGAGGCGTTCGCGCTGTTCAAGAAGTGGCAGGACAAGAAATGGCTGCCGCAGGGCGCGCTCGGCCTCGACCCGGCCGACATCGAGCCGGCGTACGTCCAGGGCAAGACGGCGTACACCATCACCGGACCGTGGACCGAGGCCGCGGCGATCCTGTCGGCGAAGAAGAGCTCGTCGGCGTTCGGCAACTTCGAGCTGCCGACCGACAAGAGCCCGGCCCGGCACTCCGGGTTCGTCGAGGGCTACATGATCAACGCGAAGTCCGGCAACGCGGACAAGGCCGCGGCGCTCATCGACTTCGTCATCCAGCCGGCCACTCAGAAGGCGCTGCAGGTCACTGCCTCCACGGTCAAGGGCGCCGAGCCCGACCCGAAGACGCTGCCGCTGGCGGCCGAGTGGGCGCAGAAGTACGGCAGCAACCCGTTCTACACGATCCAGGACCAGGCGTTCCCGAAGAAGCAGGCCGACCAGTACTTCAGCGTGCAGAGCGACCTGCTGCAGGGCTCGGTCGCGCCGGACGCCGCGGCCAAGAAGATGCAGGAGATCGTCTCCGCCTGGGCGAAGAGCTGAGCGCATGGCCACCTCAGTCGCAGTCGCCAAGCCGAAACGCGGAGGCCGCTGGTCGCCGTGGTTGTTCGCCCTGCCCGCCCTGGCGGTCTACGTCGCGTTCCTGGTGTACCCGGCGTTGTCGTCACTGTGGTTCAGCCTGACCAACTGGGACGGCCTGAGCGCGACGTACAAGTTCGTCGGGCTGGACAACTACTTCAAGCTGCCGCAGGACCCGGTGGTCGTCACCGCGGTGAAGAACAACCTGATCTGGACCGTGGTCACGATCGCCGTACCGACCGTGATCGGGCTGCTGCTGGCGATCGCGCTGAACGGCAAGGTGCACGGCAAGCCGATCCTGCGGCTGATCTTCTACACGCCCGCGGTGCTGCCGCTCGTGTCCATCGCGAGCATCTGGGGCTGGCTGTACAACCCGCAGTACGGCGCGATCAACTCGTTCCTGCGGCTGATCGGGCTGGACGGGCTGGCGCAGGCGTGGCTCGGGCAGGACTCGACCGCGCTGTGGGCCGTGATGGTGCCCGCGATCTGGTTGCGCACCGGGTTCCCGATGCTGCTCTATCTGGCCGCGCTGCAGGGCATCCCGAACGAGCTGTACGAGGCCGCGACCGTCGACGGCGCGACGAAGTGGCAGCAGTTCTGGCACGTGACGATGCCGAGCCTGCGGCCGGCGCACTACATCGTGCTGGCGCTGTCGCTGATCGACTCGTTCAAGGTCTTCGACATGATCTACGCGATGACGTACGGCGGTCCCGGGACGTCGACGCAGGTGATGGGGACGTGGATGTACTTCAACGTCTTCCAGTACTACCAAGCCGGTTACGGCACCGCGATCGCCGTCGTGATCACGCTGGTAGCGATCGCGGTAGGCATCCCGTACGTCCGCTCCCAGACCAGGGAGGCCTCATGACCACCATCGCCCCGGCCCAGGTGACCGCGCCGGCTCAGGCTGCCGCCACCGAACCGATCAGTTCCGGTCCCAAAGGGCGTCGCGGCCTGGTGATGACGCTCGTCCTGGCGGTGATAGCGCTCTTCTGGATCTCACCGCTGGCACTGCTGGTGATCACCGCCGTACGCCCGCTGTCCGACTTCATCGGCAACGGACCGTTGTCCTGGCCCGATCAGCTCACCTGGTCCAACTTCAAAGACGCGTGGGGCATCGGCAACTTCGCCACGACGTACAAGAACAGCGCGATCCTGGCCGCGATCAAGGTGCCGCTCGGTGTGCTGGTGTCGGCGATGCTCGGGTTCGCGCTGGCCAAGCTGCGGATGAAGTTCCGCCGGACGGTGATGTTCTCGGTGTTCCTCGGGCTGACGATCCCGATCTACATCACGATCGTGCCGGTCTTCATCATGATGCGGCAGGCCGGTGCGACCGACAGCATCTTCGGGCTGATCGGGCCGTACCTGGCCTTCGGCATCCCCTTCGAGGTGCTGGTGCTGCAGTCGTTCTTCCGGCAGCTCCCGGACGAGATCATCGAGGCCGCCCGGGTGGACGGCGCCGGCGACTGGCGGGTGTTCTTCACGATCATCCTGCCGCTGTCGGTGCCGGCCCTCGTCACGGTGGCGATCCTGGACGCGGTCGCGACCTGGAACGAGTTCCTGTTCGCGCTGATCCTGCTGAACTCCGACGCGCACAAGACCATCCCGGTCGGGCTGCTGAACTTCCAGGGGCAGTTCGCCAACAACAACACCGGTCTCGCGGCAGGCATCCTGATCGCCGTCGTGCCGATCCTGATCGCTTACACCCTCCTTCAGCGCTGGATCGTCGGCGGCCTCACCGCCGGCTCGCTGAAGGGCTGACACCGCCCCACACCGCCCCAT
>Ga0247821_10001506_pt1 | contig 13007 bp, 16 predicted proteins | sample 13C_Glycerol_Day_FD_192481 | JGI IMG/M metagenome (GOLD analysis project Ga0247821, IMG submission 192481) | Soil microbial communities from agricultural site in Penn Yan, New York, United States - 13C_Glycerol_Day14 | ecosystem: Environmental > Terrestrial > Soil > Agricultural land | place... | reverse complement strand
CTGACGAATGTCGCTGTAAGGCGCAGCAGTAGCGATCAGATAGCTGATCTGGCCACGCTGGATCAGCGCCAGTGGATTGAGGGTCATCTCACTGATCTTGTCGTTGTGCGCCGAGTAATACTGGCAGCGCAGTTGGTACTCCTCAAGCAGGGCATGCTGCAGGGTCTCCAGAATCGTATCCGGGACTTCCGGGGCCTGCATGTTCATGTCCGCTCGGACGCTGGCGACTTTATCCAGCCAACGTGCTGCCTTGTTGGCGCTGGACAGGTGTTCAAGCTTTTGCCGGGCATGACTGAAACGCGCATCGAGCACCTTGAGCATGCTGCTGGGCAACAACGGTCGAACGGCTTCCTCGACCAATGCCAGGCTCAGCGCCTCATTGATACTGATGCCGCGCAATTCAACGCAGGCATTGGTCGCCCAGTGCCAGCCATAGGGAATGCTCTTGTCATTGCGTTCCAGCGGAAAAATCAGTGACAGCTCGTTCAAGTCGCGTTCGATGCTGCGTTTACTGATGGAAAAGCCGGCGTCTTGCAGGCGCCCCACCAGCTCGGCGCTGGTGATGCCTGGCGAGCGGCTGGGCAATTGGCGCAGCAATTCCCATTGACGGCTGAGGGTGGCGCGGGTCGTGGCGGAGGGCAAAAGGTGGCGTCCTTGTCTAGTCTTGCGGTTGTAGCATGGTCCTAGTGGAAAGATATGGCAATTGGCCATTTATCTATCAAATCAAGGATGAAGCAGTTGATTTGCCTCAACCGAATCGTTCGCGACAGGTTTTGTCGTGGCTCTGCGCAGAATCACGCCTCATCACACCCGCCATCGGTTCGGGGGGTTGTTCAATGAGGATGAACATGTCAGCTGCCAGCAACATCTACCCACTGCTCGAGCGCCTGTTACCTGAGCGCATCATTCCGGCACCTGGCCGTTGTGGTCAGCGGGAGCGGCTGTACAACGGTGTGGGGATGCCCAGCCAGCGTGCGGCCCTGGGCGAAAGCTTCATCCTGATCAGCCGTCTGGAAGAGGCCACGGACCTGCAGGCGCTGTACAACGATCTGCGCGATCAGGCCCTGGACGGGAATGTTGCGGCGCTCAACGACCTAGGCTGGATCTGGCTCAATGGTAAATACTGGCGTGCCGATCCGACGCTGGCCGGCCACTTGCTGCGTATGGCGGCGTTGCAAGGCAGTGCTCCGGCCTGGTTCAACCTGGGTCAACAGTACTATTTCGGCAAAGGGGTGGATGTTGCCTATGCCTCCGCGGCCGAGTACTACCAGCAAGCGTTTGAGCGCGGCCTGGAGCAAGCTGCCGCGGCGTTGGGCGATCTCTACGAGGAAGAGATCTGCGACAGCGACGAGCAGCAGTGGGTGGTCGACCTGCAACAGGCCTACCGCTGGTTCTTGCGCGGTGCCCAGAGGGGCGAGGCGCGCTGCCGGTTCGAAGTCGGTTACCGGTTGCTACACGGACAGAGCGTAGCGGCTGACCACAAAGCGGGCGTGTATTGGTTGGAGCTGGCGGCCGTCGCCGGGGTGATGCAGGCGGCTGAAGAGCTGGCGGTGCACTTCAGCATTTCCCAGAATGCCTTGCGCTACCTGTTCTGGCGGGACCAGGCCATCGTCATGGGAAGCTCGCTGGCGCTGACCATGAAGCTGGAGGATCAAATACAGCCGTGAAGGTGGCGCCCGTCAGCCGCGCTTGACGGCGGGGGCGTGGATCGAAGAATATAGATAGTTAGCAAACTATGAATATGACAACGGCCCGTCCCCCATGACTCTCGAAGCGCTGCACCTGAACATCAGCACCGGCATGGTGGTGGCCAGTCGGCTATGGCGCCGGATCTGTCAGACGACGCTGGCCGGCTATGGTATTTCCGAGGCCTGCGCCATGCCGCTGCTGACTATCGTGCGCTTGGGCGACGGTGTGCACCAAGTGGCGGTTGCCCAGGCTGCAGGGCTTGAAAGCCCATCGCTGGTGCGCCTGCTCGACCAGTTGTGCAGTTCAGGGCTCGTTTGCCGGACGGAAGACCCGGTGGACCGCCGTGCCAAGGCCTTGAGCCTGACCCCTCGTGGTCGGGAGGTGGCTGAAGCCATCGAGGGCGAGCTGGTACGCCTGCGCCAAGAGATCCTGCAAGGTATTGACGAAGCTGATCTGCTGGCGACCCTGCGCGTATTGCGCGCCTTCGAGACTGCCGCACAGCGCACGCCGGGCGTGCCTTCATGAAGGGCTTCTTCAGCACTTTGCCGCCTGCCCGTGACTGGTTCTACGGCGTGCGCACCTTCGCCGCGTCGATGATCGCGTTGTACATCGCCTTGCTCATGCAGTTGCCTAGGCCTTACTGGGCCATGGCCACTGTTTATATCGTCTCCAGCCCATTCGTTGGGCCGACCAGCTCCAAAGCGCTGTACCGTGCTATGGGTACGCTGCTGGGCGCCGCTGGAGCGGTGTTCCTGGTGCCATTGCTGGTGCAGACACCCTTGCTGCTGACAGTGGCCATTGCCTTGTGGACCGGCACCTTGTTGTTCCTGTCGCTGCACCTGCGTACCGCCAACAGCTATGCCTTGATGCTGGCTGGTTATACCTTGCCAATGATTGCCCTGCCGGTGGTCGACGACCCGCTACGGGTGTTCGACATCGCTTCCTCGCGGGCCCAGGAAATCTGCCTGGGTATTGTCTGTGCCGCAGTGGTCGGTGCGATCTTCTGGCCGCGTCGGCTGACCCCGGTGCTGGTCGGTGCTACCGGTAACTGGTTCAACGAGGCAATCCGCTACAGTGATACGTTCCTGGCTCGCCAGACGTCGGCCGATACCGTTGGCGCCTTGCGCGCTTCAATGGTGACTACCTTCAACTCGCTGGAGCTGATGATTGGCCAGTTGTCCCACGAAGGCGCGCGGCCGCAGACGGTCAAAAATGCCCGCGAATTGCGCGGGCGGATGATTCATCTGTTGCCGGTGGTCGACGCCCTCGACGATGCGCTGTTGGCCCTGGAGGCCCGCGCTCCGGCAGAGGCAGAACAGCTGCAACCGCTGTTGGAGCAGGCGCGTGACTGGCTAAAAAGCACCGCCAGCGACGCTGCACCGGGCCGTTGGTCGACCTTGAAGGCGCAGCTCGAACACCTGCAGCCGAGCGTCGTGGCACTCGATGAACGCGCTTCGCTGTTGCTATCCAATGCCCTCTACCGTCTGGCCGAATGGGTCGATCTGTGGCAAGACTGTTGCAGCCTGCAACATGCCATTCGCAACGATGACCAGTCGCCATGGCGTGCGGTGTATCGGCACTGGCGCCTGGGGCGGCTGACGCCGTTCTTCGACCGTGGTCTGATGCTCTACTCCGTGTTTTCCACCGTCACGGCGATCATCGCCGCCACCACGTTGTGGATCCTCTCGGGCTGGAACGATGGCGGCAGTGCGGTGATTCTTGCCGCTGTGGCTTGCAGCTTCTTCGCCGCCATGGACGACCCGGCCCCGCAGATATACCGGTTCTTCTTCTGGACCGCAGTATCGGTGGTGTTTGCCAGCTTGTACCTGTTCCTGGTGCTACCGAACCTTCATGACTTCCCGATGCTGGTGTTGGCTTTTGCCGTGCCGTTCATCTGTGTGGGCACGCTCACGGTACAGCCTCAGTTTTACCTCGGCACCCTGCTGACCATCGTCAACACCGCTTCGTTCATCAGCATCCAGGGCGCCTACGACGCCAACTTCCTGACCTTCATCAACTCCAACCTGGCAGGTCCTGTAGGGTTGTTGTTTGCCTTCATCTGGACCCTGGTGATGCGCCCATTCGGTGTCGAACTGGCGGCCAAGCGTCTGACCCGCTTCAGCTGGCGCGACATCGTCGGCATGACCCGCCCGGCAACGTTGGCCGAACACCGGCGCCTTGGCGTGCAAATGCTCGACCGCCTGATGCAACTTCTGCCGCGCTTGATCCAGACCGGCCAGGATACCGGCACCGCCCTGCGCGATCTGCGTGCGGGCCTGAACCTGCTTGATCTGCTCGCTTATATGCCACGGGTTGGCGCGCAGACACGGGCATCACTGGAGCGGGTGGTTGAAGAAGTCGGCGAGCACTTTCAGGCCTGTCTGGACGCCCGTCAGCGTCTGCATGCGCCGCCGGCTTTGCTGCAGAACATGGAGCGCGCCCGCCGTGCCCTAAATCTTGAAGACCTGGCCGACAACGCCGAAACCCGGCTGCAATTGCTGCACGCGTTGAGCGGCCTGCGCCTGGCCCTGCTGCCTGGGGTTGAGGTGGTGCTGGAGCCGTCTGATGAGCCGCCACAACTGCCCTATGGCATCGATGGAGCCCCACTGTGATCGGTGAATTGGATATCAGCGGGGTGTTCCTGCCCACGCTGCTGGTGATGATGGTCCTCACCTACCTGCTGTTTCTCGGGGTGCATGCCGTGCTCACCCGTGTGCATTTCTATCGCCTGGTCTGGCACCGGGCGTTGTTCAACGTTGCTCTCTACGCCGTGCTGCTCGGCACGGTCGACCACTTTTGCCGAAACCTGATGCTGCCATGAAAAAACCCTTGTTGACGCTGGGCCGCGTGGTCCTGACCCTGCTGGTAGTGACGCTGGCGACCGTACTGGTCTGGCAGATGGTCATGTACTACATGTTCGCCCCCTGGACTCGCGACGGGCACATCCGCGCCGACGTGATCCAGATTGCCCCTGACGTGTCCGGCCTGATCCAGAAGGTTGAAGTGCGTGACAACCAGGTGGTCAAGCGCGGCGACGTGCTGTTCACCATCGACCAAGACCGCTTCAAGCTAGCCCTGCGCCATGCTCAGGCGACCTTGGCCGAACGCAAGGAAACCCTGGCCCAGACCAGCCGAGAAGCCCGCCGTAACCGTGGTCTGGGCAATCTGGTGGCGCAGGAGCAACTGGAAGAGAGCCAGTCCCGCGAGGCCCGAGCGCAGTCGGCGCTGGCCGAGGCACAGGTCGCGGTGGACGCTGCGCAGTTGAATCTGGACCGTTCAGTGGTGCGCAGCCCGGTCGATGGCTACCTGAACGACCGCGCGCCGCGCCCCCATGAATTTGTCAGTGCTGGCAAAGCCGTGCTCTCGGTGGTCGACAGCAGCTCCTACCACGTTGATGGTTACTTCGAAGAAACCAAGCTGTCTGGCATTCATATCGGTCAGGCGGTGGATATCCGCGTAATGGGCGACAACGCCCGTTTGCGTGGGCATGTACAGAGCTTCGCTGCCGGTATTGAAGACCGTGACCGCAGCAGCGGTGCCAACCTGCTGCCTAACGTCAATCCGGCGTTCAGTTGGGTGCGCCTGGCTCAGCGGATTCCGGTGCGGATCGCGTTCGATGAAGTGCCAGCGGACTTTCGCATGATTGCCGGACGTACCGCGACCGTGTCGATTATCGACGGTAAAGATCAATGAAACGCCTGTCTCTGCTTGGCCTGAGCCTGTTGCTGTCGGCCTGCCAGATGGTCGGCCCGGATTACCAATTGCCCAAGGACGGCGCGATCCAGCGTGCCGACCTGCAGGGTCAGCTGCGTCAGGATGCCAATAGCGTAGTGTCGGCGCCGGTGCCGCAGAACTGGTGGCACCTGTATCACGACCAGCGCCTCAACACCCTGGTCAGCCAGGCCCTTGCGGCCAACACCGAACTGCGTGTCGCTGCTGCCAATATCGCCCGTGCCCGTGCCCAGGTTGAGCAGGCTGAAGCCCAGGGTGGGCTCAATGGCGGCGTGAAACTCGGGGCCCAGCGCTTGCAGGAGTCCGGCGAAGCGTTCCTGCTGCCGGAGAAGGTGCCGGTGGCGAACATTGGTGAAGCGATCATCAGCGCGTCCTACCAGTTCGACTTGTGGGGCACCCTCAAGCGTGGTGTCGAAGCTGCTCAGGCCAATGCCGATGCTACCCAAGCCGCTGCCGATACCGCGCGAATCACCGTGGTCGCCGATGTTGTGCGCGCCTACACTCAGGTGTGTGCTGCTAACGAGGAGTACCACATCGCCCGTGAGTCCCTGGACCTGCAAGAGCAGAGCGTGACCTTGACCCAGCGCCTACGCGACGCTGGGCGTGGTGACGAAACTCAGGTCACCCGTTCGCAGACCCAATTCAAGTCACTGCGCGCCGAGCTGCCGCGCTACCAGGCTGCACGTGAGGCGGGCTTGTATACCCTGTCGATGTTACTGGCCAAACCCGTGGCACAGCTGCCAGCCGGTACCGCCGACTGCGCTGAACTACCGCACATCGCGCAAGTGCTACCGGTGGGGGATGGCGCCGCGCTGCTCAAGCGGCGTCCGGATGTACGTCAGGCTGAGCGCAGTCTGGCGGCGGCAACGGCGACCATCGGTGTGGCCACCGGTCAACTGTATCCAGACATCAGCATCGGTGCCCAGGTCGGCACCATTGGTATCCTGGAAAACCTCGGCGAGCCAGCGACCAACCGTTGGGGCTTTGGCCCGCTGCTGACCTGGACGGTGCCGACCAACGGCTCGCGTGCACGTATTCGCCAGGCCGAAGCTACAACTCAGGCGGCGCTGGCGCATTTTGATGGGGTGGTGCTCAATGCCATCCGCGAAACCCAGACCAGCCTGGCGCAGTACAGTGCATTGCTTGAGCGCCGTGATGCCTTGGCGGAGGCGGAGAAGTCGGCGCAGTTGGCCGCTGACCAGACCCATCGCTTCTATCAGGCTGGGCGTGAGTCATTCCTGGCGGATCTGCAGGCGACGCGGACCTATACCGACATGCGCGCGCAACTGGCGATGGCCAACACGCAGGTGGCGATGGGGCAGATCGGCTTGTTCCTGGCGTTGGGTGGCGGCTGGTAACGTCAGCCTCACAGCTGCGGCCTGCATCGAAACCCTGTGGGAGCCGGGCTTGCCGGCGATAGGCCGCCGCTGCAGTTTCACTTGTCCACAAACCCCTTGAGCATCTCGATCGGCAACGGAAAGACAATGGTCGACGACTTGTCCCCGGCAATACTGCCCAGGGTCTGCATGTACCGCAGTTGCATGGCCCCCGGCTGGCGCCCGAGCATCTCTGCCGCCTGCATCAGTTTCTCCGAGGCTTGCAATTCACCTTCGGCGTGAATCACCTTGGCCCGCCGTTCGCGTTCGGCCTCCGCCTGGCGGGCAATGGCGCGGATCATCGACTCGTTGAGGTCGACATGCTTGATCTCGACATTGGCCACCTTGATGCCCCAGGCGTCCGTTTGTGCATCAAGCACTTCGCGGATATCCAGATTCAGGCGTTCGCGTTCAGCCAGTAATTCGTCCAGCTCATGCTTGCCGAGCACCGCGCGTAGGGTTGTCTGCGCCAACTGGCTGGTGGCCATGAGAAAGTCTTCGACCTGAATGATCGCCTTCTGTGGATCAAGCACACGAAAGTACAGCACCGCATTGACCTTGACCGAAACGTTGTCGCGGGTGATCACATCCTGTGGTGGTACATCGAGCACGATGGTGCGCAGGTCGACCCGAACCATTTGCTGGACACCTGGAATCAACAACACCAGACCGGGCCCCTTGACCCGCCAGAAACGCCCAAGTTGGAACACCACGCCCCGCTCGTACTCGCGCAGGATGCGAAACGCTGACAGCAACAGCACTGCGGTCAGCGCCAGCAGCGCACCAAAACCCAGTTCGAAGAACATGCTCAATCTCCTTGCACCACAGCGTCTGCCGCGGCACTTACGTCCAGAAGTACGCCCTTGCGTGAGATCACCCGGACGCGTTGACCTACCTGCAGCGGCGTCTGGCACTGCGCCTGCCACTGTTCACCCTGCGCCTGCACCGAACCGATATAGGGGTCGCTGTCATTGACTGCCATTACCGTCGCCAGGCTACCGACCAGCCCGGCGTCACCGCTGACCAGCGCGCGCCTGCGTGCTTTTATGGCCATGCCCAGCACACCGCCTAGTAACAATGCCGAGACCAGCGCCAGGAACAGGATCAGCGCCAGCGGGATGCCAAAACCGGGCACGTCGGTGTCCATTAGAATCACCGCGCCGACCACAAAGGCGACGATGCCGCCGAAGCCAACCACGCCAAAGCTGGGCATAAACGCCTCAGCGATCATGAATGCCACGCCAAGCAAGATCAGCCCGATACCGGCATAGCTCACTGGCAACAACTGCAGGGCATACAGGGCCAACAACAGGCAGATACCGCCGATCACCCCACCCACCCCGGAACCTGGGCTCATGAACTCGAACATCAGACCGTAGACACCGATCATGATCAGGATCAGAGCGACACTGGGGTTGGTGATGACTGCCAGCAAACGGGTGCGCCAGTCGGGTTGGCGCTCGATCACCGCCGCGCCAGCCGTGTTCAGTTGCAGCGGTTGTCCAGCGACGTCGACGGTTTTGCCGTCGAGCTGTCGCAACAGGTCAGGCAGGTCATTGGCAACCTGGTCGATCACCTTCAGGCGCAGGGCATCGCTGGCGGGCAGGCTGACGGCTTCGCGCACCGCCTGCTCGGCCCAGTCGGCGTTGCGCCCGCGCAACTGAGCCAAGCCGCGAATGTAGGCCGCCGCATCGTTGACCTGCTTGCGGGTCATGGTGTCTTGTTCGATCTGCGGTGATTGCTTGTCGCCAGTCGGCGCTGCCGGTGGCGCCGCTGGGTCCTTGGGAGGGCCGGGTAAACCGCCAATCTGCACCGGCGTGGCAGCGCCGAGATTGGTGCCGGGGGCCATGGCTGCGACATGGCTGGCGTAGAGGATGTAGGTGCCGGCACTGGCCGCCCGGGCGCCACTGGGGGCGACGTAACTGGCCACTGGCACGGGGCTGGCGAGAATTGCTTTGATAATCTCGCGCATCGAGCTGTCCAGTCCGCCAGGAGTGTCGAGGCGGATCACCACCAACTGTGCATGCTCGGCTTTGGCGTGCTCCAAACCACGAATCAGATAATCGGCACTGGCCGGACCAATGGCGTCGTTGATACTCAGTACCAGCACTGGCTGGCCGGGCGCAGCCTGGCCGCTCGAAATTGCGCCGAGCCAGAGCATTACCAGCAGGTGCCGAAACCAACGAGCGATCACCTGAATTCACCCGTCTTGTATGTGTCCAATAAGTTTAGTCGGCTGCCTCGGGCAGCACGGCCTAAACTTCACAAGTGGGGGCTAGCTCTATACGGAGGTGCACCATGCGTATGGCAAAAACCCTGCAGCAGTGCCTGGACAAGGCCGGCTGCGACTACGACATCGTTCCTCACGCGCACTCATCCACCAGCCTTGAGTCGGCGCGCATGGCCGGAGTACCCGCTGAGCGGGTAGCCAAGTCAGTCATGCTCGACGACCGCCACGGCAACTACCTGATGGCTGTATTGCCGGCCAACCGTCACTTGGACATGAGCAAGGTACAGGCTACCGGGCAATGGCATATGACCTCTGAAAGCAACCTGCCACACCTGTTTGGTGACTGCGAACGCGGTGCTATCCCGGCCATGGGCGATGCCTATTCGATCAAGATGCTGGTTGACCCGACCCTGACCCGTCAGGGCGATATCTATGTCGAAGCCGGCGATCACGATCACCTGATCCACATGAACATGACGCAGTACCTGAAACTGGTGCCTAACGCTGAAGTGCGTGAGGTTTGCTGATGATCAACCCACTGCCAGGCTGGCGTCGTGGACGACCGGCCTGGCCTAAAGGAGTGACCCATGGAAGCACCTACCCATAAGTTTTCAGATTTGTTCAAACAGCTGGGTCTGCCCGACGATCCAGTCGGCATCGATCAATTCCTTACCAGTCATTCGCCACTAAAGGGCGATATAAAACTGGTCGACGCACCCTTTTGGACGCCGTCTCAAAAGGCTTTTCTCCAAGAGAGTGTCACTGAAGACTCCGACTGGGCGGTGCCGTTCGACCAGCTCAACGAAGCCTTGCGTAACCCGAAAAAATAAACGCCGAGCGGCACCTGATACCGGCGTTCGGCGTTGCTATGCTCAGAAAAAAACAACAGGGGACAGCGCCAATGAAAGAGCCCTATGCCGTTGGTTTTTGGTGTGCCGTGACTGCTTTGAGTTTGCTGACCGTCGGTTATTTCTATGGAGTCAAGGAGACCTATCAACTCAACCAGGCCCTGGTGTTTCTCTATGCCGCCGGTGGCGTGATCGGGGCATTGGCGCTGACGGCGCTGGCCTGGATCGCCTGGCAGCAACTAAGGGTCAGCAAACGCCAGTTGGCCCAGGGGCGCACTCTGGTGGCGATCTGGAACACCAAGGTTGCCTTGCGTCGAGTCGAAACTGTGTTCGACCGTTATTTCTGGGGCAGCTACTGGCAGCCGGGGCGCACCTTTCAGGAAGTTATGGGGGAGCTTGAAGGCACGCCACTTGAGCAAAGCCTGGAGGCCCTCAAGCGCCAATGTCGGGAGCTGGACAAGGAAACCCATGACCTGCGCCGGCACTGGCTGGATAACGCCCGTGAGCTCTCTACCGTGGCCACCGCCATGGCCCGCGAGCGCTATCAACTGGACCTGTGCGATTCGCAGCAAAGTAGCGGGCGAGGGGGCGCAGTGCTCAATCGGGATCTGGAAGTGCTGGTCTACACTTGGTCGGCGCGTCTGCGCAGCTTCGACCACCAGCTCGATGAGCTGGAGGGCGAATACCGCTGAGAGTGTTCGCGGTGGTTCAATCGCCGCGAATGTACTGCTCCAGCTGCAGGATCATGTTGGCCTGTTCTGCGATGGCCTCTTTGACCAGGTCACCGATCGACAACAGGCCCAACAGCTCACCGTTCTCCACTACCGGCAGGTGCCGCAGGTGGCTGTTGGTCATCATGTTCATGCAGTACTCGATGTTCTGGTGCGGATCCACAGTGATCACCGGCGCGCTCATGATCGCGCTGACCGGGGTGCCCACTGATGAACGGCCCTTGAGCACCATCTTGCGCGCATAGTCACGCTCACTGACGATTCCCACTACTTGGCCACCTTCGACCACCGGCAAGGCACCGACGTTCTTCTCGGCCATCAGCCGCAGGGCATCGAGGACCATCTGGCCGGGGCCAATGGTATGTACCTGATGGTGCTGCTGGGCTTTGGTTTTCAGTAGCTGTGCCACGGTTTTCATAAAGGCCTCTGCGATGCTGGGAGTTGATGACGGCAGATACCTAAAGAATCGTGTACAGATCGCCGCAGGGCAAGGGAGAAAGCGGCATCGAGGCGATTGAAAAACGTCATGAACTGGCCCATAAACGAAAAAGCGGCCAACAATGGCCGCTTTGTCAGAACTCGATCAATGTTTGATCAAGCGATTCCCTTCGGGTTCGGGCCGAAGCGGTTAGCACCTGGGGTGCTGTCCTGGCACAGGAACACGATGTTGACGATGGGCAGCAGCAGCCACCAGCCGCTGCGATCGGTATCGTGCATACGGCGGACGCCGACGGCGATACCAGGGATAAGCAATGCCAGGGAGTACACGTTCGAGAACAGGCCATTAGTACCTGCCAGGCCTTCGGCTACACCAATGCCAAAGGCAATCAGGCAGTTGATCAGGAAGAACATCCAGTATTCTTTGCGGCGCGCACGACCGGCGAACACAGCGTACTTCTTCAGTACGGCAAAATACCAGTTACCTGTGGCTTCAGGCGCAGCGGTTGCAACAGCGGCAGCCGGCGCAACGCCTTGAGGTGCCCCACACTGCGGGCAGGCCATGGCGCTTTGGTGGATTTCCTTGGCGCAGCCACGGCAAAAAACCATACTCATTTGTTATCCCTCACGTTAATTAACTGAAAACCCTATAAACACAAACAGCGAAATACCTGACATGACAACACCGGCAATGCCCATGTTGCTTCCAGGCTTTTGCTGCAAGATGCTGATGCTACCCAAGACCAGGCTGATGATTGCAAACAGGCTTAATCCGAGCACCGTATCACCGTCCCAGTCAGCGCTATCAAACAGGGAAAGTGTGCAGAGAATCCCGAGTGTCAGGGAGACAATACCCATCCACGGGGAGGGCGGATTGGCAGGCTGTGTGGCGGCCTGCAGATGCTGGAGCGCACCACATTGTGGGCAGGAAGGCGCCGTTTCATGTATCTGCTTGGCGCAACCGCGGCAAAACACCATTGCCATGACAAATCCTTTTGATAGTTCCTGCTGTGCATGTGCAGTTGAAGTCAGCTGGATAGTTTACCAAGTAATTCTTTGACGGCAAAATAATGGCACTTCGAGCGTGAGGGGGATATTCAAAGGCGGCGACGCCATTGATCAGTGTCTCCACCAGCCCTTTGGCCATTTCCGCCGAATGCAGGGTCGACCAGAGAAAATTCTTGCTGGCTGAGTCGATGTCATCAAAGGCTTTGTAGCCGGTGTTATCAGCCAGCATTTTCCGGCATCTCGAAACAAAATCTGACATTTGTGCCAGCGGTCTTGACTGGCTCCTTGTAGCCACAGCTGTGAGGCTGCGATCGGGGGTGAAGCGGCCGCAAAACCTGGCCACCGCGATTCGTCAGGCCCACCGAGGTGCCCGTGCTGCGACTGCCCAGCAGTCAATCGCAGTCTCGTGCCTCGGCAGCGGCTACAGCAAGTGGTGGTGCGGCCAACAAAAAAGGCCCAGGTTTTCACCTGAGCCTTCGGCACTACAACTTATGTTCAAAGCCCGTTGGGCAAGAACCGGGTCGCACCGCTTACATCATCGATCTTCTTGATACGGAAGGCCTTGATGCAGGTTTCATTACGGGTGTTGCTGTCTGGGCAGTACTGTTTGACGAAATCGCCAAAGTCCATGTCCTGACCGTTAACGCTCAGCACACGTTTGAAGTATTCGCCCTGGATGCCCTGAGCCTGACGCGAGGCGGTCATTTCCTGGTTCACCACCAGACGGCCATGCAGGTCGACGGTAGGAAACTCGGCTTCTTCCTTGAAGCAGCCGCTCAGCAGCAGACCAGCCGCTACCAGCATAAACAGACGCAGCATGATGTTGTCTCCGCAAAGGTCGACCCCGGCAAAACGCCGGGGCAGGCCTGTGATGATTACTTGCCGAACAGGCTGTTGGAGCGATTGACCTCGGCCTTGCCCGCGTCTTCGAGCAAGGACTTGGTGCCCGAGGTCA
>Ga0247821_10001505_pt1 | contig 13013 bp, 12 predicted proteins | sample 13C_Glycerol_Day_FD_192481 | JGI IMG/M metagenome (GOLD analysis project Ga0247821, IMG submission 192481) | Soil microbial communities from agricultural site in Penn Yan, New York, United States - 13C_Glycerol_Day14 | ecosystem: Environmental > Terrestrial > Soil > Agricultural land | place... | reverse complement strand
GGGCCGCGGCGTTGACCTTCGCGATCGTCGCGGCCGACACGTTCGGCTCCCCGTTGATCACGCGCGAGACGGTCTTCACGCCGACGCCGGCGAGCGCGGCGACATGCCGCATCGTCGGGCGCGAGCGGCCATCCGGCGATGACGTCGTGTCTGACAACGATGTCACGATTTGGTCTCCAAGTGTGCAGGTTGGACTTGACTATACACACCATCATGGTCTAGACCTACAGTTGACATCGTTGTCAGGGAGACAACGGTTCCCCCACCACCAGAGGAGATTCATCGATGAATCACGCAGCACCCGGCGCGCTCCGTCGCCGTCTCATCGCAGCGGGGTCGCTGGCCGCGGCCGCCGCACTCGCCTTCACCGGATGCGCTTCGGGCGGTTCCGGCGGGACCACCGAGGCCGCCGGCGACGAGCCGATCGGCGTCTCGCTCATCGTCAAGACCACGACCAACCCGTTCTTCGTCGCCATGCAGGAGGGCGCGGAAGCCGCGGCCGACGACCTCGGGGTCGAGCTCACGATGGCCGCGGGCAAGGAGGACGGCGACGAGGACACGCAGATCCAGGCCGTCGAGAACGCCATCTCCAAGGGCGACGCGGGCATCCTGATCACCCCGAACGGCCCCGCAGTGGAGGACGCGCTCGTGAAGGCACGCGACGCGGGCCTCTTCGTGATCGCACTCGACACGCCGCCGTCCGACCCTGAGTCCGTGGACATCACGTTCGCGACCGACAACTACCTCGCCGGCCAGAAGATCGGCGAGTGGACCGCGGCGAAGCTCGCCGGCGAGAAGGCCACCATCGCGCTGATCGACCTGTTCGACGACAAGGTCGTCTCGGTCGACGTCAACCGCGACCAGGGCTTCCTCGACGGCATGGGCATCGACACGGCCGACGCCGAGGCGAACGGCGACGAGGCGGGGACCGGCGCGTACAGCGGCGGCGAGTACGAGATCGTCGGCAACGAGGCGTCGCAGGGCGCCGAGGACGGCGGCCGCACCGCCGCCGAGACGCTGCTCTCGAAGAACCCCGACATCAACGTCGTCTACACGATCAACGAGCCCGCGGCCTACGGTGCCTACGAGGCGTTCAAGGCGGCCGGCGCGACCGACGACCTGATCGTCGTCTCGGTCGACGGCGGCTGTGCCGGCATCGACGCGGTCACGGAGGGCATCATCGGCGCGACGAGCCAGCAGTACCCGGTCAAGATGGCCCAGCTCGGCGTCCAGGCGATCTTCGACCTGGTCCAGACGGGCGAGGTGCCCGAGGTCACCGAGGGCCTCGAGTTCTACAACACCGGAGTCGAGCTCGTGACCGACGAGCCGCAGGACGGCGTCGACTCCATCGACGCAGCCGAAGGCAGCGAGATCTGCTGGGGCTGACGCCCCGCACCGCACCGTGAGCGCGGTGCGGATCGGGCGGATGTCGCGCGAGCGTCACCATGCCGCGGCATCCGCCCCGTCCGATCCGCATCGCCTCACGCTCAAACATCGGAGATCCACACGTGAGTCAGCACACGCCCGAGCCGCCGACATCGACGCTCGACCTGGCCGAGGAGTTCCTCGACCGCACCACCCCGCTCAGCCGCATCCGGAACACCCTGCACCGCTACCCGGCCATCAGTCCGGCCATCGTGCTGGTGGTTTCCGTGATCGTGTTCGGCCTGCTCAACGACCGCTTCCTGAACCCGGCGAACCTCTCGCTGATCACGCAGCAGGTCGCCGTGGTCGGCACGCTCGCCGTCGCCCAGACGCTCATCATCCTGACCGCCGGCATCGACCTCTCGGTCGGCGCGGTCATGGTGCTGAGCTCGATGGTGATCGCCCAGACGACCGTGCAGCAGGGCCTGCCGGCCGTGCTCGGCCTCTTCCTGGGGCTCGTCGTCGCGCTCGGCGCGGGCGCGCTCAACGGCTTCCTCGTCACCCGCCTGAAGCTGCCGCCGTTCATCGTGACGCTCGGCACGCTCAACATCTTCGTCGCGCTGACGCTCCTCTACTCGGGCGGCGCCACGGTGCGTGGCGCCGAGATGCCGGACCTCCTCACCTGGACCGGGACCACGTTCAACCTCCTCGGGGTGAACTTCACCGTGGGTGTCGTCATGATGCTGCTGCTCTACGTGGTGATCGCACTGATCCTGTCGAAGACCGCATGGGGGCGGCACGTCTACGCAGTCGGCGACGACCCCGAGTCGGCGCGCCTCGCGGGCATCCGGGTCAACCGCGTGCTCATGAGCGTCTACCTCGCCGCCGGCGCCATCCTCGCCATCGGCGCGTGGATCCAGATCGGACGCACCAACGCCGCCTCGCCGAACGCGGGCGTCGACCTCAACCTCGACTCCATCACGGCGGTCGTGATCGGTGGCACGAGCCTCTTCGGCGGACGCGGCACCGTGTGGGGCACGCTCCTCGGCGCCCTCATCGTGGGCGTCTTCCGCAACGGCCTCTCGCTCGCTGGGCTCGACGTGCTCTGGCAGACCTTCGCCGTCGGCGTACTCATCATCGTCGCCGTATCGGTCGACCAGTGGATCCGAAAGGTACGCAAATGACCGCCAACGAACCGGCCGGCACTGCCGGCGACGCGCACATCGACCAGGCCATCGGCGCGTTCACGGATGCGGCGGCCCCGTCGCCCGCCTCCGAGGACACGCGCACGCCGATCCTCCGCGCCCGACGGCTCGTGAAGACGTTCGGCCGCGTCGTCGGCCTCGACGGGGTGAGCCTGGAGCTCTACCCGGGCGAGGTGCTCGCCGTCATCGGCGACAACGGCGCCGGAAAGTCGACGCTCATCAAGTGCCTCACGGGCGCCGAGATCCCCGACGAGGGCGAGATCTTCCTCGACGGGAAGCAGGTGCACTTCAAGCGCCCCCAGGACTCCCGCGCCGCCGGCGTCGAGACGGTCTACCAGAACCTCGCCGTGTCGCCCGCGCTCGATGTCGCAGCGAACCTGTTCCTCGGTCGCGAGGAACGCAAGAAGGGCATCCTCGGGTCGGTGTTCCGCGTCGTCGACCAGAAGGGCATGCGCCAGAAGGCGAGGGACGAACTGCAGGCACTCGGAATCTCGACCCTGCAGGACGTCACCGTGCCCGTGGAGAACCTCTCGGGCGGCCAGCGCCAGGCGGTCGCGGTGGCCCGCGCCGCAGCGTTCGGCTCGAAGGTCGTCGTGCTCGACGAGCCCACGGCAGCCCTCGGCGTGCGCGAGTCGAACCAGGTGCTCGAGCTCATCAAGAACCTGCGCGACCGGGGCATCCCCGTGATCCTCATCTCGCACAACATGCCGCAGGTGTTCGACGTGGCCGACCGTATCCACATCCAGCGGCTCGGCAAGCGTGCGGCGACGATCACGCCCCAGTCGCACTCGATGACCGACGCCGTTGCCATCATGACCGGGGCCGCACGCGCATGAGCTGGTCGAGCGAGACGGGCCGGGTCGAGCTCATCGCCCGGTTCACCGCGCTGCCCGGCCGCGAGGAGGAGGTCGCGCGCCTCCTCCTCGCGCTCACGGCCCGGGTGCGCCAAGAGCCCGGATGCCTCGCATTCGAGCCGCACCGCGTGGCGCCCGCGCCCGCGGGGTCGGCCGCGGCATCCGGCCCCGAGCCGATCGGCACCCGATTCGCCGTGGTCGAGGCGTACCGCGACGAGGCGGCGTTCGCGGCGCACCTCGCCGCGCCGTACGGGGCGGAGTTCAACGCGGCGCTCGTGCCCCTGATCGAGGAGGACGGCTCGGTGCTCACCTTCCTCACGCCGATCGGATGAGCCCGGCGGCGGCGCCCCTGCGCTCGACGCGGGCGCCGTCGTCGTCCGGGCTTCAGGCGTGGTCGGCGCGGTAGGCGGCGAGGGTGCGCTCGAGCGCTTCGGGGATCGGCGTGGCTCGCACGCCGAGGGCGGCGATGCGGCTCGAGTCGACGACGAACGGCTCCTCGAACTCGTAGGCCATCTCGAGGAGTTCGCGCACGGTGGGGTTGAAGACCCCGACCGCGCGCAGGGCGAGCTTCGGCAGGCCGCCGATGCGTGGTCGGGTGCCCGCGAGTCGGGCGAGCTCCTCGACCATCGCACGGCTCGTCCACGGTTCGGGGTCGTTCGGCAGGTGCCACGCCGTGCCGGTCACGCCGGGCCGGGTGCCGAGCACCGCGAGGCCCTCGCCGATGTCGGGCAGGTACGTGTAGCTGTGCACCAGGGCGGGGTCGCCGAACAACGAGACCCGCTTTCCCGCGACGACGGGCGCCAGCACCCTGTCGCCGAGGGGTGAGGCGATCCCCGCGCCGGGGCCGTAGTAGTCCGACGCCCGCCCGCTCACGACCTCGACCCGCCCGGAACTGTGGGCAGCCCAGAGCTCGTCGGCCATCTCGAGGCGCACGCGCCCCTTGCGGGTATGCGGATGCTGCGGGCTCTGCTCCGTGAGCGGTCGTCCGCCCGTTCGGCCGTACGAGTAGACGTTGTCCATGCTCACGAACCGCGCCCCTGCGGTCTCTGCGGCGACGAGCACGGCGCGCTGCAGCGGCGGGAAGTCCTCGGCCCATCGGTGGTACACGGGGTTCAGGGTCTGGTACACGGATGCCGCGCCTTGCGCCGCGCGGGAGGCGAACACGGCATCCGTCACATCGCCCGTGACGATCTCGATCGCGTGCAGCGCCTCACGGTCTCGACCGAGGGCCTCTCGTCCACGGCGGTTGACGATGCGCACCGGCAGGTCGCGGCGGACGAGCGCGAGCGCGGTCGCGCGGCCGACCGGACCCGACCCGAAGATGACGTGCACAGAGCCCGTCATGCGATGATCTCCGCGGCCGATGCGTCGGCCGCGATGTCGGGCGCGTGTGCGGATGCGATGGCCGCCGTCGGCCGCCCTGCGGGATGGATCATGTGACTCCTGCACTCGTCGCGTAACTCTGCACACCGTGCAGTGATACAACACTGTACGGTGTGTTGAGATGAACCGCAAGCGTGAACGACCATGAGACCCGGACCCCGGCGCAGCCTCACCCACGCCGAGATCCTCGACGTGGCCTTCGACCTCCTCGAGGCCAAGGGCTTCGCCGCCGTCTCCGTGCGCGGCGTCGCCAGCGGCCTCGGCCTCACGCCGACCGCGCTGTACACCTACTACCCGAGCAAGAACGCGCTGCTCCGCGGGATGGTCGAGCACCTGCTCGCGCGCCTCGACTCGGGCGAGGCTGATGCGGTGGATGCCTCCGGTGCGGCGGATGCCGCCGGCGGGACGCATGGCGTCGGCGGTACCGGTGGCGCGGGTGCTGCGGGCGGTGCCGCCGGGGCGGGCGGCGCTGGCGGCGCTGTGGGCGCTGTGGGCGCTGCGGGTGCTGCCACCGGGCGCGCGCGACTGCTCGCGCTGGCGCTGCGCCTGCGCGAGCTTCTCACCGGACACGCGGGGGCACTCGGCCTGATCATGAGCGGTCCCCTCGACGGACCCAACGCGATGCGCCTCAACGAGACGCTCCTCGAGTCCTTCATGGTGGCGGGGCTCGAACTCGACGACGCAGCCCGCGCCGCCTACGCCCTGCAGGTCTACGTGCTCGGCTCGATCGCGCTGGAGTCGGCTGATCTCGACACCGAGTCCGATCCCCGGGAGCCATCCCATCGGGCACTCGCGACGGAGGGCGCGGGCACCACGCTGTGGACCGACCTCGCGACGTTCCCGCTCAGCGAACGGACCGAGTCCGTCGCGGCCCAGCACAACTCCACCGCGCAGTTCACGTGGGGCGTGGAGCGCCTGCTCGACGGGCTCATCGGCGCGTCCTGACGCTCGGCGTCGGTCCGGCGCCGGCCCGGTACCAGCCCGGCGCCGGCCCGGTGCCAGTGCGGTGCCGTCACCGGTGCCAGTGCGTTGCCGTCACCGGTGTCGGTGCGATGTCGTCACCGATCACGGATGTCGCCGCGATCCGACCTCGGCGCCCGCCCGCGTGCCGAGCACTCGCATCGTGCCCGGCTTCGGGAGACTGGGGAGGTGCTGCACCTGCGGATGATCGTGCCGTCCGCGATCCGCGCCGACGTCGATCGCGTCCTGGCGGATCCCGACGGGCTTGCCTCCAACCTGATCGTGCTGCCTGGCGCCGCCGTGGACCCGGCGGGCGACGTGATCATCTGCGACGTCGAACGCGACGACGCGAGCGAGCTGCTGGCGCTACTGCACGAAGTCGGCCTCGACCGCAGCGGGTCGATCGCGTTGGAGACCGTCGACCTCTCCCTCGGGCGCACGAAGCGCCGGGACACGTTGACGGCGTTCGGCGGCGACGACGATGCGGTCGTCTGGGAGGAGGTCGAGGCCCGCACCGATGAGGAGGTGCGGCTCTCGGCCACGTTCCTCGCGTTCATGTCCGTGGCGACGATGATCGCGTCGGTGGGCGTCGTCACCGACCAACCGATCCTCATCGTCGGGGCGATGGTCGTCGGCCCCGAATTCGGACCGCTCGCCGCCATCGCCGTCGGCATCGTACGGCGGCGACCGCGTGTGGCGGCGCGCTCGGCGGCGACGCTGCTCGTCGGCTTCTCGTTCGCCATCCTCCTGACGATCGCCTTCGTATCGGCTCTCGAATGGGCCGGCGTCTTCCCCAGCGATGCGCTCGCGCAGGACCACCCGCTGACCGAGTTCATCCGGCAGCCCAACGTACTCAGTTACATCGTCGGGTTCCTGGCCGGCATCGCGGGCGTGCTCTCGCTCACGTCGGCGAAGTCGGGGGCGCTCATCGGGGTGCTCATCTCGGTCACGACCATCCCGGCCGCCGGCGCCATCGCCGTTTCCGTCGCGGAGGGGGAGTGGGCTCAGGCGGGCAGCTCGAGCGTGCAACTCCTCGTGAACCTGGTCTCGATCGTCATGGGCGCGATGATCACCCTGGTGGTGCAGCTCGCCCTGCAGCGATCAGCGAATCGTCGTCGCGAGCCGGCGGGCGGCGGACCGTCGCGCTGAAGGTCGCGCGCGAGCTGCGAGCGTCCGGCGAGCGTGCGGCGAGGCGCCGGCCCCCGAAGGAGCCGACGCCTCGCCGGTGCTGCCGTGAGTCAGCTCACTCCGCGCTGGGCGGGGTGATGCTGATCAGGGCGGCGTGGTTGCCGTCCAGGGCCTTCTTGACCGCGATCACCGTGCCATATCCGACGCCGGAGTCGGCAGGGTTGCCCGACCCGAACGGCCCCAGGCCGATGTCCAAGCCGTCGTAGGCCGGCAGGCGGTTGCCCTGCAGGTCGTAGAGCGGCGTGGTGTACAGCGCGTTGCCGGCCGACGGGACGACCGCCGAGGCGTCGCGGTCACGGTAGAACAGTGCTCCATCGGATTCGCGCAGCGCGAATCCGGGGACCCAGCCCTGGTCGTCGGTGAAGGTGCTCACCGGCGCCTGCGGTGCCACGTCGGTGCAGAATTCCGCGAGTGCTGCGTTCGTGAAGCACTCCGTGAACCCCTGCGTGTCGACGAGGCCGAACGCCGCGTTCGACGACTGCGCTCGCGACGGCATCACGTTGAGCGTCGTCGGGTCCGCGTCCGCGGCCGCGCCGGTGCGCTGCAGCGGGTTGAAGTGGCTGTCGACGATGAGCAGGCCGCCCTTTGCGCCGTAGCCGGGGAGGGCCGCCTCGTTGGTGAGGATCTGGTTCGAGCTGCCGTACGTCGTGTCGCGGTACCAGACGAGGGCGCCGGGCGCGTTGTAGGCGAGCTTCTCGACCTTCCAGGCCCCGACGCTGTACGTCGAGTTGTAGGCGTACTTCAGGCCCTCGTCGAAGCCGTCGTAGTTGCGCCACTCGACCAGGTAGTACTGCGCCTTGACCGACGTTCCGGTGTCCATGCGCCAGCCCGGGCCGGTGGTCGTGGTGAACGACGCGACCTCGGTCTCCCAGCCGTTCTCGCCGCCCTCGACGTCGTCGCTCCACACCTCGGCGCCCGCGCTCGTGAGCGCGAAGTCGTCGGAGAACCAGCCGCGGTCCTGGAACGCGGCATCCGTCGCGAGGCGCAGGCGCACCTGCACCGTCTTGCCGGTGTACGACGACAGGTCGACGTAGTGGTGCGCCCAGCCGTGCGAGTCACCCGTGAGGCCGAACTTCTTGTTGCCGTAGTCGGCCAGGCGGCCGTTCGGGTCGGCGTACGTGTCGCTCGTGGAGACCTCGGTGCCGTTCTCGGCGTAGACCTTCTGCTCGGTCCATGTCGAGCCGCCGTCGGTCGAGACCTCGACGAAGCCGTAGTCCCAGTCCGCCTCGATGACGTAGTTGTTCCACATCCAGAACTTCGCGTCGGCGGGAACGTTCTCGACCGTGCGGCCCAGGCGCAGGTCGGCCCAGTCCTGGTCGGCGCCGGTGTACCACATGTTCTCACCGCTGTGCGGTTCGGCCAGGGTCACCACCTTGTCGGGCAGGTTGACCTTGACGCCGTCCTGCGTTCCCTTCTTCGGCCGCGAGGTCTGACCCACCTTGACCGTGGTCGGGTCGTCGCCGGGGTTCACCTCGACGGGGTCGGCCCAGCCGAGCACCCACTTGTCCCAGAGGCCCATGTGCGTCGGCATCGACTGGAAGATCGGGCCCGAGTGCGAGCCGGAGCTCATGAGGTCCCAGAAGTCGACGTCGGAGCTGCCGGCGCCCGAGGTGTCGTAGAGGTCGGGCAGGCCGAGGTCGTGGCCGTACTCGTGGGCGAACACGCCCACGCCCGAGTCCTCGGGCTGCACGATGTAGTTCGACAGCGTGAGGTCGGTGCCGGGGATCGGAGCCCCGCCGGCGACGGCCGACGAGTGCGCCCAGAGGGCGTAGGTGCCCTCGGCGCCGCCGCCGCCGGACTTGTCCTCACCGGCGTGCACGAGCACGACGTGGTCGATGACGCCGTCGGGCTCGAGGACGTTGCCGTCGTCGTCGCGGTCGCCCTGGTCCTCGATGTCGTAGTCCGCCCAGGGGAAGTCGGGCTGCGCGTCCGCGAGCGCCGCCACGGCGTCGATCGGCAGCTGGCCCGGGCCGAGGGGGTTGTCGGGGTGACCCTGCATGTCCTGGATGGCCCCGGCCTTGTAGACGCCGTTGGCATCCTTGAAGCACAGGCTCGCGCCGTAGTAGGCCTCGGAGTGGGGCACGGTGACCCACGGCGTCGCCGAGCCGTGCACGGTGTAGGCGCCGCGCGACATCTCCTCGTACATGTTCTTCATCGTGTAGCCCGAGATGTCGAAGCCGGGCTTGCCGTCGGGGCCCGTGAGGTCGGTGCGCACTCGCTCCGTGATGCCCTCGTCGGTGAACAGCATCTTGTTGAAGTGCTCGGAGGAGAAGTCGGGCAACCACATCGAGTTGTTGTCCTCGAGGTCGTAGTCGGCCGGGTTCGGGATGTTGTTGTGGAGCGGTCCGCTCTGCACCTCGCCGGGCTTGCACTCCGTCGAGCCGAACTCGGTCGGCACGTACGACCCGGTGAAGTCGTCCTTCGCGCTCTCGTCGAACTCGACGAGGATCGTGAGGAGCTTCGCCTCCTGCGTCGACGACGCCTGCTTGGCGTTCTTCAGCTCCTTCGGGCTCTTGCCGGTCGTGATCGACTTCGCCTCGAGCTTCGCGAGCCCGCGCGCGGCGACCGGGTTGCCCTGGCCGAACTTGCGGTCGAGCGCGTCGGCCTTCTCGATCGCCGCACCCGCACCAGCGGCGCTCCGGCCGGCGGCATCGGCGACGACCTCCTCATCCGTGCCGAAGGCCTCCTCTGCGCGGGGCGAGACGTAGTTCATGTAGTACTCGTCGTCGCCGATGACCGGCGCAGCGACATGCGATGGCGCAGCCGATGCCGTCGTCGCACCCATGGTCGCCAGTCCGGCGGCCGCGAGCGCGAGTACGGGGATCGTCGCCACCACGCGCCTCCGCGCGCGAGTGGTCATTCCAATCATGCTTCTCCCTCCGAATGCGCCGGGGGATGACCCCGGCGCACGAAACAACGCCCCCCGTTCGAGGGCGTAAGCGGCATCCTGCCGTGCTGTGTGGCGTCGATGGAACCCCTTTCCCGAATCTGTGGAGAGAGACGCAGATCCGTTGCGCGGGGCGCACGAATCAGCCGGGTCACCCCCGAAGGAGGGGCGGATGCCGCCGACGTGAACAGCGCGTAACAGACCCCGACTGGGTCTGGTCGTCCGCCGTCGGCGGGCATAGCCTGAGCCGGGGCCGGGAGGGCCGGCCGATGGCGAGAGGATGCACGATGAGCGAACAGGCAGCTCCGACCCTGGCCGACTGGGAACGCGTCGAGATCGAGCGGGCGAACGCGTCGGAGCTCACCCCGGTCGTGTTCGTGCACGGCCTGTGGCTGCTCTCCAGCAGCTGGCAGCCCTGGCGTGACTTCTTCGAGGACAACGGGTTCATCACCCTCGCGCCCGGCTGGCCCGACGACCCCGACACGGTCGCCGAGGCCCGAGAGCACCCCGAGGCGTTCGCGAAGAAGATGGTGCAGGAGGTCACCGACCACTACCTCGCCGCGATCGCACTGCTCGACCAGGCGCCCGTGGTCATCGGCCATTCCTTCGGCGGCCTCATCGCCCAGAAGATCGCCGGAGCGGGCGTCGCCGCGGCCACCGTGTCGATCGACAACGCGCCCTTCAAGGGCGTGCTCCCGTTGCCGGCCTCGTCGCTGAAGTCGTCGGCGCCGGTGCTCGGCAACCCGGCCAACGCCGGTCGGGGGGTCTCGCTCACGTTCGAGCAGTTCGCCTACGGCTGGGCCAACGCCCTCGACGAGGTCGAGGCACGGCGGCTCTACGAGACCTTCCACGTGCCCGCCGCCGGGGCCCCGCTCTTCCAGGCGGCATTCGCCAACTTCAATCCGTTCGGCGGAGAGACCACGGTCGACTCGAGGAATCCCGAGCGCGGCCCGATGCTCATCATCGGCGGCGAGAAGGACCACACGGTGCCGCCCGCGATCACGAACGCGAGTTACCGCATCCAGTCGAAGAACCCCGGCACGACCACCGAGATCACCATCCCCGGCCGCGGGCATTCCCTCACGATCGACTCGGGCTGGCGCGAGGTCGCCGACGAGGCGCTCGCATTCGTGCAGCGGTTCATCCAGTAGCGATCGGATGCCGCGTGGCAGCGGGTCTGCCACGATCGGATGCCGCGTGGCGCGGGCTTCCGCGATCGGATGCCGCGTGGCGTGCGGGCCGGCCGCGATCGGATGCCGCGTCCATGGGCACTGCGGAGGCCGCACGCCGTCGGGGCTGTGCCTCGTCGTCCGCCTCTCCGCTCGCCCGCCCTCCCGGACGTCGTAACGCCGCGTACGATCGGTCGCGGGGGTGGTTCGGATGCGTGGGATCCGGAGGTCGCACGGGCGGGGCCGCGTCGCGGCATCCGTCGGCGTCGCATCGCTGTTGGCGATGGGCACGCTCTGGCTCACGGCCTGCTCGTCGAGCGGCTCATCGGGAGGGTCGTCGGCGCTGCCGCCGGTGATCGTCGAGATCGACTCGCTGGACGGCACGACGGTCGAGGTGCCCGAGGGCGGGTCGGTCGACCTGACGGGCGACGACGAGACCTACACGGCGTGGACGGCCGACATCGCCGACCCCGACGTCGTCGAGTTCGTGCCGGGCCGTGACGACGGCAGCGCGCAGTTCAACCCCGGCCTCACGGCCACGTCGGTCGGCGAGACCGACGTGACGCTCGAGAACGGCGAGACGGGCGACTCCGTGACGTTCACGGTCGAGGTCGTGCCTGAGTCCATGGGTGGATATTGAGCGACTGCCACAGCTGAGGGCGGGCGCACTGCGGGAGCGCCCGCCGCGAGGCGCGCAGGCGGCGGCGCGGGCGGCCGGGCCCTGTCAGCCGAGCAGCAGGTTGCGCAGCTGGTCGGTCGAGTGCACGACCGCCAGCGCGTCACTCGCCTCGGCGGGGGAGCCGTAGCCCCATTCGACGAGGATCGTGGGTACGCCGTTCGCACCTGCGCCGAGCGTGTCGTAGCCGCGGTCGCCGACCATCACCGGGTTGGAGACGTCGACGCCCTGCTCGCGCAGGCGTCGCAGCGCCTCGCGCACGACGTCGGCCTTGGTGCTGAGCTCCTCGTCGTCGCTCGCGCCCGTGATCTCGGTGAAGTACTGGGTGAGGCCGGCGTGATCGAGCACCTCGCGGGCCATCGACTCGGGCTTGGAGGTCGCGAGGGCGACGGGGACGCCCGCGGCGTGCAGGCGCTCGAGGACGCCGGCGACGCCGGGGAAGACGGGGGAGCGCAGCACGTGGTCGGCGTAGTGGTCGCGGTAGACGTTGAGCGCCTCCCAGGCCTCGGCGTCGTCGAAGCCGGCCGTGAGGCGCAGGCTGTCGAGCAGCGGCGGGCCGACGTAGGAGCGGAGCACGTCGTCGGAGGGCACGTCGAGTCCGAGCTCCGTGAACATGTGCGCAAGCGACGCGGTGATGTCCGAGGCCGAGTCGACGATGGTGCCGTCGAGATCGAACAGCACGGTCGACCAGGTGCGCACGGGCGCGATGGTCTGGGTGGTCATGGGGGAAGTCACCGTGTCATACTACGGGTCACTTCCTTGAGCCATTCTCAGGAACCGAACAGCATTCGGAATTCACAGGGTGTGCACCGGAGCCTCGCGGTGTTCGGCACCATGCGCCGAACAGGCCGGTCGGAGGTCAGAACAGCCGGGCGTGGCCGCTCTCGATGCCGCGCATCGCGTCGTAGTCGAGCACGACACAACGGATGCCGCGGTCCTCGGCGAGCGTGCGCGCCTGGGGCTTGATCTCCTGTGCGGCGAAGACGCCGCGCACCGGCGCGAGGCGCGGATCGCGGTTCATGAGCTCGAGGTAGCGGGTGAGCTGCTCGACGCCGTCGATGTCGCCGCGGCGCTTGAGCTCGACCGCGACCGAGGCGCCCGAGGCATCCGTCGCGAGGATGTCGACCGGCCCGATGGCGGTCATGTACTCGCGTCGCACCAGCCGGTGGCCCTCGCCGAGGAGCTCGATCTGCTCGGCCAGCAGCTGCTGCAGGTGCGCCTCGACGCCGTCCTTCTGCAGGCCGGGGTCGATGCCGAGCTCGTGCGCCGAGTCGTGCAGCACCTCGTGGATCGACACGACGAGCTGGTCGGCGGTCTTCTTGTGCG
>Ga0247821_10001503_pt1 | contig 13026 bp, 12 predicted proteins | sample 13C_Glycerol_Day_FD_192481 | JGI IMG/M metagenome (GOLD analysis project Ga0247821, IMG submission 192481) | Soil microbial communities from agricultural site in Penn Yan, New York, United States - 13C_Glycerol_Day14 | ecosystem: Environmental > Terrestrial > Soil > Agricultural land | place... | reverse complement strand
CAACTGGGTGGTGCTGATCCTGCTGATGTTCGCGGGCGCGGCGATCCGCCAGTTCTTCGTGCTGCGCCACGGCTGGAAGCTGGGCCGCAACCGGCATCCGCTGCCATACGCGGCGGTGGGCATCGCGGCGATCGCGGCCACCGCCGTGTGGCTGGCGCCCGCGGGCGGCGGTGCCGCAGCTGCCGCTACCGCGCCTTCGTCCGAAGCGGGCTACGCGCAGGTGAAGGCGATCCTGGAGCAGCGCTGCTACCAGTGCCACGGCGCGCAGCTGCAGATGAAGAACGTGCGCCTGGACTCGCCCGAGGGGCTGAAGCAGCACGCCGCTTCGGTCTACCAGCAGGCGGTGGTGAGCAAGCTCATGCCGCTGAACAACGCGACCGGCATGACCGACGCGGAGCGTGCGGTGGTGGGGCAGTGGTTCCGGGCGGGGGCGCTCACTCCGCCGTGATGTTCGCCGTCTTGATGATCTTCGCCCAGTACTCCGTCTCGCGCTTGACCAGTGCGTCCAGCGCCTCCGGCGGCAGGTAGCGCAGCTCGATGCCCGCGGTGTTGGCGCGGGTCTTGGTCTCGGGCTGGTCGAGCGCCTGGCGGATGCTGGTGGTGAGCTTGTTGATCACGTCCGGGGGCGTGCCCGCGGGCGCGAAGATGGCCACCCAGGCTTCCAGCTCGAATCCCTTCAGCCCCGCTTCATCGGTGGTGGGAACGTTGGGCACGCCCGGATGGCGCGTCTTGCCGGTGACGGCCAGGCCCTTGAGCTTGCCTTGCTGGACGTGGCCCATCACCGACGGCGGCGTGGTGATGAACACCTGGACCTGCCCCGACAGCACGTCCTGGATCGCCGGGCCCGAACCGCGGTAGGGGATGTGGACCATGCTGGTGCCGGTCTGCATCTTGAACATCTCGGTGCCCACGTGCGAGAGCGAGCCGTTGCCCTGAGAGGCGTAGCTCAGCTTGCCCGGGTTCTTCTTCACGTGGGCGATGAACTCGCCCAGCGTGTTGGCCGGCACGGAAGGGTGGACCGCGATCACGTTGGTGGCCGCCGTGATGAGCGCCACCGGTGCCAGGTCCTTCTGGGCCCAGGGCAGCTTGGGCATCAGCGAAGGATTGCCCACGTGGTAGGCCGAGTACGAAGTCAGCAGCGTGTAGCCGTCGGGCGCCGCGCGCGCCACGTGGCCGTACGCGACGTTGCCGCTGCCGCCGCCCTTGTTGTCGACCACCACCGACTGGTTGAGCACCCTGGCCAGCGGATCGGCCAGCAGTCGCGCCGAGCTGTCCACCAGCCCGCCGGGCGGGTTGGGCACGACCAGGGTGATGGGCTTGGTCGGGAAGCCCTGGGCGGCGGCCCAGCCGGCGGCGGTGGCCAGGCCGGCGGCCAGCAACAGGCGCCCGAGAGGCAGGGGGGATGTCATGGGGGTCGTCTCCTTCGTTGTGGTCGCCCGCAGTATCGGCGGCGACCGCCGGCGGCACAATCGGCCGCTGTGCACCACCAGGCCACGCTCCAGTTCTCCACCGCCGGCCGCGGCACCCGCGACATCACGCAGGCGGTGGCCGGCATCGTCGCGCAGTCGCGCGTGCGCACCGGCCTCGTCCACCTGTTCGCGCAGCACACCAGCTGCTCGCTGGTGATCACGGAGAACGCCGATCCCGACGTGCGGCGCGACCTGGAAACGGTGCTCTCGCGCCTGGCGCCCGACGGCGACCGCGCCTGGCGGCACGACACCGAAGGCCCCGACGACATGGCCGCGCACGCGCGCACCGTGGTCACCGGCGAGTCGCTCACGGTGCCCGTCGGCGAAGGCCGGCTGCTGCTGGGCACCTGGCAAGGCCTCTTCCTCTGGGAACACCGCGCGGAACCGCAGCACCGCAGCGTGGTGGTCACGATCCTCGGCGAATGAACATGAACCCTTCCACCGGCCCCGTGCCCGATCCGCAGCGCGCCCCGCGCGAATTCCTGGAACACCTGTACCGCGCCGCGGTGCACCGCGCGCTGCCGCTGCACAACACGGCCGCCTTCCTGCCGGCCCCGCCGCGCGGCCGCACCGTCGTGCTCGGCGCGGGCAAGGCGGGCGGCGCGATGGCGCAGGCGGTCGAGGCGCTGTGGCCGGCCGATGCGCCGCTGTCCGGCCTGGTGGTCACGCGCTACGGCCACACGCCGCCGCGGCCGGCGGGGCTCGCTTCGCGCATCGAAGTGGTGGAGGCCTCGCATCCCGTGCCCGATGCGGCGGGCCTCGAAGCCGCGCAACGCATCCTGGCGCTGGCTCACGGGCTCACGGCCGACGACCTGGTGCTGTGCCTGATCTCCGGCGGCGGCTCGGCCCTGCTCACGCTGCCGGCCGAAGGGCTGACGCTGGAGGACAAGCAGCGCATCAACCGCGAGCTGCTGAACAGCGGCGCCAACATCATCGAGATGAACTGCGTGCGCAAGCACCTGTCGCGCATCAAGGGCGGGCGGCTCGCCGCAGCCTGCGCGCCGGCGCGCGTGGTGACGCTCACCATCAGCGACGTGCCGGGCGACGACCCGTCCGTCATCGCCAGCGGCCCCACGGTGCCGGACGCGACCAGCTGCGCCGACGCGGTGGCGATCCTGCAGCGCTACCGCATCGAGGTGCCCGGCGCGATCATGAGCCTGCTGGAGCAGGGCGCGCTGGAGACCCCCAAGCCCGGCGACGCAGCCTTCGCGGGCCAGGAGGTGCACATGATCGCCACGCCGCAGCAGTCGCTGGAAGCGGCGGCCGCGCAGGCGCGCCTGGCCGGATTGACCGCGTACATCCTCAGCGACGAGATGGAAGGCGAATCGCGCGAGGTCGGCAAGGTGCACGCCGCGCTCGCTCGCGCGGTGGCTCGCAGCGGCCAGCCGTTCGCCAAGCCCTGCGTGATCCTGTCGGGCGGCGAGACCACGGTGACGGTGCGCAAGCAGCCGGAAGGCACGCCGCGCGGCCGTGGCGGTCGCGCCGGCGAGTTCTGCCTGGGCCTGGCCCAGGCGCTGCAGGGGCAGGAGGGCGTGTGGGCGCTGGCGGCGGACACCGACGGCATCGACGGCATGGAGGACAACGCGGGCGCCTTCGTCGCGCCGGACACGCTGCGCCGCGCCGCAGCGTCCGGCCTGAAGCCCGACCGCCACCTGGACCGCAACGACGCCTACGGCTTCTTCAGCAGCATCGGCGACCTGGTGGTCACCGGGCCGACGCACACCAACGTGAACGACTTCCGGGCGGTGCTGGTGCTTTGACGACGGGTCAGCGCGCGGTGTCGCGCCGCAGCTCCGGCGGCAGGCGCTTGAGCAGCCAGCGGATCGCGAACGGCACCAGCACCAGGTCGTCCACCACGCCCAGGAACGGGATGGCGTCGGGCACCAGGTCGATCGGCGAGATCAGGTACAGCACGATCGCGGCCGTGCCCCACTTGAGCCAGGCCGGCGAGGCCGGATGGCGCAGCGCGAACCACAGCTGGCGCGCGTCGCCCCGCAGCAGGGTCCACAGCACAGTCAGTCGCTTGAACATCGATCGGCCTCCAACAAGCCCGGTTGGGCTCACGCGAAGTTTGCGGTGGTGGCCGCCCATTGCAAGACGCGGGAACCGGGCGTTACACCTGCCGCGGTGAAACCCGGCAGCATGCCCCGCCTCCAATGCCCATGCTGTCGCGACGCGTCCTGCTGACCGCACCGCTGATGACGCTGCATCCGGTGCTGCAGGCGGCTCCGTCGCGCAGCAGCGTGCAGTGGAGCGCCCCCGTCGAACTGGCCCGTGGCGCCGGCTTGCGCGGCCCCTGGCGGCAGAACGATTCGCGCTACGACTTCGTCGACGACCCGGCGCTGGCGCTCGCGGCCGACGGCTCGCTGCTGGTGGCCTGGGTCGACCAGGCGCGCAAGGCGGTGGTGGTGCAGCGGCGCGGTGCGGGCGGCCAGCCCGCGAGCCCGCCGGCCGAGGTGGCCGGCGCGCCGCACGCGTTCTCGTGGATCCCGCGGCTGGCGGTCGCGCCCGATGCGCCGCAGCGCGTGCTGCTGCTCTGGCAGGAGATCCTGTTCTCGGGGGGCTCGCACGGCGGCGAGATGATGCTGGCGCGTTCGGACGACGGCGGGCGCAGCTTCTCCGTGCCCGTCAACCTTTCGAACTCGGAGGGCGGCGACGGCAAGGGCCGCATCACGCCGGAGTACTGGCACAACGGCAGCTACGACCTGCTGGCCGCGCGCGGCGGCCGCGTGTTCGCGGCCTGGACCGAGTACGACGGGCCGCTGTGGGTCGCGCGCTCGGTCGATGGGGGCGAGAACTTCCCGCGTCCGGTGCGGGTCGCCGGCGGCCGGGGCGAACGGCCGGCCCGCGCGCCGGCATTGACGATGACGCGCGACGGCGCCTTGCTGCTGGCCTGGACCGAAGGCGACCATCCGATGGCCGACCTGCGCCTGGCCCGCTCGACGGATGGCGGTGCTTCTTTCCGCGCGCTCGGCACGGTCGGCCTGCCGGGCTATTCCGACGCGCCGCGGCTCGCCACCGACCGCGAAGGCGTCGCCCACCTGGTCTGGAGCGAGAGCGAGGGCGGCCCGTTCCGCCGCCAGCGCGTGCACCACGCGCGCTCGCGCGACGGCGGGCGCAGCTGGGAATCGCCGCGCACGGTGATGGACGAACTGCCGGACGGCTTCGTCAGCGCCGGCTTTCCTTCGCTGGCGATCGACCCGCAAGGCGCGGTGCTGGTGCTGGCCGAACTGCAGGAAGACCTGAAGCAAAGCCCGCGCGGATTGGCGCTCGCGCTTTCGACAGACGGCGGCGAAAGCTTCGGCGCGCCGCAACTGGTGCCGCACAGCCGCGACCCGGGCGGCGGCTTCAACGGCAGCAGCCAGGGCCTCCTGGTCCCCAAGCTGGCCGTCAACGCGCGCGGCGACGTCGCGGTGGTGAACAGCGCGCTGCGCGAGGGCTCGCACAGCCGGGTGTGGTTGATGCGCGGGAAGTTGAGTTAGGCCGATTCAGTCGCAGAGCGCGCGAATCGATTCCGGGATCGCCATCGCGAAGATCCCGCCGTCCTCGCGTCGTCCCGCGAAGATGCGCACCTCGTCGCATTCCATCAGCAGCTCCTCGCCGCGCATCACGCGGTAGCGCTGCACGAAGCTCTTGCCGCGCCACTCGGCGATGCTCACGCGGATCTGCAGCGTGTCGCCGTAGGTGGCGGTCTTGATGAAGCGCGCATGCGTGTCGACCAGCGGCGTGCCGATCACGCCGAGCGTCTTCTCGGTTTCGGTCCACGTCGGCACGCCGCACTCGATGAAGAAGTGCCGCGAGGCCGCGTCGATCCAGCGGAAGAAGTTGGGGAACCAGACGATGCGCGCGGGATCGCAATCGCCGAACTCGACGCGCTGGGTGTAGACGATTTCCTTGGACATCGATATCAATCAGCGGCGATCTTGCGTTCGCGAATGATGGCGCCGAAGCGCTTGGAGTCTTCCATCGCCTTGGCGCCGAACTCGGCCGCCGGGATCGGCAGCGCCTCGCCGCCCAGCGCGACGATGCGGTCCTGCATCGGCTTGGTGCGAAGGACCTTGTTGATCTCGGTGTTCAGCTTGGAGATCACGTCGGCGGGCGTGCCGGCCGGCGCGTAGAAGCCGAACACGGTGTCGGCGTCGAAGTTGGTCAGGCCCACCTCGTGCAGCGTGGGCACGTCGGGGAACAGCGGCGAGCGCTTCATGCTGCCCACGGCCAGCAGCTTGAGCCGGCCGGTCTTCGCATGCTGCAGGCCGATGCCGGGATCGAAGTAGAAATCGATCTGGCCGGCCAGCAGGTCCTGCAGCGCGGGCGCGGCGCCGCGGTACGGCACGTGCACCGCGAACAGCCCGGCCTGGCTCTTCATCATCTCCGCCGCAAGGTGTGGCGAGCTGCCGTTGCCGGGCGAGCCGAACGACAGCTTGCCGGGATTGGCCTTCACGTACTGGATGAAGTCCTTGACGTTGGCCGGCGGCAGCGAGGGCTTGGCCATCAGGTAGACGGCCACGCGCGCGGCGGCGGCCACGGGCACCAGGTCCTTGGCCGGATCGAACGCCATCTTCGGGTACAGGTGCGGGTTGACCGACACCATGCCGCCGGAACTCATGAGCAGCGTGTAGCCGTCCGGCGCGCTCTTGGCCACCGCTTCGCCGCCGATGTTGCCGTTGGCGCCGCCCCGGTTCTCCACGACGACGGGCTGCCCCAGCGCTTCGGACAGCGGCTGGCCGATGGCGCGGGCCAGCTGGTCGGCGGCGCCGCCGGGCGGGAAGTTCACGATCACGCGGACCGGCTTGCTCGGCCAGCCTTGCGCCATCGCGAAAGGCGAGGCCAGCAGGCCGGAGGCGATCGCCGCGGCGAGCAACGCGCGGCGCGGCAGCGAAGTGGGGCGGAAAGCGCGCATCTCAGTCTCCTTGGTGTTCTCTGCGGCGGATCAGGCGGCCTGCCGCGCGGATGCGGCGGGCTTCTTGCGGACGAATCGGATCGGCTGCGCCTTGGGCTCGCGCGCCGGCGCGCCATGGCGCACCAGCGTGGCATCGAGCGCCTTGCCGGCGTCGTCGGCCAGCGCGGCGGCGCGGGCGTCGGCGATCGCCTTCGTGGCCGTGGCGGCATCGGGCAGCACCGCCAGGTGCTCCAGCACGTGCAGCAGGTTCTCCTTGCCGCGCTCGTTGGTGGCGCCGTAACCCTTGATCAGGCGGCCGCACAGCGCGACCTCATGGCCCAGCGCCCAGCCACGCCGGCAACCGGCGACGATGCCCTCCAGCCAGCGGCCGATCATCTGCTGCTCGAAGGCGAAGCGGCTGCCGCGCACGCGCAGCCACTTCAAGCTGGCGAGCGTCCGCAAGGCGACCATGCCGAAAGCAGTATGGGTGCCGACCTTCAGCGGCATCGCCCAGGGCTCGCGGCCGGCCAGCACGCGGGCGCGGTCCCAGGCGGTGAGGCGCTGCGCCAGCGAAGGCGGCAGCAGCGCGGCGAATTCGGGCACGCCGGGCTTGAAGTGGTCGTACACCTTGAGCAGGTCGTGCTCGCCCACCTTGACCTCGCCGCGCACGCGGTCGGCGCGGGTGGCGCGGCTCTTGAGGTCGGCCACGCGGACGATGTCGTCGAACGCCATCCACAGCGCGAGCCAGCGCGCGGTTTCGCGGGTGGTGGTGAAACCGTGCGTGCCGGTGGGATCGGCCTCGCGTTCGGCGGCGAGCACCTGGTTCAGGCGCTGGACGTAGAGGTCGGCGTAGGCGCGGTTCTGGTAGTCGACGAGGCGCGCGTAACCGAGCGACGCGAACTCGCGGACGGGTTCGGGGAAGCCCTGGATCCCCGCCTCCGCGGGGATGACGTAGCCCTTGTCGTCATTCCCGGGGAGGCGGGGATCCAGCGCTTTCCTGACGTACTCCGCACGCTCCACGATCTCGAACGCCCGCGCAAACCCTCTCAAACTCGCCTGCGCCGACACGCCCCCGCGCACCGCTTCCTCGAAGAACCGCCGCTCGAACGGAAACAGGCCGCTGCCCGCGATGGCGCCGAGCAGCACCGCGCTGACCACCGTGCCGCACTCGCGCGCCACGGCGTTCATGTCGAACACCTGGTGCTCGCGGGCGAAGGCTTCCACCAGCTTGAGCAGCTCCGCCTCGTCCACGCGGCCGTCGCCCAGCTGCATGCGTTCCTGCGTGGTGAGCAGGCGCGCGTTGGAGCTGAGCACGCGCGTGCGATCGGGCGAGGCCATGCCGTTGCCGATCTGGCGCGCGGTCTCCAGCAGCTCCGACGACACCAGCGCGTCGAGCGCGCCGGGCACCGGGCTCAGGCTGAACACGGGCTTCCTGCCGCCGAGCTCGGCCAGCGGCACGGGGAACACTTCCAGGTAGTAGGTGGTGGCGCCGGTGCGCTGCGCGACGCCAGGGATGGACGTGGCCTGCGCCGCGTAGCCGGCCAGGCGCGCGGTCTCCACCAGCCATTCGGTGAGCACGCCGCCGCCTTCGCCGCCGAGGGCGCAGACGAGCAGGGTGATGGGGTGCTGCTTCTTCATCGATGTTTCTCCAGGGCGCAAGGATCGAACGACCCTGCTCCAACCCAGTGCCGCCGCGGAACCGGCTTTGCCGGGCCGCTGGGGGCGCCCCTTGAGGGGAGGCGGCCGAAGGTCGCTTCGGGGTGGTCCATGTTCTAGGCCGGTTGCAGCGCGCGCACCACGGCGCCGCGCAGGGAATGGAGCAGGCGCTCGTGCCAGCGCGGGTTCTGCACGACCTCGGCGCGGTAGAAGCTGGGGCACAGCGTGGCGGCATGCGCGTTGGCGCCGCACAGGCCGCAGCCCACGCAGCCGTCGATCACGGTGGCGACCGGATCGACCTTGAGCGGATCGGGGTTGTCCTTGAGCGTGAGCGTGGGGCAGGCGGACAGGCGGATGCAGGCGTGGTCGCCGGTGCACACGTCCTCGTCCACGCCGTACTTCACCTTCACCACGCGCTTGCCCTGCTTGAGCAGGCCGGCGATCCAGGGCTTGATGCGGCGCTGGCGCTCCAGCTGGCATTCGCCTTCGGCCACGATCACCTTCAGGCCGTCGAAGTCGCTGGTGAAGGCCTCGACCAGCGTGCGCCGCATGGTCTCGACCTCGTAGGTGTGCACGGTGCGCATCCATTTCACGCCCAGGCCCTGCAGCGTCGATTCGATGGTGCGGTTGGTGTGCACCAGGCTGCGCGCCTTGTCGCCGCTGGCGAACTTCGCGTCGGCATCAGGGCCCCCACGCTTGCCACTTCGTGTGCTGCGCTGCCCCCCAAGGGGGCTGGCAGCCCTTGGGAGCGGCCCTGCGGACTGCCCCGGCGTGGAGATGATCTCCTGCGTGCCGGTGGCGGACGTGTAGCCGTTCTTGAAGATCAGCAGCACCGCGTCGTCGCCGTTGAAGAGCGCGCTCTGCACGCCGGTGAGCAGTCCGTTGTGCCAGAAACCGCCGTCGCCCATGATGGCCAGCGTGCGCCGGTTCATCATCGGCGACACGCCGGCGCGGCTGGCCAGGCTCATGCCGTAGCCCAGGATGGAGTGGCCGGTGGAGAAGGGCTCGAAGGTGCCGAAGGCGTGGCAGCCGATGTCGGCGGCCACGTGCACCGGGCCGGTCTTCTGCTGCGCGAGCTTGAGCGCGGCGAACACCGGGCGCTCGGGACAGCCGATGCAGAAGCTCGGGGGCCGCGCGGGCAGCGGCTGCGCCAGCAGGCCGGCGGCCTTCTCGCGGCGCTCGCGGTTGTCGGCCAGCCAGCGCTTGGCGGACTCCGGGCCTTCTCCGGGCAGGTAGCTCGAAGCGAACTGCGTCAGCCCCTGCGACAGCACTTCCACCGTGTACTCGCCGCCGGAAGGCAGCAGGTCCTTGCCGTGCAGCCGCGTCTGCAGGTCGCGCCGGCGCAGGTGGGTGGCGATCTCCTGCTCGATGTATTCGGGCTGGCCTTCCTCCACCACCAGCACGGCTCGCTTGCCGGCGCAGAACTCCGCCACCTGTTCGGGCACGAGCGGATAGGTGACGTTCAACACCAGCAGCGGGATGTCGCTCTCGCCGAACGCGTCGGCCAGGCCCAGCTGCTGCAGGCTGCGCACCAGCGCGTTGTAGAGGCCGCCCTGCACGATGATGCCGACGTCGCCATGCTTGCCGGCCATCAGCTCGTTGAGACCGTTCTCCACGATGTAGCGCCGCGCGGCGGGGATGCGCTCCTCGGCCTTGAGCTTCTCGTGCCGGAACGTCACCGGCGGATGCGCCAGGCGGTTGTAGTCGAACGCGGCCGGGTTCTCCATCAGCTGGCGCGTGGAGATGGGCGGCGGCAGGTTGTCCCTGGCCTCGAAGCTGCCGCGCACGTGGCAGGCGCGGATGCGCAGCTCCAGGATGGCCGGCATGTTGGAGGCTTCCGAGAGGCGGAAGCCGTGCTCGACCATGTCGACCATCTGGGGCAGGTCGGGCCGCGGGTCCAGCAGGCACATGGTGGACTTGAGCGCGTAGGCATGGGTGCGCTCCTGGATCACCGAGGCGCCCTCGCCGTAGTCCTCGCCCACCACGATCAGCGCGCCGCCCTTGACGCCGGGCGACGACAGGTTGGAGAGCGCGTCCGAAGCCACGTTGGTGCCGACGATGGACTTCCAGGTCACCGCACCGCGCAGCGGGTAGTGGATGGACGCGCCCAGCATCGCGGCGGCGGAGGCTTCGTTGGAGCAGGCCTCCACGTGCACGCCCAGCTCGTCGAGGTAGGGCTTGGCCTGGACCATCACGTCCAGCAGGTGCGAGACGGGCGCGCCCTGGTAGCCGCCGACGTAGGCCACGCCGGACTGCAGCAGCGCCTTGGTGATGGCGAGGATTCCCTCGCCGTGGAACTGTTCGCCCTGCTTCTTGCGCAGCAGTTCGATTTCCTTGCTGAATGAGACTTCCAAAGTGGGGGCTCCGCGGTGACGGCGGCGAGTGTGCCCGGCGGCCGCTTATCCATCAATACAATGAACCGACTAAGTCACATAAGCAGCATGCATCTCGCCGACGTCGACCTGAACCTGCTGCGCCTGTTCGACGCGGTCTACCGCGCGCGCAGCGTCAGCCGCGCGGCCGAGCGCCTGGGCCTCACCCAGCCGGCGGCCAGCCAGGGCCTGACCCGCCTGCGCACGCTGCTGGGCGATCCGCTGTTCATGCGGGCGCCGGGCGGCGTCAAGCCCACGCCGCGTGCCGAGCGTCTGGCGCCGGCGGTGGCCAGCGCGCTCGCCACGCTCGAGCTGGCATTGGCCGATGCGGCCGGCTTCGAGCCCGCGGCCGCGCAGCGCACCTTCCGCATCCACATGAGCGACATCGGCGAGGGCCGCTTCCTGCCCGAGCTGATCCCGGCGCTGCGCGAGCGCGCGCCGGGCGTGCGGCTGGAGACGCTGCCGCTGCCGCGCACGGAGGTCACCGACGCGCTGGACGGCGGCCGCATCGACTTCGCCTTCGGCTTCCTGCCGCAGGTGCGCGACACCCAGCGGCTGGAGCTGCTGCGCGACCGCTACATCGTGCTGCTGCGCGCGGGCCATCCCTTCACGCGCAGGAAGCGCAGCGGCGCGGCGTTGCTGCAGGCGCTGCGCGAGCTGGAGTTCGTCAACGTGCGCACCCACGAGGACACGCTTCGCATCCTGCAGCGCCTGAAGGTGGAGGACCGGCTGCGGCTGACCACCGAGCACTTCATGGTGCTGCCGGCCATCGTGCGCGCCACCGACCTGGCGGTGGTGATGCCGCGCAACATCGCCCAGGGATTCGCGGCGGAGGGCGGCTACGCCATCGTCGAGCCGCCGGTGCCGGGCCGCGACTTCACCGTGTCGCTGCACTGGAGCCGCCGCTTCGAGGCCGACCCCGGCAATGCCTGGCTGCGCGGGCTGATCGGCGAGCTGTTCCGCGAGCCGCGGAACTGAGGACAATCGCGCGACATGACGATGTCCACGCCCGTGCCTCAACTGGTCGCCATCGACGTCAAGCCCGGCGCCGCGCTGGAGAGCCAGTCGGGCCTGCAGCTGCTGCGCCCGCGCATCTACGGCGCCTGGGCCGAGCCGGTGGGCCCGAAGAAGGTGGCGGCCATCCTCATGCACCCCGCGAGCAACTTCATGGGGCACTACCTGATCGCCCCGCTGGCCGAGCGCGGCATCACCTGCATGGGCCTGAACTCGCGCTATGCGGGCAACGACACGCTGCTGCTGATGGAGCGGGTGATCCAGGACCTGGGCGCGGGCGTGCGGTTCCTGCATTCGGAGGGCTACGACAAGGTCGTGCTGATCGGCAACTCCGGCGGGGCGGCGCTCGCGGCCTTCTACCAGGCGCAGGCCGAGAACCTGACGATCGATCGCATGGTCGACGGCGACCCCGCGGGCCTGTCGCCGCAGGACCTGCCGCCGGTGCAGGGCCTCGCGCTGTGCGCGGCGCACGAGGGCCGCTCGTTCCTGATGCGGCGCTGGATCGATCCTTCCGTGTTCGACGAGGCGGATCCGCTCACCGCGAATCCCGACCTGGACATGTACGACCCGGCCAACCGCCCGCCGTACTCCGCGGAGTTCCTGGCGCGCTTCCGCGCCGCGCAGGAGGCGCGGCTGGCGCGCATCGACCGCTGGGTGGAGCAGCGCCTGGCGCTGCTGCGCGGCCTGAAGGCGCCGGGCAGCCCGCGCGACCAGGTGTTCGTCATCCATCGCACGCACGCCGATCCGCGGTGCCTCGATCTTTCACTGGACGCGAACGACCGCGACGTGGGCAGCGTATGGGGCGCCGGCGCGGACGGTGCGCGCGCCGTCAACTACGCGGCCAGCCAGATGGGCCGCATCACTTCGCTCACCGGCTTTCTCTCGCAGTGGTCGCCGCGCAGCCGCGCCGACGGACCGGGCAACCTGGCGCGCACTTCGGTGCCCGTGCTGCTGCACACCTACACGGCGGACCGGTCCACCTTTCCGAGCACGCGCGACGCCTGGCTGCGCGCGGCGCCGGGCCGTATCCGCAACATCGACGTGAAGGGGGGCAACCACTACCTGGCGGGCCAGCCGGCGTTGGTGGCGCAGGTGGCCGACGAAATGGCCGCCTGGATGAAGGCCCTCTAGCGGGCCATCGGCCGCTGGCGCAGAGCGCGAGGCAAAGCCCTTGCGGGCCGACGGAGCGCTCATGCGGTTCCCAGTCCGTCTCGCCTCCCGGTAACGGGGTGCAATGAACGGATGGTGGGCCTGCCTCAGCGGCGACCCTGTAGGAGAGCGGGGCGACTTGGCGGGATACGCCGCCTACAGCTCAGGCAGGCGTCAGGCTGGAACAGGGACGGTGGCACCGCGGGCCAGCAGGGCGAACTCATGCGTGGACATCACCATCGAGTGGCGGACACCGGTCGAGCGGCGCACGTCCATCCGCACCACGAACCACTGGGCCTCCTTGCCGATCGCGGCGATGGGCAGCAGCTCGCGCACGGTCCAGTCGTCACCGCGCGCATCGCGCAGGCGCTGGCCGACCTGGACCGCGATCTCGGAAGGGGTGGCAGCCATGGCTCGACCGTACAACGGAAGAGGCGCGGCGGCTGTAGGAAGAACGCCTAGTTCAGCGCGTGGGAAGGTCCGGATC
>Ga0247821_10001502_pt1 | contig 13033 bp, 18 predicted proteins | sample 13C_Glycerol_Day_FD_192481 | JGI IMG/M metagenome (GOLD analysis project Ga0247821, IMG submission 192481) | Soil microbial communities from agricultural site in Penn Yan, New York, United States - 13C_Glycerol_Day14 | ecosystem: Environmental > Terrestrial > Soil > Agricultural land | place... | reverse complement strand
GCTGCGGAACAGGAGTTCGGTGATCTCCAGGCTGCGCTGCTGGATCGCGGCATTTTCGTGGGCGATGCGAAGCCGCGATTCGAGGGTGCGGATCGACCCGTAGAGGCTGGCCACCTGCGCCGCCATGAGCACCTGGAGGTCGTCGTATTGCGCGATGCTGGCGAAGTACGCGGCATCGGCCGACTCGACGCCGCGCTTGAACCTGCCCCAGAAATCCAGCTCCCAGGCCAGGTCGAAGCCGGCGCTGGCGGTCGAGAAACTGGTGCTGTTGCCGTCCGAGTCGCGGCGGCCGGTACGCACAAGTTCACCGGTCACCTGCTGCAGCTGCGGGTACAGAGCGCTGCCTGCGATGCCGAGCTGGGCTCGCGCCTCCAGGATGCGCAGGCCGGCGGTGCGCACGCCGGGGTTCAGCCGCTGCGCCTCGCTCACCAGCTGGTCGAGCACCGGATCGTTGAAGTGCCGCCACCACTCGTCGGTCTGCGGCCCGCCGCTGCGCGCCGGGTCATCCGCCAAGGTCCGCAGCGCGCCACCGGACCATCCCGCCAGCCAGGGCACCGTCGGGCGGACGAAGTCCGGTCCGAGCGTCGTGCATGCGCTCAACGCGAGCGGGACGAGCAGCGCCGTCAGGCGAGCCGTCCGACGCGCATCGGCCATCGGGCGCCACGGATCAGTCGGGCGCGGGCCAGTCGCCGTCGCTCTCCGCACGCCTTGCATCCGGACGGGCGGCCACCCAGCCCATGAAGATCTCGTAACCCAGCGCCAGCAGGATCGCCCCGACGAACAGCCCGAGGATGCCGGCGGTGGCCATGCCGCCCAGGGCGCCGAGCAGGATGACCGGCATCGGCACGGCGACGCCACGGCCGAGCATCAGCGGCTTGAGCACGTTGTCCGCCATGCCGGCGACGAACAGCAGCACGGTGTAGACGACGGCTGCGACCGTGCCGTGACCGCCGCTCGACCAGATGTAGACGATCGCCGGCAGCGTGACGAGCAGCGCCGGCACCTGCGCGATGCCGAGCACGAGCACCACGCCCGCCAGCACGCCGGCCAGCGGCACGCCCGCGACCAGCAGGCACAGGCCGACGGCGATGGCCTGGATGAACGCGATGCCGACCACGCCCTGGGCGACGGCGCGGATGGTGGCCACCGACAGGTCGGTGAGCTTGTCGCCCTGCCCGGGGCCCGCGAGGCGCTCGAAGATCGCCCTGCTGGAGCGGTCGCCGGCCTCGCCGAAGTACAGCAGGATGCCCGCGATGATGAAGGCGGCCACGAACTTCAGGATCGCGATCCCGATGCCGGCCACCATCGCGACAGCCGCCTTGGTGAGGTCTGCGATCTTCGGCTGCAGGTTCTTGACGAGTGCGGGCAGGTCGTCATGCGCGGCTTGCCAGACCGTGTAGATCCTCTCCCCCACGACGGGCCATGAGGCCACGCTCGCCCGCGGCGGCGGCACCTCCAGCGAGTTCTGCTGCACTTGGTTGATGAATCGCTGCACGGAATCGCCCGTCGAGCTCAGCAGCACGGCGGAAGGCGCGACGATCAGCGCGATGCCGAACAGCGTGATCAGCGTGGCCGCCCAGCCCTGCCGCCCCCCCATCTTGGCGGCCAAGGCCTGGTGCAGCGGGTACAGCGCGACGGCCAGGATCACCGCCCATCCCATCAGGGCGAGAAAGGGCGAGAAGATCCGGTAGCACAGCAGCGCCAGGACCAGGATCAGCCCGGCACGGATCAGCACGTCGAGAAGACGGCCAGCCACCCGGTCGAGCTCGCGATCGCGCGGTGTCGGATCGTTCACTGTCTGGTCTCCTGTGGCCGGCCGATGGCTCGCCGGGCTCGGCGGATGGACCGACATCGCTCACTCGACCGCGGCGGATCGGGCGTCGCCCGTCCGACAAGGACACGGATCCGAGTTTCTCAACGGTGCAGTGGACGGGCCTGTGGAGCGTCGCACTTGTCCTGGCGGCCGTCAATCGGCCCTTCGTTCGCGGCGGCACGTCGAGTCCCGCGAGGCACGGGTGGGACGCGCACCGCGGCGAGCCCCCTAGCCCATGGAAGCTCACGCGTGCTCGCGGCCCGCCACGAACGGGCATGACCGAAGCTTCGGCCGACCTGCGGTCGGCCGAAGCTTCGGGCGAGTCCATCGCCCGCGCCGCGGGCGCGCTCTCCCGCCCCAGCCCGTTGCGACGAGCGAGGCCGGGCCCGTTCGACCGCGTGGCGATGCGTGCGGCGCACGGCGCGGCCGGCCCGGCGCTTCCCTCCGCACGCGGCCAGGCGGTATAAGCGCGCAGGCCCCGGCGCACGCGCCGCGGCCCTGTCGCGGGTGACGGGCACTGCGGCGCCGGCACGGGTCGGCGGCGGCCCGCCCGCCCGCGCTAGCGGGGCGTACGCAAGCAAGCGAGACGGTACGACCGTTTCCGGCGACGACACAACGAGGAAGGGAGCGACGGATGTCCTGGTTCCTGGCGGCGCTCGGGAAGTACGCCAACTTCGCGGGCCGCGCGCGGCGCCGCGAGTACTGGTTCTTCTTCCTCTTCTACCTGCTGATCTACTTCGCCCTCTCGATCGTCGATGGGTTGTTCGGCGCCTTCGACACCGAGCGGGGCGTCGGCCTGCTGAGCGGCGTGTTCGCGCTGGGCATGCTGCTGCCCTCGCTGTCGGTGGGCGCACGGCGGCTGCACGACATCGGGCGCTCCGGCTGGTGGCTGCTGATCTCGCTGATCCCGCTCGTCGGGCTGCTGATCCTGATGGCGTTCGCGCTGAAGGACGGCGACCCGGGGCCGAACGCCTACGGCCCCAGCCCGAAGGCGGCGGCCTGAGCCGCGCCTCACGCCGCAGCGCCGTCCTCGACCCCATGCCGCCCACGGACGGACCTCGCCCCGCGCCGCTCGCGCTCGGCAGCGCCGTGCTGCTGGCGCTGCTCGCATGGTCGGGCGCGCGGCCCTACGACCGCGCCACCTGGGCGATGGAGGTGGCGCCGGTGGTGCTGGTGCTGCCGCTGCTGTGGGCCACCCGCCGGCGGTTCCCGCTCACTCGGCTGCTGTACGCCTGCATCTTCGTGCACGCGCTGGTGCTGATGCTGGGCGGCGCCTACACCTACGCGCGCGTGCCGCTCGGCTTCGAGATCGCCGAAGCGCTGGGCCTGCAGCGCAACCCCTACGACAGGATCGGCCACTTCTTCCAGGGCTTCGTGCCGGCGCTGGCGGCCCGCGAGGTCCTCGTGCGCGGCGCCTGGGTGCGCGGACGCGCGATGCTCGCCTTCCTGGTCGTCTGCGTCGTGCTCGCTGTCAGCGCGACCTACGAGTTCATCGAGTGGGGCGCCGCGCTCGCGCTCGGCCAGGGCGCCGACGAGTTCCTCGGCACCCAGGGCGACCCGTGGGACACGCAGTCCGACATGTTCGCCGCGCTGCTCGGGGCGCTGGCCGCCCTGGCGCTGCTGTCGCGCGTGCACGACCGCCAGATCGAGCGGCTGCGCGCGGCGCGACGCTGAGCCCGCGCCTCGGCCGTCGAGGATCCGCAGGAGGCTGGCCCGCATGAAGACCGCACTGCTCTACCTGACCCTGTCGGCCACGTTCACCGGCCTGCTGTGGCTGCCCTGCGTGGTCGACCGGCTGCGCGTGCGCGGGGTGGCCGGCACGCTCGGCTATCCCGAGCGGCCACCGCCGCCCTCGGCCTGGGCCGCCCGCCTGCAGCGGGCACACGCCAACGCGGTCGAGAACCTCGCGGTGTTCGCCACGCTGGTGCTGGTCGCCGAGGCCGCCGGCGTGGCGGACGCCGCGGTGGGCACGGCCGCGGTCGTCTACTTCTGGTCGCGGGTCGTCCATGCGCTCGCCTACGCGTTCGCGGTGCCGGGGCTGCGCACGCTGGCCTTCGGCATCGGCTTCGCCGCCCAGGCGGCGGTCGCGTGGCGACTGCTGGCGCCGGCCTGAGCCACGGCGCCGATCCTGCGCGCCCGCTGCGGGCGGCCGGCCGCTATCCTGACCCCCATGGAGCAGCCCATCGTCGGCTATCACCAGGACGAGGAACGGCACTGGGTCGCCGAGCTGGCCTGCGGGCACAACCAGCACGTGCGCCACGACCCGCCGTGGATGAACCGTCCCTGGGTGACGACGCCGGAAGGACGTGCGGCGGTTCTCGGCCGCACGCTGAACTGCCGCAAGTGCGACGCCGCCGCACCGCCCGACCGGCCGGCGTGAGCGCGTCCTCCGTTGGCCATCGTGCACCGATGAACGCGACGCCGCTGCGCCTGCGCCCGCTCGTCCCGGCCGACCAGTCCTTCCTGTGGGACATGCTGCACGTCGCGCTGTGGGACCCGCCCCCCGCGCCGCCGCGGCCGCGCGCGGTGCTGCAGGAGCCGGGCGTCCGGATCTACGCCGAGGGCTGGGGCCGCGCCGGCGATCTCGGCGTGGTCGGCGAGCGGCCGGACGCGCCCGGCCCGATCAGAGCGTGCTGGATGCGGCGCCTGCCCGACGGCCAGGGCCTGGCCTGCGTCGACGAGCACACCCCGCAGCTCGGCATCGGGCTGCTGCCGGCCTGCCAGCGCCAGGGCCACGGCCGCGCGCTCCTGCGCGCGGCGCTCGAGGCGGCGCGCACGGCCGGCGTCCGGCAGGTGGCGCTGACCGTGCATCCCGACAATCCGGCGCGGCTCCTGTACGCGCAGTGCGGCTCCCGACCCGCCGGCGAACGCAGGGGCTACCGGTTGATGGTCGCGTCGCCATGAGCGCGGACCCGGCGCAGCCACCGTCCGCGCGGACGCCTTCCCGCACGACGGTGCGACGGGCAGACTGCATGCGCCGCACAACCGGCGATTGCGCGGATGCGCGCTCCGCCGCATGGCGAGCGTCGGCGCGCATGGGTCCGCCGGCCCGAGGCGGGGGCCGCGCGACGGGAACGTCGGGCCGCGCGCCCGGGGAGGACCGGCATGCTGGAACTGCGCCCGAGCTGCGAGCATTGCAACACCCTCCTGCCGCCCGACTCGACCGAGGCGCGCATCTGCTCGTTCGAGTGCACCTTCTGCGCGGCCTGCGTCGACGGCGTGCTGCACAACGTCTGCCCCAACTGCGGCGGCGGCTTCGCGCCCCGTCCGGTGCGCCCCGCGCGCGACTGGAAGGACGGCAACTGCCTCGCCACGCATCCCGCGAGCGAGCGCACCCGGCACCGCCCGGTCGACCCGGTGAAGCACGCGGCGTTCGCCGCGGGGATCGCACGCATCCCTCCGGAACAGCGCTGAGGTTCGACGCGCGGCTTGCGCTTCACCGAGGCCGACTGCGCCGTGAGGCGATCGGCACGGTGCTGCCGCAGCTGCTGCCGGCGCCGCCCGCCGCCGCCGAAGCCCTCGCCCGCGGCTAGGGCCGGCCGCGCGCCGCGCGCCGATCCGACGCATCATCCGGCTCCGCCCCGACGGAGGCCGCCTTGACACCGCCCCTGCTCGACAACATGGCCTGGCACAGCCTGGTCGGCCCGCAGGCCGGCTGCGCGGCGGGCCGCGACGGCGCACGCCGCTACGCGCCCGGCTTCTCGCCCATCCTCGGCTTCGCCGACCTGCAGCGTCCCGACTTCGCCGCGCTGCGGTCCTGCTGCGAGCCGGGCGAGCACTTCTATTGCGCCGACTGGTCCGGCGCCGCACCGGCCGGCTGGCACATCGAGCACGAGACCACCATGTTCCAGATGCTGTGGGATGCGCCGCCGCCGGAGGACGAGGCGCCGGAGGCGCTGCGGCTCGGCCCGGCGCACGTGCCGCAGATGCTGGCGCTGGTGGAGCTCACCCAGCCCGGCCCGTTCGGCCCGCGCACGGTGGAGCTGGGCGATTACTTCGGCGTGTTCGAGGGCGAGCGCCTGGTCGCCATGGCCGGCGAGCGCATGTGCGCCGGCGGCCTGCGCGAGGTGAGCGGCGTCTGCACGCATCCGGACCACCAGGGCCGCGGCCTGGCGCGCCGGCTGGTCGGCAAGCTGGTGCGGCGCGAGCTGCAGCGCGACGAGACGCCGTTCCTGCACGTGATGCGCGACAACCTCGGCGCGCAGCGCGTCTACGCGCGGATGGGCTTCCGTCACGCCCGCGAGACGGTGGTGCGCGTGCTGTCGCGCTGCGCATAGCGCGGCGGCGGGCGCGGGAGAGCGGGCGGCACGACGATCCGCCGGTGCGCCGCCCCGACGCCCGACGCGGCGCGGCCGGCGCTAAGCTTCCTGGCGTCCGCGGTCCTTCCGGGAGGCGACCATGCCGGAGCAGCTCACCAGGCATCCCGAGGTCACGCTGCAGGTCCTTCGCAGCGCCGGCGCGCGCTGCGGCGAGGGGCTCGCGCCGGCCATCCTGAAGCAGTGCCCGGCCGAGCGCTTCTGCCGGCTGCCGGGCGGCGAGCTGTGCGTCTACGGCCTGCCGGAGGCCGGACGGATGACGCAGATCGGCGCCGCGGAGTGGCGTGCGCTGGGAGCGTCCCCTGAGTCCGGCGTGGACAGCGGGGCCGCGGGCGGCGGCGAGCTGGCGGCCTGGAGCGCCGGGATCGGCCTGCTGCTCGGGCTGGTGCTCGGCTATGCCGGCGCTCGCGCGCGCCCGGCGGCACACTGAGGCGCCGCAATCGAGCCCCACGCCATGATCCGCATCCGCGACCTCGACCACCTGGTGCTGCGCGTCGCCGCGCTCGCGCCGATGCTGCGCTTCTACGTCGACGCGCTCGGCTGCACGCTGGAGCGGCGCCGCGACGACCTGGGCCTGGTGCAGCTGCGCGCCGGCCGCGCGCTGATCGACCTCGTGCCGGTGGACGGCCCGCTGGGCCGCGCCGGCGGCGCGGCGCCCGGCCGCGAGGGGCGCAACCTGGACCACTTCTGCCTGCGCGTGGAGCCCTTCGACGAGGCGGCGCTGCGCGCGCACCTGGCCGCGCACGGCGTCGCGGCCGGCGCGCTCGAGCGGCGCTACGGCGCCGAGGGCGAGGGCCCCTCGATCTACGTGGCCGATCCGGAGGGCAACGTGGTCGAGCTGAAGGGGCCGCCGGACGCCTGAGCGGGTCGCGCCATGCCGCACGCGCTGCTCGCCGACGCGGTGCTCGCGCTGCACCTGGGCGTCGTCGTGTTCGTGGTCGGCGGGCTCGTGGCCATCGTGGTCGGGCACCGGCGCGGCTGGCGCTGGGCGGCCGACCTGCGCTTGCGGCTCGCGCACCTGGCGGCGATCGGCTTCGTCGTCGCCGAGGCGTGGCTCGGCCTCACCTGCCCGCTGACGACGCTGGAGATGGCGCTGCGCGCACGGGCCGGTGGCGCCACCTACGCCGGCGGCTTCATCGAGCACTGGCTGCAGCGCCTGCTGTACTTCGACGCCCCGCCGTGGGTGTTCGTGCTCGGCTACTCGCTGTTCGGGCTGCTGGTGGCGCTCGCGTGGTGGCGCTGCCCGCCGCGCGTCCCGCGGCGGCGCAGGCGGCGCGCGGCCTGAGGCGGGCGACGGTCGCCGGCCGCGGCGCGCGCCCTTGCCGGCGCGCGCGGCGCGCCACAATCGGGCGATCGAAGGAGCGCCGTGGTCGCCCCGCCACTGCGCCGCCTCGTGCACGCCGCGTCGGGCGCCGGCGCAGGCGCTGCCGACCGGCTTCGGCGGCTGCGCCCGTCAGGAACGCCGCATCCTCCTACGAGACCGCCATGAGCGAACCCGACCCGTCGAACGATCCGCGGCCCGAGACGCCGCTGGAGGGCGGCTGCGACTGCCGCCGCGTGCGCTACCGGCTCGCTTCGGCGCCGCTGGTCGTGCACTGCTGCCACTGCCGCTGGTGCCAGCGCGAGACCGGCTCGGCCTTCGCGCTCAACGCGATGATCGAGAGCGAGCGCGTCACGCTGCTCGGCGAGGCGCCCGAACTCGTGCCCACGCCGTCGGCCAGCGGCCGGGGTCAGGACATCGCGCGCTGCCCGGGCTGCCGCGTCGCGGTCTGGAGCCACTACGCGGGCGGCGGACCTTTGCTCAGCTTCGTGCGCGTCGGCACGCTCGACGAGCCGGACCGGTGGCCGCCCGACATCCACATCTTCACCGCCTCCAGGCAGCCCTGGGTCGTGATCCCGGCCGGCGCGCGCGCGGTGCCGGAGTACTACCGCAGCGAAGAGGTGTGGTCGGCCGCGAGCCTGGAGCGGCGCCGGGCGCTCGCCCCGCGCCTGGAGGCCTGGCGCGCCGCGCGCCGGGCGGCAGAGGACGGCGCGGCGCGCTGAGTCGCGCGGCCCGCCGTCTCCCGCGGCACGCCAGCCCTCCAGCGCCCGCACAGCGCCGACACGCACGCCGCCGCGATCCGCCATGCCCGCCGCACCGGACTGGACGCTCGTGCTGGCCGCCACCACCGCGCTCGGCTGCGCGCTGGTGACCGGCATCTTCTTCGCCTTCTCCAACTTCGTGATGGGCGCGCTGGCCCGGCTGCCCGACGCGCAGGGCGCGGCGGCGATGCGATCGATCAACGTGGCCGTGCTGAACCGCGGCTTCCTGGGCCTTTTCCTCGGCACGGGGGCCGGCTGCGCGGCGCTGGCGGCGGCGGCCCTCGTCGCGCGCGCGCAACCCGGCGCCGCTGCCCTGGCGGCCGGCAGCGCGCTCTACCTCGCCGGCTGCCTCGGCGTGACGCTGGCCTGCAACGTGCCGCGCAACGAGCGCCTCGCCCGCACGGAGCCGGGCTCGCCCGCCGAGGCGCGTGCCTGGCGCGAGGACCTGCGCGGCTGGAGGGGCTGGAACCATGTGCGCACCGCCGCCAGCCTCGCCGCCGCGCTATCGTTCGCGCTCGCCGCGTGGCAGCGCGCCGCGGCCGCCTGAGGGCCGCCCCGGCCGCAACGCGCACGCCACGACACGACGCCGCACCCGAGGAGACGCCGCATGACCTCCAGCCCCGAGCCCGGCATCGACCCGCAGGACCCGCGCGCGGCCGTCACGTCGCGACGCCTCGCACGGCCGCCGGCGGCCGTGTTCGCGGCGATCGCCGACCCGGCGCGCCTCGCGCGCTGGTGGGGTCCGGCGGGATTCCGCAGCAGCTTCGAGCAGTTCGACTTCCGTCCCGGCGGGCGCTGGCGCTTCGTGCTGCACGGTCCCGACGGCCGCGACTACCCGAACGAGATGGAGTTCGCCGCCATCGAGGCGCCGCACCGCGTCGTGATGAGGCACCGCAACGGCCACCTGTTCGAGCTGACGATCACGCTCGAAGACGACAGCGCCGGCGGCACGCGCCTGGGCTGGCGGCAACGGTTCGAGTCGGCCGAGCACTGCGCGCGCGTCGCGACGATCGTCGTGCCGGCCAACGAGCAGAACCTCGACCGGCTGGAGGCGGAACTGGCGCGCGGCGCGCCGGCGGAGGGCGCGGCATGAGCGACAAGACCCGCTCCGCCACCGCCGACGGCGGCTTCGAGCCCTTCCAGGTTCACGCCCCGTCTTGGCTTTCGGCATCGATGCCGACCGCGCGCCCCGAGCCGCGCCAGACGCGCGGGAGGCGCACCGCGCCGGGGTCCCGATGAGCGTGCGCATCGTCCGTCTGGGCAGCCCGCGCGCCAAGGGCGAGGGCCTGCGCATCGGCACCGTGCGGCGGCCGCCGCGCGGCGTGCCGAAGGCCGAGTTCGCGAGGCGCGACTGGTACGACGTCTGGTTCCCGACCCTCGCCCCGAGCGGGGAGACGATGAAGCTCGCGCAGCGGGCGCGCAGCGATGCCGACTGGGCCGCCTTCACCCGCCGCTACCGCGCCGAGATGGCCGTGCCCGAGGCGAAGCATGCGATCGGGCTGCTGGCCGCGCTGTCGCGGCACGCCGACTTCTCGGTCGGCTGCTACTGCGAGGACGAGTCGCGCTGCCATCGGAGCCTGCTGCGCGCGCTGCTGGCCGAGCAGGGCGCGCGCGTCGCGCCGCCATGAAGCACGCGCCGGGCGCGAATGCCGCGCAGGCCCGCATGCTCGAGGTCCGGGTGCGGCCGCGCTCCGCCGTGCAGCGGCTGGAGGGGCCCGACGCCGAGGGCGTCTGGCACGCCTGGCTGAAGTCGCCGCCGCTGGAGGGGCGGGCCAACGAGGAACTGATCGCTTTGGTCGCCGAGCGCCTGGGCTGCCGCCGGTCGGCGGTGTCGATCCGCAGCGGCACCGCGTCGCGGCTCAAGCGCGTGCGGATCGAGGCGGGCTGAGCGGCCGGGTCGCGTCGAGCGGCGGACGACGCGGCGAAGGCGCGCGCTGCCGCCGGCCGGCAGCGGCGCCTTCCGCGGCACGGCACCTGGGGTGCGCGAAGGACCTTCGCGGCCGCCATGCGCAGGACGCGGCCGGCGCCCTGGCCGGCGGTCATGCGCTGGCCGTCAGCCGCGCCGGACCTTGCCGAGCGCCATCGCCGCGGCCGCGGTGCGCGTCTCCACGCCGAGCTTGGCGAACACGTGCTCCAGGTGCTTGTGCACGGTGCGCGGGCTGGTGCCGAGGATGTCGCCGATGTCGCGGTTGGTCTTGCCCTGCACGACCCAGTGCAGCACCTCCGCCTCGCGCGTGGTGAGGCGAAAGGCGAGGCCAAGCGCCTGGATCGTCGCGCGGTCGTTCGACTCGGTCAACACCACCAGCCACTCGTCCTCGCCGGTCGCCTCGTGCAGCGCGAAGCTCACGCGCCGGCCGTCGCGCGCCAGCACCAGCGGGTGGCCGAGCGCGGCCGGCGGGCCGCCGACCGCGAGCACCGCCTGCGCCTGCAGCCAGTCGAGCAGCGGCTCCGAGAGCACCGGTCCGCGCGTGCCGGCGTCGCGCGTGGCATCGACCGCCTGCAGCAGCTCGCGCGCCAGCGGCGTCTGCCACAGCAGGCGGCCGTCGCCGGCGCGCACCGTGATCACGGCGTGGCCGAAGGCGTCGAGCGCGCTGCGCGCCTGGCGCGCCTGGCGCGCGCCCTTCACGTGCGCGGCGATGCGCGCGATCACCTCGCGCGGGCGGATCGGCTTGGTCACGTAGTCCACCCCGCCGGCCTCGAAGGCCGCCTCCACGTGCTCGGTCTCGGCGAGGCCGGTCATGAAGACGATCGGGATGTTGGCGGTGGCCGGATCGCGCTTCAGGCGCCGCGCCACCTCGAAGCCGTCGAGGCCGGGCATGACGGCGTCGAGCAGCACGACGTCGGGCCGCGCCTGCGCCGCGCGCTCCAGCGCGCCCGCGCCGCTGGTCGCCACCAGCACGGTGTAGCCCGACTCGTCGAGCGCGTCGTGCAGCAGCGCGACGTTGTCCGGCACGTCGTCGACGATCAGCACGACGTCGCCGTGTTCCGCGCCGGCCGGCACGCGCGGTTCAGGCGAGGGCGTCGGCACGGTCGGGGGCCTCGTCGCCGGCGGCCGGCAGGGTCGGCCGCGCTGCGGCGGCCGGCGCAGGCTCGGCGGCGCGCGGAGCCTGCGCGCGGTCCACGCCGTCGGCCAACCCGGGGGCCCGCGCGGCCGGCACGGCCTGCCGCGTCGGCTCGCCCCGAAGCGCGGGCGCTTCCTGCTGCGCCGGCACGCTCGCGCCGGCCGCGTCCGCGGCGAGGCACGATGCCGCGTTGGCACCCGCGGCCGGCGTCACCAGCGTGCGCAGCGCGTCGAAGCGGAACTGGCGCGCCAGCGCGCGCAGCGGCGCGGTCCAGGGCGCGGCCCGCGGATCCTCGGCGTCGAGCCGCTGCAGCGCGTCGAGCACGCCGCGCAGGTGACCGAGCCGCGCCGGCTCGTCGAGTGCGACGAGGCGAGCGCGCAGCGCGGCGGGCGGCTCGCCCGGCCAGCGCGCCGCGTCCGGGGCCCCAGGAGCCCGCATGGCGTGGGCCGGCCCGGGCCCGGCCTCGATCCACTGCAGCGCCAGGCGCCGGCCGAGCCAGTCGAGCAGCTCGGCCATGCGCACCGGCTTGACGAAGAAGTCGCCCGGCGCGACGCCGGCGTCGTTGTCGAGCGCGCGGTCGAAGGCATTGGCGGACACGATCGCCACCGCCGCCGCGCCCAGCCCGGCCTCGCGCAGGCGGCGGATCGTGGCCCAGCCGTCGAGGCCCGGCATCGCCAGGTCCATCAGCACCGCGTCGGGCGGGCCCTTCTCGCGCAGGCGCGCGAGCGCGGCCTCGCCGCAGGCGGCCTGGCGCACCTCGAAGCCGAGCGGCTCCAGCACGCTCGCCAGCAGGCCGCGGTCCGCCTCCTCGTTGTCCACCACCAGCACGCAGCGGCGTGGTCCGGCGTAGCCGATGCGGCGCGCCGCGCGGACGGCCGGCGCGAACGCGGCCTCGCTGGCCTGCGGCAGGAACAGGCGGATCGAGAACGCCGTGCCCTGCCCCGGCGTGCTGCGCACCGTCATCTCCCCGCCCATCAGCTCGGTCAGCATGCGCGCGATCGTGAGGCCCAGCCCGGTGCCGCCGCCGACGCCCTCGCCGGCCGCCGAGGCGCCGCGCTCGAAGGGCTCGAACACGCGCGCCAGTTCCTCCGCGGTCATGCCGGGCCCGGAGTCCTCGATCTCGAAGCGAGCGATCTCGCGCGCGTAGCGCATGCGGAACACGACCGTGCCGCGCGCGGTGAACTTCACGGCGTTGCCGAGCAGGTTGATGAGGATCTGGCGCAGCCGCCGCTCGTCGGCGCGCACCAGCTCGGGCCCCTCGATTTCATGGCGGAACTGCAGGCCGCGGGCCTCGGCCTGCAGCTCGAACATCCGCGCGATCTCGCCCATCGCGTCGCGCAGGCGCAGCACGCGCGGCTCGAGGGCCATGCGGCCGCTCTCGATGCGCGCCAGGTCCAGCGTGTCCTCGATCAGGCTCGCGAGGTGGTCGCCGCCGCGGCGGATCACGCGCACCGCCTGGGCGCGCGCTGCCGGCATCGAGTCGTCCTCCTCCAGCAGCTGCGCGTAGCCGAGGATGCTGTTGAGCGGCGTGCGCAGCTCGTGGCTGATGGCGGTGATGTAGCGGCTCTTGGCGCGGTTCGCGCGCTCGGCCTCCAGCTTGGCCTGCTGCAATTGCGCGTCGGTGCGGCGGTGGGAGTCGATCTCGCGCTGCAGCGCGGCGGTCTGGCGCTGCAGCGCCGCGGTCTGGCGGTTGGACTCCTGCTGCGCCACCTGGCGGCTCTTGTGCGTCAGCACCACCCACCACGCGATGGTGCCGGCCA
>Ga0247821_10001501_pt1 | contig 13036 bp, 10 predicted proteins | sample 13C_Glycerol_Day_FD_192481 | JGI IMG/M metagenome (GOLD analysis project Ga0247821, IMG submission 192481) | Soil microbial communities from agricultural site in Penn Yan, New York, United States - 13C_Glycerol_Day14 | ecosystem: Environmental > Terrestrial > Soil > Agricultural land | place... | reverse complement strand
GTTAACGACGCAATTGTCGATCCCTTCGCGCTATCTGGTGTACATGCCACGCACCGCGCATGTCGGCATTTCGCTGAAAATCGAAGACGAAGCCGAACGCGAGCGTCTCAAGCAAGTGGTCACCGATTGCGTCGCCAAAGAAGGCATCAAGGAAGCGGGCGGGTTCATCCTGCGTACCGCGGCCGAAGGGGCCGGGGCTGACGAAATCCTCATGGACATCCGTTACCTGCGCAGGCTGTGGGATCAGATAAGTGAGCAGATCAAAACCATCAGCGCACCGAGCGTGATCTACGAAGATCTCGGCCTGGCGCTGCGCACCCTGCGTGACCTGGTGAGCCCGAAGATCGAGAAAATCCGTATCGACTCCCGGGAAACTTTCCAGAAAACCACACAGTTCGTCGCCGAATTGATGCCCGAGATCGCCGATCGTCTGGAGCACTACCCGGGCGAACGGCCGATTTTCGATTTGTATGGCGTCGAAGACGAAATCCAGAAAGCCCTGGAGCGCAAAGTGCCGCTCAAGTCCGGTGGCTACCTGGTGGTCGACCCGGCTGAAGCCATGAGCACCATCGACGTCAACACGGGCGCGTTCGTCGGGCATCGCAATCTCGAAGAAACCATTTTCAAGACCAACCTCGAAGCCGCGACCGCCATTGCTCGTCAGCTGCGCCTGCGTAACCTGGGCGGGATCATCATCATCGACTTCATCGACATGGAAGATGAAGAGCACCAGCGCCAAGTGCTGCGCACGCTGGAGAAACAGCTCGAGCGTGATCACGCCAAGACCAACATCATCGGCATCACCGAGCTGGGCCTGGTGCAGATGACCCGCAAGCGCACCCGTGAAAGCCTCGAACAAGTGCTCTGCGAACCGTGCACCAGTTGCCAGGGGCGCGGCAAGTTGAAGACGCCGGAAACCGTTTGCTACGAAATCTTCCGCGAAATTCTCCGTGAGGCTCGCGCCTATCAGGCGGAAGGCTATCGTGTATTGGCGAACCAGAAAGTCGTCGACCGTCTGCTCGACGAAGAGTCGGGGAACGTCGCCGAGCTCGAAGGCTTCATCGGGCGCACCATTCGTTTTCAGGTGGAAACCATGTATTCCCAGGAACAATACGACGTGGTGCTGCTCTGAGTCGCTGCGTTTTGATTTTTCCACAATGGCTGGCCTCAGCTTTTTGCAAAACTTTTGCCATGGGAGCCAACTGACATGGAGCGTCTGACACGCATATTGGCCGCACTGACCCGCTGGGGTCTGGGCCTGTGCGCGTTGGTTTTGGTGTTGATGGCGTTGTACGTCAGTCTTGGCCGGGAACTGACGCCGCTGGTGGCCGAATACCGCGCCGAAGTCGAAACCAAAGCCAGCGAGGCTTTGGGCATGCCGCTGCAAGTTGGCGAGCTGCAAGGTAGCTGGAGTGGCTTCGCGCCGATTCTGTCGGCCCACGATGTGACGGTCGGTGACGGCGCCAACGCCCTGCACCTGGAAAAAGTGCGCGTGGTCCCGGACTTGTGGGCCAGTCTGCTGGCCCGCGACGTGCGCATCGCCCATCTGGAACTCAATGGCCTGAAGATCAGCCTCAAGGAAGGCGAGGACGGCCAATGGGCGCTGGAAGGCTTGCCGGTCAAGGATGATCAGCCGCTTGACCCGGAGCAATTGCTCAATCGCATGCAGATGATTCAGCGCTTGGCGGTGCTCGACAGTCAGGTCACCTTACGTACCCGCATCCGTGCCAGTGAGTGGAAGAATGGCGAAGCCGAGGCTTACGTGAGCCTGCCGCAGAGCGATTGGTCGAAATGGCTGCCGGAACGCCTGACGCAGCAATGGAATTTTTCCGAGATCAAGGCCGGTGGCGAGGTGTGGGTTACCTGGGGGCAGGGCACCCTGCAGAGTGCGGCGGTGCGCCTGAATGCGCCGCAACTCAACGGCGCCTACGCCGAGCGCAAACCGGTCAAGATCAGCAATCTGGCACTCAACGGCTACTTCCAGCGCAACGCCGACGGCGTGCTGGTCACGCTGGACTCGCTGGCCATGAACCTGGGCGAAAGTCGCTGGGAGACGCATCTACAGCTTAAGCAAACCGCGGCCTCGGACAAGTCGGAAGAGCTCTGGCACCTGCAAGCCGACCGCCTCGACCTGACCCCGCTCACGCCGTTGCTCAATGCCCTGGCACCTTTGCCGGAAGGCGTAGCCACGGTGGTCGACCGGCTCAAAGTCACAGGCGGGCTGCGCAATGTACTGCTCGACATCAAGCCCAATGCCACGGACGACAGCCGGTTCAGCTTCGCCGCCAATCTTGATCAGGTGGGCTTCGACGCTTATCACGGCGCTCCGGCGGCACGCAATGTCACGGGCAGCATCAGCGGTGACCTGGGGCATGGCGAATTGCGCATGGACAGCAAGGATTTCATGCTGCATCTGGACCCGATTTTCGCCAAGCCATGGCAATACATCCAGGCCAACGCGCGCCTGACCTGGAAACTCGACAAAGACAGTTTCACCCTCATCGCGCCGTACCTGAAGGTCCTGGGCGAGGAGGGCAAGATTGCCGGCGACTTCCTGATTCGCCTGTACTTCGATGACACCCGGGAAGACTACATGGACCTTCGGGTGGGTATGGTGGACGGCGACGGTCGTTACACCGCCAAGTACCTGCCAACGGTCCTCAGCCCGGCGCTGGACGAATGGCTGCGCACGGCGATTCTCAAAGGGGCGGTGGATCAAGGTTTCTTCCAGTATCAAGGTTCGCTGAATCACGGCGCCGCCGAGACCGACCGCAGCATCAGCCTGTTTTTCAAGGTTCACGATGCCGAACTGGCGTTCCAGCCGGGTTGGCCGCACGTCAGCAAGGTCACCGGTGACGTGTTTGTTGAAGACAGCGGCGTGCGCATCCTGGCCAGCAAGGGACAATTGCTCGACACCCAGGTCAGTGACATCTACGTCAACATTCCCCACGTGCCCCAAGGCCAGAACTCGCACCTGTTTCTCGACGGCGGGTTTGCCGGTGGTCTTGGCGATGGCTTGAAAATCCTTCAGCAAGCGCCCATCGGTACCGCCGAAACCTTTGCCGGCTGGGAAGGCGAGGGTGACCTGCAAGGCAAGCTGAAACTGGATATTCCGCTGGCCAAGGGTGAAGAACCGAAAATCCTGGTGGACTTCAAGACCGCCAAATCGCGCCTGAAACTTCCCGAGCCGCCTCTGGAGCTGACTCAGCTCAAGGGTGACTTTCGTTTCGACAGCACCAAGGGGCTGAGCGGGCAGAACATCACTGCGCGGGCCTTCGATAAGCCTGTGAACGCGCAGATTTTTGCCGATGGCCGTGAAGGCAAGCTCAATACCCGGGTCGTGGCCTCGGGGCAGGTTGAAGTGAAGAAGCTTACCGACTGGCTGAGCGTGACCCAGCCATTACCGGTCAGTGGCGTGATCCCGTATCAACTGCAACTGACTCTGGATGGTGCTGACAGTCAGTTGATGGTCAATTCCAGTCTCAAAGGGGTCGCCATCGATCTGCCTGCACCGTTCGGCATCACGGCGGATGTGGGGCGTGACACGACGTTCCGCATGACCCTGCAAGGCGCGGAACGACGCTACTGGGTGAACTATGGCGAGCTGGCGAATTTCACCTTTGCCGCACCGACGGGCAACTTTGCCGAGGGCCGTGGCGAGTTATTCCTTGGCAACGGCGACGCAGTATTGCCCGGTGCTAAAGGCTTGCGTATTCGTGGCGTGCTGTCGGAGCTGGACGTAGGCCCATGGCAGGATCTGGTGAGCAAGTATGCCGGGCAAGATCCGGGCGGTAGTGCCAAACAGTTACTCAGCAGCGCCGACTTCAAGGTCGGCAAGCTCAGCGCGCTCGGCACGACTCTGGATCAAGCCTCGGTACAACTGAACCGCAAACCGTCTGCCTGGGCGTTGCAACTCGACAGTCAGCAGGTCAAGGGCAGCGCCAGTATCCCCGATGCGAAAGCCGCGCCGTTGGTGATCAATCTGCAATACGTGCGTTTGCCGGCGCCCGACCCGACGGTCCTGGCTGACGAGAATTCGCCGGACCCATTGGCCTCAGTGGACCCGACGAAAATTCCGGCGCTGGATATCACCATCAACCAAGTGTTCCAGGGCAACGACCTGGTCGGCGGCTGGTCATTGAAGATTCGTCCGACGGCCAAAGGCATTGCCTTCAATTCGCTGGACATGGGCCTCAAGGGCATCCTTTTGCAGGGCAGCGGTGGCTGGGAAGGCGTGCCCGGCGCCAGCACAAGCTTTTTCAAGGGCCGGGCCAGCGGTAAGAACCTCGCGGACGTGCTCAAGGGCTGGGGTTTTGCGCCGAGCGTCACCAGTAAGGACTTCCATATGGATGTCGACGGGCGTTGGCCGGGATCGCCAGCGTGGCTGGCCACCAAACGTTTCTCGGGCACCCTGGATGCCTCGCTCAACGAAGGCCAGTTCGTCGAAGTCGAAGGCAGTGCCCAGGCATTGCGCGTGTTTGGCCTGCTCAACTTCAACTCCATCGGCCGCCGCCTGCGCCTGGACTTCTCCGATCTATTCGGCAAAGGCCTGAGCTATGACCGGGTCAAAGGTCTTCTGGTGGCGACCAATGGTGTGTACGTCACCAAGGAGCCGATCCGCCTGACCGGCCCGTCGAGCACCATCGAACTCGATGGCACCCTGAACATGGTGGCTGATCAGATCGATGCGAAGCTGCTGGTGACCCTGCCGGTGACCAACAACCTGCCGATCGCCGCGCTGATTGTCGGTGCGCCAGCCATCGGTGGCGCGCTGTTTTTGATCGACAAGTTGATCGGTGACCGCGTGGCCCGCTTTGCCAGTGTGAAGTACACCGTCAAGGGGCCGTGGAAAGAACCGAAAATCGCCTTCGACAAGGCTTTTTGAGAAGCCAATCTCCAAACCTATGGAGTAGCATGGTTGTACGGATTTTATGGCACGGCGCAGATCCCCTCGTAGCAGCTGCCGAAGGCTGCGTCCGGCTGCGAAGCAGTCGCAAGCTCGGAGTACACGATTTGCCTGAAGGGTTGCGGTATCCGTATTTACGACTGCTTCGCAGCCGGACGCAGCCTTCGGCAGCTGCTGCAGATAGGCGCCCGCTTCTCAAGTAAGGAAAGGTCATGTCTGTAGCGGTGATTCAAATGGTCAGCCAGAGCGATGTGCTGGCCAATCTGTCCCAGGCCCGACGCCTGCTGGAGCAGGCCGCAGCCGGCGGGGCGAAGCTTGCCGTGCTGCCGGAAAACTTCGCTGCCATGGGGCGGCGCGACATTGCCGACATCGGTCGTGCCGAAGCCCTGGGCGAAGGCCCGATCCTGCCGTGGTTGAAACAGACCGCACGCGACCTCAAGTTATGGATAGTGGCCGGCACCTTGCCGTTGCCGCCGGTGGATCAACCGGCGGCCAAGGTGCATGCCTGCTCGCTGTTGGTGAATGATCAAGGCGAAACAGTGGCGCGCTACGACAAACTGCACCTGTTCGACGTCGACGTGGCCGACAATCGTGGCCGTTATCGCGAATCCGATGACTATGCTTATGGCAGTGGCGTCGTGGTGGCGGACACACCGGTTGGCCGTGTTGGCCTGACGGTCTGTTACGACTTGCGTTTCCCGGAGCTGTACAGCGAATTGCGCGCAGCCGGTGCGGAACTGATTACCGCCCCCTCGGCGTTCACCGCGGTGACCGGCGCGGCGCATTGGGACGTGCTGATTCGCGCACGGGCCATCGAGACGCAATGTTATGTGCTCGCGGCCGCCCAGGGTGGGACGCATCCGGGGCCGCGGGAAACATTCGGGCATGCGGCCATCATCGATCCGTGGGGCAGGGTGCTGGCGCAACAGGATCAAGGCGAGGCCGTGCTGCTGGCCGAACGCGATAGCAGCGAACAGGCGTCCATCCGGGCGCGGATGCCGGTGTCCAGTCACCGGCGCTTTTTCTCGCAGGGCGCCCAGCGACCTGCCTCAGAACGATGAATTTAAGGCGTAAAGCATATGAGCGAGTTGTTGTCCTCAGTCAGTGAACACCTCCTGGCGCCTGGCGGCGTAACGATCGAGAGCCTGCAAGGCGTGCTCGGCGACCTGGCCGGCCCGGGCATCGATGCCGCCGACCTGTATTTCCAGGGGCAGATTTCCGAGTCCTGGGCGCTGGAAGACGGCATCGTCAAGGAAGGCAGCTTCAACCTCGACCAAGGTGTGGGCGTGCGTGCGCAATCGGGTGAGAAAACCGGTTTCGCCTACAGCAACGCGATCACTCTGGAGGCCCTGGGCGCAGCGGCCCGCGCGGCCCGGTCGATCTCCCGCGCCGGGCAGAACGGCACCGTGCAGGCGTTCACCTCGCAAGATGTCGCGCAACTCTATGCGCCGGACAATCCGCTGGAAGTGCTGAGCCGTGCCGAGAAAGTCGATCTGCTCAAGCGCATCGATGCGGCGACCCGTGCGCTTGATCCGCGTATCCAGCAGGTCACCGTGAGCATGGCCGGGGTCTGGGAGCGGATTCTGGTGGCCTCCACCGATGGTGGCCTGGCGGCGGATGTGCGGCCGCTGGTGCGTTTCAATGTCAGTGTGATCGTCGAGCAGAACGGTCGCCGTGAGCGCGGCGGTCATGGCGGTGGCGGCCGCACCGATTACCGTTATTTCCTCGCTGAAGACCGTGCCATGGGTTATGCCCGTGAAGCATTGCGTCAGGCGCTGGTCAATCTTGAAGCGATCCCTGCGCCGGCCGGTACGTTGCCGGTGGTGCTGGGTTCCGGCTGGTCCGGCGTGCTGTTGCACGAAGCGGTCGGCCACGGTCTGGAAGGCGACTTCAACCGTAAGGGCAGTTCGGCTTACAGCGGGCGCATGGGTGAGATGGTTGCCTCCAAGCTGTGCACCATCGTCGATGACGGCACGCTGTCGGGTCGTCGCGGTTCGTTGAGCGTCGACGACGAAGGCACGCCGACCGAGTGCACCACGCTGATCGAAAACGGCGTACTCAAAGGCTACATGCAGGACAAGCTCAACGCGCGCCTGATGGGCGTGGCCCGCACGGGTAACGGTCGTCGCGAATCCTACGCGCACCTGCCGATGCCGCGCATGACCAACACCTACATGCTCGCCGGTGAAAGCGATCCGGAAGAAATCATCGCCTCGGTCAAACGCGGCATCTACTGCGCCAACCTCGGCGGTGGCCAGGTGGATATCACCAGTGGCAAGTTCGTGTTTTCCACCAGCGAGGCGTAGCTGATCGAGGACGGCAAAATCACTGCGCCGGTCAAAGGCGCGACCCTGATCGGCAACGGTCCGGAAGCCATGAGCAAAGTGTCGATGGTCGGCAACGATCTGGCGCTGGACAGCGGTGTGGGGACGTGTGGCAAGGATGGGCAGTCGGTGCCGGTCGGTGTCGGCCAGCCAACGCTGAAGATTGATGCGATCACCGTGGGTGGCACGGGCGCATAGGGATTGATACATCCCCTTTAGGAGCTGCCGAAGGCTGCGATCTTTTGCTTTTTAGAAGATCAAAAGATCGCAGCCTGCGGCAGCTCCTACAGGAGTTGCGATGGCTTAACGCAGACCGCGTTGAGTCTCGTCCAGCTCACGGATGTACTTGAAGATTTTACGGCTGGAAGCAGGAGGCTTGTTTTGTGCAACCTCGTGCTGGGCCTGACGGATCAGGGAGCGCAATTGCTGGCGGTCCGCGTCCGGGTAGTCGACGACGAATTTTTCCAGGACGGCATCGTCGCCGGCGATCAGGCGATCGCGCCAGCGCTCCAGGTTATGGAAGCGTTCGTTGTACTGGCGAGTGGAGGCATCGAGTTGATCGAGCAGAACCAGAATCGCGTCAGTGTCCTGATCGCGCATCAGTTTGCCGATGAACTGAAGGTGCCGTTTACGCGCGATGTTCGCGGTGTGCTTGGGCGCATCGGCCAAAGCCCGGCGCAAGGCGTCGGTCAAGGGCAGTTTTGCCAGCAAGTCAGGCTTGAGTGTTGTAAGGCGCTCGCCAAGGTCAACCAGAGCATGCAGCTCGCGTTTAACCTGGGATTTGCTTTTTTCTCCCGTATCGAGGGAGTCGTCGTAAGAATCAACCATGGTGGCCGTCCGCAAAGAAACGCCGCCATGATAACCAGTCGGGGGCCGCTTGTCCGGCCCGGTCGCTCGATGACCGTTACCGAAAGCAGAATTTGAGTGGAGAACAGCATGAGTGCAGTTGAAAGCGTCGGCCCACAAGCGTTGCCGGCACTGCAGGAACAAGTCGAGCAGATCATCGCTGAAGCCAAGCGCCAGGGCGCCAGTGCCTGTGAGGTGGCGGTGTCCCTGGAGCAGGGCCTGTCGACCACGGTTCGCCAGCGTGAAGTCGAAACCGTCGAATTCAATCGTGACCAGGGTTTTGGCATCACCTTGTATGTCGGCCAGCGCAAGGGCTCGGCCAGCACCTCCGCCAGCGGTCCGGATGCGATTCGCGAAACGGTCGCGGCCGCGTTGGCCATTGCCAAGCACACTTCGGAAGATGAAGCCTCAGGCCTGGCGGATGCTGCGCTGATGGCGCGTGACGTGCAGGATTTCGACCTGTTTCACCAATGGGATATCACCCCGGAACAAGCGATCGAGCAGGCCTTGGCCTGTGAAGCAGCAGCATTCGCAGCCGACAGCCGAATCAAGAACGCGGACGGCACCACACTGAGCACGCATCAGGGTTGCCGTGTGTATGGCAACAGCCACGGTTTTGTCGGCGGTTATGCTTCGACTCGGCACAGCCTGAGCTGCGTGATGATCGCCGAGGCCGATGGCCAGATGCAGCGCGATTACTGGTACGACGTGAACCGCCAGGGCAATTTGCTGGCGGATCCGGTGAGCATCGGTCAAAAAGCTGCGCAACGGGCGGCCAGCCGTCTGGGTGCGCGTCCGGTGCCGACCTGCGAAGTGCCGGTACTGTTTTCCGCAGAGTTGGCGGGCGGCCTGTTCGGCAGTTTCCTGTCGGCTATTTCCGGCGGCAGTCTGTATCGCAAATCGTCGTTCCTCGAAGGCACCCTGGGGCAGAAGCTGTTTCCGCAATGGCTGACCATCGATGAGCGTCCGCACTTGATGCGCGCCATGGGCAGTGCAGCGTTCGATGGCGATGGTCTGGCAACCTACGCCAAGCCGTTCGTGGAAAAAGGCGAGCTGGTCTCCTACATCCTCGGCACTTATTCCGGCCGCAAACTGGGTATGCCGAGCACTGCGAATGCCGGTGGCGTGCATAACCTGTTCGTTACCCATGGCGACGAAGATCAGGCGGCTTTGCTGCGGCGTATGGGCCGTGGTTTGTTGGTCACTGAGCTGATGGGCCACGGCCTGAACATGGTGACTGGCGATTACTCACGCGGTGCGGCGGGTTACTGGGTCGAGAACGGTGAAATCCAGTTCGCGGTGCAGGAAGTGACCATCGCCGGCAACATGCGCGACATGTTCAAGCAGATCGTGGCCGTGGGTAATGACCTTGAGCTGCGCAGCAACATTCGAACCGGTTCCGTGTTGATCGAGCGAATGACGGTGGCGGGCAGCTAAATCCCGACGGCTCTACAAAAAAGGCGCGCCACCCATCGGGTGGCGCGTTTTTTTTTGAAGGTCAAAAGATCGCAGCCATTGGGAGTTCGATGTAGGAGCTGCCGAAGGCTGCGATCTTTTGATCTTGTTTTGGTTCTCATTATCATCTAATAATAAATCTCATTAGCGAATGAGCCCCGGATCATGAGTTCTGCCTTGCACGAGCAGCCGTACCTCGAAAGCTGGCGCTGGATGAGTCGCCAGATCCGTTGCGCGATAAATCCCGACGAACCGCGCCTGATCGATCATTACCTGGCTGAAGGCCGATATCTGGCGTGTTGCACGGCCACCTCACCCTGGACCGTGGCCGAAACTTCTTTGCGCCTGTTGCTCGACACCGCCGCCGATGTTGCGCTGCCCTGGCACTGGCGCACCTACTGCCTGGACCAGGCATGGCGCCCTCTGCGCGAGCTCGAACGCCTGTCTTTGTGCAAATGCCGCCTCAAGCGCTGGCAGAGCTACACCTGGCAACTGGCGACCTGCGAATTGCAGCCTTCGATTCCCCTAACTGAACTGGTGCAAGGATTTACAGATGACCAAGACACGTATTGAGCGCGACAGCATGGGCGAACTTCAGGTCCCGGAAGACGCCCTCTACGGCGCACAGACGCAACGTGCGGTGGACAATTTCCCCATCAGCGGCAAACCGATGCCCGAGCAGTTCATCCGCGCGCTGATCCTGGCCAAGGCCGCAGCGGCCCGGGCCAACATCGAACTCAAGCAGATCAGCGAAGCCCAGGGCAAAGCCATCGTCGACGCGGCTCAAGGCCTGCTCGAAGGCAATTTCATGCAGCACTTCCCGGTGGATGTCTTCCAGACCGGCTCGGGCACCAGTTCCAACATGAACGCTAACGAAGTGATCGCCACTCTGGCCAGCCGCCTGCTCGGAGAGCCGGTGAACCCGAACGATCACGTCAACTGCGGGCAAAGCAGCAACGACATCATTCCGACCACCATCCACGTCAGTGCGGCGCTGGCTTTGCACGAGCAGTTGCTCCCGGCGCTGAGCGGGCTGGTGCAAGTGATCGAGCGCAAGGCCGGGGAAGTGCATCACCACGTCAAAACCGGCCGCACCCACTTGATGGACGCCATGCCGGTGCGCATGAGCCAGGTCCTCAACGGTTGGGCGCAACAGCTCAAGGCCAACATCACCCTTTTGCAGGGCTTGCAGCCAAGCCTGCAATCGTTGGCCCAAGGCGGCACGGCAGTCGGCACTGGAATCAACGCGCATCCCGAGTTCGCCGCACGTTTCAGCCAGCAGTTGAGCAAGCTGACGCAGGTGCAGTTCACGCCAGGTGTCGATCTGTTTGCGCTGATCGGCTCACAGGACACCGCCGTTGCCGTCTCCGGTCAGCTCAAGGCCACCGCCGTGTCGCTGATGAAAATCGCCAACGACCTGCGCTGGATGAACTCCGGTCCGCTGGCTGGCCTGGGTGAGATCGAGCTTGAAGCCTTGCAACCGGGTTCTTCGATCATGCCTGGCAAGGTCAATCCGGTGATCCCGGAAGCCACCGCGATGGTCGCCGCGCAAGTCATCGGCAACGACACGGTGATTACCATCGCCGGTCAGTCGGGCAATTTCGAATTGAACGTGATGCTGCCGATCATCGCCCAGAACCTGCTGAGCAGCATCGAATTGCTGGCCAATTCCAGCCGTCTGCTGGGTGAAAAGGCCATCGCCAGCTTCAAGGTCAACGAAGACCGCATCAAGCAAGCCCTGTCCCGCAACCCGATTCTGGTCACCGCGCTCAATCCGATCATTGGCTACCAGAAAGCCGCCGAGATCGCCAAGAAGGCTTATCAACAAGGGCGTCCGGTGATTGACGTCGCGCTGGAACACACCGACCTGTCGCGCAGCCAGCTGGAAGAGCTGCTCAACCCGGAAAAACTGACCGCGGGCGGCGTGTAACACACCGCTACCGCTTTGGAGGCTCACCATGGAGCACTGGAAACGCACGATCGAAAGAGCCAATCGCTGTTTCATGTTGGGCGAACTGGTCGATGCTCGTGAGGCTTATTTACAGGCATTGGCGCTCGCACAGGTGTTGTTCGAGCGCTGGGCGGATCCCGATGAAGCGGTGGCGGCTTGCGTGATTTCCCATCACAACCTGGCGGACCTGCACTTACGCCTGAATCAGCCGGAGGAGAGCGCCGAATACCTGTGCGCCATTCACCAACGGCTGTTGCAGACCATGCAGGACCCGCGACTGTCGCCGGCCCTGCGTGAAGCCGCGCTGCGCCAGAGCAGCAAAACCTATGTCGAATTGCTGAATTTCATCAGCGAGCACGGCGAATACCCTCGCACCCATCGATTGCTGCACATCGATGCTGCCACGCCGTCGCAGCCCTTTGCGCCTCACCATCATGGAGTCCACTGAAATGGCTTTTACCCTGCCTGCCTTGCCGTATGCCTACGACGCCCTGGAACCGCACATTGACGCGAAGACCATGGAGATCCACTACACCAAGCATCACCAGACCTATATCAACAACTTGAACGCAGCTGTCGAAGGCACCGAGTTCGCCGAATGGCCGGTGGAAAAACTGGTGGCCGCCGTCAAGGAGTTGCCTGAGAAACTGCGGGCTGCGGTGATCAACCAGGGCGGCGGTCATGCCAATCATTCACTATTCTGGGAAGTCATGGCACCCCAGGGTGGCGGCAAACCCGAAGGCCCGCTGGCCAAGGCAATCGAGGAGCAACTGGGCGGCCTGGACAGTTTCAAAGAGGCGTTCACCAAAGCTGCGCTGACCCGGTTTGGCAGTGGTTGGGCATGGTTGAGCGTGACCCCGCAGAAGACGCTGGTGGTGGAAAGCAGCGGTAATCAGGACAGCCCGTTGATGAATGGCAACACGCCGATTCTGGGGCTGGACGTCTGGGAACACGCCTACTACCTGCAGTATCAGAACCGCCGCCCGGAATACATCAGTGCGTTCTATAACGTGATCAATTGGCCGGAAGTCGCTGCGCGCTACCAGGCCGCACTGGTTTAAGTCTTCTAAAAAAACAATCCAAGGCTGACTATGGGCACTGAAACACTGGCGATCGGAAGTGGACGAATGTTTCGTTACGCGGTGGGATCGCTGCTACTGCTGGCGGGCATGAGCTTGCTGGTTGCACATGGGCTGGAATGGCTGAACCTGGAACCGAAACTGTCACGGGCATTGCAGGGCGGCGCGATTTGCGCCCTCGGCACAGCGCTTGGGGCGGTGCCGGTGCTGGTAATCCGGCGCATGCCCCAGGCACTCAGTGATTCCTTGCTGGGCTTTGGTGCTGGCGTGATGCTTGCCGCGACAGCGTTTTCGCTGATCGTGCCGGGCATTGCGGCGGCAGAAAACCTTGGCATGACCCCGTGGGCGGCCAGCGGCCTGATATGTTTTGGCATCATGCTCGGGGCGTTCGGGTTGTTCCTGGTCGATCGCAAGGTTTCCGGGGCTTCGCCGGAAATGCTTGTGGGCACCGCTGAGCACCCAGTCATCCCGCCAC
>Ga0247821_10001500_pt1 | contig 13045 bp, 11 predicted proteins | sample 13C_Glycerol_Day_FD_192481 | JGI IMG/M metagenome (GOLD analysis project Ga0247821, IMG submission 192481) | Soil microbial communities from agricultural site in Penn Yan, New York, United States - 13C_Glycerol_Day14 | ecosystem: Environmental > Terrestrial > Soil > Agricultural land | place... | reverse complement strand
CGGTCTGGCGGATTGAATTTTTCCCAGAGGCTTTTCACCAGCAGCTCGTCGGACATTTCCACCAGCGAGCAGACCACCGTGGTCGGGTAGCCGCAGTCGATCGCCTCGCGGATCACCGAGCTGTAGACCTGGGCGGTGGTCAGGGCATCGATGCGAAAACTGGTGACCATCAGGTACACATGCGACGGGTCCGCAGCGCTGCCCAGCTTGCGCACCTTGCGCCGCAGCAGCGGGTAGACCACGTAGAGAAACAGCATGCCGCGCACGAAGTGCGTGGCACCCATGGAATAGCGCCAGATGCCGACGGCGCCGACGAGGAAGATGAAGTCCTTCGAGTCGGGGTCGAAAATGGAGTTGGGCAAGGCCAGGGCGATCAACATGAGCAGGCTCACGTAGAACAGCCAACCGGCGACCTGAAGCAGGCCGTGCTTGAGCCTTTGCATGTTCTGCATCCGTATCCAGTAGGGTGGAGGTGGTGCGCGGAGCCCGAAGGCCCCGCGCCTGCCGGCTTACCAGCAGATACCTTCGGTGCGGCTGGCCGGGGAGGTGGCCTTGCTCATGAAGCCGACCAGGTCGATGACCTGCTTGCCTTCAGGGGCTTGCTGGGCGAGGGCGCGGAACTTCTCGTCGCGGTTGCCCAGCACGATCACGTCGGCGTGGTTGATGACCTGGTCGAAGTCGGCATTGAGCAGCGACGAGACGTGCGGGATCTTCGACTCGATGTAGTCCTTGTTGGCTCCATGGACACGGGCGTACTCGACGTTGCTGTCGTAGATGTTCAACTCGTAGCCCTTGCCAATCAGGCGCTCGGCCAGTTCCACCAGGGGGCTTTCACGCAGGTCGTCGGTGCCGGCCTTGAAGCTCAGGCCGAGCAGGGCGACCTTGCGCTTGTCGTGGCTTTCGATGATGTCGAAGGCGTTCTGTACCTGGGACTCGTTGCTGGTCATCAGCGAGTTGAGCAGCGGCGCCTTCACGTCCAGGCTGCTGGCACGGTAGGTCAGGGCGCGCACGTCCTTGGGCAGGCACGAGCCGCCGAAGGCGAAGCCCGGGCGCATGTAGTACTGCGACAGGTTCAGGGTCTTGTCCTGGCAGACCACGTCCATCACGTCGCGGCCATCGACGCCGACGGCCTTGGCGATGTTGCCGATCTCGTTGGCGAAGGTCACTTTGGCCGCGTGCCAGACGTTGCAGGTGTACTTGATCATCTCGGCCACTTCGATGGCTTTGCGGATGATCGGTGCATCGAGCTCTTCGTACAGCGATTGCAGGACATCACCGCTGGCCGTGTCCAGTTCGCCGATGACGGTCATCGGTGGCTGGTCGTAGTCCTTGATCGCGGTACTCTCGCGCAGGAACTCCGGGTTGACCGCCACGCCGAAATCGACGCCGGCTTTCTTCCCCGAGCAGTCTTCGAGGATCGGGATGACCACGTTCTTCACGGTGCCCGGCAGTACGGTGCTGCGTACCACGATGGTGTGGCGGCTGGCTTTTTCACGCAGTACCAGGCCGATTTCGCGGCACACCGACTCGATGTACTCCAGGCCCAGGTCGCCGTTCTTCTTGCTCGGCGTACCGACGCAGATCATCGACAGGTCGCTGTCGCGGATGGCCGCGGCAAAGTCGGTGGTGCCGCGCAGGCGGCCGCTGGCGATACCCTGCTGCAGGAGTGCTTCAAGCCCGGGTTCGACAATGGGCGACTTGCCCTGGTTGATCAGTTCGATCTTGGTCCTGGACACATCCACGCCAATCACGTCATGACCCCGTGCGGACAGGCAGCCTGCACAGACTGCACCTACATAACCCAAACCAAAGATGCTGATACGCATCGCTTTCACCTCATGTGTTTATCATGCCGACTCAACTTGCAGAGCCAGGCCGGGTTGATTAACCAGCAATGTCTGGGCGAACGGAGTTGTGGCAAAAAGATGTCACTTCACCGTGCGCAGGCATATAAATGTGGAGTGCGAAATACGCTGCACTCAAAATTGGCAGTTAATATCCAATAACTAATGGCGTGCCCTTTAATGCAGCCGTCTTTATTGCAGACCGGTGCTCCGGCACTGCAGTGCTTGCTCTTTCAAGTGGATAAAATCCTTTGAAATCAACCACTGGGACGATTCTGTCGGGCGCGTATCTCCTGGGTTCGACTGGGCTTCAGTCGTCGATACTCAAGTCAAAAGTTGCTGGGTGCACAACGGTTGTGCAATTCCAGCAGTGTTGTAGGTCATCTCTCACACTGGGCTGGAGAATAGTTACGGGTGCTATGAGCGATGGGCGAGGGGATAAGTTCCGAGGGTGGTTCGGCGACCGTGAAAGATTTTTAAATATTTTTTCAAGTGCCATTACTTCCACTTTGATGGCACTGGGTAGTTTCGTCCCTGTATATAAAGGGCGAACTCGGGGAGGGATATTTATGTGCCAGTATCGAAAAATATTTTTCGAAATTCGTCAAAAAATTACGAACGGGGATATGGCGTTTTGCAATGAAAGAGGGTGCGCCGGATTTTTGGCGTCAGAATTTGGTTGATTATTCGGGCCTCATCGTCGGCGCTGCCGGCTCCCACAATCTGTACTGTCCAACTTTTGGGGGCAGTTCAAACCTGTGTGGGAGCTGGCGAAGCCTGCGATCGGGCTGCAAGGCAGCCCCGGGGTCTTACTCCTGCGGAAGGTCGCGCAGGAACACCAGGTTGTCCGGCTTCGACTGCTCGGCACTGTAGTAGTACCCCTGCACATCGAACTGCTTGAGCTGCTCGGGATCGTTGATGCGCTCCTGGATCACGAAGCGGCTCATCATCCCGCGGGCTTTCTTGGCGTAGAAGCTGATGATCTTGTACTGGCCGTTCTTGAAGTCGCGAAACTCGGTGTTGATGATCCGCGCCTTCAGGGCGTTGCGCTTGACCGCGCTGAAGTACTCATTGCTGGCCAGGTTCAGCAGCAGGTCGTCGCCCTGGTCGGCCAGGGCCTGGTTCAGCCATTCGCTGATGCGCGTGCCCCAGAAGGCGTACAGGTCCTTGCCGCGGGCGTTGGCCAGCTTGGTGCCCATTTCCAGGCGGTAGGGCTGCATCAGGTCCAGCGGGCGCAGCAGGCCGTACAGGCCCGAGAGCATGCGCAGGTGCTCCTGGGCGTAGCTGAAGTCGTCCTCACTGAGGCTTTCGGCATCGAGCCCGGTGTACACATCGCCCTTGAACGCCAGCAGGGCCTGCTTGGCGTTGTCCGGGGTGAAGGCCGGGGTCCAACTGCCGAAGCGGGCGGCGTTGAGGCCGGCGAGCTTGTCGGAGAGGTGCATCAGCTCGCTGATCTGCGCCGGCGACAGCTCGCGCAGCTGTACGATCAACTCCTGGGAGTCGTCCAGGTACTGCGGCTGGGTGTAGCGCTGGGTCACGGGCGGGGTGTCGTAGTCGAGGGTCTTGGCGGGGGAAATCACCGTCAGCATCGGTCGGGCTCCTGAAATCGTGGAGCGATTCTACGGGGCGGGGGCTGTGATCTCCAGCTATGACATCGATAGCCACAGACCATCCCGACGCTTGACGCTATAGTGCGCGGCGAGCAAACCGGGGAGCCCGATCGTGCGCATTGCCTTTCTATTTCTGAGCGGACTGCTGAGTCTTGCCGCCCACGCCGCGCCGCTGCCGCTGGCGACGTTCGACCGTAGCCACTGGCCGGAGCAACTCGACAGCCCGGCCCTGTTCGATGTCGCCTCACGGGCCGAGATCCTCGGCTTTGCCCATGCCCTGCAGGCCAGCGAGGCGCTGGATGAGCCGACCCTGGCCGCACGCCTGGGGCTGCGCCAGATCAATCTGGCCTCGATCAACCAGGTGCGCCAGCGGCTGTGGCGACAACTGTGGCGCAACTACGACCTGGCCCAGCAGAGCTGCGACCAGGATGCCTCGTTCTGCTATGCCATCGACGGCCAGGCCGAACTGCGCCAGCAGGCAGTGAAGTTCGCGGTGGCCGGTGACTCCTTCTACGCCGGCTGGGCCGGGCCCGCCAGCGAGTTCCACGCGCTGTACCTCAATGAACTGCTGCGCAAGGCCGCGCTGTTCCCGCAGACCGCCAGCGAGGTCGAGCGCTATTCGGACCAGGAACGCAGCGGCGATGAGCTCAATGACCGGCTGTTCATGCTGACCTTCGACTCGGGGCCGGGCGCGGTCGGCAGCAGCACCGATGCACTGACCGACTACCTGCGCCGGCAAAAACTCGCGGCCACCTTCTTCGTGCTCGGCAACAGCCTGCAGACGCGTCGCGACAAGACGTCGCTGGCCGATCTGCGCACGCTCTACCAGGGCCAGTGCGTGGGCATCCAGGGTTGGCAGTACCGCTCCCACGGGCAGTGGCAGGACTGGCAGGACTCGGTGCTGCGCAGCCAGGCGCGGGTCCAGGCGGATCTGCCCGAGCAGTATGTGCCGCTGTTCCGACCGCCTTATGGCCAGCGTCGGGCCGACAGCCAGGAATTCTTCGCCCGCCAGGGATTACAGGTGGTGCTATGGAATATCGAGGCCCAGGACCAGGGCGCGCTGAGTGCCGAACAGTCGGCGCAGCGGGTACTGACCTTGATGCTGCTCTGGCGACGTGGAGTGATCCAGTTTCATGACGCCCAACCCAAGGCGCAGGAGGCGGTGGCCTGGTTGCTCAAGCGTACGGCGCAGACAGGGATAGGATGGGAAGATTGCCGGCATTTTGCGGGAAAAAGCTGAAATACCGACAGGAAAGGCCACTCAGTAAGAAACAGTTACATGCATTTTACAGAGCCTGATTTATGACTGTAGCGGTGCATTGGCCTTGCGCCAAGGGCTATTTGTCACGGCGAAAAATAAACTTCAAAAATGCGTAAAAATGCTTTTTTCGGTCATGGGTTTTGCGGTATCAAGAAGACAGACCGCCGAACCCTGCAGCACAGGTGGCGTCACTGGGCACCTTGATCTGTGGGAGCTTCCCGACCGTAACGACGCGGTACCCGGGGAGAACGGCGGCCACTTCTCGGCGCAGCACCGCTTTGGTATTGCGTCGTCAGGCCCCGACAAAGGTGACCGAGTATGGATGACCAAGGACGCACCACTTCCTCCCACAAGCCAATCCTGTATGTGCTCGATACCAATGTACTGATCCACGATCCCAACGCCTTGCTCAATTTCGAGGAGCACCACGTCGCCATACCGATGACGGTGCTGGAGGAGCTCGACAAACTCAAGACAGGCAAGCACACCGTCGCCGCCGAATGCCGCCAGGCCATCCGCCTGATCGACCAGACCCTGGGCGATGCCTCACCTGCCGATGTCGAGCAGGGCGTGCCGATCCAGCGGGGCAAGAGCGGGCCCAAGGGCTTGCTGTCGATCCTGATGAGTCCGCGCAACGAACCCCACCGCCTGCTGCCGGAAACCCTCAACGACAACATCATCATCAACCAGTTGCTTGAGCTGCGTAGCCGGCGCAAGGACCTGGACGTGGTGCTGGTGACCAAAGACATCAACATGCGCCTCAAGGCCCGCGCCTGTGGGATCGCGGCCGAGGACTACAGCACCGACCAACTGGTTGACGACGTTTCCCTGCTGTCCAAGGGCTATCACAGCGTGACGGGGTCGTTCTGGGACCGGGTCAGCAAGGTCGAGACCCGCCAGGACCGTGGACGCACCTGGCATCGGGTGCAAATGATCGACAACCTGCCGGCGGTGCACATCAATGAGTTCATCATCGACGAGCAGGGCTTCGTCGGCTGGATCAAGGGCATCAAGGAAGACGAACTGCTGCTGCTCGACCTGCACCAGGAACCGCTGCTGCACCAGGAAGCCTGGGGTCTGAAACCGCGTGACATCCACCAGAGCCTGGCGCTGTTCGCCCTGCTCGATCCGGACATCCACCTGGTCAACCTGACCGGCGCCGCCGGCTCCGGCAAGACCATCCTGGCCCTGGCCGCGGCCATCGAGCAGACCATGGTCAGCAAGCGCTACCGGCGCATCATCGCCACCCGCAGCGTGCAGGGGCTGGACCAGGAGATCGGCTTCCTGCCGGGCACCGAGGCGGAAAAAATGGAGCCCTGGCTCGGGGCGATCACCGACAACCTCGAAGCCTTGCACATGGATGATGAAAGCACCCATGGCAGCGTCGACTACATCCTCGAACGCGTACCGCTGCAGTTCAAATCCCTGAACTACATCCGCGGTCGCAGCTTCCAGCAGAGCCTGATCCTGATCGACGAATGCCAGAACCTCACCCCGCACCAGATGAAAACCATCATCACCCGTGCCGGCGCCGGTTCCAAGGTGATCTGCCTGGGCAACCTGGCGCAGATCGACACACCCTACCTGTCCGCTACCAGCTCGGGCCTGACCTACCTGACCGAGCGCTTCAAGGACTTCCCCAACGGCGTGCACATCACCCTGCAGGGCGTGCCGCGTTCGATCCTGGCCGAATACGCCGAATCGCACCTGTAACCACCAGTCACCGGGCGGCCCTGCCGCCCGGTTTTTTCGCTGCGAAAACCTGACCCTTGGGTTTACACTCTGTGCTCCCTTCACAGGAGCAGAGCTGTGCTGACTCATCTCGATTCCCAAGGTCGGGCCAATATGGTCGACGTCACCGAAAAAGCCGTGACGGCGCGCGAGGCCGTGGCCGAAGCGCGGGTGCGCATGCTCCCGCAAACCCTGCAAATGATTGTCGACGGCGAGCACCCCAAGGGGGATGTGTTCGCGGTGGCGCGTATTGCCGGTATCCAGGCGGCGAAGAAAACCAGCGACCTGATCCCCCTGTGCCACCCGCTGATGCTCACCAGCGTCAAGGTCGAGCTCAGTGCCGAAGGCACCGACACCGTGCACATCCAGGCCCGCTGCAAGCTGGCCGGGCAGACCGGTGTGGAAATGGAGGCCCTGACCGCCGCCAGCGTCGCTGCATTGACGATCTATGACATGTGCAAGGCCGTGGACAAGGGCATGGTCATCGAGCAGGTGCGCCTGCTGGAAAAGACCGGCGGCAAGAGTGGTCACTACAAGGTGGAGGGGGAATGAAGGTCAAGGTCATGTATTTCGCCCGCTATCGCGAGCTGCTGGGACTGGACGTCGAGCGTCTCGAAGGCAACTTTGCAGTGCTCGACGACGTGCGCCAGGCCCTGGTGGCCAAGGGCGGACACTATGCGGTGCTGGCCGAGCAGAATCTGATGTGCGCGCGCAACGAGGAACTGTGCAAGCTCGATGAAGCGCTGGAAGAGGGCGATGAGGTTGCATTCTTCCCCCCCGTGACCGGAGGTTGAGTATGGCTGTACGCGTCCAGGAAGCGGCATTCGATCCAGGCACCGAGGTCAACGCCATGCACGCTGCCAACGTCGGTGTGGGGGCGGTGGTCAGCTTTGTCGGCTATGTGCGTGATTTCAACGATGGCCTGGAAGTGGCGGGGATGTTCCTCGAGCACTATCCGGGCATGACCGAGAAGGCCTTGCACAAGATCGTGGTCGAGGCTGAGCAGCGCTGGCCGCTGCTCAAGGTCGAGGTGCTGCACCGCATCGGCGCGCTGCAGCCCGGCGAGCCGATCGTGTTCGTCGGCGTGGCCAGCGCCCATCGCCAGGCGGCGTTCGACGCCTGCAATTTCATCATGGACTACCTCAAGACCCGGGCGCCGTTCTGGAAGAAGGAGCAGACCGCAGCCGGGACACGCTGGGTCGAGGGCAAGCAGAGTGACGAGGACGCGGCAGGGCGCTGGTAATTGACCCGGCGCCTGTAGGAGCGGGCTTGGCCCGCGATGCAATGTAGCTGCCAGTACGCAATCGCGGGGCAAGCCCGCTCCCACAGTTCAGTTCCCCCATGCCGCAGCCTCGTATTCCCCTGTTGAGTTTTCGTACAGAAAAGTCCAGTATGGACTCACAAGTACAAAGCGCCTTGCCTTCCCTTTCTTCTGTCTTGCAACACACCTCCAATAACGAGCGAGAGAGACCCTCATGAAGAAGTCCACCCTGATCAGCGGTCTGGTCCTGAGCCTCCTGGCCAGCAGCAATCTGTTCGCCGCCGAGAAAACCTTGCGTATTGGCATCGAAGCCGCCTACCCACCCTTTGCCTCGAAAACCGACAAGGGCGAGATCGTCGGCTTCGACTACGACATCGGCAATGCCTTGTGCGCGCAGATGCAGGTCAAGTGCGAGTGGAAAGAGGTGGAGTTCGACGGTCTGATTCCTTCGCTGAAGGTGAAGAAGATCGACGCCGCGCTGTCGTCGATGACCATCAACGACGACCGCAAGAAGTCGGTGGATTTCACTCACAAGTACTACTTCACCTCGTCGCGACTGGTGATGAAGAAGGGCGCGGTGGTCGATGACCAGTACGCCAGCCTCAAGGGCAAGACCGTGGGCGTGCAGCGCGCCACCACCACCGACCGCTACGCCACCGAGGTGATGGAGCCCAAAGGCATCACCATCAAGCGCTACAGCAACAACGAGGAAATCTACATGGACCTGGCGTCCGGGCGTGTGGATGCGATCTTCGCCGACACCATCCCGCTGGATGACTTCCTGTCCATGCCGCGGGGCGCCGACTACGCCTTCGTCGGTCCGGAACTCAAGGACCCGAAATACGTCGGTGAAGGCGCCGGGATCGCCGTGCGCAAGGGCAATACCGAGCTGGTCACCCAGCTGAACAAGGCCATCGATGACATTCGCGCCAACGGCGAATACCAGAAGATCCAGTCCAAGTACTTCAAGACGGACATCTACGGCGACTGATCGCCCGGCTCAAGGCCTGAAACCCTTTCAGGCCTTGAGTTCCTTCAGGTGCTTGTACACCGTCGCCCGCCCCATCCCCAGCACATTGGCCACGTAGTTGGCCGCACTCTTGCCCTTGAACGCGCCCTCGGCGTGCAGGGCCAGTACCAGCTCGCGCTTGTGGTCGCGGGTCAGTACATTCAGGCTCAACTGGCGCTGGCGCAGCCAGCTGTTGAGGAAGGTATTGATGCGTTCCTGCCAGTCGTCGCGAAACAGCGCATCGGGCTGAGGAATCAGGCGGTTGGGCGACAGGAACAGCTCCAGGGCCGCCCGGGCGCTTTCGAACAGGGAAATGTTCAGGTTGATGCACAGCACCGCCAGCGGCTTGCCGGCGCCGTCGCGCAGCACCGTGCTCAGCGAGCGGATCTTCTGCCCGTCCCAATTGAGTTTTTCATAGGGACCGATGTTGGTTTCCTCGCTGCCGGTCTCGAGCATGTCCTCCAGCGCCGCATCGTCACCGATCTCGCGCTTGGACAGGTTGTTGGCGATGTAGTCGATCTTCTGGCTGCGCAGGTCGTGCAGCACCACCTCGGCGTGGGGGAAGAACAGGGTGGCGATGGCATCGGCGATGGCCCGGTAGTTGTCCAGGGCAGGATCGGGGCGGGTTAGCGACATTCAGGCAGCTCCAGGCGGTGTCAGCGCCCTTGTTCCAAGGGCGCTGCGAGTGTGCCGCAATCGCGGCGGTGCGTCATCCTTGAAGTCGGCGCGGCGAGAGCGCCTCGGCGGTCAGGCCGAAGCCCTCGAGGTGCTCGCCCAGCGCCTGGCCGCGCACCAGGGCGGCGCTGGCCTGGCCCATGGCCGGCGAGGTCTGGATGCCGTAGCCGCCTTGTGCGGCGACCCAGAACAGACCTGGCACCTGCGGGTCGAAACCGGCCACCAGGTCGCCGTCGCTGACGAAGCTGCGCAAACCGGCCCAGGTGCGGGTCGGGCGGCGAATGCTCAGGGTGGTGGCTTCTTCGATCTGGTAGATGCCCATGGCGATATCCAGCTCCTCGGCCTGCACGTCATGGGGATCGACCGGGTCGGCATTGGCAGGCGAGCCGAGCAGCATGCCGGCGTCGGGCTTCATGTAGAACGATTCGTCGAGGCTCACCAGCATCGGCCAGGCATGGCTGTCGATGCCTTCGGGGCCGGCAAAGATAAAGGCGGCGCGGCGCTTGGGTTGCAGGCCCAGGGGCCGGGCACCTGCCAATGCGCCGAGCTGGTCGGCCCAGGCACCGGCGGCGTTGATCAGCACCGGCGCGCTGAAGCTGCCACGGTTGGTATGCACCCGCCAGTGGCCATTGGCATCGCGCTCCAGGCGCTGCACTTCGCAATCGCTGTGCACTTCGCCCTGCTGGCGGCGGATGCCGCGCAGGTAGCCCTGGTGCAGGGCGTCGGTGTCGATGTCGCTGGCACTCGGGTCATACAGCGCGCCATGCACTTTATCGCGACGCAGCACCGGCAGGCGCGCACAGGCCTGGTCGGCGTCGAGCAGCTCGACCTGGGGTACGCAGGCTTTGGCGCTCTGGTACTGGCGCTGCAGTTCCTCCGGGTCGCCTGTGAAGTCCACGGTCATTTCCCCGCGCGGGGTCAGCAGGGGGTGCTCGGCAAAGCCTGCCGGCGGGTGATCGAAGAAGTCGCGGCTGGCCAGGGTCAGGGCGCGCACCTGGGGCGTGCCGTAGGCGGCGGTGTAGAGCGCCGCCGAACGACCGGTGGAGTGATAGCCGGGGTGCGCTTCGCGTTCGAGCAGCAGTACCCGGCCATGGGCCGCCAGCCAGTAGCCGGTGGAGGCGCCGGCGATGCCGGCACCGATGATGATGTAGTCAGCCTGTTGCATGTATTTCTCCTCAGCGGCCCTGCTGCAGTTGGTACAGCGCATTGGCCAGGGCGATGTCTTCCAGCCCCAGGCCGATGGAGCGGAAGAAGGCGTGGCGCTGGTAGCTCGGTGCTGGCGCCTGGCCGCTGACCAGCTGCGCGAGGTCGCCGACAATCGCCTCGGGCTGCCAGCCGTGCTGTTCGGCGGCGATGCGCATTTCACCGGCGCTCCCCGGGGTGGTTACCCGGTAGTCGCAATACACATCCATTTCGCCCAGGCAGGCGGGCGGAATCTCGTGGGCGCGCACGGCATTGGTGCTGATCGAGGTGATCAGCGCCGGCTTGCTCAAGGTGCGCGGGTCGATGACCGGCTTCGGCGAGGACGTGCACAGCAGGATCACGTCGGCATCGACGGTCGCCTGCTCGAGGCTGTCAGTGAGGGCCAGGCGTGGGTCGAGGTCGAGCAGGGCCTGGCGCTGTTCGTCGCTGTGCTGGGCCAGGTTCGCCGAGAACAGGCGGATGTCCTGCCAGTCGCGCAGGCTGCGGATGTAGTGCAGGTGGGCGCGGGCAATCGGACCGCTGCCGATCACGCACAGGCGCCGGGCGCTGGCCGGGGCCAGGCTGTCGACGGCCACGGCGGTGGCGGCGGCGGTGCGCGCGGTGGTCAGTTCACCGGCATCGCACAGCAGCAGGGGCTGGCCGCTGTCCATGGACATCAGCAGGGTCCAGGCGGTCACCAGCGGGCCCTGTTCGCGAACGATGTAGGGCGAGGTCTTCAAGCCATAGACGCGCTCGTTGGCCAGCACGCCGCCATAGTTGATGAAATCGCCCTGGCCCTGGGGAAACTCCACCAGTTGCTGGGGCGGTTGCACCGCTTGCCCGGCGGCCAGGTCGCGGAACAGGTTGCGCAGGATCTGCGGTACATCCACCTGGGCGAGCAGTTGGCGGGCGTGCTGTTGATCGATGACGAGAGGCGCGGACATGCGAAGCTCCAAATGAACTATTTTGTCTATTATGGACTTTTTGTTTATTTGGGCAATATCAGCCGATCCGAAAATGCAAAAAGCATCGCGGGGCAAGCCCGCTCCCACCCGGATTCGGTGGGAGCGGGCTTGCCCCGCGATGCCTTTATAGAGCGTCCAGCGATCAGTGATGCTTGCGCGGTACCGCTTTGAGCAGCTCGGTCGGCGGCATCTCGCAGCTGATCTTGCGGCCCAGCAGTTCTTCGATGGCCGGCAGCTGGTAGGAGTCGTCCTCGCCGGCAAAGCTGATCGACACGCCGCTGGTGCCGGCGCGACCGGTACGACCGATACGGTGCACGTAGTCGTCCGGATCTTCCGGCAGAGTGAAGTTGATCACGTGGCTGATGCCGTCGATGTGGATGCCGCGACCGGCCACGTCGGTGGCGACCAGCACGGTGATACGGCCTTCGCGGAAGTTCTCCAGGGTCTTGATGCGCTTGTGCTGGGGCACATCGCCCGACAGCTGGGCGGCGTTGACGCCATCGCGCACCAGGCGTTCCTCGATGCGCCGCACTTCATCCTTGCGGTTGGCGAAGACGATTACCCGCTCCCACTTGTTCTCGGTCACCAGGTTGTACAGCAGCTTGTACTTGTCGCTGCCGGCCACGGCATAGACGTGCTGCTCGACTGTTTCGCTGGCGACGTTCTCCGGCTCGATCTCGACGATGGCCGGGTCCGTGGTCCACTGCTTGGCCAGGTTCATCACGTCGTCGGTGAAGGTGGCGGAGAACAGCAGGGTCTGGCGTTCGCTCTTGGGTGGGGTCTGGCGGATGATCTGCCGTACCTGGGGGATGAAGCCCATGTCGAGCATGCGGTCGGCTTCGTCCAGTACCAGCACCTCGACCATGTCCAGGTGGGCTTCGCCGCGCTGGTTGAAGTCCAGCAGGCGGCCTGGCGTTGCCACCAGGATGTCGCAGTGGCGGGCTTCGAGGGCCTTGAGCTGCTTGTCGAAGTCCATGCCGCCGACGAAGGTCATTACGTTCAGGCCGGTGTACCTGGTCAGCGCCGCGGCGTCCTTGGCGATCTGCACCACCAGCTCGCGGGTCGGGGCGATGATCAGCGCCCGTGGCTCGCCCATGTAGCGCTCTTTGGGCGGCGGGGTCTGCTGCAGCTGGGAGATGATCGAGATCAGGAAGGCCGCGGTCTTGCCGGTGCCGGTCTGGGCCCGGCCGATGGCGTCCTTGCCACGCAGGGTATAGCCCAGCACCTGGGCCTGGATCGGCGTGCAGTACGGGAAGCCTAGGTCGTGGATCGCATGCATCAGCTCAGGCGAGAGCTTGAAATCATGGAACCGGGTCTTGCCTTCCTGGGGCTCGACCACGAAATCTTCCAGCTTCCAGGTGGAGGCTGCGGGTTTTGGCTTGCGCTCCCGGCGCGGCTTGGGCTCGGCAGGCTTTTCGGCGTGTGCCGGGCTGGTGGCCTCGGTCTCGGCGGTGAGCGGGGCAGCCGGGGCAGGGGCCTGGGCCGGCGCCGGTGGCGGGGTCACGGG
>Ga0247821_10001499_pt1 | contig 13054 bp, 13 predicted proteins | sample 13C_Glycerol_Day_FD_192481 | JGI IMG/M metagenome (GOLD analysis project Ga0247821, IMG submission 192481) | Soil microbial communities from agricultural site in Penn Yan, New York, United States - 13C_Glycerol_Day14 | ecosystem: Environmental > Terrestrial > Soil > Agricultural land | place... | reverse complement strand
GACGTGGCCGAGCAGCTGGCCATCGACCGCGTCAAGCAGCTGTTCGGCGCCGACGCCGCCAACGTGCAGCCGCACTCCGGCGCCCAGGCCAACGAGGCCGTGTTCCTCGCCTTCCTCAAGCCCGGCGACACCATCATGGGCATGAGCCTGGCCGAAGGCGGCCACCTCACCCACGGCATGGCGCTGAACATGAGCGGCAAGTGGTTCAACGTGGTCAGCTACGGGCTGAACGCGAAGGAAGAGATCGACTACGAGGCGATGGAGCGCAAGGCGCGCGAGAGCCGTCCCAAGCTGATCATCGCGGGCGCCTCGGCCTACGCGCTGCGCATCGACTTCGAGCGCTTCGCCCGCATCGCCCGCGAAGTCGGCGCGATCTTCATGGTGGACATGGCCCACTACGCCGGCCTGATCGCCGCCGGCGTCTACCCGAACCCGGTGCCGCACGCCGACGTGGTGACCTCCACCACGCACAAGAGCCTGCGCGGCCCGCGCGGCGGCATCATCCTGATGAAGTCGCAGCACGAGAAGGCGATCAACAGCGCCATCTTCCCCGGCCTGCAGGGCGGTCCGCTGATGCACGTCATCGCCGCCAAGGCGGTGGCCTTCAAGGAGGCGCTGTCGCCCGAGTTCAAGGCCTACCAGGAGCAGGTGGCGAAGAACGCCCGCGTGGTCGCCGAGACGCTGGTGGAGCGCGGCCTTCGCATCGTCAGCGGCCGTACCGAGAGCCACGTGATGCTGGTCGACCTGCGCGCCAAGGGCATCACCGGCAAGGAAGCCGAGGCGGTGCTGGGCCAGGCGCACATGACGATCAACAAGAACGCGATCCCGAACGATCCCGAGAAGCCCATGGTCACCAGCGGCGTGCGCATCGGCACGCCGGCCATGACCACCCGCGGCTTCAAGGAGGACGAGGCGCGCCAGACCGCCCACCTGATCGCCGACGTGCTGGACAACCCGCGCGACGAGAACAACATCGCCGCGGTGCGCGAGAAGGTGAACGCCCTGACGCGGCGCTTCCCGGTCTACAAGTAATGGCCCCCACGCTCCGCACTTCGTGTCGTCGCTGCCCCCCGAGGGGGCGCTCGCTTGCTTGGGGCGGCCCGGCGCCGCGCTCGGTCTGATATGAAATGCCCCTTCTGCGGCAACGCGGACACCCAGGTGGTGGAGACCCGCGTGTCGGAGGAAGGGGACTTCATCCGCCGGCGCCGCCAGTGCGCCGACTGCGAGAAGCGCTTCACCACCTACGAGCGGCCCGAGGTCAGCTTCCCGGCGGTGGTCAAGAAGGACGGCCGCCGCATCGAGTACGAGCGCGCCAAGCTGCTCGCGTCCTTGAACCTGGCGCTGCGCAAGCGCCCCGTGAGCACCGAGCAGATCGACAGCGCCGTCGAGCGCATCGAGGAGAAGCTGCTGAACCTGGGCGTGCGCGAGGTGCCCAGCAACCGCATCGGCGAGCTGGTGATGCGCGAGCTCAAGAAGCTGGACAAGGTGGCCTACGTCCGCTTCGCCAGCGTCTACCGCAGCTTCGAGGACATCGACGAGTTCAAGACGCTGGTGGATGAAGTGCGGCGCTGAGCCGCCCTCCCCTCACTCGCAATCGGCCTTCGGCGCCTTGCCCAGGCGGGCCCGCCCGGTGGCGCTCAGGACCACCTGCCGGCCGTTCACGCTCCCCGGTTTGTTCAGGCACGCGGTGAGCGTACCGGCCTGGAACGCGCCGCCCACCGTGCGCGGCGCGCCCAGCCCGGAGAACGAGATGTAGCGCGCGACCTTCAGGTTGCCGCTGAAATGGATCCCGGCCCCCACCGCATCCGCCTTCTGGATCACGGCTTCGCCGGCGTCCAGGTCGGCGTTGTTGTTGGCGTCGTGGAAGGTGATCCAGCCCTGCTCCCAGCCGCCGTCATCGGCGCAGGCCATGCCGTCGGCGGATTTGCAAAGCACGACGGCGCCGTTGCGCTTGATGGCTTCGCTGCGCGCCAGCCCCAGCGTGGAGAACAGGGTCATCACGGCTCGATCGACGTGGCGGGCTTCGATGGCGCGCCGGAAGGAGGGGACGCCGATGGCCAGCACGATCGCGCCGATGGCCACGGTGGCCGTCAACTCCACCAGGGTGAGGCCGCGAGAGCGGGAAGGATTCGCGAGGACGGGCGGTGCGGGCACCGCCGGAAATTAGTGGCGCATCACCGCGCCGGCATCCAGCATTGAGAGGAGCGGCGCCGCTGGTGCGCGCCGGGGTTCAGGACCCGGTGCAGGAGGTCACCGGCTCCTTGCCGTATGTCAGCCGGCCGGTGGCGAACACCTCGATCTGGCGGGCATTGCCGCCCGCGGTCTGGCACAGGTTGAACAGGCCGAACTGCGCCGTGTCCGAGGCCTTCTCGCGGGCCGCGCCGGTGCTGGTGTAGGACACGTAGTTGCCCAGGTTGCCGCCGCCCTGCAGGATGAACGATCCGCTCAGCGCCGAGACCTTCTGCAGCACGGTTTCGCCGGCGTCGACCGAGGCGGAGTCGTTCGAGTCGATGAAGACGATCCAGCCCTGCTGCCAGTGGCCGGCCGTCGTGCACGAGGCCTGGTCGGCCGACTTGCAGACCACCACGCGCGCCTTGCGGTTGATGGCTTCGTTGCGGGCCATCATCAGGCTGGTCTGCAGCGCGCTGATGTGCGACTTGAGCCGGTTGTTGGCCAGCAGCTCCCGGAACGACGGCGCCGCCAGCCCCGCGAGCACGGCGACGATGCCGATCGTCACCATGAGCTCGATCAGGGTGAAGCCGCGGTGGAGGCGAGCCCGGCTCATTGCTGCTTGAACCAGTAGGTGCGGTGCCGGCGCGTGTCGTACTTGGCGCCACCCGGCTTGAAGCAGCGCGTGCCCACGCAGACCACGTCGCGGCGCTTGTTGTCGATCATCACCGGCGAGTACACGGCCGAGGGCAGGTAGCCGCCGCCGGCCACCACGGCACTGCGGTCCTTCGCATCGACCAGGCCGTCGCCGTTGGTGTCCTGCACCGCGCCGGCGGTCTTGAAGTCCAGCTGGTACAGGCGCGCCTCGCCGAGGTTGCCGCAGGTCTGGCCGTCGGTCGAGGGCGTCGGCTTGTTGGTGCCGAAGATCAGGGTGCCGAACACCGTGATGGGGTTGCTCACCAGCTTCTCGCCCGCCCCGAAGCTCAGGTACCAGCCGTGCGTGCCCGTCGGCAGGCTGGAGTTCTGGTACGCGTTGGACGTTACGTCCGTCAGGTCCGAATGCGTGCAGGTGGTCTTGGTGGTCGTGCTGCCGCAGAACAGGCCGCCGGCGAGGCCGACGAACGGGTCCTGCAGCATGTAGAAGCGATCCACCACGGTGGTTTCGAACGGATGCTCGCGGTCGCCGGAGCCGACCAGCACGGCATCGAAGGTCTTGCCGAGCACCACGTCCACCTTGTTCAGGAACTTGCGGGCGTCGGCGCCCGTGCCGCCGAACGAGGCGATCTTGTAGGAAGCCCAGTTGTCCATGCTGGCGTCGTCGATGTCCAGGCGCCAGACGTTGCCCTTGGTGTCGGGCGCGTAGATGCGGTCCACCTTGCCGTCCGTGTTGCGGTCCAGGAAGGTCAGGTCGGCCGGGATCGCGCCCATGCCGGTCGGTGCGATCCGCTTGAGGAACTTGCCGTTGACGGCGTCCAGCACGTAGATGCCCTGGCCCATGGTGTTGGTCACCGCCGGCTGCGGATCCTCGCCCACCGGGTCGTAGCCGCCGCCGAAGATCACCACCGGATTCGCGTTGGCCTTGATGGTCGCGGGGCGGATGGTCGACCAGGTCTGGCCCATGTTGGCGAACGGCTTGGTGCCGTCGGTGTGGAGCGTGTTCTCGTCCACCTTCCACATGAACTTGGGGTTGTCGGGATCGCTGACGTCGAGCGCGTAGATCAGGCGCCCGCCGCGGCGCATGCCGACGTACAGGTAGACCTTGTCGCCGTCCGCCGCCACCAGCTTGCCGTCGCCGTTGGCGTCGTACTGGTACACGGACACCGCCCCGTCCGCGAAGTAGGGCTTGGGTGCCGCGGGCTCGATCACGTCGTCGTTGTCGCGCAGCCGCTTGAACCGGCTGAAGAACTCGGGGAACACCATGCCCCATTTCTCCCAGCCGTCGGCGTCGTTCTGGCCGCCCTTCACGGCGCGGAAGATGCCGTCGTTGGAACCGTAATACACCACCACGTCGCGGTCGCCCGCCGCGCGGTTGTAGTTCACCACGGCGGGCCGCGAGTGCAGCAGGTCGCCGTGGATGTAGGCACGGCTGTCCGTGGCCGACGTGTCCTTGTTCTCGTCCTCCTTGTTGTCGGCGCCGCGCACCCATTCGATCAGCGCGTCGCGAGCGGCGGCGTCGGCCACGCCCAGGTTGGCGATGGTCGGCCCGCTGGCATGGCTGTTGGAAGTCGCGAAGTTGACCGTGGACAGCGACGCCCCGGCCACGCAGCTGCCGTTGCAGGTGTACAGCTTGCGATTGCCGCGCTTGGTGGCGTCGGCCAGATCGGCACGCATGCGCTGGGCGGCGCCGCCCTTCTCCACGATGGCGCCGTCCGGCGCGTCGTTGGCCCCGGCGGTGGTGAACTTCCAGTAATCGGAGCTCTGGCTCCAGAAGCTGGTGATATCGGGCAGCAGGAAGCCCTTGGCGGTGTCCTCGACCGCCTTCTTGTTGCGGTCCACCAGGATCGGCTCGTCGTTGGCGTTCAGGCCGATCTGGTACTGCTTCAGGTTGCCCGGCCAGCGCGGGCGGGCGTTCGCGTCGGGGCGGAACTGGCCCATGTACACCTGGTTCAGGAACGTGCCCCGCACGTTCACGCTGACGGGCAGCGTCACCGCGGCGAACACCGAGTTCACCGGCTGCATCTTGCGCAGCGCGGACAAGATCGCGTTCAGCACCGCCTGGCCGTTCTCGCCGAGCGCGTACTGGCCGCCGCCGGCCAGCGCGGCACTCTGCAGCAGCATGCGCGAGCTCTCGTTCGGCGCCGTCTTGAAATTGTTGTCCGCCGGGTTCTGGATGGCGATCGTGTAGGTGGTCGCCACCTGGTCACCGGCCAGGCTCGTCGACAGGTCCGACCGGTTCAGCGTGCGGGCGTACTCGTCCATCCAGTTCGACTGGTAGTTGCTGGGGTTGAACTTGATGGGGTCGCTGGTCAGCACGCCGCCGAGCCCGGTCAGCAGCGGGAGGGCGTCCTTGTCTTCCTGGGACGCCGGGGCGCCGTTGCCGATGAAGATGATGTAGTTGGGCTGGCAGACATCCCCGATCGGGCTGCGGTACTTCCCTGTCGTGGTGTTCTTCGCTTCCGAGTCATACGGGGCTTTGGAGTCGAATCCCGCGCGGGCGTCCCTGGCCCCGAAATACAGGTAGGCCTCGTGCATGGCCAACGCGTATTCGGCGTTGTTGGCGCTCGGGATCCCGCCTTTGATCGCGTCCCAGAGCTTGGTCCGGTTCGCATCGACGTTCATGGGCCGGATGTGGGAACGGACATAGCTCCCCGAGCCGGCGCCGGACGGGTTCATGAGCATCAACCCGATGTTGATGTTCTTGACCATCGCATCCACTTCCGCGCGTGTGTGGCAATCCTCCGGCACCCGGGGCTTGGTCGCGTCGGCCGGCACGGTGCAGGTCGGGAAGTACGTCGAGGTCAGCGGCTGGGTCAGGATGTTCAGAACGTCCTTGATCACGTCCAGCTTGCTGCTGCCCGAGCCGTTGGGCAGCGGCGTGATGTTGCTGTTGTTGTTGGCCGCGTTGTCGACGATCAGCAGCAGGTTCGGCCGGGCCGCATCGGTCAGCGGGTTCTTCAGGAACAGGTCGACGTCCTCGGCGCGCGCCGGCGAGATCGCCAGCAGCAGCGAGAGACCGGCCAGGGCCAGGCCCGGAACGAGCTTGCGGCGAGCGTGCTTTTTCATGTTGTTCTCTCCCCCGTCCATCAAGGACACGGATTCGGGTCCGACTGCATGACGATGCGTACGCCCTGGTTCACCACCACGCGCGAGCCGGTGCTGGCGCCGGTGGCGGTGGCCGCGATGTTCCAGTGGGTCTCGACGTAGCCCGAGTTCGACCCGGGCGGCAGGTTCTGGATGTAGATGTTGGGATTCGAGTCCGGGCTGGTGTTGGCCTCGATCGCCACGCTGCGGATGCACTCGGGCGGGGCCACCGAGACCGTGACGTCGTATTCGTCCTTGGCCAGGTTGGTGGCGGCCGGCGCCAGGAAGATGGTGTCCGTGCTGATCACGCGCTCGATCGCGCGCTCGGCCGAGGCCTCGGCTTCGGCCTGCGACTGCATGTTGCCGACCGCCTTGAGGTTGTTGTTGCTCATGCGGAACGCGATCGTCACCGACAGCATCAGCAGCGTCAGGAACACGATGCCCATGATCAGGGTGGCGCCGCGCTGGCGGCGCTGCGGCGAGGAACGGAGCTTTCTCATGGCGTTTCCCGGCGCGACGAGGGGTTGACCACGCGCACGGTGGTGGAGAACACGTGGCGCTTGTAGCCGTCGTTGGCCTTGGCGATGGCCAGGGGGCCCAGCTGGTAGTCCTTGTCGTCGGTGTGGCCGGCGGAGGGTTCCAGGTTGCGGGCCAGCACGTGCAGCTTGACCGACACCACGTTGGCCAGCACCGCGAGGTTGCAGCTCGGCGCGCAGGTGACGTATTCGTCGGCGTTGCCGTCGCCCGGGTTGGTGGCGCTGATCGGCAGGCCGTTGGAGCCCTTGTTGTCCACGCCCAGTTCGACCTTGAAGGCCTGGATGCCGTCGACCATCGGCTCGGGCTGGCCGAACGCGCCGTTGACCATGCGCACCCGCATCAGGGTCGGCACGCCGGTGGCGCTGTTGGCCACGTAGTAGACGTTGACCAGCATCTTGCGGCGGCCGGCTTCGGTCGCGCAGTTCTTCAGCCGGATCTTGGTTGGGCGGGCGTCGAGCGTGGCCTTGGGCTCCAGCAGCCAGGCGGGCTCGGGCGGCGCGTCGGTCCGGCAGGCCGACACCTGGATGTGCGGGCCGGTGTCGGCGCCGCCGTCGCAGTTGGCCCCGGCGATGCAGGTGCTGGCGTGACGCACGACCAGCACGTCGCTCTGCGCCAGCACGTTGGCCAGGCCGGCGCCGCAGCCGGCCAGCGTGCTGCCGTCGGCGTAGGCATGGACCGGGATGCCGACCAGGTTGGTCTTGTAGGCCTCGAGCGCGGCGGCGTCGGCCGGCCATGCCGCCTGGGCCACGCAGGGATCGGGCACCGCCGTGGGCTCGATGGTGTCCAGCGGGCCCCAGAAGCCGCCGAGGGCCACGTCGTCCTGCAGCAGCTGCATGGCGAAGCGGCCGTTCTCGATCAGCAGGTTGGTCTTGGTCATCTCGTTGTTGTTGCGAGTGACGTTGCCGTACAGGGCCACCAGCGCGGTGAGGACCACCAGGCCGAGGGCGATCGCCACCATCAGCTCGATCAGCGTGAGGCCGCGGGAGCGGCGCCGGGCAAGGGGCTTGGGCGTCATTTCAGGTTCGCGATCCGGATGACGGTGGAAACGACCCGGCGGCACAGGTCGCCCTGGCAGGGCGTGCCCGCGGCGCCGTTGTAGAGGTTGGCGCCGCAAGCCTCGGTGGGCGCGGCGATCGGGGTCAGGCCCTGCCACGCCACGGACACGCGGACGGTCTGGTCGCCCGACGCGCCCACGCCCAGGTCCTCGACGCAGCCGCGGCCGCCGATCATGGCGCCCACGGTGCTGGCGCCGACCTTCTCGCCGGCACCCTGCAGGCTCAGGCACCACTGGCGCACGTCCTGCAGCACGCGCGGCGAGGCGGCGGTGGCGGCCGGGCATTCCATGCCCGCGCCGACCGGCGCGGCCACCGAAGCGTTGTCCGGGTAGTTGGCGACCTGCAGCCGGTTGGCTTCGATGCGGCCGCGAAGGTCGTCCAGCAGCAGCAGCGCCTGCGTGCGCTGGTACGACTCCATCTCGGTGGACTGCAGCTTGGCCTGCAGGCCCACCATGCCCAGCAGGCCGAAGGCGATGATCACCAGCGTGACCAGGACCTCGATCATCGAGGTCCCGCGGACGGCGCGCCGCCGCGCTTGCGCGACGCGCGTGGTCACCATTTGCCGGCCGGCGTCTTCACGCCGTCGCTGGTGAGGCCCAGGTCGCCGTCCTTCACCTGGGCGCCGATCGCCTGGAAGGTGACGGTGAACGAAGGCACGGTGGTGGTGCCCACGGCGACCGACGGGGTGTACCGGCCCACCAGGTCCTTGGGCAACTGGTAGCCGGCAGCGGTCAGGTCGGCGTAGGGCACGAAGGTGCGCTTGGCGATCAGGAACTGCTGCTGCCGGTTGGCGATGTCCATCATCTCGGACTGGGCGGCGCGGCGCGCGGACTTGCGCACGTGGTCCTGGTACGACGGGTACGCCACGGCCGCCAGAATGCCGATGATCGCGACCGTGATCATCAGTTCGATCAGGGTGAAACCCCTGCTGCCCTTGGCCTTCATGCCCCCGCTCCTTGCGTCCCGCGCTATTCGACGGGCTGAACCATAGCGAGCCCATCCGATCGCGCCACCCGCATTCCGACGACCGGTCACGTCCGGTTACCGAGTGGCGGACAATCGACGCATGGCCCCACTCGACCCGATGCAGCAGGCGCTGGCCCTCGCGGAACGCGCCATCGGCCTGTCCGAACCGAACCCGCGCGTGGGCTGCGTGCTGGTGGCGCCGGACGGCGCCGTCATCGGCCAGGGCCACACCCAGCAGGCCGGCGGGCCGCACGCGGAGATCTCGGCGCTGCGCGACGCCCAGGCGGCCGGCCGCGACGTGCGCGGCGCCACCGCCTTCGTGACGCTGGAGCCCTGCTGCCACCACGGCCGCACCGGCCCCTGCTGCGAGGCGCTGGTCGAGGCCGGCATCGCCCGCGTGGTCGCTTCCTGCGAGGACCCGAACCCGCGCGTCGCCGGCCAGGGCTTCGCGCGCCTGCGCGCCGCCGGCGTGGAGGTGCAGGTCGGCCCCGGCGCGGCCCAGTCGCGCGAGCTGAACCTGGGCTTCTTCAGCCGGATGCTGCGCGGCACGCCCTGGGTGCGGCTCAAGGTCGCCGCCTCGCTGGACGGCCGCACCGCGCTGGAGAACGGCACCAGCCAATGGATCACCGCCGAGGGCGCGCGCGCCGACGGCCACGCCTGGCGGGCCCGCGCGGGCGCCCTGCTCACCGGCATCGGCACGGTGCTGGAGGACGACCCGCGCCTGGACGTGCGCCTGGCGCCCACCCTCCGCCAGCCGCCGCTGGTGCTGGTGGACAGCCGGCTCGAGGTGCCGCCGTCGGCCCGCCTCTTCGTGCCCGGTCGCCCGCACTGGATCTACACCGCCCATCCGCGCTCGCCCAAGTGGCAGGAACTGGAGGATCGCGGCGCCGAGGTCGTCGCCCTCCCCGGCCCGGGCGGCAAGGTGGACCTGGCCGCCCTGCTGCGCGACCTGGCCGCCCGCGAGGTCAACGAGCTGCACGTGGAGGCCGGCCACAAGCTCAATGGATCGCTGGTGCGCGAAGGCCTGGTGGACGAACTGCTGGTCTATCTGGCGCCCAAGCTGATCGGTCTGGGCCAGCCCATGGCCAGCTTCGGCCCGCTGACGGCGCTGGACCAGGCCCTGCCCCTGCGCTTCGTTTCCAGCGTAACGGTGGGCCCGGACCTGCGCCTGGTGGCCCGCGTCGACGGCCGCGACACCTTCTGAATCGCCTCCGGAGCGGGTACCTCTTCGATCCCTGCGAAAATGCGGGGATGTTCACCGGAATCATCACCGGCGTGGGGCGCATCGCCGCCATCCATGACCTCGGCGGCAGCCGGCAGCACGGCAAGCGCGTCACCGTCGAGGCACCCGCCGGCTACCTGGAGGACGTGGGGCTGGGCGACAGCATCGCCCTCAACGGCGCCTGCATGACCGTCACCACGCTCGACCCCGCCGCCCGCCGGTTCACCGTCGACGTCTCCGCCGAGTCGCTGGACAAGACCAGCGGGCTGGCCGACGTCGGCCCCGTCAACCTCGAGAAGGCGCTGCGCGCGCACGACCGCCTGGGGGGCCACATCGTGGCCGGCCACGTGGACGGCGTGGGCACCGTCAGCCATTTCGCGGCCGTGGGCGAGAGCCACGAGCTGCGCATCCAGGCGCCCGCGCCGCTGGCGAAGTACCTGGCCTACAAGGGCTCGGTCACCGTCAACGGCGTGAGCCTGACCGTCAATTCGGTGCGCGACGCCGCCGACCACTGCGAACTGAGCATCAACCTGATCCCGCACACCGTGCAGAACACCGCCCTCCACGCCCTGAAGCCCGGCACCCGGGTCAACCTCGAGATCGACCTGATCGCGCGCTACGTGGAGCGCATGCTGGGCGCCTCCGCCGGAGTGGCCGCATGAAGCACGAATCGGGAACCGGCATCGCGCCCGTCGAGGAGATCGTGGCCGAGATGAAGGCCGGCCGCATCGTGATCCTGGTCGACGAGGAGGACCGCGAGAACGAGGGCGACCTGGTGCTGGCGGCCGAGCACGTCACGCCCGAGGCGATCAACTTCATGGCGCGATTCGGCCGCGGCCTGATCTGCCTGACGCTCACCCGCGAGCGCTGCGAGCGACTGCGCCTGCCGCCGATGGTGGCGCGCAACGGCACCAAGATGGGCACCGCCTTCACCGTCTCGATCGAGGCGGCCCAAGGCGTCACCACCGGCATCTCCGCCGCCGACCGCGCCCGCACCGTGCAGGCCGCCGTCGCGCGCGAGGCCCGCGCCGAGGACCTGGTCCAGCCCGGCCACATCTTCCCGCTGCAGGCGGTCGACGGCGGCGTGCTGATGCGCGCCGGCCATACCGAGGCCGGCTGCGACCTCGCCGCCATGGCGGGCCTGACGCCCGCGGCCGTCATCTGCGAGATCATGAAGGACGACGGCACCATGGCCCGCCTGCCGGACCTGCAGCTGTTCGCCCGCGAACACGGCCTCAGGATCGGCACCATCGCCGACCTCATCGAATACCGCAGCCGCAACGAGACGCTGGTCGAGAAGGTGGGTTCGCGCCCGCTGCAGACCGCCTGGGGCCGCTTCGACGCCCACGCCTGGCAGGACAAGCCCAGCGAGGATCTGCACCTGGCGCTGGTGATGGGCGAGTGGTCGCCCGACGAGGCGGTGTGCGTGCGCGTGCACGAGCCGCTGTCCGTGCTGGACGCACTGGAGACCGGCCGCTCCATGCACTCCTGGAGCCTGGACGCCAGCCTGGAACACATCGCCCGCGAGGGCAAGGGCGTGGCCGTGCTGCTCAACTGCGGCGAGTCGGCCTCGCAGCTGCTGGCCCAGTTCCAGGGCACCGCGCGCGCGGCGCAGGCGCCCGAGCGCGGCCGCATGGACCTGCGCACCTACGGCATCGGCGCGCAGATCCTGCGCGAATGCGGCGTGCAGCGCATGACGCTGATGGGCGCGCCGCGCCGGCTGCCCAGCATGGCCGGCTACGGACTCGAGATCGTGGGGCACCTCGCCCCCCCGCAACACTAGGAACAAGAGAACTTCATGTTTGGCGCAGAAAAGGGCCGGGTCGAGGGCCTGCAGGGCAAGGGCCTGCGCATCGGCATCGTGCAGGCCCGCTTCAATGAAAGCATCACCAACGCCCTGGCCCAGGCCTGCCGGGGCGAACTCGTCCGCCTGGGCGTCGACGCCGAGGACATCGACCAGGTCTTCGTGCCGGGTGCGCTGGAGATCCCGCTGGCGCTGCAGGCGCTGGCCGGCAAGCGCCGCTACCACGCCCTCGTGGCGCTGGGCTGCGTGATCCGCGGCGAGACCTACCACTTCGAGCTGGTGGCCAACGAGTCGGCGGCGGGCGTCACCCGCGTGTCGCTGGACCACAAGCTCCCCGTAGCCAACGTCATCCTCACCACCGAGAACCTCGAGCAGGCCGTCGCGCGCCAGACCGAGAAGGGCGTGGACGCCGCGCGCGTCGTGGTGGAAATGGCCAACCTGCTGGCGAAGGTGTGATGGAAGAAGACCGCAAGCCCCCCGCCAACGCACCCGGCCGCACCGCCACCGGCGCGCGCAAGGCCTCGGCCAAGTCGTCCCGCACCCGCGCGCGCGAGTTCGCGCTGCAGGCCCTGTACCAGCACCTGGTGGGCCGCAACGAGGCGCAGGCCATCGACCACTTCACGCGCGACCTGTCGGGCTTCCACAAGGCCGACTCGGCGCACTACGACGCACTGCTGCACGGCTGCATCGAGCACGCCGAAGCACTCGACGCGCTGATCGTGCCGCTGCTGGACCGCAAGCTCCAGGAGATCTCGCCGATCGAGCACGCCGTGATGTGGATCGGCGTCTACGAATTCCAGAACGCCGCCGACGTGCCCTGGCGCGTGGTCATCAACGAGTGCGTGGAACTCGCCAAGGAGTTCGGCGGCACCGACGGCCACAAGTACGTGAACGCGGTGCTCAACGGCCTCGCGCCCAAGCTGCGCGCACCCGAGGTCGAGGCGGACAAGGCGACCGGGAAGGCGCGCCCATGACGTTGAAGATCGCTCGCCGCGCCGAGCGCATCGAGCCCTTCTACGTGATGGAGGTCGCCAAGGCCGCCCAGCAACTGGCGCGCGACGTCGCGCGCAGCGACCGGCCGATGCTGTTCCTCAACATCGGCGAGCCGGACTTCACCGCGCCGCCGCTGGTGCGCGAGGCCGCCGAACGCGCCGTGCGCGCCGGCCACACGCAGTACACCCACGCCACCGGTCTGGAGCGGCTGCGCGAGAAGATCAGCGGCTGGTACCGCGATCGCTTCGGGCTGCACGTCCCGGCTTCGCGCATCGTGGTCACCGCCGGCGCGTCGGCCGCGCTGCAGCTGGCCTGCCTGGCGCTGATCGACGCCGGCGACGAGATCCTGATGCCGGACCCGAGCTATCCGTGCAACCGGCACTTCGTCAGCGCCGCCGACGGCACCGCGGTGCTGGTGCCCGCCGGCGCGGCCGAGCGCTTCCAGCTCTCGGCGGCGACGGTGGAGGCGAACTGGAACGAGCGCACGCGCGGCGTGCTGCTGGCCTCGCCCTCCAATCCCACCGGCACCTCCATCGATCCGGCGGAACTGCGCCGCATCCACGACGT
>Ga0247821_10001496_pt1 | contig 13068 bp, 12 predicted proteins | sample 13C_Glycerol_Day_FD_192481 | JGI IMG/M metagenome (GOLD analysis project Ga0247821, IMG submission 192481) | Soil microbial communities from agricultural site in Penn Yan, New York, United States - 13C_Glycerol_Day14 | ecosystem: Environmental > Terrestrial > Soil > Agricultural land | place... | reverse complement strand
GCGTAGTAGATGCCCTCCGAGCAGGCAGCCCGGACGCGGGGACGCCGTACCGCCGCCGCACGTCCCGCCTGCTGTCCCGGCACCTTCGCGATACCGCAGTGGTCGCCCAGCTCAGCCGTTCGGACCGGATCCTCGACGCCGGGATCCGGGCCGCCGCGGCCGACCAGCACGTCTTCGACGATCTCGTCGAGCTAGGCCTCGCGGACGGCGGCCTGACCCGCCGCCTGCTCCGAACCATCCTGCCCTGACGCCTTGAGCGCATAACTAGCAGCATCGACGACCCGCTCGACCGGCCAGCCGAGCTGCCTCGCCACGTCCGGCGCGCGATCGTCCTGCCACAGGACGGCGAGCACGGCCAGACAGTCCTGGAAGCCGGCGCCGCCCGACATGTCCTCACCGAGCCGCTCGAAGAACTCCGCCATCTGCAGCAGCCGACCACCTGCCGGACTGTCGCGACCGACCAGCTCGACACCCTCGGCCGCGGTCTCCGCCCAGTTGTGGTTGGTTCGGGCGCTCACCTCCCACGCCTTCAGCCACACGTCGTCGGCGATCACGTAATGCTGCAGCCGGCGCACCGGGTCGGGCTCGCGATGCACCATCCCGACCCGCTCGAGATAGCCGATCGCCTTCGAGATCGACGCCGGGCTGACCTTCAGCGCGCGGACCAGGTCGGCCGCCGTCAGCGTGCGGGTGTCGGAGGTGTAGAGCAGCGCGAGCACGCGCGACGCCATCCGTGGCAGTCCGCCGTCGACCATCATCGCCGCGAACCGCTCGACGTACGCCTGCCGTGGCTCGACGGGCCGGACAACGTCCACCGTCGCGGCCGACCTGCGCCGCCGGGCCCGGGACGCGGTGGCGTGGTGCGCGTGGTCGGCCCGGTATCCCCGCGGGCCGCCGTTGCGGGCGACCTCGCGGCTGACGGTCGACGTCGGCCGGCGCAGCTGCCGCGCGATCTCGGCGTACCCGAGACCGTCGGCCAGGCCCGCCGCGATCTCCAGCCGGTCCTGGTGACTCAGCCTGCCTCCGGGCATCGGCATCCTCCGCGCATTCATCGTCAGCTCATTGCAACGGATTGCGTTCTCTCGCAATCCCATTGCACAGAATGCCATGATTCACAGGGTTTCTCGACCGTAAGACCATGACGGATGATTGCCGGTCGTGTGAACGCAACGTAGCTTCCATGGCATGGTGCTGACAGTGGACGGCCTGCGGATGCGCTACGGCGATCGCGAGGTCCTGCAGGACGTGACGTTCGACGCCCGGCCCGGCGAGGTGCTGGCGCTGCTGGGGCCGAACGGCGCGGGGAAGAGTACGACGATCGAGATCCTCGAGGGCTTCCGGCTCCGGTCGGCGGGCCGGGTCGAGGTGCTCGGCGTCGATCCGGCCGCGGCCGACGAGCGCTGGCGATCCCGGATCGGCATCGTGCTGCAGTCCTGGCGCGACCACGGCAACTGGCGGGTGCGCGAGCTGCTGCACCACCTCGGCACGTACTACGCGCCGTACGCGACACCGGCCGCGCCGCGCCCGTGGCCGGCCGATGAACTGCTCGCCGCCGTCGGCCTGACAGCTTCCGCTGGGCAGAAGGTCAGGACGCTGTCCGGCGGGCAGCGGCGGCGGCTCGACGTCGCGATCGGGATCGTTGGCCGCCCCGACGTCCTGTTCCTCGACGAGCCCACGACCGGCTTCGATCCGCAGGCCCGAGCGGAGTTCCACGACCTGGTCCGCCGGCTCGCCGCCGAGCAGGGGACGACGGTCCTGCTCACCACCCACGACCTCGACGAGGCGAGCAAACTCGCGCAGCGCATCGTCGTCCTGGCCGGCGGGCGGATCATCGCGTCCGGCACGACCGGGCAGCTCACCGAGCTGATCGCGGGGGAGGACGAGGTCCGCTGGTCGGTCGACGGCCGGCCGTTCCGCGAGTCGACGCCCGACGCGACCGCCTTCGTCCGCGCCCTGTTCACCAGGTACGGCGACGCGGTCGGCGACCTCGAAGTACGCCGCGCCTCCCTCGAAGACACCTATCTCACCCTCGTCCGGGAGCAAGCATGAAGACCGGCTGGCAGCGGGGGCTGATCGAGTTGCGGCAGTCCTTCACCAACGGGCCCGAGCTGTTCAGCCATTTCCTCTGGCCGGTGCTGATGCTGGCCGCACTGTTCTTCCTCCGGCATCGCGACTTCGGCTCCACCGGGTTCCTGCTCGGCGCTCTCGCCCTGCCGAGCATCCTCGGGATGAACGCTGCGATGGGCATGGTCAGCATGAGTCAGCAGCTCACCGCCGACCGCGAGGACGGCACGTTGCTGCGGGCAAAGGCCATACCGAACGGCATGGTCTGCTACCTCGTCGGGAAGGTCGTCTCGGTCGCGGGCGGGCTGATCGTGGACCTGGCGATCCTGCTGATTCCGGGGCTGCTCCTCATCGACGGGCTGGCGCTCGGATCGGCGCACTGGTTCACGCTCGGCTGGGTGCTCGTGCTCGGCCTGGTCGCGACGCTGCCGATCGGCGCGATCCTCGGCTCGGTCTTCACGACCGCCCGGTCCCAAGGTCTGATCCAGTTGCCGATGCTCGCGCTGATCGCCGTGTCGGGTATCTTCTACCCGCTCGCCGCGCTGCCCGGCTGGCTCGCAGGGATCGGTCAGCTCACCCCGGTGTACTGGATGGGCCTGGGGATGCGTTCCGCGCTCCTGCCCGACGAAGCGGTTGTGGTCGAGGTCGGTGAGTCGTGGCGGCACCTGGAAACGGCAGCTGTGCTCGGCCTCTGGGCTGTCGCCGGATTACTGCTCGCTCCTATCGTCCTGCGACGGATGGCGCGCAGGGAGTCCGGCTCCAAGGTCGCCGAACGTCGCGAGCGCGCGCTCCAGCGCGTCGCATGATGGACGTATGGACCAGATGCAGGCGTGGGCAGTGGATCGTCCCGGACCGATCGACGGCGGTCCGCTGAAGCAGGTCCGCCGTACCGTCCAGGAGCCCGGCGCCGGCGAGGTCCTGGTGAAGGTGGAGGCGTGCGGGATCTGCCGGACGGACTTGCATCTGACCGAGGGCGACCTCGAACCGAAGCGCCCCGGCGTCGTTCCCGGTCATCAGGTGGTCGGCACCGTCGTCGGGCAGGGCGGTCGCTTCGCGGCGGGGGACCGTGTCGGGATCGCCTGGCTGCGCGGGACCTGCGGCGTGTGCGAGTTCTGCCGGCAGGGCGCCGAGAACCTCTGCCCGCGGTCGACGTACACGGGCTGGGACGCGGACGGGGGCTTCGCGGAGTACGCCGTGGTGCCCGAGGACTACGCGTACGCGCTGCCGGCCGACCGGCCCGCGGCGGAACTCGCGCCGTGGCTGTGCGCCGGGATCATCGGCTACCGCTCGTTGCTCCGCGCGAACCTCCCGCCCGGCGGCCGGCTCGGCATCTACGGCTTCGGGTCGAGCGCCCACCTCACCGCGCAGCTCGCGCTGGCCCAGGGCGCCGAGCTGTTCGTGATGAGCCGCGGCGAGCGGAACCGTGCCCTGGCCAAGGAGCTCGGCGCCGCCTTCGTCGGCGAGACTGCCGATCGGCCGCCGGTGCCGCTGGACTCGGCGATCGTGTTCGCCCCGGCCGGCGATGTCGTCCCATATGCGCTCGAGGCGCTGAAGCCGGGCGGGACCGCGGCGGTCGCCGGCATCTACCTGTCCGACGTACCGGCGCTGAACTACGAGCGGTACCTGTTCCACGAGCGCGACCTGCGCAGCGTCACCTCCAACACGCGTCGTGACGGCGAGGAACTGTTCCGCCTGATCGCCCGGCTGCCGGTGACGGCGCACACGACCGTTGTCCCGTTCGGCACCGTCGACGGGGCGCTCGCCGACGTCGCCCACGGCCGCGCGAGCGGGTCCCTGGTCACCGTCCTGGATTAACTGAACCGTCGCGGGCCGGAGAGCGTTAGAACTGGGTGAAGATTCCACCAGCGGGCGCCGCCCGGCTTCAAGGGTGCCTGCTAGCTGCGTTAGATTTGATCAAATCTCACCGACCTGCCAGGAGCGTGCGCGTGCGTATGTTGGAGCTGACCCGCCGTCCGCGGTCGGTCCCGGCTGCCGTACGCCTCTCGTCCGGAGAGGGCGGCCGGTGCTGAGCAAGGTCCTCGGCGCGGTAGGTGCGGTCCTGCTGATCGTCGGGGTGGTGCTCGCCGTCCGGCCGGTGCACGCCGGCGGGGACGCCTGCGGATCGGTCTTCCAGCCCGACAAGGGCATCACGCCGATGCAGTGCGACGCCCGGCTGAGCAGCCGCGGCACCCTGGTCGCCGGCTTCGGCGCCGGCGGCGTCGCCCTGGCCGTCACCGCCATCTCGCTCGCCGCGATCCGCGACCGCCGCACCCGCGTCGCCTCCTGACCCCTGACGCTCGACCTTCACACTTGACCTTCACACTGTGTCAAGCCGGAAGGTGGCTGCATGTTCACCATCGGAGACTTCGCGGCGTTCGGGCAGGTGTCCGCGCGGATGTTGCGGCACTACGACGCGCTCGGGTTGCTGCGGCCGGCCGTGGTCGACCAGGCCACCGGGTACCGGTACTACTCGGCCGACCAGTTCAGCCGGCTGAACCGGATCGTCGCGCTCAAGGACCTCGGGTTCAGCCTGCAGCAGGTCGGCGAGATCGTCGACGCCAAGCTGTCCGCCGAGGAACTGCGCGGGATGCTGCGGCTGCGGCAGGCGCAACTCGAGGACGAGTTGGCCCGTAGTGCGGCCCGGCTGACGAGCGTCGAGGCGAGGCTCCGGCTCATCGAGAGGGAAGGTCACATGCCCACCGACGACGTCGTCCTGAAAACCATCGCCGCGACCCGGGTCGCCGAACTGTCCGCGATCTCACCGAGCTACGACGGTGCGGACATCGGCCCGGTGCTCCAGCCCCTGTTCGGCCAGCTCTTCGAACGCCTCGGCGCGGCCGGCATCGACCCGTGCGGTTCGCCGGTCGCGTACTACGAGGACGCCGGGGACGAGACGATCCGCGTTCACGCCGCCGTCCCCGTCGGCACGGGGACGGCGGCGGACGTCGACATCCTGGAGCTCCCGGAGCTCGCCCAGGCCGCCACGATCGTCCACCAGGGCGACATGATGGAGGCCGATCGCAGCATGCAGACGCTGGCCCGCTGGATCGAGGACAACGGCTACCGCAGCCAGGGTTACGCCCGGGAGGTCACGCTCCAGTTCGACATGGACAACCCGGCGAACTGGGTGCACGAGTTCCAGATCCCGGTCACAAGGTCAAGCTGACCGTCGCGAACGAGTGCGGCGGCAAGGTCACCCGCAGGCCGCGCTGCTCCGGTTCCACCTCGAGCGGAACCGGGGCCACGGCGTCCGGGGTGTCCACGGTGTTAAAGGCCTGCGGTTTCGATGCCGTCAGCAACCGTCCCGACGACTCCCACGACGACGCGCCGCGGAGATCGAGCACGATGTCCAGCGCCTGCTCCGGATCGAGGTTGCTGACCGACACCAGCGCCCGCCCGTCCTTCACCGACGCGGACGCCGACACCAGCTGCATCGCCGTACCGTCGAGATCGTAGGTGCGACCCTCGACCACGTGCACCGGCAGCGCCTGCGCGTCCTGGTGTCCCTTGTTCATCTCGAACACGTGGTACGTCGGCGTCCGCACCAGACCGCCGTCATCGTCGGTCAGCAGCATCGCCTGCAGCACGTTCACGGTCTGGGCGATGTTCGCCATCACCAGGCGCTCCGCGTGCCGGTGGAACACGTCGAAGTGCAGGCTCGCCACGAGCGCGTCCCGCATCGCGTTCTGCTGGAACAAGAATCCGGGGTTCGTGCCCGGCTCCACGTCCCACCAGGTGCCCCACTCGTCCAGCACCAGGCCGATCTTGCGCTCCGGGTCGTAGGCGTCCATCAGCGCCGAGTGCGCGCGGATGACCCGCTCGATGTCCTGGGCCTTGGCCAGCGTCCGGTAGTAGTCCTCCAGGCCGAACTCGGTCGCGCTGCCCTTGTGGTCCCACGTCCCGGCGACCGTGTAGTAGTGGATCGAGATCGCCTGGAAGATGTTCTTCGGGTCGCGCCCGCAGCCGAGGCAGCTGACCGCCTTCAGCAGCGCCTCGGTCCAGGCCAGGTCGTCGTCCGACGCGCCCGCGGCGATCCGGTACAGCTTGTTGTCGCCGTGGTCCTTCAGGAACGTCGCGTACTGCCGCGCCAGGTCGGCGTACGCCTCGGCGCGCAGGTTGCCGCCGCAGCCCCACGCCTCGTTGCCGATACCCCAGAACGGGACCTGCCACGGCTCGTCACGCCCGTTGGCCTTCCGCAGCCGCACCATCGGGCTGTCGCCGTCGCGGGTCAGGTACTCGACCCATTCGCTCATCTCGCGCACGGTCCCGCTGCCCACGTTCCCGTTGACGTACGGCGCCGCGCCGAGCAGCTCGCACAGCGCCATGAACTCGTGGGTGCCGAAGTGGTTGTTCTCCTCGACGTTGCCCCAGTGCGTGTTCACCATCGACGGCCGGTCCGCCTTCGGGCCGATGCCGTCCTTCCAGTGGTACTCGTCCGCGAAGCAGCCGCCCGGCCAGCGCAGGTTCGGGATGTCGAGCGCCCGGAGCGCCTCGACGACGTCCAGCCGGATGCCGCCCTCGTTCGGGATGTCCGAGTCCTCGCCGACGTAGAAACCGCCGTAGATGCAGCGGCCGAGGTGTTCGGCGAAGTGGCCGTAGAGATGCCGGTTGATCGTGGGTCCGGGGACGTCGAGGTCGATCACGACCCGTGCTTCAGGCATGGAGCCCTCCTCGTTCTTTACAGTTGGCCGCATGGGCAAGCCGTCTGGCGTGGTGACGATGGCCGACGTCGCCCGGTACGCCGGGGTGTCGACGATGACAGTGTCGAACGTGATCAACGGGCGGCCGCGGGTCGGGCCGGAGACCCGGGAGCGGGTGCTGGCGGCGATCGGCGAGCTCGGGTACCAGGTGAACCTGGCGGCCCGGCATCTGCGCGCCGGCCGCACCGGCGTCGTCGGCTTGGCCGTGCCCGAACTGGAGCGCCCGTACTTCGCGCAGCTGGCCGGCCGCCTCGCCGACCGCTTCGAGGCGCACGGTCTGCGGATCGTCACCGAACGCACCGGCGCCAGCCGCGAGGGCGAGCTGGACGCGGTCGCCTTCTCCCGGCTGCGGATGTACGACGGGCTGATCCTCAGCGTGGTCGACATCGACCCGGCCGAGCTCGGCCAGCTGCGCACCGACGCGCCGGTGGTGATGATCGGGGAGCGGGCGCTGCCGTCCCGTTTCGACCACGTGATGATGGACAACGTCGACGGAGCCCGGCAGGCGACCGCGCAGTTGCTCGCGACCGGCGCGCGCCGGGTCGCGATGATCGGCGGCGATCCCGGCGGCTCCGCGACCATGCAGGCCCTTCGCGCCGAGGGGTACGCGCTCGCCCACGCCGAGGCCGGCGTCGAGGTCGATCCGGTGCTGAACGTGCGCTGCTTGTTCGGCCTGCGGGACGGGTACGACGCCGTCCGGGGACTGCGCGAGCGCGGGGTCGCGTTCGACGCGGTGTTCGCGCTGACCGACGTGGTGGCGATGGGGGCGCTGCGGGCGCTCGCCGACGCGGGGCTGCGGGTGCCGGACGACATCCAGGTGGTCGGCTTCGACGACATCGACGAGGCGGCGTTCCTGGTGCCGTCGCTGTCCACGGTCAACCCCGGTCACGACGAGATGGCCGACGCGATCACCACGCTGATGACGGCACAGCTGCGCAGCCCGGGCGGCGAGCCGAAGGAACTCGTCGTGCCCGCGCAGCTCGTCCTGCGAGGCACGACGAAGCCGTCGGCCTGAAGTCCACTGTCGCCGCACGGCAGTAGGTATATCGATAAACAAGCGCGCTGGCAAGGCCCCGCACTGTGGCGGGGCCTTGCGGGGATCAGCGCAACAGCTTCGCGACTTCCGTCAGCTGGTCCTCGGTCAGCGGGCCGAAGTCCATCGCACGGGCGTTCTCCTCGGCCTGCGCGACGGTCCGGAAGCCGGGGATCGGGACGGTCCGCGGACTGCGGGCCCACAGCCAGGCGAGTGCGCCCTGGGCCAAGGTCCGCCCGTCGCTCTGCAGCACGTCGCGGATCGCGGACACCTTCTCCCACCACTCCGGCGCCGGCACGCCGCCGTCGTCGAAGTACCGCAGCCAGGACGGCGGCAGCGTACGGATGTCAGCGCCGGTGGCCGGCCTGTTCGCGTCCCGGCGGCCGAGGATCCCCATCCCCAGCGGGGTCCGGTTGATGCTCGCCAGGTTCTCGCGCTCGCACAGCGCGAAGAAGTCCGGCGCATCGTGCAGCACGCTCGCTTCGTGCTGGACCGCGGCGCAGTGGTCGCCCTGGGCGAAGAACTCCGCGCTGTGCACCGTGTCGGTGCTCCAGGCGTAGCTGCGGATCAGCCCTTCGCGGACCAGTTCCTCACAAGCCTCGCGCAGCGGCAACGCGATCTCGTCGGTGGTGTCGAAGTGCAGCTGGTAGAGATCCAGGTAGTCGGTCCCGAGCCGCTCGAGCGACGCCCGGACGGCCTTGTGGACGTACTCCGGGCTGCTGTCCTGGTGGTGCATGACCCGGGTCGACTCGTCGAACGTGTTGCCCCACTTGGTGGCGATCACCACCTGGTCGCGGATGCCTTCGAGGGCCTTGCCCAGAACGCGTTCGCTGTGGCCGGCGCCGTACACGTCCGCGGTGTCGAAGAACGTGACGCCGAGCTCGACCGCCCGGCGGATCGCCCGCACCGACTCGTCGTCGTCCACGACACCCCAGCCCAGCGGTTCACCGGCCGGGTTGCTGAACGGCCCTCCGATCGCCCAGCATCCGAACCCGACCGGGCTGACCTCGATTCCTGCTCGTCCCAACCTGCGCATCTCCATGGCGTCGAGCCAACCAGCGTGGCGCTCATCCGTCCAATGAATCTTCTGTGCGGACTTCATGCACGCCGTGCATATAACGAAATTACCCTCTTTACCTACCATTAGCTGTTAGGTAACCTTCCTAACAATTCTGGCTCCGCGCCCCCGGAGGAATCTCATGAGACTGCGCATGCTCGCGCTGGTACTACCCGTCGGACTGCTCGCTGTGCTGGGCGGCTCTGCCGCCAGTGCCCGGATGAACGCCGACACCCTGCTGTCGCAGGGCAAGCCGGTGATCGCCTCGAGCGTCGAGGACGACACGCTGACCGCGGCGAAGGCGGTCGACGGCAGTACGTCGACCCGCTGGGCCAGCGCCGAAGGCGTTGATCCGCAGTGGATCCGCGTCGACCTCGGTCAGCCGGCCGCGGTCGGCCGGGTCAAGCTGAACTGGGAGGCCGCGTACGCGAAGGCGTACCGGATCGAGGTCTCCGACAACGGGACCGACTTCACCACGGTCAAAGAGGTTGCGGACGGCAACGGCGCGACCGACGACCTGACCGGCCTGCAGGCACACGGCCGGTACGTGCGGCTCGTCGGCACCAAGCGCGGCACGTCGTACGGCTACTCGCTGTGGGAACTCCAGGTCTACGGCACGGCCGACTCGAGCGGCGACACCCAGGCGCCGACGGTTCCGGCCGGTCTGAAGAGCACCGGCGCGACGGCCACCTCCGTCGCGCTCAGCTGGACCGCCTCGACCGACAACATCGGCGTCAGCGGGTACGACGTCCTGCGCGGCGGCACGGTGGTCGCGACGACGCCGGGCACGCAGTACAACGACACCGGGCTGACCGCGAACACGGCGTACGCGTACTCGGTGCGCGCCCGCGACCTGGCCGGGAACGTGTCCGCGGCCAGCGCGCCGATCACGGTCACCACCTCCGCCGGCGGCAGCGGGAGTTTCGTGCTGGCGGCCGCGGGGGACATCGCGGATCGCTGTACGGCGTCCGACTCCGACTGCATCCACCCGAAGACGGCGAACCTGGTCCAGGCGATGAATCCGGCCGCGGTGATCACGATGGGCGACAACCAGTACGACGACGCGCATCTGTCGGACTTCCAGAACTACTACGCGAAGACGTGGGGGAGGTTCAAGAGCATCACGCACCCGATCCCGGGCAACCACGAGACGTACGACGACACGCCGTTCCAGGGGTACCACGACTACTTCGGGTCGATCGCGACACCGCAGGGCAAGAACTATTACAGCTGGAACCTCGGCAACTGGCACTTCGTCGCCCTCGACTCGAACGACTTCGTCAAGGAGGACGGGCTGAGCGAGCCGGCCCAGCTCACCTGGCTGAAGCAGGACCTCGCGAACAACACCAAGGGCTGCATCGCCGCGTACTACCACCACCCGCGCTTCAGCTCCGGCGACCACGGCGACAACGTGGACGCCGATCCGCTCTGGCAGACGCTGGTGGCGGCGAAGACCGACCTGGTGCTGAACGGCCACGACCACCACTACGAGCGCTTCGTGCCGCAGAACGCGGACGGCGACAAGGACGCGAACGGGCCGGTGCAGATCATCGGCGGTATGGGCGGCGCGCCGCTGTACCCGGTGCACGCCGCGCATCCGGCGACCGCCAAGATCATCTCCGACTTCGGGGTGCTGAAGCTGTCGATGACCGACAGCACGTTCGCCACCCAGCTGATCGGTCTGGACGGCGACGTCCTCGACAGCAGCCCGACGTACAGCTGCCACTGATGTACCTCGCATCCGTCGGCCCGCTGCGGACACCGCTGCGCCGCCTCCCCGGCAACGTCCCCGGAAATGTTCTGGCCTTGGGCATCGTCAGCCTGGTGACCGACGTGTCGGCCGAGATGGTGACCGCGATCCTGCCGCTGTACCTGGTCTTCGGGCTCGGGCTGAACCCGCTGCAGTTCGGTCTGCTCGACGGCCTGTACGCCGGGGCCACCGCCGTACTGCGGCTGGCCGGCGGACATGTGGCCGACCGCTACCGACGGTTGAAGGCCGTCGCCGGCGTCGGCTACGCGCTCTCGGCGGTCGCGAAGCTCGGCTTCCTGGCCGCCGGGTCCAGCGTTCCCGCGATCGGCGCGGTCCTCGCGATCGACCGCGCCGGCAAGGGGATCCGCACGGCGCCGCGCGACGCGCTGATCTCGTTGAGCAGCGACCCGGCAACCATGGGGCGCTCGTTCGGCGTCCACCGTGCCCTCGACACCGTCGGCGCGTTCCTCGGCCCACTCGTCGCGACTCTGGTCCTGTGGGCAAGCCTCAACGACTACAACTCGGTCTTCGTCACCAGCTTCGCCCTGGCCGCGACAGCCGTCATCCTCCTGACCGCCTTCGTCCGCGACCACTCACCGCACACCCCGCCCGCGCGGCCGGTGGGCAGGATGCAAGCGCTCGCGTTGTTGCGGGATGCGGCTTTCCGCCGGAGCTGCATCTGGGCTGCTGTGCTCGGGCTGTTCACGATCACCGACTCCTTCGTCTACCTCGCCGTACAGCGCCGCTGGGACCTCGACGCCGGCCTGTTCCCCCTGCTCCCGTTGGGAACCGCCGGCACCTTCCTGCTGCTCGCGATCCCGCTCGGCCGGCTCGGGGACCGGATCGGCCGCTGGAAGGTCTTCCTCGGCGGCCATCTCGCGCTCGTTCTCGCGCTGCTCGTCGTGTCCGGTCCGCTCGGCAGTTGGTGGCTGGTCCTCGCGTTGCACGGCGCCTTCTACGCGGCGACCGACGGCGTACTCCCCGCCGCGGTCGGTCCGCTGCTTCCGAAGCACCTTCGCGCGAGCGGTCTCGCCGTACTGCAAACCGGCCAGGCGCTGGCCCGGATGGCGGCCGCCGTCACCGTCGGCCTGCTGTGGACCCTCTGGGACCTCCGCCCGGCGATGCTCACGTTCACGGCCGGCCTGCTGGCGGTCACGCTCGCGGCGGCCGTCTTCAAACCGTTGGAGGTACGCCGATGACCCGCCGGCTGCTCGTCACCGCGATCGGTGTCCTCGCGCTCGTCGGCGGCGCGATCACGTACGTCGCCCACGCGCGCGACGGCGGCGCCGCCGAGAACGCCGTACCGGTCGTCACGGGGCAACCGATGCGGCTCGACGGCAGGACGCTCTACTTTCGGAACCTCGCCGACGGACCGGACTCCGGCAAGCTGGCCGCCGTACCTGCCGGTGATCCGGGTGCCGCCCGGCGCGTGGGGGAGCTGCACTGCGACCGGTTCGCCGCAGCCCACGGCACCGCGATCTGCTTGCGGCTGAAGGCGAATTCGCTGCCCGCGCTGACCGAGATGATCGTGCTCGACGCCGGTCTGCGGGAGCGGCACCGTGAGACCCTGCCCGGTACGCCGAGCCGGGCGCGGGTGTCGCCCGACGGACGGATCGTGAACTGGACGATGTTCGTGACCGGCGACTCGTACGCGGCCAGCGGTTTCTCGACCCGCACCGGGCTCTACGAGGTGGACACCGGACGGCTCGTGAAGACGATCGAGGAGCTCGCCGTCTTCGTCGGCGGGAAGCGGTACTTCGCGTCGGACGTGAACTTTTGGGGTGTCACGTTCGGTGCCGACGGCAATCGTTTCTACGTGACGATGGCGAGCAAGGGCAAGACGTACCTGATCGAGGCCGACTACCGCGCGTACCGCGGGACGGCGATCGCCGAGAACGTCGAGTGCCCTTCGCTGTCACCGGACGGCCGCCGCATCGCCTACAAGCAGAAGAACCCCGACGGCACCTGGCGCCTGGCCGTCCTCGACCTCGCCACGCGTCAGATCACCCACCCCGCCGAGTCCCGTCCCGTCGACGACCAGCCCGTCTGGCAGAACAACACCACGCTGCTCTATCCGGTCCGCAACGCCGCCAACACGCTGGACGTCTGGTCCGTAGGCCTCACCACACCCGCCCGCTTGCTCATCCCGCAGGCCACCACGCCCTCCCTGAGCTAGCGCCCACTCAGCTGGAGATCGCTGCCATGGATTGTCAGGGTTTGCTGGCACCGTCGAGCGGGTGACCTCACGACCTCGGCTGCTGCTGCCCGCAGCCTTCATCACGTCCCTCGGCAACAACATCCAGCTCCTCGGCGCCGCGTTGCTGCTGGTCCGCGCGCAGGGCTCGATGCTCGACGTCGGCTGGCTCTTCATCGCGGTCGCCGTACCGCAGGCCGTGCTGTCGCCGTACTTCGGCCGCCTCGCGGATCGCTTCGACCGACGTCGCCTGTGGATCGGCTGCGGAGC
>Ga0247821_10001494_pt1 | contig 13076 bp, 9 predicted proteins | sample 13C_Glycerol_Day_FD_192481 | JGI IMG/M metagenome (GOLD analysis project Ga0247821, IMG submission 192481) | Soil microbial communities from agricultural site in Penn Yan, New York, United States - 13C_Glycerol_Day14 | ecosystem: Environmental > Terrestrial > Soil > Agricultural land | place... | reverse complement strand
ACATCGGCGGCCCGACCATGGTCCGCTCGGCGGCCAAGAACCACAAAGACGTCGCTATCGTGGTCAACGCCAGCGACTACGGCCAGGTGCTGGAAAGCCTCAAGGCCGGTGGCCTGACCTACGCCCAGCGCTTCGACCTGATGCTCAAGGCGTTCGAGCACACCGCTGCCTACGACGGCATGATCGCCAACTACATGGGCACCGTGAACCAGGCCGCCGACACCCTGAGTACCGAAGGCCGCAGCGAGTTCCCGCGCACCTTCAACAGCCAGTTCGTCAAGACCCAGGAAATGCGCTACGGCGAGAACCCGCACCAGAGCGCGGCGTTCTATGTCGAGTCCAAGCCTGCCGAAGCCGGCATCGCCACTGCGGTCCAGCTGCAGGGCAAGGAACTGTCGTACAACAACGTGGCCGACACCGACGCGGCGCTGGAATGCGTCAAGAGCTTCGTCAAGCCAGCCTGCGTCATCGTCAAGCACGCCAACCCGTGCGGCGTGGCGGTAAGCCCGGATGCCGAAGGCGGTATCCGCCAGGCTTACGAGCTGGCCTACGCCACCGACACCGAGTCGGCTTTCGGCGGCATCATCGCCTTCAACCGCGAGCTGGATGCCGAAACCGCCAAGGCCATCGTCGAGCGTCAGTTCGTCGAAGTGATCATCGCCCCGAGCGTCAGCGAAGAAGCCCGCGCCGTGGTTGCCGCCAAGGCCAACGTGCGCCTGCTGGCCTGCGGCCAGTGGTCGGCCGAGCGTGCCGCTGCCTGGGACTACAAGCGCGTCACCGGCGGCCTGCTGGTACAGAGCCGCGACATCGGCATGATCACCGAAGGCGACCTGAAAGTGGTCACCAAGCGTGCGCCGACCGAGCAAGAGATCCACGACCTGATCTTCGCCTGGAAAGTGGCCAAGTACGTCAAGTCCAACGCCATCGTCTACGCCAAGAACCGCCAGACCATCGGTGTCGGCGCCGGCCAGATGAGCCGCGTGAACTCCGCTCGCATTGCTGCAATCAAGGCCGAGCATGCTGGCCTGCAGGTGCAGGGTGCGGTCATGGCATCGGACGCATTCTTCCCGTTCCGTGACGGCATCGACAACGCCGCTAAAGTGGGTATCACTGCTGTCATCCAGCCAGGCGGCTCGATGCGTGACGCCGAAGTGATCGCCGCGGCCGACGAAGCTGGCATCGCCATGGTCTTCACCGGCATGCGCCACTTCCGCCACTGATACGTGCGGGCTTGTAGGAGCGGGCTTGCCCCGCGATAGCGATCTGTCAGGCATATCGCATCGCGGGCCAAGCCCGCGCCTACAAGGAGCCGCTCCATCCGAATTAGCGTCATCGAGGTTTTGACATGAAAGTTTTGATTATCGGTAGTGGCGGTCGTGAACACGCCCTGGCCTGGAAAGTCGCTCAGGACCCGCGGGTCGAGAAAGTCTTCGTTGCCCCGGGCAACGCCGGTACTGCCACCGAAGCCAAGTGCGAGAACGTCGACATCGACGTCACTGCCCTGGAGCAACTGGCTGACTTCGCCGAGAAAAACGTTGCCCTGACCATCGTCGGCCCTGAAGGCCCGCTGGTTGCCGGTGTTGTCGACCTGTTCCGCAGCCGCGGCCTGGACTGCTTCGGTCCAACCAAGGGCGCAGCCCAGCTGGAAGGCTCCAAGGCCTTCACCAAGGACTTCCTGGCTCGCCACAAGATCCCGACGGCCGACTACCAGAATTTCACCGAGATCGAGCCAGCCCTGGCTTACCTGCGCGAAAAAGGCGCCCCCATCGTGATCAAGGCCGACGGCCTGGCCGCGGGCAAGGGCGTGATTGTTGCCATGACCCTGGGTGAAGCCGAAGAGGCCGTCCGCGACATGCTCGCCGGCAATGCCTTTGGCGAAGCCGGTTCGCGTGTAGTCATCGAAGAGTTCCTCGACGGCGAAGAAGCCAGCTTCATCGTCATGGTCGACGGCCAGAACGTGCTGCCAATGGCCACCAGCCAGGACCACAAGCGCGTCGGCGACGGCGACACCGGCCCGAACACTGGCGGCATGGGCGCCTACTCCCCGGCACCAGTGGTCACTGCCGAAGTCCACCAGCGCGTCATGGACCAGGTGATCTGGCCGACCGTGCGCGGGATGGCCGAAGAAGGCAACGTCTACACCGGCTTCCTGTACGCGGGCCTGATGATCGACAAGGCCGGCAACCCGAAAGTGATCGAGTTCAACTGCCGCTTCGGCGACCCGGAAACCCAGCCGGTCATGCTGCGCCTGGAGTCGAGCCTGGTTCTGCTGATCGAAGCCGCCTTCGCCAAGGCCCTGGATAAAGTCGAAGCCCAGTGGAACCCGCAACCAAGCCTGGGCGTGGTCCTGGCAGCAGGCGGCTACCCTGGCGACTACAGCAAGGGCGCGGCCATCAACGGCCTGGACGCTGCAGCCAAGCTGACCGGCAAGGTGTTCCATGCCGGTACCGCCCTCAAGGACGGCCAGGTGGTTGCCACCGGTGGTCGAGTGCTCTGCGCTACCGCCCTGGGTGAAACCGTCGAAGCCGCCCAACAGCAGGCGTATCGCCTGGCTGCCGAAATCAACTGGGAAGGCAGCTTCTACCGCACGGACATCGGCTACCGCGCCATTGCCCGTGAACGTGGTGAGCATCAAGAGTAAAAAAGCGCCCGGAAGCAGCGACGCCATTGGCGCGCTGCCTCCGGCTCGTCGACAGGGCCCGTCTGGGCCTTGCCTTCGCCTTGGCGCGCCGCGCATAGTTAACATTCGGCACTTTTGCTAAGAAGGGATCTCGTCGTGCGTTGGCTCAGGATCGCCATAGGCCTCATCGTCAGCCTGCTAACCCTGCTCTGTCTGTTCCCGGTTTCGGCCGAACACGGCAGTGGATGGGCAGTTTTGCTCGACGAACAGGCCAACCTGCAGCTTAGCGACGTACGTTCCGAACGCTACCGCAACCAGTTCAGCCCCCTCGAACTGGACCAACTCAATGCTGCAACGCCAGACCAGGCGCTGTGGCTGCATTACCGCCTCGAACCCGGCCAGCACGAACAACTGCTACGGATCTTCGCGCCCGACCTCTCCCGTCTTGACCTGTACGCCCTCGATGGCGACCAACTGATCAAGCAGATGCACAACGGCCGCCCTTCTGAAAACGGCCATCCCAGCGTGCGCAGCAGCGACCACATCCTGGCCCTGCCCAACAGCGCCCACACCCTGGATATCTACCTGCGGCTGGTCTCCGAGCATCAACTGCGCCCGGCCATCAGCCTTGAGCCGGCCGTCACCGTCGCCGCCGACCAGCGCCAGGCAATATTGTTCGGCCTGCTGTTCGGTTGCCTGCTGATGCTGATGCTGCACAACCTGATCCGCTTCGCCTATTCGCGCTCCTCCACCAGCCTGAGCCTGGCGGCCTATCACGGGCTGATGCTGCTCAGTGCGCTGATCCTGCTCAACCTCAGTGGCCCGTGGTGGAGCATGTGGCATTCGGCACAGACGCCTGCCGCCTACCTCACCGCCTTGCTCGCCAGCCTTGCCGGCCTGACCTTCACCCTGCGGTTTTTCCGCCCCTGCGGCCAGCCACGCCTCGCTCGTGTGCTGCAGATAGAAATGATCGTGGTCGGGCTCAGCGGCCTGTTGCTGCTGTTCGTCGACACCTTGCCGCTCAACCTGATGACCTACGCCCTGTTCGCCATCGGCAGCCTCACCATGCTGCTGACCTCCGGCTACCACTGGTACAAGGGCTATGAGCCGGCGCGGCTGTTCGCCCTGTCGATGCTGGCGTTCAATATCGGCTGCCTGGTGGTACTGCCGGCGCTGCTCGGGCTGACCCGCACGCCCACCCAATGGCTGCTGTTCATTCTGTTGGGCATGGCCAGCTTCAGCGGCCTGCTGCTCAACCTGGCCGTCAGCGAACGCCTGCGCCGCATCAGTGAAGAACGCTTCAGCGCCAGCCGCGAACTGGCCGCCAGCAATGCCGAGATCAACGCCAAGGCCGAGTTCCTGGCCAAGATCAGCCACGAGATCCGCACCCCGATGAACGGCGTGCTGGGCATGACCGAATTGCTGCTCGGCACACCGCTGTCGGTCAAGCAACGCGACTATGTCCAGACCATCCACAGCGCCGGCAACGAACTGCTGACCCTGATCAACGAGATTCTCGACATCTCCAAGCTCGAATCCGGGCAAATTGAACTGGACGATGTGCAGTTCGACCTCAATGCCCTGATCGAAGACTGCCTGAGTATTTTCCGCGCCAAGGCCGAGCAACAGAACATCGAGCTGATCAGCTTCACCCAGCCCCAGGTGCCACGGGTGATCAGTGGCGACCCGACACGCCTGCGCCAGGCACTGCTGAGCCTGCTGGAAAACGCTCTGAAAAACACCGAACAGGGGGAAATACTGTTGGTGGTGGCGGTCGATCAGCGAGGCAGTGCCCCGCGCCTGCGCATCGCCGTGCAGGACAGTGGCGAAGCCATTTCCCCGGGTGAGCGCGAGGCCCTGCTGCAGGCCGAACTGCACAGCAAGCACTTCCTCTCCAGCAACAAACTGGGCGGTCACCTGGGCCTGGTCATCGCCAAGCAACTGATCAGCCTGATGCAGGGTGAGTTCGGTATCAAGACCAGCCACGGCATGGGCAACACCTTGTGGCTGACCCTGCCCCTTGACCCGCAGCGCCTGGAACAACCTCCCACCGACCTCGATGGTCCGCTGCGTGGCGCCCGCGTGCTGGTGGTGGATGACAACGACACGTGCCGCAAGGTGCTGGTGCAGCAGTGCAGTGCCTGGGGCATGAACGTCAGTGCCGTGCCTTCGGGCAAGGAGGCGCTGGCCCTGCTGCGGACCAAGGCACACCTGCGCGACTACTTCGATGCGGTCCTGCTCGACCAGAACATGCCAGGCATGACCGGCATGCAACTGGCGGCCAAGATCAAGGAAGACCCAAGCCTCAATCATGACATTCTGCTGATCATGCTCACGGGCATCAGCAACGCACCGAGCAAAGTCATCGCGCGCAATGCCGGGGTCAAGCGCATCCTGGCCAAGCCCGTGGCCGGCTATACCCTCAAGACCACCCTGGCCGAAGAGCTGGCCCAGCGCAGCAAGGGCCAGCCCGTCATGCCGGCACCGGTAAGCCTGGCCACGCCGCTGAACATGCCGAGCGACTTCCGCATCCTGGTCGCTGAAGACAACAGCATCTCGACCAAGGTCATTCGCGGCATGCTCGGCAAGCTCAGCCTGGAACCGGATACCGCCAGCAACGGTGAAGAAGCCTTGCAAGCGATGAAGACCCACCACTACGACCTGGTGCTGATGGACTGTGAAATGCCGGTGCTCGATGGTTTCTCGGCCACCCAACAGCTGCGCATCTGGGAAGTGGCCAATCAGCGCAAGCGCACCCCGGTCGTCGCCCTGACCGCGCATATCCTGGCCGAGCACAAGGAGCGGGCGCGCCTGGCCGGCATGGACGGCCACATGGCCAAGCCCGTCGAGCTGTCACAACTGCGTGAGTTGATCGAGCACTGGGTCGCCCGTCGCGAGACCGAGTCCACCCAGGTGTCGACCCAGTAAGTTCGCGCACGCCTGATACACTTCCTTCACGTTCCCCTGCCGTCGCGAGCCACGACCATGCTCCATGAGTTATTCAGCGTCTACCTGAAAATGCTCGTGCTCTACAGCCCGTTCTTCGTGCTTTCCTGCTTCATCAGCCTGACCCGCGGCTACTCCAGCAAGGAGCGCAAGCACCTGGCGTGGAAAGTGGCCATCGCCGTGCTGATCTCCAGCGTGCTGCTGTACCTGTTTGGTCGGGTGATCTTCGGCGTGTTCGGCATCACCTCCGACGCCTTTCGCGTCGGTGCCGGCAGCGTGCTGTTCATCTCGGCCCTGGGCATGGCCCAGGGCAAGTCGGCCGTGCAGACCGACAACATCCAGCAGGACGTGACCATCGTCCCCCTGACCATCCCCCTGACCGTCGGCCCCGGCACCATCGGTGCCCTGCTGGTGATGGGGGTCGGCCAGCCGCATTGGGACGACAAGTTGCTGGCCATCGTCAGTATCACCCTGGCCAGTTTCACCGTCGGCCTGGTGCTGTACCTCTCCCATCGAATCGAGCGGATTCTTGGCGACCAGGGATTGCAGATCGTCAGCCGATTGATGGGGTTGTTCGTCTGCGCACTGGCCGCGCAGATCATCCTTACCGGGATCAAGGGATACCTGATGCCCTAGAGCACCAGGTCGTGAATTTCGCGCAGGGCTACCGCCTGCAGATTGGCCTCGACCCGCTGACGAAACTCCTGATCGAACAGGCGCGTGTTGAAGCGTACCAGTTCAGCCTTGACGGTCAGCCGTTGCCGCTGGCGATACAAAAAGCCGGCAGTGACCTCCACACGCGCCAGCGACTCCTGGTAAAGCACCATGTCGATGCAGCCGTTGCGAGCTGGCAAACAGGGGAGCAACTGGAATACCCCGGTGTCTTTCGTGCGCTGCTCGAAATGCGCCAACGCTGCACGTGCGAACCGCAGCCGATCCATTGCCAGCCCCATGGACGTTGCATATTCGCTGCCAGCGATTGCCGCTATCGTGCGCAGGGCACCATCGACGATGTCCGGCCGCTCCTGGCCAGGCCAGTGCACTTCACTGGCGGGCAATGCATCCCAGCCGTAGAACATCAGCTTGCGCTTGTAGTAGCTGTACCAGTCCTGGATCAAGTCCTTATCCAGGGCATCACGCGTGTCGCGCTCAGCGATCAACGCCGCCAGCTTCACTGATGCTTGCTGCTGCGGTGTCAGTCCCGACGAAAAAGACATCAGCCCTGCGCCGACTACTGCTGCTTGTGGCGTACTCATGGGAACCTCCTGATGCCGCGTCCACTGCCGACATGGCGTGCTCAAGAACCACAGGACGGCTCGAAGAACGAGCCATCCCGTGATTTCAGATGTCGTAGTCCAGTACGTTGTTGATGGCGCGCTCGCCCAACTTGAGCTCGATGGTGGGGCGCAGATGGTCGTACAAGGTCTTGTTGAACGACAACGCCGCAGAGCCTGTGTAGGACGTCAAGGAACTGCTGGCCCATTCAAATACGGCCAGGTCCAGGTCGTGCGTCGCGGAGGCGACCTGTACTGCACTCATGACCAGGACCACTTCGCCAGTGTTGGTTTCGATGCAAGAGGCCAGGCCGACGGAGGCGTTGGCCTTGTTTTTGATGTTGCGCTTGAGCAGTTGCTGGGCCTCATCGACCATGCCGAGCTTTTCAAGTGCACTTTCAGCCAGTTTGTTCAGGGCCGCGCCCACCGGGCCGCCCAGAAATGCGGTGCCGATGCTGCTCACCGCCTTGGCAGCAATGGCACCCACCTTGAGGGACTGCGAACCTTGACTCACCTGCTCATAGCAACGGCGTGCAGTCACCCAGCCGCAATCGTGCATGACCTTGAGGAACGCCTTGAACCACTCCTCACCCTGCCCTTCCTGGTCAAAGCGTTTGCTCGCTACCAGCGAAGCAAAGTGATAGGCGTTCTTTACGTCGGTTCGGCTTTGCAGCGACATCCCTGCGCCAAACGCCATCAGCGATTGATCGACGATAGCCGCTGTGTTGTTGCTGAGCATTTCAGTGGTGCCTGTCATCTCGAATATCCTTTCGTGAAAGCCCGCTCGTCATCGACGGGGGGCTTCACGCTATTCGAGAGGCGTGCCTGAATCAGGATCGAAGGCTTTCCCCGACAGGTTCAGTCCTGTGCCGGATACCAACGCGGGGTATAGACCCAAGGCTCGGCATTTGCCCGTGCAAACTGGCAGGTGGTGGACGACCCCACCAGCACCATCGTGCGCATATCGACCATTTCAGGTTGCAGGTCGCCGAGGGTCACCACCCTGAGCGTCTGCCCTGGCCTACCAATATCACGGCCAAGTACTACAGGCGTTTGAGCGGTACGGTGCTGGCGAACGATTTCCAGGGCCCGTCCCAACTGCCAGGGCCGCGAACGCGAGATCGGGTTGTAGAAGGCCAGCGCCAGATCCGCCTGGCAAGCCAGGTCCAGGCGCTTCTCGATGATCGACCAGGGCTTGAGGTTGTCCGACAGCGACAACACACAAAAGTCATGCCCCAGTGGCGCACCGGCCTGGGCAGCGGTGGCCAGCGATGCAGAAACACCGGGCAGCATCTGCAGGTCAACGGCATGCCAGCGCGGGTCCGTCGACTCGTGCAAGGCTTCGAGCACTGCAGCGGCCATGGCGAACACGCCAGGATCGCCAGACGACACCACGACCACTGAACGCCCCTGGGCAGCCAGCTCGAAGGCATGGCGGGCCCGCTGCATTTCTTCGCGGTTGTCGGTGCAGTGCATGACCTGGTCGGCGCGGAACGGCCCGGCCATGCGCACATAGGTTTCGTAGCCAAGGATATCGTTGGCCCGGGCAAGCTCGGCCTTGACGGCGGGCACCATGAACTCGGCCGCACCCGGCCCCAGGCCGATCACCGCAAGCCGACCGCGGGCACGGCCGATCTGCAGGGGATCGATCGGTTGGCTGGAGACCACGATGGCCAGGTTTTCGGTGAGTGCGTGCGGTGGCAACAACTGAGGCATTACCTGCGCCGCCAGTGCGCTGGCGTTCCTGGCATCCACGGCAAACCGCAACGCAACGCCCAGCTCAGCCGCCGCAGCGTGCAACGCCGGGTCCGCCATCAGCGATTCGCTCGCCAGCAGACACGCCAGGGCCGGCTCGGCGATCTGCGCGCTGGCCAACGCCTCACGCACCGTCGTCGCCAACTGCGCCGAAACCGCAGTGACCGCCACCATGACACAGCGCGGATAGATCACCAGCTCGTTGTCAGAAACCGCGCGTGCGTCACAACCCACATGGATGGCCAACTGCGCCTGCTCGCTCTGCGGCAACTGGGCCTGGGCCAGCCAGGGCGCCTCGCCGTCGATGCGTACCGTTTCACCGGCCAGCAGGTCACTGACAAAACGCTTGCCCAGCTCCAGGTCCGCCAGGGCATAGCCGCTGGGCGGGTTGAGCAGGCAGGTGCCGAAACGCAGCTCCCCGCTGGTGGTGATCGCCGCCGCCACGCCCAGGCCGGCGGCAATTTCCCGGGCCATGACATTGACCCCGCCCAAACCACCCAGCAGTGGCACTACGGCGCTGCCATCTTCGGCCACCGCCAGTACCGGCGGTTCGACGCCCTTCTCCAGCAACTCGCTGGCGAGTGTGCGGATGACGATGCCGGCCGCACACAGGGCAATGATCGGCGTGTCTTGCTGGTAGAGCTGGCGCAAGGTCGCGCCAAACTCCTGGTAACTGCAGTCGACCTCATCGACCCGGCCCGCCAGGCCATGGATCAACGCGTCGGGGTACAGCTGCTGGATCTTGCGGGCAGTGGCCAGGCTGCCTTTGCCAAGGATGACAATGGCCGGTGCTTTACGGGTCATCAGCCTTGCCACCTTTCACCCGGAACAATGATCAACGAGAAGTACGGCGAGGACTGCGGATCGACATCATCCAGGGCGACGATCTTCTGGTTGGCCATGGTCGCGCGCTCAACATACAGCGCACGCCCGGCAAGCCCCAGCTCGCCCAGTACCTGGCGCACCTTGGGGAAGTTGCGACCCAGCTTCATGATCACCGCCGCGTCGGCATCGGCCAGGCGACGCTTGAGTTCATCAGCGGGCAACACGCCCGAAAGTACCGACAGGCTCTGGTTGCGATAGACCAATGGCGCGCCCAGTACCGAAGCGCCGCCAAGCATCGAGCAGACGCCCGGGATCACCTGGGCTTCGTAGCGCTCGGCCAGGCGATCGTGCAGGTACATGTAGGAGCCGTAGAAGAACGGATCGCCTTCGCAGATCACCGCCACGTCGCGCCCGGCATCCAGGTGTGCGGCGACTTCCAGGCTGGCCTCATCGTAGAAGTCGCTGATCACTTGCTCGTAGGAGAGCGGAGCCGGCAACGCTTCGGTGGTCACCGGATACACCAGCGGCAGCAAGGTCTGCGCTTCCTGAAGATGGCCTTCGATGATGCCGAACGCGTTGCCGCGTTTTCCCTTGGCCACGAAGTAGGCAACCACCGGCGACTCACGCAGCAGGCGCAGCGCCTTGACCGTGATCAGTTCCGGATCGCCAGGGCCGACGCCCAGGCCAAGCAAACGTCCACGAGCCTGCATCATTCGACCTCCGTGGCCAGGGCATTGACCGCCGCGGCCGCCATGGCGCTGCCGCCCAGGCGACCCCGCATGATCACGAATGGCACGCCACGGCTATCGGCCGCGAGCATCGCCTTGGATTCGGCCGCGCCGACAAAGCCCACCGGAAAACCGAGGATCAACGCCGGCTTGGGTGCGCCCGCATCGATCATCTCAAGCAGGTAGAACAACGCCGTCGGCGCATTGCCGATGACCACCACGCTGCCTTCCAGGTACGGCCGCCACAGCTCCAGCGCGACGGCCGAACGGGTGTTGCCCAGCTCACGGGCCAGCTCCGGTACCTGCTCGTCGCGCAGGGTGCAGATCACCTGATTGTTGGCCGGCAGACGGGCACGGGTGATGCCTTCGGACACCATGCGTGCATCGCAGAGGATCGGCGCGCCCTTGGCCAGGGCCTGGCGACCGGCCGTGCCTGCGCCTTCGGAAAACTGCAGGCCGTCGATGGCATCGACCATGCCGCAGGCATGAATCACCCGCACCGCGAGTTTCTCAAGGTCGGCAGGAATACGATCAAGCCGCGCTTCCTCACGAATGATCGCGAAGGAATTGCGATAGATCTCCTGACCATCGCGGATGTAATCAATCATCAAGGGTGCTCCGTGAGCGGGCATCGAGCAGGGCGCCCGCTTCTTCTAGTGTGAGGTCGCGCGCGCGCAGGGCACCGAAGCCCGCCTGGCGCGCGTCGCGCAAATAAAGGTCATAACGGCCCGGGGCCCGGGCCAGCAGCGTCGCCGGGGCAACATGGGCCACGGCGCAGGAACGGGAACAACCGCTCAGGTGAACACTGGCCGGGGCGCCCGAGGCCAACAAGGTGGCCAGGTGCACGGCATCGCCCTTGGTGTCGGCCAGGCCCTTGGCGCACCCCGCCGAACCGGTACAGGCGGCCATGCGCGCCAACGGCTCGGCCGTTGAGCACAACAAGCCCAACCGGGCACAGCCGGCCGCCACGCTGGCCAGCTGTGGCTGCGCAATGTTGGGCAACAACAGGCTTTGCCAGGGGGTCATGCGCAGGCTGCCATCGCCCCGCTCCCTGGCCAGTTGCGCCACGCCGCGCAGCATCGTCGAGGTCAACCGCCCCAGGGGCGGCGCTGCACCGAATGCACTGAGCCCGGCCTGATGCTGTGGAGAGGCGCCCAGGTGGCTGCACGGCGTCATCGGGCGACGCCATTGCAGCACCGCGGCATCGCGGCGCACCGGCAGGCCCAGGCCGTCAATGAACACCTGCGGATCGACGTCGCCAAGCAAGTGGCGCATGCGGGACTGTTCAGCTCCGGCCAGGTCCAGAAAGCGATTGAGGACCGCGATCACCAAATCGAACCCTTGCGCCACCGGCACGGCGCCGAGCGGCGAATCCAGGCCCGGGCTCCCGGCCAGGCCGAACGCGAACCAGGGTTGGGCATCCAGCGTCAGGGCCGACAGCCACAGGTCATGGGGATGTTCAAGCATCGCCAGGGCTTCCCCGGCGTCCACTTGCAGGGCGAACTTGGCCGACAGCTGATGAAAGCGCGGTGTTGTTTCCAGCGCCTGCAACACCCGCTCCGCCAACGGCCGGGCATCGAACAGCATCTGCCGGTCCAGCCCGGCGCCAGGGCTGAGCATCAAGTTGCGGACGTCGTCGCCGGCGGCATCGCGCGGGCCCAGCCCCGCGGCCAAGAGCAACTCGATCATCCCGGCCCGTTCAGCCTTGATGCCACGAATCTGCAGATTGCCGCGGTTGGTCGCCTCGATGACGCCACTGGCGTAGCGCTCGGCTGCCGTGGCCACCGCGTCGGCCTGATCGGCACTCAGCGCGCCGCCGGCCAGCTTGATCCGGCAAATGCCGCCGTCCAATGCCTGGACGATGCGCAGCAACCCCGGACAAGCCGAGGGGCGGAGCGCAACATGGGGCTGGCGGGCCGGAAATGGCTCGTTCAAGGGGTCACCCGACAATCGTGAAAAGGCACTTCAGTGTAGAAGGCGCGGTATTATGCCTGCTTTGTCCGAAGGCATGAAAAGCCTGCCGGTCGGATTGCTGGTATTGAGGAAAATGCATGTCGCCCTGGCTCACAGTAGTAGGCATCGGTGAAGACGGTTTCAGTGGCCTGGGCAAGAATGCCCGGCGCGCGCTGCTGGGTGCCGTGAAGGTGTTTGGCGGCCAGCGCCAGCTGGATTTGCTGCCGCGCTGCATCCGCGGCGATCGCTTGCTGTGGCCCAGCCCTTTTTCATTGGCGCCGCTGCTGGCCCTGCGCGGCGAGCCGGTGTGTGTGCTGGCCAGCGGTGACCCGATGTTCTTCGGCGTCGGTGCCAGCCTTGCCCGCCAACTCGATGCCGATGAGATGAGCGTACTGCCGATGCCGTCCTCCTGCGCCCTTGCCGCCGCCCGCCTGGGCTGGCCCCTGCAGGAGGTGACGACGCTGTCGGTGGTAGCCCGCCCGTTGGGCACCCTCAATGCCCACCTGTACAGCGGCGTGCGCCTGCTGGTGCTGAGCAACGACGGCAGTAGCCCTGCCGCCATCGCCGCCCTGCTGTGCGAGCGTGGCTTTGGACCGAGCCGCATGCACGTCTTCGAGCACCTGGGTGGCAGCACCGAACGTTGCCTTCAGGGCACTGCCGAGCAGTGGCAACACGCGCAGGTGGCCACCTTGAACCTGGTCGCCATCGAGTGCCGTGCCGCTCCCGATGCGCTGCGCCTGTCGCCCCTGGCCGGGCTGCCGGACAACGCCTTCCAGCACGATGGCCAGATCACCAAGCGCGACGTGCGCGCCATTACCCTCGCCCGCCTGGCCCCCCAGCCGGGCGAACTGCTGTGGGATGTCGGCGCCGGCAGCGGCTCGATCGGCATCGAGTGGATGCGCGCGCACCCCAGCTGCCGGACGCTGGCCATCGAGTCCGATGACGGTCGCCAGCAACTGATCGAACACAACCGCG
>Ga0247821_10001491_pt1 | contig 13082 bp, 10 predicted proteins | sample 13C_Glycerol_Day_FD_192481 | JGI IMG/M metagenome (GOLD analysis project Ga0247821, IMG submission 192481) | Soil microbial communities from agricultural site in Penn Yan, New York, United States - 13C_Glycerol_Day14 | ecosystem: Environmental > Terrestrial > Soil > Agricultural land | place... | reverse complement strand
TTTCGAAAGCGGCTGGGACCGCACTCGCCTCCCTTGCTCGCTGGGCACCAACTGCGTGGTGCAGGCCCATCTCGACAGCCTGGCCCAGGCGCTGGAGAACCTGCTGCGCAACGCCATCCGCCATTCGCCGGACGGTGGCCGGGTCTGCCTGGACGGCTGGCGCGAGGGCGATTTCTGGCATCTGCGCGTGAGCGACCAGGGCCCCGGCGTGCCCCACGATGAGCTGGAACGCATATTCCAACCCTACCAACGCTTGGCTGACAGCGGCGCCGGTTTCGGCCTGGGTCTGGCCATCGCCCGCCGGGCCATCGAGCTGCAAGGCGGCAAGCTGTGGGCCAGCAATGGCCATCCGGGCCTGTGCCTGCACCTGTTGCTGCCCAGTGCCGGCAAATGTTTAGAAAGTTAATGCGCTTTACTCTCAATTAAGAGTAATTATCATCCACGATCTCTTGCCTTCCGCTCGCTGTTCCGGAGATCGATGATGTCGCCCCGCCCGCTTTCTTTCGCCCCCTTCCTGCTGCTGTCCAGCTGCCTGCTGAGCAGCGCCGTGCAGGCCGCCACCGACCAGCCAGCGCCCATCGAACTGGAAAGCCAGAACGTGGTGGCCACTGCACTGGAAGAAACCAAGCAGGCGCCGGGCGTGTCGATCATCACCGCCGAGGACATCAAGAAACGCCCGCCGGCCAACGACCTGTCGCAGATCATCCGCACCATGCCGGGGGTCAACCTCACCGGCAACTCCACCAGTGGCCAGCGCGGCAACAACCGGCAGATCGACATCCGCGGCATGGGCCCGGAAAACACCCTGATCCTGGTCGATGGCAAGCCGGTGAGCAGCCGCAGCTCGGTGCGCTACGGCTGGCGAGGCGAGCGCGACTCGCGCGGTGATACCAACTGGGTGCCGGCCGACCAGGTCGAGCGTATCGAAGTGATCCGTGGCCCGGCCGCGGCCCGCTATGGCTCCGGGGCCATGGGCGGGGTGGTCAACATCATCACCAAGCAGGCCTCTGGCGAAACCCACGGCAACATGACCGTTTACCAGAACTTTCCCCAGCACGGTGACGAAGGCGCCACCAAGCGCGTGAGCTTCGGCCTCAACGGCCCGCTCACCGACACCCTCAGCTACCGCGTCTACGGCAACGTCGCCAAGACCGACTCGGATGACTGGGACATCAACGCCGGCCATGAGTCCGAGCGCACCGGCAACCAGGCCGGCACCTTGCCCGCCGGCCGCGAAGGCGTGCGCAACAAGGACGTCAATGGCTTGCTGAGCTGGCACCTGACGCCTGAGCAAACCCTGGAATTCGAGGCCGGCTTCAGCCGCCAGGGCAACATCTACACCGGTGATACCCAGAACACCAACTCCAACGCCAACGTGAAAAGCATGCTGGGCAAGGAGACCAACATTCTCTACCGCGAGAACTTCGCCCTTACCCATCGCGGCGACTGGGACTTCGGCAGCAGCATGGCCTACCTGCAATATGAAAAGACCCGCAACCAGCGGATCAACGAAGGTCTGGCCGGCGGCACCGAAGGTATCTTCAGCAGCACCGATTTCTACACCTCGACCCTGCGCGACCTGACCGCCCACGGCGAGCTGAACCTGCCGCTGCACGCCTGGCGCGACCAGACCCTGACCCTGGGCAGCGAATGGACCCAGCAAAAACTCGACGACCCCAGTGCCAACACCCAGAGCACCAGCGAGGGCGGCGGCGTCGACGGCTTGACCAGCAGCGGCCGCGACACCCGCTCGCAAGCGCAGATCTTCTCGCTGTTCGCCGAAGACAACATCGAGCTGATGCCCGGCACCATGCTCACCCCGGCCCTGCGCTTCGACCACCACAGCATCGTTGGCGACAACTGGAGCCCATCGCTCAACCTGTCCCACGCGCTGACCGAGACCCTCACCCTGAAAGCCGGCATCGCCCGTGCCTACAAGGCGCCGAATCTTTACCAGCTCAACCCCGACTACCTGCTCTACAGTCGCGGCCAGGGCTGCTATGGGCAGAGCACCAGCTGCTACCTGCAAGGCAACGAGAACCTTGAAGCCGAGACCAGCATCAACAAGGAACTGGGCATCGAGTACCAGCGTGACGGCTGGGTCGCTGGCCTGACCTACTTTCGCAACGACTACAAGAACAAGATCGACTCCGGCCTGAGCCCGATCGGCAACGCCAGCGGCGGCAGCGGCAGCTACGCCAACGCCGCGATCTACCAGTGGGAGAACATCCCCAAGGCCGTGGTCGAGGGCCTGGAAGGCACCCTGACCATCCCGCTGACCGAGCAGTTGCAGTGGACCAACAACCTCACCTACATGCTGCAGTCGAAGAACAAGGAAACCGGCGAGACCCTGTCGGTGACCCCGGCCTACACCCTCAACTCGATGCTCGACTGGCAAGCCAGCGACGACCTTTCGCTGCAGTTGAGCGTGGCCTGGTACGGCAAGCAGAAGCCGAAGAAGTACGACTACCACGGCGAGCGTGTCACCGGTTCGTCGAACGACCAGCTGGCGCCCTATGCCCTGGTTGGCGCCAGCGGCACCTATGCGATCAGCAAGAACCTCAGCCTGACCGCCGGCATCGACAACCTGTTCGACAAGCGCCTGTTCCGTGCCGGCAATGCCCAGGGTGTGAACGGCATCGAAGGTGCTGGCGCCGCCACCTACAACGAACCGGGCCGCACCCTGTACACCAGCCTGACTGCGTCGTTCTGACGCCATGACGAGTATTGCCTGATGAGCAAGATGCCCCTGTACCTGGCCATGGCACTGGCCCTCGCCGCCCCGGCCGCCCAGGCGCAGCCGGAGCGCGAGCAGAAGATGGACACCTCGCTGCTGCAGCGCCAGGACCTGGCCTACCGCTTCAGCCAGCTCGACCTGGACTCGGTCGATGGCCAGCGTCATTACCGGTTGTGGATCGGCAAGCCGGACCGCCCGGCACCTGCGGCCGGCTATCCGGTGCTGTGGATGCTCGACGGCAATGCCGCGCTTGGCGCGCTGGACAGCGCGCAGTTGCAGCAACTCGCCGCAGGTCAGGCGCCGCTGCTGGTGGCGGTGGGTTACCAGACCGAGCAACGGATCGAACGGGCCGGGCGCACCTACGACTACACCCCGGCGCTACCTGGGCAAACCGAGCAGCGCGATCCGCTGACCGGGCAGCCCAGTGGAGGCGTGGATGCGTTCCTCGATCTGCTGACCCAGCGCATGCGGCCGAGGGTGGCCGAGGTGGCGCCGATCGACCTGCAACGCCAGACGCTGTGGGGGCATTCCTACGGGGGGCTGGCGGTGCTGCATGCGCTGTTCACCCGGCCTGGGGCGTTCAGCGACTACGCGGCGGCCAGCCCTTCGTTGTGGTGGCATGACGGGGCCATCGTTCGCGAGGCGCAAGGGTTAGAGCAACGCTTGGGGGAAAGCCGCCCGACACTGTTGTTGATGCGGGGAGGTGAGGAACCGTCGAATCCGCGTGCGCCGGTGAAAGGCGATGTGGAGCGGCCAGCGCGGGATCTGGCTACCGACCTGGCCAAGGTGCCAGGGCTGCAGGTGCGCTTCGAGCGGTTCGAGGGGCTGGGGCATGGGCCGATGTTGCCGGCTTCGCTGAGAAAGGTGATCGAGGACATGTCGCGGTAGGCCTGTACCGGCCTCTTCGCGGGGCAAGCCCGCTCCCACAGGGAATGTGGGGCTTTCAGGACTTGCACTGTAACTGTGGGAGCGGGCTTGTCCCGCGAAGAGGCCCGCACAGTCACCCCTTCACACAAACCACCTGCCGCAGCGTGTGCACCACCTCCACCAGCTCCCGCTGCGCCCGCATCACCGCATCGATGTCCTTGTACGCCATGGGAATCTCATCGATCACCTCCTTGTCCTTGCGGCACTCCACATGCGCCGTCGCGCGCCGCTGGTCTTCCACGGTAAAGCGACTCTTGGCCTTGGTCCGGCTCATCACCCTGCCGGCACCATGGCTGCACGAACAGAACGCTTCCTCATTCCCCAACCCCCGCACGATGAAACTCTTGGCCCCCATCGAGCCGGGGATGATGCCCAGCTGCCCCTTCTGCGCCGACACCGCCCCTTTGCGCGTGACCAGCACTTCACGGCCGAAATGCTGCTCGCGCTGCACATAGTTGTGGTGGCAGTCGACCGCCTCCAGGCTGGCGTCGAAAGGCTTGCCCAGCACCTTGCGCGCCGCTGCGACCACCGCCCGCATCATCAGCTCGCGGTTGTGCCGGGCGAAGTCCTGCGCCCATTCGACGGCCTGAACGTAATCGGCGAAATGGCGGCTGCCCTCTTCGAAGTACGCCAAATCCTTGTCCGGCAGGTTGGCCAGGTGCTGGCGCATGTCTGCCTGGGCCAGTTCGATGAACAGGTTGCCGATGGCATTGCCCACACCTCGTGAGCCGCTGTGCAGCATGAACCACACCCGGTCGGCTTCATCCAGACAGACTTCGATGAAGTGATTGCCGCCGCCCAGGGTGCCCAGGTGATGGCGGTTATTGGTTTTCTCCAGCCGGGGATACTTGTCGGTAATGGCCTTGAAGCGTACGGCAAGCTGGCCCCAGGCCTTGTCCGCGCTGCCCGGCACATTGTCCCAGGCGCCCTGGTCGTGGCGGCCGAAGGTCTTGCCATGGGGCACGGCGTGTTCAATGGCTGTGCGCAGGCCGTGCAGATTGTCCGGCAGGTCGCGGGCATGCAGCGAAGTCCGTGCGGCAATCATCCCGCAGCCGATATCGACGCCCACGGCAGCCGGGATGATCGCGCCCACGGTGGGGATCACGCTGCCGATGGTCGAACCCTTGCCCAGGTGGACGTCGGGCATCACCGCCAGGTGCTTGAAGATGAACGGCAACTGCGCCGTGTTGAGCAGCTGGCGGCGCGCTTCATCTTCGACCGGCACACCGTCGGTCCAGAGTTTGACCGGCTTGCCGCCGGCGGCTTGGAGAATGTCCATGGGGCTGTTCCAGTAAGGCCATGGCGCCATGATACCGCCGAAGGTCGTAGGCCGGCGGGTTGCCAGCGGGGTGGCACTGTGCGTTATGCTTGGCCGGTCTTCAGGGCGGGGTGCAAGTCCCCACCGGCGGTAAATCGAAAGATGAGCCCGCGAGCGCCCCGGCCATGCCGGGGGTCAGCAGATCTGGTGCGACTCCAGAGCCGACGGTCATAGTCCGGATGAAAGAAGGCGTCAGGCAGGGGCCATTCGGGCGCCCCTGCGCGCGCATTTTGTTCGCCCCGAGACGTTCATCGATCATTCACGAGGAGCGTTTCATGTCCACCCGGTACCAATCGCAATTCCCCAATGTGTCCGCCGCCATCGCCGCCTTCCAGGCCGGGCGCCCCGTGCTGCTGCTCGACGATGACGATCGCGAGGACGAAGCGGACATCGTGGCCGCCGCAGAAAATCTCTCGCTGCAGACCATGGCCATGATGATCCGCGACTGCAGCGGCATCGTCTGCCTGTGCCTGGACGAGGCCACCGTCGATGCCCTGCAGCTGGCGCCGATGGTGCAGAACAACCAGGCGCGGCATGGCACCGGCTTCACCGTCACCATCGAGGCTGCCGAGGGCGTGAGCACCGGCGTTTCGGCCCAGGACCGCATCACCACCATCGAAGCGGCGTTGCGTTCGACTGCCGAACAGCGCCATATCGTCAGCCCGGGGCATGTGTTCCCGCTGCGCGCGCGCAATGGCGGGGTGCTGACCCGTCGTGGGCATACCGAAGGCTCGGTGGACCTGGCGCGCCTGGCGGGGTTGCGGCCGGCGGCGGTGCTGTGTGAGCTGATGAACCCCGATGGGAGCATGGCCCGGGGCGAGCAGGTGGCGGTGTATGCGCGGCAGTACAACTTGCCGGTGCTGACCATTGAAGAGCTGGCGCGCTACCGCGAGGCGATGGTGGAACGGGAAGAAGCTGTGCCAGCCTGATGAACTGCCGGGGCCGCTTTGCGGCCCATTCGCGGGGCAAGCCCGCTCCCACAGGTACAACACAGCCCTCCGGAACTGTGGGGTGCCTGTGGGAGCCGGCTTGTCCCGCGAAAGGGCCGGCAAGTTCACCCTCAACCGTCCTGAAGTTTGCTCCCCCCGCCCCGCTCTGCTAGTGTCGCGCCGTTCTGACCAGCCACCGAGACCCATCGCCATGGCCCGCAAAAAAGCCTCCATCGATTTCGAGCAATCCCTCGCCGACCTGCAAGCCCTGGTCGAGCGCCTGGAGAACGGCGAGTTGTCGCTGGAAGACTCGCTGGCCGCCTTCGAGCAAGGCATCGCCCTGACGCGCGATTGCCAGGGCGCCCTGGCCCAGGCCGAGCAAAAAGTGCAAATCCTCCTGGAGCGTGACGGCGAGCTCGCCGCGCAGCCCTTCGACGCGGAGCCAGAAGCATGATCAGTGCTTACCAGGCCAGCAGCCAGGCCCGTGTCGACGCCGCACTCGAACCCCTGTTCGTCGCCCCCGCCAAAGAGCTGGAGCGGCTGTATGCCGCCATGCGCTACAGCGTCATGAATGGCGGCAAACGCGTACGCCCGCTGCTGGCCTACGCGGCCTGCGAAGCCTTGGGCGCACCGGCCGACCAGGCCAATGGCGCTGCCTGCGCGGTGGAGCTGATCCATGCCTATTCATTGGTGCATGACGACCTGCCGGCCATGGACGACGACGACCTGCGCCGTGGCCAGCCGACCACCCACAAGGCCTTCGACGAAGCCTGCGCGATCCTTGCCGGTGACGGCCTGCAAAGCCTGGCCTTCAGTGCCCTGCTGGACCCACGCCTGAGCCCGCAGTCCGACGCCATCCGCCTGGCCATGGTCCAGGCCCTGGCCAAGGCCGCAGGCCCCGCCGGCATGGTCGGCGGCCAAGCCATCGACCTGGGTTCGGTGGGCTTGAAACTGGACCAGCAGGCCCTGGAATACATGCACCGGCACAAGACCGGTGCGCTGATCGAGGCCAGCGTGCGCCTCGGCGCCCTGGCCAGCGGCCGTGCCGAACAGCCGCAGCTGGATGCCCTGCAGACCTATGCCCAGGCGATCGGCCTGGCGTTCCAGGTGCAGGACGACATCCTCGACGTGGAAAGCGACACCGCTACCCTCGGCAAGCGCCAAGGTGCTGACGTCGCCCGCGACAAACCGACCTACCCGGCACTGCTCGGGCTGGAGGCGGCCAAGGCCTATGCGATCGAACTGCGCGACCAGGCGCTGTTCGCACTCGAAGGGCTTGGCGAGAACGCCGAGCCGCTGCGGGCGTTGGCTCGCTATATTGTCGAGCGGCGTCATTGATTGGGGCTGCTTTGCAGCCCCATTCCCCCACCCGTCTGAATGGGCAGTATTTCCCACAATGGGGTAAACTGCCGCGTCTTAAACATCCATAACGACTCGCCTGATGCCCACGACGTTTCAAGAGATCCCCCGCGAACGCCCGGTCACGCCGTTGCTCGACCGCGCTGACACGCCCGCCGGCCTGCGCCGGTTGGCCGAAGCCGACCTGGAGACCCTGGCCGACGAATTGCGCCAGGAGTTGCTCTATACCGTTGGTCAGACCGGTGGGCATTTCGGCGCCGGCCTGGGCGTCATCGAGCTGACGATCGCCCTGCACTACGTGTTCGACACCCCGGACGACCGTCTGGTGTGGGACGTCGGCCACCAGGCGTATCCGCACAAGATCCTCACCGGCCGGCGCAACCGTATGCTGACCCTGCGCCAGAAGGACGGCATCGCCGCCTTCCCGCGCCGCAGCGAAAGCGAGTACGACACCTTTGGTGTCGGCCACTCCAGCACCTCGATCAGCGCCGCACTGGGCATGGCCATTGCCGCCCGCCTGCAGAACAGCGCACGCAAATCGATCGCGGTGATCGGCGACGGCGCGCTCACCGCCGGCATGGCCTTCGAGGCGTTGAACCACGCCCAGGAAGTCGATGCCGACATGCTGGTGATCCTCAACGACAACGACATGTCGATTTCACGCAACGTCGGCGGCTTGTCCAATTACCTGGCCAAGATCCTCTCCAGCCGCACCTACTCGAGCATGCGCGAAGGCAGCAAGAAAGTGCTGTCGCGCCTGCCGGGTGCCTGGGAAATCGCCCGCCGCACCGAGGAATACGCCAAGGGCATGCTGGCCCCCGGCACCCTGTTCGAGGAACTGGGCTGGAACTACATCGGCCCGATCGATGGCCATGACCTGCCGACCATGATCGCCACCCTGCGCAACATGCGTGACCTCAAGGGCCCGCAGTTCCTGCACGTGGTGACCAAGAAGGGCAAGGGCTTCGCCCCGGCCGAGATCGACCCGATCGGCTACCACGCCATCACCAAGCTCGAGCCTGCCGACAAGCCGGCCGCGCCGAAGCCGAAGAAAGCCAGCGGGCCGAAATATTCCGCTGTGTTCGGCCAGTGGCTGTGCGACATGGCCGCCGCCGACAATCGCCTGGTGGGCATCACCCCGGCGATGAAGGAAGGCTCCGACCTGGTGGCGTTCAGCGAACGCTTCCCGCAACGTTACTTCGACGTGGCGATCGCCGAGCAGCACGCCGTCACCCTCGCCGCGGGCATGGCCTGCGAAGGCAGCAAGCCGGTGGTAGCGATCTACTCGACCTTCCTGCAGCGCGCCTACGACCAGCTGATCCACGATGTGGCGGTGCAGAACCTCGACGTGCTGTTCGCCATCGACCGTGCCGGTCTGGTCGGCGAAGACGGTCCGACCCACGCCGGCAGCTACGACCTGTCGTACCTGCGCTGCATCCCCGGCATGCTGGTGATGACCCCGAGCGACGAAAACGAACTGCGCAAGATGCTCAGCACCGGCCACCTGTACAACGGCCCGGCGGCCGTGCGCTACCCGCGCGGTACCGGCCCTAACGCGCCGATCAGCGGCGATCTGGACCCGCTGGAAATTGGCAAGGGTGTGGTCCGCCGCCAGGGTGCAAAAGTCGCCCTGCTGGTGTTTGGCGTGCAGTTGGCCGAAGCCCTCGAAGTGGCCGAGCGCATCGACGCCACGGTGGTCGACATGCGTTTCGTCAAACCTCTGGATGAGGCCCTGGTACTGGAACTGGCGGGCAGCCATGAGCTGCTGGTGACCATCGAAGAGAACGCCATCATGGGCGGTGCTGGCGCTGCCGTGGGTGAGTTCCTGGCCAGCCAGGCCGTGGTCAAGCCACTGCTGCACCTGGGCCTGCCGGACATCTATGTCGAACACGCCAAGCCGGCGCAGATGCTGGCCGAGTGCGGGCTGGATGCTGCCGGGATCGAGGCTTCGGTAACGGCGCGCATGGCCAAGCTGGGCCTGTAAATCCTTGGGGCCGCTTTGCGGCCCATTCGCGGGACAAGCCCGCTCCCACAGTTGACTCGCTCTTCTCAAGAGCATTGGTGAACCTGTGGGAGCGGGCTTGTCCCGCGAATACGATGGTGATACCAATGAAAATTCCGACCCTTGCCACGCTGCTGTGCGTCCCCACGGCTGCCCTGGCTGCCGAACCTGCTCGCGACGACGCCCTGAAGCTCCCCGACGTGCTGATCAGCGCCAACCGCCAGGTCGAGTCGCGCACCGCCACCAGCGCCGCCAACACCGTGTTCACCCGCAGCGACATCGACCGCCTGCAGCCCAGCAGCGTCACCGATCTGCTCACCCGAGTGCCAGGCGTACAGGTCGCACCCACCGGTGGCCGTGGCAGCCTGCCAGGGATCTTCATCCGTGGCACCAAGGCCGCCCAGAGCCTGGTGCTGGTCGATGGCGTGCGCATTGCCAACGCCACCTCAGGCGACAGCGGCCTGCAGTTTCTCGACGTCGACCAGATCGAACGCGTCGAAGTGCTGCGCGGTTCGCGTTCGGCGATCTATGGCAGCGATGCCATCGGCGGGGTCATCCAGATCTTCACCCGCCGAGGCGATGGCCAGAACCTGCAGCCGCGCCTGCGCCTGGCAGCAGGCAGCAACCAGAGTTTCCAACGCAGCCTGGGACTTTCAGGCGGTAACGGTGCGACCCGCTTCAACCTCGGCGCGAGCCTTGATGAAACTGCCGGCATCGACTCGACCGGGCCATCCTTTGCCAGCGACAGCGACCATGACGCCTATCGCAACAAGTCGTTCAACCTGAGCCTGAGCCATACCTTTGGCGAACGCTTTGAGGCGGGTCTGAACATGCTCGATAGCCGTGGGCGACACGAGTACGACGAGCCACGCGGATTCAGCCCGCAAGAGCCCTATTCGAACTTCTCCGTCAGCAGCATCGGCAGCTATCTGGATGCGCAGATCACCGAGGCGTGGAACACACGGTTCGAACTGGCCCACAGCGAGAACCGCGACGACAGCCGAGACAAGCTCAGCGATTCCAGCTTCCCCTTCAATACGTACCGCGACCAGGCCACCTGGCAGAACAACCTGACCCTGGATGAGCACAACAGCCTGCTGCTAGGTGGCGACTGGTACGAAGACCGAGTCCATGCCAGTACCGACTTTACCGAGGACAGCCGCTGGAATCGAGCGCTGTTCGCCCAGCACCGCTTTCATGGCGAATACTTCTCTACCGAGATTGGTCTGCGCCACGACGAGAATCAGCAGTTCGGAGGGCAGACCACCTGGAGCGGCAGCCTGACGGTACCGCTCAACGCGGCCAACGATGTATTGCTGTCGTACAGCGAAGGCTTCCGAGCGCCCACCTTCAACGATCTGTATTTCCCCGGCTACAACAACCCGGATCTCAAGCCCGAGCACTCGAAAAGCTATGAGCTGCAATGGCGCAGCCAGCTGAGCGAAAGCAGCAGGCTTGAAGCCTCGCTGTATCGCACGGACCTGCGTGACGCGATCGAGTACAGCGTGCAACCCGAGAACGTCGGGGCCGCCCGCATCAACGGCTTCGAGATGGCCCTCAACCAGGAATGGAACGGCTGGACGTCGCAACTGGGCCTGGCACTGATCGACCCGCGCAACCGCGACAACGGTCATACCCTCTCTCGCCGGGCACGGCGCACCGTGAGCCTGGACATCGACCGTCAGTTCGACCGTTTCGGCGTTGGCGCCAGCTGGCAGGCGGCAAGCAGCAGCTACAACGACGAAGCCAATACCGACCCGATCAGTGGTTACGGCGTGCTGGGCCTACGTGGAAGTTGGGCTGCAAGCGCCGAGCTGAAGTTCGACTTGAAGCTGGATAACCTGCTGGACAAACAGTACAGCCGCACCCACTACAGCTACCAGGGCAACAACTACGGCTACCGCGAAGAAGGCCGCACAGCGCTGATCAGCGTCACCTGGACGCCGGCGCTCTAGCCGCCAGCAGCGCGCACAGACGGGCAGTGGCTTCGATCATCTGCCCGCTGGGCCGCTCCAGCCCCTTGTCCGGCACCACCAGCAGGCGCTCGCCGGCCACTGCGCTCAGGCGCGGCCAGGCCTTCCAGCTGGCCAGTTGCGCCGAGTCGCCCGCAAGGATCACCTGCGGATCGCGCAACAACACCGATTCGACACTGACCTGCGGTGCCGGCAGGCTGAGGTCGGCAAAGATGTTGCGCGCACCGCACACCGCCAGGGCGTCGCTGACCACCTGCCCGCCGCCCAAGGTGTACAGCGGCCGGTCCCACACTTGATAGAACACGCGCAGCGGCTCTGCCCGCCGATACTGCTGGCGCAATTGCTGCAATCGCTCGCCCAGTGCCGCCGCGTGGCGCCGCCCTTGCTCGGCGCGTCCGACCTGCACAGCAATCGCCTCGATCTGCGCGAGCAACTGGTCCAGGTCATGGGGTTCGGCGCTGTAGGTGGCGATGCCCAGGCGTTTGAGCTGGTCGCGCTGGGCCGGGGCCACGCTTGAGGGCCAGAGCAACAGTAGATCCGGCTTGAGGCTGAGCAGGCGCTCCATGTCCAACTGCCCCTGGCGCCCCACCGAAGGCAGGTCGGCCAGCGCCGTCGGCCGTTCGCCACCGTCGAGCACGCCAACCAGCAGGTCGTCGGCCTGCAGTTCGAGCATGATTTCAGTCATGGAAGGGGCAAGGCTGATGACCCGCAACGGCTCACCGGCCTGGGCGCTGCCGGCCAGCAATGCCAGCAGCCAGAAGAGGACGCGCATCAGCCCAGTTGACGCGGGATGCGGTAGAGGTAGAGCAGCACGACGGTGGACAGCGCCAGCAAGATCTGCGGCACGGCTTCGAGCCCCACCAGCACCGACAGCGCGGCGACCCACGCGGGGAAGCAGGCGAACAGCATGGCCATGCGCCGCACACGCGCCAACTCGATCCAGGCGGCCGGCTCTTCGGCCGTGCCCAGTACCTTGGAGGTGGCGATCAAGGCGCGCTTGTAGGCGCCAAAGCGCGGCAGACTGAGGAACATGGTCGCCGCACCGGCGATGAACAGCGGCATGGCCAGCACCGAGACCAGGGCATCGCCGCCACCGAAGGCCCAGGCCATGACCGGCAACGGCACCAGGCCGACCGCCAGGTATTGCCACCAGGCCAGGGCCAGGCGCCGCTTCACCTCGCCACGGGTCACGCCTGGGGCACCTCGCCCTGGTGTTCGCTACCCAGCATGTGGCCAAGCTTGTCGGCCTTGGTCGCCAGGTAATAGCGGTTGTGGGGGTTGTGACCGGTGTGCAGCGGAACACGCTCGGCGACATTGATGTTCATGTCGGTGAGTGCTTTGACCTTGCGCGGATTGTTGGTCATCAGGCGCAGCGACTTCACGCCCAGGTGTTCGAGCATCGGCAGGCACATGGCGTAGTCGCGCTGGTCGGCAGCAAAGCCCAGGCGCTCGTTGGCTTCGACGGTGTCGGCGCCACCGTCCTGCAGTTCGTAGGCGCGGATCTTGTTCAGCAGGCCGATGCCGCGGCCTTCCTGACGCAGGTAGAGCAGCACGCCACGGCCTTCGCGGGCGATGGCCTGCAAGGCGGCTTCCAGCTGCGAACCGCAGTCACACCGCTGGCTGAACAGGGCATCGCCAGTCAGGCACTCGGAGTGCAGACGCCCCAGCACCGGCTCGCCGTCGGCAATATCACCCAGGCTGAGCACTACATGCTCACGGCCAGTGGCTTCGTCGAGAAAGCCATGCATGGTGAAAGTCGCGAAGGGGGTCGGGAGTTTAGAGGCGGCAACAAAGACGACGGGCACGTTGTGCTCCTGGATAAGTTGGAAATTTCTCG
>Ga0247821_10001488_pt1 | contig 13117 bp, 10 predicted proteins | sample 13C_Glycerol_Day_FD_192481 | JGI IMG/M metagenome (GOLD analysis project Ga0247821, IMG submission 192481) | Soil microbial communities from agricultural site in Penn Yan, New York, United States - 13C_Glycerol_Day14 | ecosystem: Environmental > Terrestrial > Soil > Agricultural land | place... | reverse complement strand
TCCGGCAGCGGTGTCTGGGCCTGGCTGACCTCGAAATGGGTGCCGATCCCACCGGCCAGGCGCCGCTCGGCCAGGGCCAGGATCTGTTCCTGTTGCTCAAGCTCGGCCTTGACGATATCGCGCTGGGCAAAGTGCAGGGAGAGCTGGATGTACACCTTGACGATGTTGTTCTGCAGCTCCAGCTGGGCCTGGCGCAACTGCGCCGCGCTCATGTGGGCCATGTCCACGGCCTGTTCGCTGGCATTGCGCTCGCGGCCCCAGAGGTCCAGGGCGTAGCTGAAGCCCAGCGCTGCATTGTTGTCCCAGGTGTTGGCACCCGACAGTGCGCCGGGGCCGTAGAACTGGTCTTCGGGCCAGTTGTGGCGCTTGAGGGTGGCGTCGCCGTTGACCTGGAGTTTCTCGGCCGATTCGACCACCCCGGCCATGGCCTTGGCCTCGCGCACCCGGGCGGCGGCCATGGCAATGCTGGGGCTGCCCTGCACGGCCAGGGCGATCCAGCGGTCGAGTTGTGGATCGCCATAGGCGCGCCACCACTGCTGGTCGGGCCAGTGGGCATCACGGGCGGCCTCGCGGATCGCCTCATCGGTGGTCAGGGTATTGGCTTGCAGCGTCTTGCTTTGCGGGGCAATGCCCCAGGTTCCGATACAGCCGCTCAAGGTCAAGCTAAGGGCACAGGCACTGAGCGCATTGAGCGCTCTGATGATGCGACGCGGCACAGCTGCAAATTCCCGACATAGAAGTGGATGACGCTAGGAGAGCGTAATTCTAGGGGGCGGCTGCACTGGCGATAAGCGTGTATTACTGCGAATCTTTGTTACGAAAACAGCGATAATCCGGCTTTAGTCTGAAGACCGACACTGTTACTTCATGTCACAATTTGTCGTCTACTTTGAGAGCGACCCATGGACACCCTGCAAAACATGCGTGCTTTTAGTTGTGTGGCGCAAGTCGGCAGCTTTACTGCCGCAGCCGTGCAATTGGATACGACCACCGCCAACGTCTCGCGGGCGGTCTCCAATCTTGAAGCCCATCTGCAAACCCGCCTGCTCAACCGCACCACCCGCCGCATCGCCCTGACCGAAGCCGGCAAGCGCTACCTGATGCGCTGCGAACAGATCCTCACCTATGTCGAAGAAGCCGAAGCCGAGGCCAGCGACGCCCATGCCCGCCCGGCCGGGCAACTGAAAGTGCATTCGATGACCGGTGTCGGCCAGCATTTTGTCATTGATGCCATTGCCCGCTACCGCGAAACGCACCCCGACGTGACCTTCGACCTGACCATGGCCAACCGCGTGCCGGACCTGCTCGACGAAGGCTATGACGTGTCCATCGTGCTGGCCAGCGAACTGCCGGATTCGGGCTTCGTGTCCCAGCGCCTGGGCATCACCTACAGCATCGTCTGCGCCTCGCCCGACTACGTCAGCCGTCACGGCATCGCGCAAAAGCCCAGCGACCTGCTCCAGCATGCCTGCCTGCGCATGGTCAGCCCGGTGATCCCGCTGGAGAAGTGGCTGTTCGACGGCCCCGAAGGCCAGGAAGTGGTCAACATTACCCAGGCGCCGTTCCAGGTGAACTCCGCCGATGCCATGAAAACCGCGATTCGCAGCGGCATGGGTGTCGGCGTCCTGCCGATCTATTCGGCCATCGAGGGCCTGCGTGATGGCTCGCTGGTACGGGTGATGCCCGAGTACCGCCTGCAGGAGCTGAACCTGTACGCGATCTACCCCTCTCGCCAGTACCTGGATGCCAAGATCAAGACCTGGGTCGAATACCTGCGCAATTCGTTGCCGGAAATCCTCGCCGCCCACGAAGCCGACCTCAAGACCCACGAACTGCTGATCGCCAACTGAAATCTTGCTGCACAGGGGCGGCGGAGAATGATAGCGTGCTACTCATTCTCCACCGCCCGCAGAGATTTTGCCGATGAAAAAGACCGTCCTAGCCTTCAGCCGTATCACCCCGGCGATGGTCGAGCGCTTGCAGCAAGACTTCAACGTGATCGTGCCCAACCCCAAGCTGGGCGATATCAGCGCCCAGTTCAACGAGGCGCTGCCCGAGGCCCACGGCCTGATCGGCGTTGGCCGCAAACTGGGCGAAGCGCAACTGGCCAATGCCGCCAGGCTCGAGGTGGTGTCGAGCGTTTCGGTGGGCTACGACAACTATGACCTGAACTACTTCAACGCCCGCGGCATCGCCCTGACCAACACCCCGGATGTGCTGACCGAAAGCACCGCGGACCTTGGCTTCGCCCTGCTCATGGGCAGCGCCCGCCGGGTGGCCGAACTCGATGCCTGGACCAAGGCTGGCCAGTGGCAAGGCACCGTGGGGCCGGCGCAGTTCGGCAGTGATGTGCATGGCAAGACCCTGGGTATCGTCGGCCTTGGCAACATCGGTGCAGCGATTGCCCGGCGTGGTCGGTTCGGCTTCAACATGCCGGTCCTCTACAGCGGCAACTCGCGCAAGCCTGCGCTGGAGCAGGAGCTGGGCGCCCAGTTCCGCAGCCTGGACGAACTGCTGGCCGAAGCCGATTTCGTTTGCCTGGTGGTGCCACTCGGACCGCAGACCAAGCACCTGATCAGCACCCGCGAACTGCAACTGATGAAGCCCAGCGCCTTCCTGATCAACGTCTCGCGTGGGCCGGTGGTGGATGAAGCGGCGCTGGTGCAGGCCCTGCAAGCCGGCACCATTCGTGGCGCAGGCCTGGATGTGTACGAGAAAGAACCGCTGACCGAATCGCCGCTGTTCCAGCTGCCCAACGCCCTGACCCTGCCGCACGTAGGCTCGGCCACGGCCGAAACCCGCGAGGCCATGGCCAACCGCGCCATCGACAACCTGCGCAGTGCATTGCTGGGTGAGCGGCCGCAGGACCTGGTGAATCCGCAGGTGTGGAAATAAATTACCGATTTGTGGGAGCGGGCTTGCCCCGCGATAGCGGTCATTCAGCCACGCCGCATCGCAGGTCAAGCCCGCTCCTACAGGTTTCGGGGCGACTGCCAAAGGAACCCGCCGTCAGGGCGCAAAGGTGACTCAACATCACCACAGCAAATGGATATGCCCACCGGCCTCATCGCGGCGCAAGCCGCCCCCTGCCGGCAGGGGCCGGTTGCGATGCTTTTGCCTTCCGGAACACCAACACATTCCCAAGCATCACCAACACCAGCCCCGCCAGCGCCGGGGCAGTCCACTGATAGCCCTCGTATAACGCCGACACATTCAACGCCACCAGCGGGAACAGCACCGTGCAATACGCGGCCCGCTCCGGCCCCATGCGCCCGACCAGGGTGAGGTAGGCGGTAAAGCCGATCACCGAGCCCGGAATCACCAGGTACAGCAGCGAGCCGATGTAGCGGGTGTTCCACTCCATGTCGAAGGGTATGCCGTTGAACAGGCAGTAGCCCGCCAGCATCAAGGCGCCATAGAGCATGCCCCAGGCGTTGGTGGTCATTGGCTTGAGCCCGGCCTTCTGCTGCAGGCTCGACAACAGGTTACCCGCCGAGAAACACAAGGTGCCCAGCAGCGCCAGGCCCAGGCCGATCACGGTCTCGCGGCTGGCCGCATGCCCGGCCAGTTCAGGCCAGAACAGCAGGCCCAGGCCCGCCAGCCCCAAGGCCCCGCCGGCGAGCACATTGGCGGCGATCTTCTGGCCGAAGAACACCCGGGCGTTGAGCGCGTTCCACAATGTGGCCGTGGAAAACACCACGGCGATCAGGCCACTGGGAATCCACTGGCTGGCGGTAAGAAAGCACATGAAGTTGATGCAGAACAGGCACAGGCCCTGGGCCAGGCAGATGCCATGACCGCGCCGGTCCATCGGCTGCAGGCGGCGGCTGAGCAAGAGGATGGCGAACAGGATCAGCCCGGCCAGGGCAAAGCGGTAGACGATCGACACCGGGATGGCGACCACGCCCAGTTGCAGTTTCAGGGCGATCCAGGTGGTGCCCCAGATCAGTACGGTGAGCAGGTACAACGACAGGTTCATGGCAAGACTCCTCCGGCTTGGAGCCCAGTGTCGGTGTCACCACCCCTGCCCGCTTGCACAAACTTGCGCTTTTGCGTCGCTCCCTGCTGTCAGGACAAAAGCGCCGGAGTAGGATTGGCCCTACGAGGTAGAGCCAATGACGCCACTGAACCAACTGCAAGTCTTCAATGCCATGCACTCATCACCCCACGCGCGCCTGGAGCACAGCGCGCACCTGGGTGACGGCCTGGCTGCAGCCCTGTGGCGCAACCGTGACGATGCCCGCGACTACCAGGCGCCGAGCCACCACACCCTCTCCTGCTACATCGCCGACGGCACCGGTACCTTCCGCCGCCAGCGTCCGGCCGACAAGGGCGCGCCGAACAAGCTGTGCATCATGCCCGCCGGCCACGAATCCAACTGGGTGGTGAACGGCCCGATCCGCCTGGCGCACCTGTACATCAGCGAGGAACAGTTCGCCCTGGGCTGCATCCGCCTGCTCGACCGCGAGCCGCGGGAGATGCAGTTGCAGGAGGCAACGTTCCTGGATGATCCCGAACAGGCCGTGCGCTTTCGCCAACTGATCAGCCTGGACTGGGACGAACCTGCCGAGCGCTTGCTGGCCAGCAGCCTGGCCCACGGCATCGTCGATCATGCCGTGCTCTGCCAGGCCGGCCTGCGCCAGGGCCTGCGCCTCAAGGGCGGGCTGGCACCCCACCAGCGCCGGCAACTGATCGACTACATCGAATCGCACCTGGACCAGGCCATTACCCTTGGCGAACTGGCCGGGCGCTGCAACCTGTCCGAATACCACTTCGCCCGCATGTTCCGCGCAAGCTTCGGCCTGCCACCGCACCAGTATGTGCTGGCCCGCCGCCTGCAACTGGCCTGCCGGTTACTGCGCCTGGGCGACCTGCCGCTGGGCCAGGTCGCCCTGCAATGCGGCTTTGCCAGTGCCAGCCACTTCAACAACCGCTTTCGCCAGGCGCTGGGGGCGACGCCTGGGGATTACCGGCTCGCGTTCAGGCGCTAGGCAACACCACCAGCACCGGCCCGAGCACCAGGCTGATCGCCAGCGCGCCCAGTAACAGCCGTGGTTTGTACGGCAGCAGGAACACCCAGAAGGTCACCCCCGCCATCAACACCGCAAACAGCTCGACCAGGCCCATGGCCCAGCCGCTGTGACGCACCGCCAGCCACAGCGCCACCAGCAACAACAGCCACCCTCCGACGCGCAGGCTGCGCAAGCGCGCCGCCGACGGCGCAGCGCTGAGCAAGTCCTTGTAGTGCTTCTCCATCGACAGGCAGAGGATGGCGAAACCGGCAAAACCGAACAGGGCAACGGCCAGCATCAGTTCACCTCGCTTTCGATCAGGTTGGCGCTGGCTGCTTTCGCAGCCTTGGGTGCGCGTTTGGCCGCGACCACGGGCGGGCGCCACATTTTCATCGCCGCCCAGGCCAGGAACAGGCCGCTGCCCAGGGCGGTGAGGTCGACGCCGGCCATGGCCCAGTCGCCCGCCGCAATCGAATGCACCAGGCCATGGCCGGTGGTCAGCTGATTAAGCAACGGCAAGGTGCCCCACAGCAGCGCCGCCAGCCCCAGTTGCTCGGCCCAGGCGCGACGGCCCGGTCGCAGCATGGCGTGCAGCACCGACAATCCCCAGAGCAGGAAGAAGCTGTTGACCTCCCAGCCTGCCCGGCCCTCAAGCCCCACCGGCAACAAGCGGTTGGCCCAGAAGAACGCCGCCACGCCGAGCAGCAGGCCGCTCATGCTGGCGATGTTCAGCACCTCCACCAGGCGCAGCTCACCCGGCTGGCTGCCGCTCTTGGCGTGCTTGAGCTGGCGCTTGCCCAGCCACAGCACCAGGCCGGTGCCGATCACGGCAGTGCCCGCAAGGCCGAAGAAGAAGTACAACCAGCGCAGCCAAGGCCCGGCAAACACGCCCATGTGCAAGCCGTACATACCGCCGGAAATCAGCATCGGCGTGGCTTCGATGGTGCTGGCGCCCTGCAGCTCGCCGTTGACGCCGTCATAGGTCCAGCCGCCACCGCGCATGTGGGCAATGCGGTCACCGGCATGCCGGGTGAAGCGCACCCGGGCGTTCTGATCGCCGGGGTTCTGCACCTCGATCCAGCCCAGGCGAGTGCCCGGCGCCTGTTCCTGGACCTTCTCGTACAGCGTCGGCAACGGCAGCATTGGCGCGGCAACACCGGTCGCCTTGACCTCGCGGGGCGCGCCGAACAGGTCATTGAAAAAGCCGCGAGTGTTGTCGCCGTAGCTGGCGATGATGCTCGCCGGCATCACCATCGACATGAAGATCACCAGGCTGCTGTAGCTGATCATCAGGTGAAACGGCAGCACCAGCACGCCGATGGCGTTGTGGCCATCGAGCCAGGAGCGCTGGCCCTTGCCGGGGCGGAAGGTGAAGAACTCCTTGAAGATCTTCTTGTGGGTGATGATCCCGGTCACCAGCCCCAGCAGCATGATGAAGGCGGCGAAGGTCGACAACCAGCGCCCCCACGGATGCGGCATCTCCAGCTGGAAATGGAAGCGGTAGAAGAAATCGCCACCCCGGGTTTCACGTGCCTGCACTTCCTCGCCGGTGGCAGGGTCCAGGGTCTTGTCGATAAAACCCCGTCGCCCGGCCCCTTCGGCCCGCCAGCCGACACTCAGCGCAGGCTCACGCGCCTCGGGCAGGCGGATGAACCAGCTGCCTGCATTGGGCGCGTGTTCCTGCAGGTAGGTCTGGGCCAGCGCCAGGCTGGCCGCCGGGTCCAGCGCCCGGGTCGGCACCTCGGGCTGGGCCCAGTGCGTGATCTCTTCCTTGAAGTACGACAGGGTCCCGGTGAGGAAAATCGCGAACAACAGCCAGCCAAAAATCAGCCCGGTCCAGGTGTGCAGCCAGGCCATGGCCTGGCGAAATCCCTCTTTCATCAGCTTTTCATCCAGTAGGCCAGGCCATTGATCGCGCCCAGCACCAGGCTTGGCAATAACACCCCAAGCCAGGCCTGCCAGGCACTTCGGCTGGCGAAACACCACAAGAAGGCCACCAGGTAGAACAGGAACGACAGCATCATGCCGCTGATCACTGCTTCAGCCTTGGGTATCGGCGCCAGCAGGCTGATGCAGACGCTGGACATCGACGCCAGCAGGTAACCGCCAAATACAGCGGCCAGGCAACGCGACGTCACAGCCAGGCGATAACTGAGGGGCAGCCCGGCGGCTTTGCTTTTCATGGCATCCATTCCTTGTGAAGAGTCGCCAATAGTAATGATTTATATTCTCACAGGCAAAGCCGAGGGCACCCTACCTTAGAACGACAGGTCGACACCCACGGTGTAGCGACGGCCATCGAGCACGGTCTGGAAGTTCTCGTAGTCCACTTCTTTGTTGAACACGTTGTACACACCGGCCAGCAACTTGAGGTTCTTGGTCACCCGGTAGGTGCCGCCCAGGTCGACGAAGGTGTAGGACGGCGTGCCGTCGGACATGGTGGTGCGGCCCAGGTAGTCGGAGGTGCGGCTGCGGTAGTTCATGCGCGCCCAGGTGCCCAGTTGATCGGTGGTCTGCCAGTCCAGGGTGGCGTTGAACATGTGCCGTGGCATCTGGTTCAGGGCCTTGCCCTTCTGCGGGCCGCTCTTCTGCTCGGAGTCGGTGAAGGTGTAGTTGGTGGCCAGCGACAGGCTCTGGGTGATGTCCCAGTCCAGGGTCGCTTCGATACCGCGCATTTGCGCTTCATCCACGTTCACCCGGTCGCTGATGAACTTGTACGAGGTGCCGCCGATCTGGCATTGGCCCGAGGCATTGCCGGTGCTGTCGGTGCAGCGGCGCTGTTCGGTGATCTTGTCCTTGAAGTCGGTGTTGAACACGGTCAGGCCCGTGGAGAACCCTTCCAGGTTGTCCCAGATCACGCCGATTTCCTGGCTCAGGCTTTCTTCAGGCTTGAGGTTGGAGTTGCCGACGATGATTGCCGGGTCGCCACCGCCGCCGGTGATCTGGCCCCAGTCATCCACCGCTGCACGGATATCCGGCGAGCGATAGCCGCTGGACACACCCCCCTTGACGGTCCAGTGCTCGGTCGGGTGATAAACCCCGTACAGGCGCGGCGACCAGTGCATACCGTAGTTCTCGTCGCGGTCCATGCGCAGGCCGCCGGTCAGGGCGAAGTCATCGGTCAGGCGCCACTCGTCTTCGGCGAACAGTGCCCACGACCAACGCGTCAGCTGGTTCACGCTGGAGGCCGACGCCAGTTGGTTGCCTTCGTCACTCAGGTCTTCGTATTTGTACTGGCCGCCGAAGGTGGTGATGTGCGACTCGCTGAAGTACGAGACCTGGGAGTTGAGGACCGTGTTCTCCAGCTCCATGCGCCGGCCGGGGTTCTCGATCTTCTCGCGTTGCAGGTAGCTTTCGCTGGTCAGGCTGTCCCAGCGGCCGGAGTGGGTGATCGAGAAGTTGGTGCGGTCGTAATCGTTTTCGCTGTCGGAGGAGCGCGCCGAACGGCCCACGGTGGCGTTGCGCTCCTGCTCGGACTTGCCCGCTTCCAGGGTGATGTCGTTGTGCTCGTCAGGGGTGAACGAGAGCTTGGCGGTGCCGCTGTCGGTGCTCTGTTCGTTGAAGCCGTTGACGATGTGGTCTTCATCGCGGTGGGAGGTCAGGCCGTACAGCTGCAAGCCCACCAGCCCCTCGACCAGCGGCCCGGAGATGAAGGCGCTGGTGCTGTTGTAGTCACCCGAGTCGGAGCGGTCCTGGAAGGTCGCTTCGCTGCGCACGCCGCCATACCAGGTCGGTGTCACCTTGCGGGTGATGATGTTGATCACCCCGCCCATGGCGTCGGAGCCATACAGCGACGACATCGGGCCACGCACCACTTCGATCCGCTCGATGGCTTCCAGCGGCGGCATCCAGCCTTGCTCGATGCCGGCACCGTCACTGTTCGGGCGGGTGGCCCGGGAGTCCTGGCGCTTGCCGTCGACCAGCATCAGGGTGTACTTGGAGGCCATGCCGCGAATGCTGATGTCGCTGGAGCTGGCGCCACCGGTGACGACCACGCCTGGCACATCGCGCAGGGCGTCAGTGACGTCACGGTAGGATTTGTTCTCGATCTGCTCGCGGGTAATCACCGAAATCGACGCCGGCGCATCCTTGATCTGCTGGGAGAAACCCGAAGCGGTCACCACGACGTTGTCCAGCTCCAGCGATTTGGTTTCGGCACTGGCCTGGGCGGTGTACAGCGAGCAAAGGGTGAGTGCAAGGCACGACTTGGTGAAAAACGGGGACACGAGGACCTCTCCCTGAGAACTGTAAAGATTGGGTAAATTCATTCAGGGCGCGAATGCTAAGGATTCTCAAATGAGAGTAAAGCGTATTTACGTTATTTACATTTTGCCGCTTCTGGTCTTGCCATCAGTCAGCGCCTGATTGCCGAGCGCCTGGCACCTCTCTACAATGCGAACAATTCTTATTCTGTTGCGCAGCTTGGCGCCGGAGTGTTCACGGTGCCCAGTGCGTCCTCCCCTTCTTCGCTCGAAGGCCTCTACCACGCCCATCACAGCTGGCTGACCGGCTGGCTGCGCCGACGCCTGGGCTGCCCCGACAATGCCGCCGACCTGGCCCAGGACACCTTCATGCGCCTGTTGCAGGCCCGCGAAACACCGGTGCTCAACGAGCCACGGGCGTTCCTGACCACCGTGGCCAAGCGCGTGCTGTTCAATCACTACCGGCGCCAGGACCTGGAGCGTGCCTACCTCCAGGCCCTGGCCCAATTGCCGGAGGAACTGGCGCCATCGGAAGAGCACCGGGCAATCATCCTTGAAACCCTGCTGGAGCTTGACCGCCTGCTCGACGGCCTGGCGCCGGTGGTCAAGCGCGCCTTCCTGCTGGCCCAGGTCGATGGCCTGAGCTATGGCGAAATCGCGGCGCAGCTGAACATCTCGCTGGCCACGGTCAAGCGCTACCTGAACAAGGCGGCCTTGCGCTGTTACTTCGCCCTATGAACACGGCCCACCAGGAATTCTCACCCCAGGTGGCCGAGCAGGCCGTGCACTGGCTGATCGAACTGCAAGGCGGCGGACTCGACCCGCGCCAGCAGCAGGCCATGCAGCAGTGGTTGCAGGCCCATGAGGACCATCGGCGGGCGTGGGAGCATATCCAGCGGGTCAACCAGCGGCTGAGCGGATTGTCGTCACCCCTGGCCCATGCCGCGCTTCAGGCGCCCCGTTCGGCGAGCCGTCGCCGGGCACTCAAGACCTTGCTGATACTCGGCGTCGGTGGCGCCGCGGGGCTCAGCCTGCAACAGCACAATCCCATGCCCGGCCTGCTCGCCGACTACCGCAGCCCGGTCGGCGAACGCCGCCGCCTGCAACTCGACGACGGCAGCCAGTTACACCTGAACACCCGCAGCAGCGCCGACGTGCGCTTCGACAGCCAGCAGCGCCTGGTACGCCTGCTTGAAGGCGAGCTGCAACTCACGGTGGCCGATGACGCCAGGCCCTTGCGCCTGCTGACGGACTTCGGCCTGCTGCAACTGGGGAGCGGGCGCTACAACCTGCGCCAGTTCGAGCGCTACAGCCTGCTCGCGGTTCATCAGGGCAGCGCCAGCCTTGCCGGCAACGCGCTGGCCGCGGGTTTGCAAGCCCGCTTCAACGGCCCGCAATGGCAAGGCCGCCAGGCGCTGGACCCGAATGCCGGCGCCTGGGTAGATGGCATGCTGGTGGCGGCGCACATGCGCCTTGGCGACTTTCTCGGCGAGCTGGGCCGCTACCGCCGCGGCCAGCTCAACTGCGCCCCGGAGGTGGCCGAGCTGTTGATTTCCGGCAGCTATCCACTGGCCGACAGCGAGCGGATTCTCGACCTGCTGGAGGTGGCCTTGCCGGTGCGGGTCAGGCGCTTTACCCGCTACTGGGTGACGGTCGAAGCCCGCGCCTGATTTTTTTCCATGCCCCTGAGCCGTTTTTGCATCTCGCGTGACAGAGAAGGCAGAACCCTTTGCTTTGACCTTCTCAAGGACCTCCTGCATGCCCCTTCGACCGAGTCCACTCGCCCAGGCCCTTCGTGCATTGCTGTTCGGTGCCGGCCTGGCCGTTGCCGCCGTTCCCGCCCACGCCACCGAGGCTGCAGCGCGTACCTACCACATCGCGCCGATGTCGCTGGAAAGCGCCCTGAACCAGTTCGGTCGGGAAAGTGGCGTGCTGATCTCGTTCGGCTCGCAGGTCACCAGCGGCATGCAAAGCCCGGGGCTGGAAGGACAATACAGCCCGCAACAGGCGCTGGAGATCCTGCTCCGGGGCAGCGGCCTGCAAGCCCGCGCCGAAGGTGATAACGCCTTCAGCCTGCAACCGGCAACGGCAGTGAACGCACCGGTAGAACTGGGCACCTCGACGGTGGTCGGTGACTGGCTGGGCGCGGCGCAGCAGGACAATGTCTTCGAGCACCCGGGTGCGCGGGATGTGATTCGTCGCGAAGAATTCGAGCGCCAGGGCGCCACCACCGCCCGCGAAGTGCTCAACCGCATTCCCGGCGTCAACGCGCCGGAAAACAACGGCACCGGCAGCCACGACATGGCGCTGAACTTCGGTATCCGCGGCCTCAACCCGCGCCTGGCATCGCGCTCCACGGTGCTGATGGACGGCATTCCGGTGCCCTTCGCCCCTTACGGCCAGCCGCAGCTGTCGTTCGCCCCGGTGAGCATGGGCAACATGGATGCCGTGGACGTGGTGCGCAGTGGCGGCGCGGTACGCTACGGCCCGCAGAACGTCGGCGGCATCGTCAACTTCGTGACCCGGGCGATTCCCGATGAGCCGACGGTCAAGGCCGGCATGCAGACCCAGACCAGCCCGTCGTCCAGCCACGACGGCTTCAAGACCAGCGCCAACCTGCTCGCCGGTGGCACCAACGCCAACGGCCTGGGCGGCGCCCTGCTCTACTCCGGCACCCGTGGTGGCGACTGGCGCGAGCACAGCGACACCCAGATCGACGACCTGATCCTCAAGGGCAAGCTGCAGCTCGACGAGGCCAACAGCCTGCACGCCATGGCCCAGTACTACGAGGGCGAGGCGCAGATGCCCGGCGGCCTGAGCGTGGCCGACTACGACGCCGACCCGTACCAGTCCACCCGCCTGCAGGACAAGTTCTGGGGCCGGCGCACGATGTTCAATTTCGGCTACGACTACAAAGAGGATGCCCGCCAGTTCAGCGTCAACAGCTTCTTCACCAAGACCCTGCGCAGCGGTTACCTGGACCAGGGCAGCTTCGTTTCGCTGTCGCCGCGCGAATACTGGGTACGCGGTATCGAAACCCGCTTCTCCCAGGGGTTTGCCTTGGGCGAAAGCTGGCACGAAGTGGGCGTGGGTTATCGCTACATCAACGAAGCCGGGCACGAGTTGCGCTACCGCGAGCCGATCAGCGCCAACGAGCTGCCCACCACCGCCAGCCGCAACGACCGCGACACCCGTGGCAGCACCGAAGCCCATGCGATCTTCCTCGACGACCGTATCGACATCGGCCAGTGGACCATCACCCCGGGCATTCGCTACGAGATGATCGACTCCGAGCAGAGCAACAAACTCACCGGCCAGCGCTACCAGGGCGACTACAACACCGCCCTGCCAGCCTTGAACGTGATGTATCACCTGACCGACAGCTGGAACCTGTACGCCAACACCGAGGGCTCGTTCGGCAGCGTGCAGTACAGCCAGATGCCCAACCGGGTCACCAGTGGCGAGGTCAAACCGGAAAAGGCCCGCACCTGGGAGCTGGGTACCCGCTATGACGACGGCCTGTTGCAGGCTGAAATCGGCGCCTTCCTGATCAACTTCGACAACCAGTACGAGAGCAACCAGACCAACGATTCGGTGATCGCCCGCGGCGAAACCCGCCACCAGGGCATCGAGACCAGCATCAAGTACGCACTCGAAGGTTTGAACCCGGCGCTGGCAGGTTTCGATGTGTACGCAACCTATGCCTTTGTGGACGCTAAAATCCGCGAAGACGGGCCGAACAAGGGCAATCGCGTACCGTTCTCGTCACGTCACAAAGGTACCCTGGGCGTGGCCTACAGCGAAGGCCCGTGGCAGCTGAACCTGGACAGCACCTACCAGAGTGACCAGTTTGCCGACAACGCCAACACCTCCAGCGAGAGCGTCGACGGCAGCACCGGACGC
>Ga0247821_10001487_pt1 | contig 13120 bp, 8 predicted proteins | sample 13C_Glycerol_Day_FD_192481 | JGI IMG/M metagenome (GOLD analysis project Ga0247821, IMG submission 192481) | Soil microbial communities from agricultural site in Penn Yan, New York, United States - 13C_Glycerol_Day14 | ecosystem: Environmental > Terrestrial > Soil > Agricultural land | place... | reverse complement strand
GTTCAGGTCCGATGACTGGTCGGGCATCGCGGGCGCGACCGCGCGGGGCGCGCTGCCGAGCGCGCGCAGCGGGTCGGCGTCGGGCGCCATGTTCGGCAGCGCGGCGGGCGCGTCGAGCAGCGAGTTCGCCAGCGGATTGCTGCCCGCGGCAGGACCGAGGCCGAACAGCTGGTCCAGCGAGCTCGTTTCGGCAACGGGCACGCCCAGGTTCGGGCCCAGCGGCGCCGACGGCGCGCCGCCCATGTCCAGGCCCAGCCGATGGCCGCCCGGGGCGCCCGGCGGCGGGGCCGGAGCAATCGCATCGGGCGCGAACGGGTCCCAGTCCGACGGGATGCCGCCCGGCGCAGCGGCGCGTGCGGGAGCGGGCGCAGGGGCCGGCCAGCCCGCCGGCGACGCGCCGCCGCGCGCAGGGCGTGCGGACCGGCTCGTGTCCCCGGCAAGCGGGTCGATCAGCAGCCCGCCGGACGACGGTGTCGCGGCCGACGGCCCGAGCAGGTCCGCGAACGGGTCCGCCGCGCTCGACGCCGGCGCCGCGGCTGACGCCGCGGCCAGCTCGTAGCCGCCGATGCCCACGCGGTCGCCCGCGCGCAGCGGCATCTCCCGGCCGCTGCCGAGGGCCTGCCCGTTGACCGTGATCGGGTTGCTGCCGCGGTCGATGATGGCGAAGCCGCCGTTGCGGTACACCACCTGCGCCGCCACGCGGGACACGGTGCGGTCCGGGTCCGGCAGCACGAGGTGGTTGGTGTCGGCGCGCCCGATGGTGCCGCCGAGCTCGTCGAAGCTCGCGCTGAGCCCGCTGTCGGCCGGCACGTTGTTGAAGGTGATGACGCTGAGGGTGATCACGGCAGGATGGGTGGAATGGATCGCATCGGTCGAAGCCCTCGCGGCCGTGCCCCTGACAGCGATTTCGAGCATACAGGCTGGCTGGCGCGCGGCACACGCCGTCTACCCCTATAGCCCGCGCTTCGATCGATGCGAAACGAGGTGGCTTCGTTATGATCCGCCGCGGTGCCGTCCCGCGGTACCTTGGGCAAGGCGGATCGTCCGATGGGCTGTGTGTGCTTGCAGCGTCTCCAGGCGCTGCTGAACTCTTTGACAGCGATGCCGCCGGTCGCGGGGCTGGTGCCGCCGTTGCCGCCGGCCCTCATGGCCTCGCTGAACGTCGCGTTGGCGCCGCCCGGGTTCCCGTCCTTGGGTGTGTCCGCGACGGCCTCGGCCGATGCCGCGCTGATGGCCAACCTGTCGGCGATGGCGGGCCTGCAGGCCGCGGTGAAGGCCGCCGCCGGGCTGAACCTCTGCGCACCGGTCTCGGCATCGGCCATGGCGCAGCTGAGCGCGACGCTGTCGGGCCAGGTGCAGTCGCTGAATGCGGGCGGCGCCGCGCTGAACCTCGCGGTGCCGTCGCTCGCCAGCCTGCTGGCCGCGCTGGCTTCGCTGATCCAGCTCGCGTCGCTGCTGGGCACGCTGCAGGCCCGGTTCGGCCTCGACCTGCGGGCCGCCGGCGCGGTGCCGGCGCTGCAGGCGCGCCTGCAGGCGCTGGCCCGTGCGTCGGGGTCGGCGTCGGCGCGCGCGACGGCCTCGGCTTCGGCGGTCGCCTCGGCGATGGCCGCGATGGGCTTTTCGGCGAACGCGCAGGGCGCCGCCGCGCTGAACGCCTCGGCGCAAGCCATGGCCCGCTTCGCGGCGGGCCTGCCGGCGATCACGGTGAACCTCAATGCGCTGTCGCTGCTGGCGGCCCTGCTGGCGGCGCTGGGTCTGATCCAGTCCGCGCTCGGCGTGAACCTGCGCGCGCCGAACGCGGCTGCCAGCCTGCGTTTGGCGTTGGGCGGGCTGCCGCTGTCCGCGCTCGCGGGGCTGAAGGTCTCGGCCACGGCCGGCGCCACCGCGTCGGCATCGGCGTCCGCGGCCGGGTCACTGAACCTGCAGGCAGCTGCACGCGCCAACCTCGCCGCGGCGGCGCGGCTGGCGATGATGATGCGGCTGACCGCCAGCGCCAGCGGCCTGCTCGCGCCGCCCGGCAGCTGCGGGGCGTGCGTGATCGCGCTGCCGTCGGCAAACGCCGCGGTGTCGCGTTCCTGAACGGCGTCAGCGGAGCACATAGAGGTTGTTGTCGACGGCGCCCAGCCGCAGCGGCAGCGCGTGCGTCTGGCCCAGCGCGTCGGGTTCGGTGTGCAGCGCCGGGCCGCCGGCCGGGTCCAGGCACTCCAGCAGGCGGCCGCCGGCGATCGGGTGCAGCCACAGGGCCTCGGCCGCGGGCGGCACCCACGCCGCCCGTCCGGCGGCGTGCAGCGCGAGCAGGTCGCTGCGCAGCCGCGCGGCCTCGTCCTCGGGGCGACGCTGGTAGGCGTGCGCGATCTCCTCGGTGCGCAGGCGCACGGTCGCGATGAACCGCTCCACGTCGCCGCGCGCGAGATCCTGCGCCAGCGCCTGCAAGAGCGCCAGGGCCTGGGGATGCAGCGCCGCCGGCGCCGGGTGCGGCCGTGCCTCCAGCCAGCGCCAGCGCGGGAAGCTGACGGGCAGGGAAACGTCCTCCGACAGCGTGGCGGGCGCCTCGTAGCGCGTGCCGGCCGGCGGCGCCCAGTCGAGCTGCGCCAGCGTGCGCGCGGACGACTCGTGGATGGCGCCCCCGATGCGCGGCAGAAGGATGCGCACCGTGGCGCCCTGCAACCCGTCCGACGTCAGAGGCGGCACCGGCGGCGGCGCCGCGGCGCCTGCGGGCAGAACCTGCGGCGGCCACGCCACCAGCTCGAGCCGGTTCGATCCGGACACGATGTACTCGTGGACCGGCACGATGAGCGACGGACGCGCCGCATCGGCCCGGCCCAGCGGCACGCCGTTCAGGCGGACCTCGGCCTCGCACCCGGTCGTGTCGAGCTTGACGGCGAGCATGCGGTCCATCAGCCCAGGCTCCAGTCGAGCAGCGTCATGGCGGGCAGCAGCGGCCGCACCAGCTCGCGTTCGCCCAGCAGGGGATCGTGCACGTGCAGCACCGCCTGCACCGGCTCCACGCGCAGCTGGGCGAACCACTGCCAACCTTGGCCGTCGGCGCGGGGACGCAGGCCGCACGCGCCGGCGAGCGCGCCGGACAGCGGGGCCGCCGCGGTGGCCACGCCGAGCCCCTCCCATGCGATCGACTCCAGGGCCAGCACGAAGGGATGGCGGAACTGCACCTGTGCCGCGGCGAGCGGCGCCTGCGGATCAGCCGCCGCCTGCCGGTCCCAGCTCGCCTGCAGGTGTTCGGCGGCCAGGCATTGCAGGCTCAGCCGGCTGGCGGTCCCTTCGAGCTGCAGGTTGCCGGTGAGGCGCAGGTCGAGCCGGCACGCCGTGAGGTCGAGCGTGCCGGCCGTGCGGAAGAAGGGCGCCGAGCGCAGGCCGGGAACACCCTCGGCCCAGCCCCACGTGAGGGTGGCCTGCCCGCTCAGCACGAGCGGCTGCGCCTCGAGCCGGCCCTGCGTGACGCCGCTTTCGCGCTCCCAGGCCACGGCCAGCCGCCCGAGGCCGCGGTGCAGCTCCCGGTCCAGCGCCTCGAACCCGAGCCGCCAGCGCGTCGCCTCCCATGAGACCCCGTCGCGCTCGATGTGCACCCGCGGCGGCGGGACGACGTGCTCGGTGACCTCGTCGGGCCATGCGTGGGGCGGCCCGGGCTCGCGCTGCCAGGACATCAGGAACTGGTCGGAGGCGTACACCGCCACCTGCGCACCGACGTTGCCGATCGGCGTCCCGCTCGATCGGAGGCCGCAGGATCCGATCGACAGCTTGCCGTACTGCGGCTCGGTCAGGGCCGCGATCACGGGCTGCGGTCCTTCACCCGGCGACGGCGACGCGGGATCGGCCGGCAGGCCGATCTGCACATCGCCGGCGAGCCGGCCGCGCCACTCCTGGACGCCCTGCGGCCCCTGGAAGACGACGCACGGATGGACCTCGAAGTCGCAGCAATGGGCGGCGCGGGTGCGCACGCGCAGGCGCGCCATGCCGCGCTGGTCGCTGGGGCCGAGCTGGTAGAGGCATGCCGGCAGGCCGGCCGGCGTGTCGTCGCCCGACGCGGCGGGATCGACGGGGGCATCCGCCGCGAGCGTGACGGCGGCACGCTCGCCGCCCATCGGCATGCGGCGCCACACGCCCTCGTGCAGCAGGTAGCGCTCCAGCACCCAGGGCTCCACCGCGCGCACGTCCAGCGCGTCCAGATCGCAGGCCTCACCCAGCTGCACGCGGCCGCTCGGGATCAGCGAGCCGATCAGGCCGGCGTCCATCAGCGCCGCGTCCAGCGCCGCGACGGCCTGCTCGAACGCGGCTGCGCTCATGGCGCCGGCGCCCTTGGCGCCGGGGGCCGCCAGCCGGGCCAGAGCCTCGCTGCTGCGCCGGCACAGCTGGAAGGCCTTGGCACCCTGGGCGCGGCGCAAGTCGCCGAGGATGTCCAGCGCCCAGGCATGCGCCGGCCGGGTCTCGAACTCCGCGCCGAGCGCGCACCAGCAGGCAAGGTAGCGGGCCACGCACAGCGCGTGCGTCAGGCCGTGGTGCGTCGCGCGCTGCAGGCCGTGGCGGATGAGCTGCGGATAGCGTTCACCGACGCGTGCAGGAATGTCGGGGAAGGCCGTCGAGAGCGCACCCGACAGGCGCGCGACGTCGCGCTCCAGCTTGAGGTGCTGCAGGCGCGCGGCCTGCTCGGCGTTCAGCTGCAACACGATCAGCCGTCCGTTGCAGCCAGCCGCGCGCGGCGCCACTGCAGCCGCCCGAGCTCGAGTTCGGCCGTCGCGATGCCGCCGGCGCGCGGGACGACGATCGACTGCATCGGCCCCATGAACGCTTCGAGCGCGGCGGCCTCGCACAGCGGCAGCACGGCTTCCAGCACGGCAGGGTCCATCCAGTCGAAGTCGATCTGCCGGCCGTCGGGCAGGCGCGCCCGCGTCAAGGAGCGCAGGTGGCTGCGCAGCGCGAGGCGGGGCGCGGTGCTCAGCACGACCACGCCCCAGTCGCCGAGGCCGGCGGCGGCCTCGCACAGCAGCCAGTGCGTGATCGCGGCGTCGCGCTCCAGCGGCACCATGTAGGCGGCCACGCGCTGCTGCTCGGGCGTGAGCGCGCCGGGCCGCAGGCATTCGTGGTCGACGACGTTCGCGGCCGCGAGACGGGCGGCGAGGTCGGGGATGCGCGCGCCCATCGCGACGGCATGGACGGCGCGACGCGGATCCGCCCACAGCGCGGCCTTGAATTGCGCGGGGGCCAGCAGGGTGTCGGCGGCAGCGGGCGTCGAGGCGATCACTTCTTCAGCGGATCCTTGTGTTCGTCGAGCGCCGCGGGCTCTTTGGGCGCGGCCGGCTGGCCCGGGCTGTCGGCCGAGCTCCCGCTTCCGCCGGAGTTGATCTTCACCATCGGCCCGCTGATGCTCACGCCGTCCGGCCCCAGCGTGATGAACGCGGCGCCCGCCTTCAGGCTGATCTTCATGCCGGCGTCGATCACGAGGTTGATCCCGGCCTTGATGTGGACGTCGGTGGAGGAGGCGGCCTTGATGCCCTGCGTCGTGTCGACCTCGATGGATTGCGCCGACGCCACGGCGTCGGCGGTGACGGCGACGTGCGCTCCGCCCCCGACCTTCAGGATCAGGTCCCCGCCGAACGTGCCGTGCGTGTCCGCGCCGATCTTCAGGGTCACGTTCTTGCCGATGGCGCCCTCCAGGTTCTCGCCCACCTTGAACGACTCGTTCTTCACGACCTCCTGCTTGCGGTTGGCCTTGACCGTGACCCGCGCGTCGTTCTTGACCCACTGGTGATAGTCCTTCTCGGCCTGGAACCAGACGTACTCGCTGCCTTTCATGTCGTCGAACCGCAGCTCGTTGAAGTTGTCGTCGCCGCCCTTCTTGCTGGAGCGCGAGCGCACGCCGGACACCGTCGCCTGGTCGGGAAGCGTCCACGGCGGAGTGTTCACGCCGTTGTAGACGCGCCCGGTGATGAGCGGCCGGTCCGGGTTGCCTTCGAGGAACTCGACCACGACCTCGTCGCCGATGCGGGGCAGGGCCATGAAGCCGAAGCCCTTGCTCGCCCACGGCTGGCTGACGCGCAGCCAGCAGGAACTCTTCTCGTCGTTCTTGCCCTTGCGGTCCCAGTGGAACTGCACCTTCACGCGGCCGTGCTTGTCGGTGTGGATCTCGTCGCCCTTCGGGCCGACGACGATGGCGGTCTGCGGCCCGAGAACGAGCGTCTGCCGCCCGCTGCGCGGGGGCTGGAAGTGGACCGCCTTGGGCACAGCCTCGAACTGGCAGCTGTACTCCGTCTCGATCGTTTTTTCCTCCGTGTCGTAGCCCTTGAACTCCATCGAGTAGACGACGGCGGTCACGAGGTAGCCGCCGTCGTCCTCCGGGTGATCCTTCAGGTCGAACGTGGTGCCGATGGTCAGGCGCCGCTCGCGCGTGATGGCCGCGGCGACGCTGTGGCCGGACTCGAACGCATCGACGTGATGCTGAGCGCGGCGCTTGCCGACGTCCGTCTTGGCACCGGCGCTGCCCGTCATCGCGAGGTCCTCGTGGCCGCCCGGATAGTCGTAGACCTCGTAGCGCTTCACCGGCACCGGGTACGTCGAGTCGCGGTCGGCGGTCGCCAGGAGGGAGACCGTCGGCTCGTCGGCGGCGAAATCCGTGTGGGTGTACTTGAGCGGACGCAGCGCGTGCGAGCGTACCCAGCGCTCGACGATGTCCTCGCGCAGCCGCCCTTCCTTCGGCTGCCACTGAAGCGCCTTGCCGGGCATCGCCTCGTGGCCGCCGGGCCCGTTGCACACCACCAGGGTGTGCTGCTCCTTCGTGTAGGTGAAGTAGTAGTAGAGCCCTTCCTCCTCCATCAGCCGCGTCACGAAGTCGTGGTCGGACTCGCGGTACTGCACCGTGTACGGCCGCTTGGGGAAGCTGCCGGTCTGCTTGTACGACACGGGGCCCGCGTTCTGGTACTCCCCGAACACGGCCTTGATGATCTCGATCGCGTCCAGGTTCTGGAACACGCGGCAGTCGGCGCCGAGCGTCAGGTGCCACAGCCAGGGCCGCAGCTCCACGCGATAGATGTCGAAGTCGCCGAGGGTGCCGCCGCGCTCGAAGCGCGTGACCATGCCGTGCAGGAAGCGGTCGCCCTGCTCGTGCAGGATCGCCAGTGCCGCGCTCTTGCCCAGCAGCCGGTCCGCCTTGACGGGCGTCTTGCTCGATCGGCGCACGAGCTCCATGCGGAACTCCGGCAGGCGGCCCAGGTCCTCGCGCGCATCGAGGTGGCTGAACAGGAGCTCGTCCCTCCCCAGCGTCGGCGCGATGAACTCGGCTTCGATCGTCATCCGGATCCCCGGTCAGGCAAAGGCGTAGGTGAAGTCGCCGTCGCCTGCGCCCAGCTCGACGCCGCGGAACTCATCGCCCCGGGCCATGCGGTTCAGATACTCGACCGAGACGCGAGGCAGCACCGTGTTCGTGAGGATAGCGTCGATGATGCGACCGCCCGACTCGGCGTTGTTGCAACGCCGGACGATCAGCGACACGGCCTCTTCCGTGTAGTTGAACGGCGCCCGATGGTTCTGCTCGACGCGCTTCTTGATGCGCCCCAGCTGCAGCCGCACGATCTTCGCGAGCATCTCGTTCGACAGCGGGTAGTACGGGATCGTCACCAGCCGGCCGAGCAGGGCGGGCGGGAACACCTTGGTCAACGGCTCCTGCAGCGCAGTGGCCAGCGACTCCGGGTCGGGCAGCAGCTCCGGGTCCTTGCACATGTTCATGATGAGCTCGGAGCCGACGTTGGACGTCAGCAGGATGATCGTGTTCTTGAAGTCGATCATCCGGCCCTCGCCGTCTTCCATGCGCCCCTTGTCGAACACCTGGAAGAACAGTTCGTGCACGTCGCTGTGCGCCTTCTCGACCTCGTCGAGCAGCACGACGCTGTACGGGCGCCGCCGCACCGCCTCGGTCATGATGCCGCCCTCTCCGTATCCCACGTAGCCCGGCGGCGCGCCCTTGAGCGTGGAGACCGTGTGCGCCTCCTGGAACTCGCTCATGTTGATGGTGATGACGTTCTGCTCGCCCCCGTACAGGGCTTCGGCCAGCGCGAGGGCGGTCTCGGTCTTGCCCACGCCGGACGTGCCGCACAGCATGAACACGCCGATCGGCTTGTTGGGGTTGTCCAGCTTCGCGCGCGACGTCTGGATGCGCCGGGCGATCATGTCCAGCCCGTGCTGCTGGCCGACGACGCGCTGGCCGAGGGTCTCGCCCAGCCGCAGCACCGCCTCCAGCTCGTTCTTCACCATGCGGCCCACCGGGATGCCGGTCCAGTCGGCCACCACGCTGGCCACGGCCTGCGCATCCACCGAAGGCATGATCAGCGGCGACTCGCCCTGCAGGTCGGCCAGGCACTGAAGCTCCGTCTTCAGGTCGCTGAGCAGACGACCCCGGTCGGGGCTGGGCTCGGCGCCCGCGTGGTCCACCGGCTGGCTGCCTTCGCGCAGCTTCGCGCGCAGCGCAAGCACCTTGTCGACGATCGCCTTCTCCTCGCGCCACCGCTTCTGCAGGGTGTCGAGCCGGCCGCGCTCGGCCGTCAGCTTCTCGGCGACGTCGCTGCCGCGCGTGCCGACCTCGACGCCCACCGCCGCCTCGCGCTCGATGATGCCGGCCTCGACCTCCAGCGCCTCGATGCGGCGCTGGCTGTCCTCCACCTCGGCCGGCGTCGCATGCTGGCTGACCGCCACGCGCGCGCATGAGGTGTCCAGCAGGCTCACGGCCTTGTCGGGCAGCTGCCGCGCAGGGATGTAGCGATGCGACAGCGTGACGGCGCTCTCGATCGCTTCGTCGAGCAGCTGCACGCGGTGGTGCTTCTCCAGCACGGTGGCCACGCCGCGCAGCATGAGCGTGGCCTTGTGCTCGTCGGGCTCGAGCACCTGCACCACCTGGAAGCGCCGGGTCAGGGCCGGGTCCTTCTCGATGTACTTCTTGTACTCGGCCCACGTCGTCGCGCCGATCGTGCGCAGGTTGCCGCGCGCCAGCGCGGGCTTCAGCAGGTTGGCCGCGTCGCCGGTGCCGGCCGCGCCGCCCGCGCCCACCAGCGTGTGGACCTCGTCGATGAACAGGATGATCGGCTTGGGGCTGGACTGCACTTCGTCGATGACCTGGCGCAGGCGCTGCTCGAACTCGCCCTTCATGCTGGCGCCGGCCTGCAGCAGGCCGAGGTCCAGCGACAGCAGCGAGACCTCCTTCAGCTGCGGCGGCACGTCGCCGCGGGCCAGCCGCTGCGCGAAGCCCTCGACGACGGCCGTCTTGCCCACGCCCGCCTCGCCGGTCAGGATGGGATTGTTCTGGCGCCGGCGCATCAGGATGTCGACGATCTGCCGGATCTCCTCGTCGCGCCCGTTCACCGGGTCCATCTTGCCTTCGCGCGCCCGCGCGGTGAGGTCGGAGCAGAACTTCTTCAGCGCCTCCTGCTTGCCCATCGCCGCGGGGGCCATCGCGCCGCTGTCGGTGCCAGGCTCGCCGCCCACCCCGGCCGCGAGGCCGCTGCCGTCCTGCGCGCCGAGCGCGGCCTCCGCGCTGGCGCCGCACAGCTTCTGGAAGCTGTCCGCGAGGTCGTCGGGCTTGATGCGCTCGAACTGGCGCGAGATGGCCAGCAGCGCATTGCGCAGGCTGTTGGTCTTCAGCATGCCGAGCATCAGGAAGCCGCTGCGCACCTGGGCCTGTCCGAACATCAGCGTGCCGTAGACCCACGCGCGCTCGATGCTGTTCTCGATGTGCTCGGAGAAGTCCGAGATCGCCGTCGACCCGCGCGGCAGCCGGTCGAGCGCGGTGGTGATGTCGCGCGCCAGCGCCGACGCGTCGATCTGGTAGTGGCGCAGGATGGCCTCGACGTCGCTGTTCGGCGTCTGCACGAGCTGCGCCAGCCAGTGCACGAGCTCCACGTACGGGTTGCCGCGCATCTTGCAGAAGACGGTGGCGCTTTCGATGGCCTGGTAGGCGAGCGGATTGAGTTTGCCGAACAGGGCCACGCGGCTGATCTCACTCATGGGCGTTCCTCTTTCTTTCTCGATGGAGGGTCGTGGCGGCGCGAAGAACGCCGCGTGCGCAGCGTGCCCTCGACGTCGATCGTCATGTCGCGCGCATCGTCGTCGCGCACGTAGCGGCCGAGCCAGCCGGTGCGCCCCAGGCGTCCCGCCGGACCGGGACGGCCCAGGCGCAGCGGCGGCACCTCGGCACGCGACAGCACCAGGGTCAGGTCCCACGCGAACTCGAGTCCGACCCATTGGCGCACGATGGCCTGCAGGCGGGCGAGGTCGCTGCCACCGGGCAGGAAGTCGCCGTAGCGCGCGAGGCTCAGCGGGCCGATGACGATGCGGAAGCGGTGCTGCACGTCCCACACGCTGCCGCCGAGCACGGCGCCGCCGCCCAGGCCCTGTGCGTCGCGCGCGCCGAGGCGGGTGCGTTCGTCGCGCGCCAGCGGCATCCAGTGGCCGCGCCACTGCTCGATGAGCACCGGCACGTCGAACTGCGCCTTGCACACGGCGAGCAGGCCGTCCGCGTTGCGCACCTGCATCGCGAGGCGGCCGGTGAAGTGCAGCTTCGTCGAGTCGCCCAGGGCATCGCGCCCGAGCAGGCTCGGCAGGCCGATGCCGGCCAGCGCGCCCAGGCGGCGCTCGAACCCCGTCTGCCCCGGACGGTCCAGGGCGAGTGCCGGTTGGGCCTGCGCCCAGCTGCGGTAGAAGAGCAGGGCGAAGCGGTGCGTCAGCAGGTCCAGGAAGCGCTGCAGCGTGGGGTCGCCATGGTGGTGCGCACGCTCGCGCGCGAGCTCCGTCAGGTGCAGGGGCAGCGGCCCGTTCGACCCGAGCAGGCCGAAGATGCGCTGCTGCAGCACGGGCGGGCCGTCCGCGCGCAGCTGCAGCGCCTGGATCGCCGACGCCGCGAAGCTCAGCTCGGCCGGCTGGGCCACGCGCAGCGGCTCGTCCGCGGGGCGCACCGCCTCGCCCAGACGCGGCAGCTGCGGGAAGGCGGCCTCGAAGCGGCGCAGCACGCGGTAGAAGTCGTGCCGGTAAGGCTGCGCGGCCAGCTGCTGAACCCATTGCGCATGAGCGCGCGACGCGCCGTGCGCATCGCGGCCGACCGGTGCCTGGGCACTCGTCGGAAGCTCGTCGGCGACGGCGGTGTCGGGTTCCATGGGCGGCTGCCTCAGATCACCGGCCGCGCGCCCGGCGCGGGACGCCAGTGCCCGATCTCGCCGCGCGCCAACGACGCGAGCACCGTCTCCACGAAGCTGTTCATCGACGCGTGCCGCGACAGGTAGTGGTGCATCGCGGCGCCGAACAGGTAGGCGCTGGAGCCCTCGTAGCCCAGCTCGTCCACCGTCATCCGCACCTCGATGCCGCGGCTGAAGGCGATGGGGCCCTTCACGGGGTGGCGCCGAACGACCGGGCGCGCGTTCACCTGCTGCAGCGCCTCGATCTGGCGCCGCACCGACGGGTCGTCGCCTTGCGGGAAGTGGCTCAGCAACTCGCGCAGGGCCGTCACGGCCCCCCCGCCCTCGGTGTCGAGCAGCGACAGGTAGTTCAGCGACAGCAGGTTCAGCAGGCGCCACGCGACGCCGCCCTCGCGCAGCGCGGTATGGGGCCGCGACGGGCCGGCCTGCAGCGCGATGCGCTCGATCGGCATGCCGGCGTCGAACGTGAAGTCCCGGTCGGATGCGCTCCCTGTCATGAAAATCGGGAGGTCGCGGTTCGTGCATCGCGTCTGCACCGCGAGCTGGCGCAGCGTCTCCGGAAAGGGCGCGTCGTCCGGATCGACCAGCGACAGAAAGACCTCCGAGCCGACGTAGCCCGAGCGCGGTCCCTCGCGCCGCGCGCGCTCGGACATGAGCCGCGGCTCGCGCCAGATCGTGTAGCAGGCGCTGCGGGAATCGCTCGAGCGGCGCTCGGGCGCGTACAGCGGAAGGAACTGCCGCTCGGCGCCAGCATCGTCGTAGCCGTGGACGCCCAGCACGTCGTACACCTCGAAGTCCAGGGCCGCGGTGCGGTCGGGCACGACGTGGAACTCGTGGCGCCCTTCGTCGATCGGGATGCGGTCGGCCCGCTTGGGAAAGAGGTTCACCGCCGGCACGCAGTGCAGCGCGAAGTTATCCGCCGTCACCGCGCCTTCCAGGCCCTGGCCCGGTCGCGAGAAGAGCAGCACGATCTCGATCGCCTGTCCCTTCAGGCGCGACAGCGCCGGCCGCAGGCCGTTGAGGTCGATGAACAGGAAGCGCTCGGGAAACGCGAAGTACTCCTGCAGCAGCCGCGTGCCCGACAGGCCGCGCAGCGTCACCGGCAGCATGGCCTCGTCGTCCCCGTAGCCCACCGGCGTGACCGCAGACGCGGGCAGCAGCGTGCGAGAGCCGTCGTGGGCCCGGCCCGGCGCGCCGACGAGCACGCCGACGGTGGCGGCCAGGGCCATCTCGTGCAGCCGCATGGCGATGTCCGTCGGTCCGCCGAGGTAGAAGCGCAGGCTGTCGACCTGGAGCTGCTGGACGTCCAGGCCGGCAGGCAGCTGCAGCGTGATGCGCACGCTGCTGCGTGGCCGCTCGGCCAGGGCGCCGGGTGGGAGCGCGGACAACCCGAGGCCCGACACGTCGTGCACGTAGCTCGCGCCCGTGGTGGCGAGCGGAGTCAGCTGAAGGCTCTGGGCCGTGCGGAACTCGCAGCGCGTGCTCGATGCCACGCTGCGCGGCCCGGTCAGCGCCGTGCCGCGCGGCACGGTCGGGCCCTTGAGCAGGTTCGCGCCGGGCACCGGGGTGACGCCGGCCACGAGCATCGAAGGCACCGGCGCGAGGAAGTTGGGATACACCAGCTCCAGCAGCCGGTGCGACAGGCGCGGGAACTCCGCATCCTGCTTGAGCTGGATGCGCGCCGCGAGGAAGGCACACCCTTCGAGCAGGCGCTCGACGTACGGGTCCGTGACCTCCAGGCCCTCCATGCCGAGGCGCGACGCGATCTTCGGGAACTCGCGCGCGAACTCGCCGCCGAGCTCGCGCAGGTAGCGCAACTCCTCGTTGTAGTAGCGAAGCAGCCGGGCGTCCATTTCAGTTCACCAAGGTGCCGAAGCGGCAGCCTCGACGCATGAACGAGCGGCACCAAGCGGCAACCGCGGACCGGCGGAGCC
>Ga0247821_10001485_pt1 | contig 13123 bp, 14 predicted proteins | sample 13C_Glycerol_Day_FD_192481 | JGI IMG/M metagenome (GOLD analysis project Ga0247821, IMG submission 192481) | Soil microbial communities from agricultural site in Penn Yan, New York, United States - 13C_Glycerol_Day14 | ecosystem: Environmental > Terrestrial > Soil > Agricultural land | place... | reverse complement strand
CGGGGTCGGGATGGGCGAGGCCCTAGGGGTGGGCAAGGGCACGGTGGTGTACCACGACCTGGAACAGGCTGATGCGATCTTCGTCATCGGCCAGAACCCGGGCACCAATCACCCGCGGATGCTGGAGCCCCTGCGAGAGGCGGTCAAACGCGGCGCCCAGGTGGTGTGTTTCAACCCCCTCAAGGAGCGCGGCCTGGAACGTTTCCAGCACCCGCAGCATCCGCTGGAAATGCTCAGCAACGGCTCACGGCCGACCAACACGGCGTACTTTCGTCCGGCCCTGGGCGGTGACATGGCCGTGATGCGCGGCATCGCCAAGTTCTTGCTCAAGTGGGAGCGCGAAGCCCAGGCCAAGGGCGAGCCGGCGGTGTTCGATCACGCCTTCATTGCCGAGCACACCTCGGGCCTGGACGCCTACCTGGCTGAAGTCGATGCCACCGGCTGGTCGCACATTGTCGAGCAGTCGGGCCTGAGTCTGGCCGAGCTCGAGCTGGCGGCGCACATGTACCGGCGTGCCGAACGGGTGATCATGTGCTGGGCGATGGGGGTGACCCAGCACCGGCATTCGGTGCCGACGGTGCAGGAAATCATCAACCTGCAATTGCTGCGCGGCAACGTCGGCAAGCCGGGTGCGGGGCTGTCGCCGGTGCGTGGCCACAGTAATGTTCAGGGTGACCGCACCATGGGCATCGACGAGAAGCCGCCCACCGGCTTGCTCGATGCACTGGAACAACGCTTTGCGTTCAAGGTGCCGCGTGCCCATGGGCACAACGCGGTGCTGGCGATCCAGGCCATGGAGGAAAAACGCGCCAAGGTATTCGTTGCCCTGGGCGGCAACTTCGCCCAGGCCACCCCCGACACCCCGCGTACCCATGCGGCGTTGCGCAACTGCGAGCTGACGGTACACATCGCCACCAAACTCAACCGCTCGCACCTGGTCACCGGGCGTAATGCATTGATCCTGCCTTGCCTGGGCCGTACCGAAGTCGATGTGCAGGCCGAGGGCCCGCAGGGCGTCACCGTGGAAGACACCTTCAGCATGGTGCATGTGTCCTATGGCCAGTTGAAGCCGCATTCGCCGTTGTTGCGTTCCGAGCCGTGGATCGTCGCCGGCATGGCCAAGGCCACCCTGGGCGACCGGCCTATCGACTGGGACTGGACCGTGGCCGATTACAGTCGTATCCGCGACCTGATCGCCGACACCTTGCCGGGGTTCGAGGATTTCAATGCCCGTTTGCAGCACCCGGGTGGCTTTCACCTGAGCAATGCGGCGGCGGCAAGGCAGTGGAAGACGGCATCGGGCAAGGCGCAATTCAGCCCCAGCGTGCTGCCCGCGCAATTGGTCAATGAGGCGGTGCTGGCGCGCGGCGACAGGCCCGACCTGATCCTGCAGACCCTGCGCTCCCACGATCAGTACAACACCACGCTGTACGGCCTGGATGATCGCTACCGCGGGGTGTTCGGCCTGCGTGAAGTGGTGTTCGCCAATGAGCAGGACATCCGCCGCCTGGGCTTCACGCCGAACCAGAAGGTGGACCTGGTCTCGCTCTGGGAGGATGGGCGCGAGCGCCGGGTCAGCGGCTTTACCCTGGTTGCCTACGACATTCCCGTCGGGCAGGCGGCGGCGTATTACCCGGAAACCAACCCGCTGGTGCCACTGGAAAGCTACGGCGACCGAACCTACACGCCGACGTCCAAATTCATCGCCATCAAGCTGGAGGGCGCTCGGCCAGACAACCGCATTCCCTCGACGAAGCTCTAGGAGGGCCGGCCCGAGGTGTGCGATATAGCCACTCCCCGCTGTTTAGCCGCTATGATGTTGCGAAATATTACAAAAAGCGGGTAGGGACAATGCCATTAAAGGATTTGCTGTTGGCACTGGTGGTGATCATCGCCTGGGGCGTCAATTTCGTGGTGATCAAGGTGGGCCTGGATGGCCTGCCGCCCATGTTGCTGGGGGCCTTGCGCTTTGCCCTGGTGGCGTTTCCGGCGGTGTTGCTGATCAAGCGCCCGCAGTTGCCGTGGCGCTGGTTGATCGCCTACGGCGCGACCATTTCCCTCGGGCAGTTCGCCTTTCTGTTCGAGGCCATGGGCAATGGCATGCCGCCCGGACTGGCCTCGCTGGTACTGCAGTCGCAGGCGTTCTTCACCCTGTTCTTTGCCGCGATCTTCCTCGGGGAGCGGTTGCGTGCGGCCAGTGTGCTGGGGCTGTTGATCGCCGCGGCAGGGCTGGCCCTGATCGGCAGCGAGAACGGTGCCAGCGTGCCGTTTTTCGCCTTGATCCTGACCTTGTGCGCGGCCGCCATGTGGGCCATGGGCAACATCATCACCCGGCGGTTCGGCAACATCGACCTGGTGGCTCTGGTGATCTGGGGCGGGTTGATTCCGCCGCTGCCGTTCCTGGCACTGTCGTGGTGGCTGGAAGGGCCGGAGCTGATCGAGCGCGCCCTGCGCGGTATTGGCTGGAGTTCGATCCTGTCGCTGGCCTACCTGGCGTTTGTCGCCACCATGCTGGGCTATAGCTTGTGGAGTTACCTGCTGTCGCGCTACCCGGCCGGCAAGGTGGCGCCGTTCTCGTTGCTGGTCCCGGTCGTGGGCCTGAGTTCTTCGGCATTGCTGCTGGACGAGCGCCTGAGCCCGATGCAGGGTTGGGGGGCGTTGCTGGTGATGGCGGGGCTGCTGGTCAATGTCTTCGGTGCGCGGCTGTGGGCAGCGCTCCGGGTGGCCGACCGACGCGAAGCCTGAAGCGCCATTGCGGCTTGTGCATTGACGAAGGCGGTCCTAATATCCAAGCAAATTCTTGTGTAAAAGGACTGCACGCAAATGGAGTTGCACACTTCCCTGTGGCTGTTTCAGGTCACCCTGGCGCTGGGCTTGAGCCTTTGGCTCTGCATCGCTGTATTCAATAACCTCCAGGCCTTTGCGGCCTCTGTTGGTGCAGTAGGGGCGACCATGGCGATGGCCCCCTTGAAGCAGGCGCCGGCCATTGATATCCCGCTGTTGTCACGGGCGCTGCATTCCCCGCTGGCGCACCGGCTCGCGCTGGTGATGGTGTTGGTGTTGCAGGTGGTCGCTGCGGGGGCGGCGCTGATCGGCAGCTACACCTTGTTGTTCGATGCGGGCCTCGAGCCAGCGCGGCCCTGGCTGAACCTGGCACTGAGCGCGATGCTCGGTTTCACCTTCAGCATGCTGCTGGGCGGACTGTGGTTCGGCTACTGGATTCGTCAGGAGGGCCTGCAACTCACGCACCTGGTGTTGGTGCTCTGGGCATTGCTGGCCTTTGTGGTGTTCAACCTGCACTGGACGTAAGGGCGGGCTCAGGGGTGACACGGTAGACGCAACGCCGGTCACCCGAGAGCAGGTGCTCGCAGCGTTCCACCTTCGCCTGATCGCCGATCACTGCCTGGAAGATCTGCAGCTCCGACCGACAAAACCCCTGGCAGCGACTGGCGGCGACGCAGATCGGGCAGTGGTGCTCGATGATCAGCCAGCCACTGTCGCAGGCTTGCATCCGGGCCATGTAGCCGGCCTGTTCGCGCAGTTGCACCAGGGTGCGGACCTTGTCTTCCAGGCTCCGGGCCTGGCTGCAGGCTTGCTGGTATTCCTTGAGGTTGCTGGCTTCCATGCGGCTGATCAGTTGATCGACGCCGTCGGCGCCGAACACCTGCTCGACGGATTCGATCAGTTGCAGCGTGAGCACGCTGTGGGTGTCGGGGAAGCGCCGTTGCGCAGCTTCGGTGAGTATCCACTTTTGCGAAGGCCGTCCGGCACCGCTGGCCGCTGCGCTGATGCCGCTGATCAGGTCGGCGCCCTGAAGCTTCTGAAGCTGCTGGCGCGTGGCCTCGAAACTGATCTGCAGGAGGCTGGCAAGGTCGGTGGTTTTCAGCGGCCCCCGGGTCTTGAGCAGGAACAGGATGCGTTCGGCGGTCGCCGTCGGGGTCAGGGAAGCGGGGGAGTCATGCACGATAAGCGTCCTGCAAAAAGGTTGAAACGCAATGCGTCAGGCCAGGGACTTGGTCGGTGTTCCGGTGATGCGCCAGACCAGTAGCAAGGTCAGCACCGGCGCCAGGGCGAACACACCGAACAGCCAGGTGGCGGCATGCTGGGCACCGACCACGCCGCCGGGGTCGACCAGGCCAGCGCCGTTACTGACCAGCCCTGCCAGGGCAGCCGCCAGGGCCGTGGCATAGAGTTGCACGGTGGTGATCGAGGCCGAGGCCAGGTTCTCTTCTCCGGGCCGCGCCGCGCTGAGTACCCGCGCCAGCAGGTGCGGCCAGCCAAGGCCGATGCCCAGGCCGACCCCGGCCAGGGCCAGGCAGTAACTCGCCACGCCGGCAGTGCTGTGCAGCCAGTTCGCTTGGGGGGTCGTCAGTGCCAGGGCCAGCATGGCCGCGACGATCACCGCCGGGCCTGCGCGCATCAGGCGCTCGGCCGACTCACCCGTGCGTCCGGCGCCGTACAGCGCACCCAGGGTCCAGCCAGCCGCCATGGCCGCGGTCATGTAGCCGGCGGCGAGTGGGCCGAGGCCGTGGATCTGTTGAAGGAAATAGGGCACGAAAATCTCGGTGGTCATTGCCGTGATCAACAGGCACATCATCCCGTACAGCACGCCCAGGCGAGTGCCCAGCGAATAGGCCCCGGTGGGCAGCAGGCGACGCTCGGGGTTGCGATCGAGGCGGGCAATCAGTACGGCGATGGCAAGGCCGGCGCCCATTCCGAGCAGGTTCCACAGTAACTGGCTGGACAGGCTTGCGGTCGAGACCACCAGCACCGACACGACCAGGCAGGCGATCAGGCCATAGGGCGGGCGCGAACGCGCCGCCGGGTTGACGACGGTGCTGTCCAGTTGCTGGATAACGATCAGCGCCAGCAGCGCCACCACCGGCAACAACGACCAGAACGCCCAGCGCCAATGGCCGAGTTCGGCGAACACGCCGCCGATGGCGGGCCCGCACAGGGTGGCGACGCCCCACATGCCCGAGACCATGGCCATGGCTCGGGGCCACAACGTTTCATCGAACACCAGGCGGATCAGGGCATAGCTCAAGGCGAACAGGATGCCGCCGCCAAACCCCTGCACACTGCGACCGGCCAGCAGCACCGTCATGCTCGGCGCTGCCGCGCACAGTGCCGAGCCGGCGGCGAACACCAGCAGCGCCAGCAGGAAGGCGCGCCGGGCGCCGAGGCGTTCGAGCAATTGCGCCGAGAGGGTGGAGCCGATGATCGAGGTGACCACGAACAACGTAGTGCTCCAGGCATAAAAGGCCAGGCCGCCGATGTCGGCAATCACCGTCGGCAGGATCGTGGTGACGATGTAGACGTTGATCGCATGCAACCCCACGCCACCGGCCAGGGCAATCGAGCGCAGGGCATTGCGGCCCTTGAGCAGTTGCGCCCAGGAGGCGCTCTGAGGGGGAGGGGTAGAGGACATGCGCGACTCCTTCGCACGGGTGAGTGGCACGAAGTCTAGGTGTGCCACTGTGGTTAAACAAGTAATGACTTGTATAAATAGCCGCCGGGGCAACGAGCGGTTTTTGCTACCATCGCCTTCTTTTGCCGGCGCGTGCAAACGCCCGGCGTACACCCTGCAAGACCGAAGGAGAACACCATGATTGTCACCACCACAGGCACCGTCGAAGGCCGTCAGATCGTCGCCTACCTGGATGTGGTCAGCGCCGAGTCGGTCCAGGGCATCAACGTGGTGCGCGATGTGTTCGCCAGCTTTCGCGACTTTTTCGGCGGCCGCTCGCAAACCCTGGAAAGTGCCTTGAAGGAGGCCCGCATCCAGGCCACAGACGAGATCAAGGCCCGGGCCCGCAGCTTGCAGGCCGACGCGGTAGTGGGGCTGGATTACGAGATCAGCATGCCGTCGTCTCGTGGCGGCATGGTCGTGGTGTTTGTCACCGGTACCGCCGTCAAGCTTCGATAGCCCGGGGTGCGACAAATTGGCCCGGCCATTGGTCGGGCTTTTTTGTTTTCGTCCAGGAAGTCTGCAAATGACCGGCTAGTCTCAAAAGCTCTTGGGTCGGTATTTTCCCGGGCAAACATTTGCTTGCCGGTACCGCCCCGCTGTCAGAGGGAGACAGGGCATGAGCGAATCCTACTTCGAGGACAACGGCGACGAATTTCCTATCAACAGCCAGGTGCGTTGTGGTCAGGCGGCTTACCGCCTGGGCTTTGCCCACATGACCCTGGATGACTCGGACCAGGTTCAGCCCAGCCATTTGCAACGCACCAAACAGGGCAAGTTCACGCCCAGGGTTCCAGCAAGAAAGTGAACAGGATCACATCACCCCGCCCTCTGAGGCGGGGTTTTTTCTGCATTGCTTGACCTTGCTCAACGGATGCGGAACGGGCGCTCGCCTGTTACGCGCTTGTATGCCTTACTTGCCCCCGCCGTTAACCACACAGGAGCCATTCGATGCGTATCAGGGAAGAAACTTTCTGGAAATGGGCAGACGCGCAATTGCACAGCCGCAGCCATGACGAAGCGCTCAGTGACGGCACCAGCATCGATGTGCAGGTCAGGCTGTCGCGCACCGGTGCCACGCAACTGTTCCTCGGGATTTATGCGCACCAGGGCAAGGCGATGGTGGAGGAGTACTACGACAATCGCCCCGGCGAAACCATGACCCGGGCCATGGCCTGGGGTGTCGAGCGCGCCCGGGCGCTGGCCATCGGCTGGCTGCCGCTGGAGCAGGCGCCGCTGCGCCGTCAGGCCTGAGCGTGGCGGTTGCGGCTGGCCTGGACAATGCGTTCGGCCGGCACGCGCAACTGGCGTAGCAGGTAGTCGGCGAACTCGGGCGAGTAGCCCTGCAGCGCAATGGCCTGCTCCATGCAGCTCAACCAGATATCACTGTGGGATTGTTCGATCGGCCATTGGGCATGGAAGGCCGGAATGGCGATCGAGCCATAGCGTTCGCGAAACAGCGCCGGGCCGCCGAGCCAGCCGCTGAGAAAACAGGCCAGTTTGTCCCGTGAGCCGTCGAGGTTGTCCGGGTGCATCTGGCGCACCGGGCGGGCGTTTGGGGTCTGGTCCATCAGGCGGTAGAAGTCATCGACCAGGCGGCGCAGGCCGTCGATACCGCCGGCGGCCTGGTAGGAGGCATCGCCGGTGCCGAATGCGGGACTGTTCATCGTCATGCTCTTGAAGAAAGGACGGTCATTGTAGCCAGTGTGCGCGGCAATGAAAAAAGCCCGATCCTTGCGGATCGGGCTTTGCGTGTTGCCGTTGCGTGACCTAGCAGAGGCGGTCGATGACCGCGACGCCCGGTTTGTCCTGCAGCGCGGCCCACTCATGTTGCAGGGTCTGCAGAACGCGGCCGACATATTGGGTGTCGGCGGCGGCTTTCTTGCCGACATAGCCCTGGCCACGGCGGTACATCTTCAACCGGGCGCGCATGTTCGGCGTACGTTGCTCGAACTGTGCTTCATCGGTCAGCGGCCCCAGGCTGTCGAGGCGCACTTCACCGGTTTCGCAAACCCAGAGGATGTGGCTGTCGAGTGTGTCTTTGCGCGCGGCGAACAGCCGGGCCAATTCGCCAACAGTCGGTTGATTGTTCAGATTCATCATAAAGCCCCCTAGACCATTCGTAGTTGAGTTCAAACTCGGCGCACATCACATGTAGCGTTGAAAGAAAGCTGCTACAGCAGCGTCGCAACTGGGGGCTTTTACACGCTGCCTTTTGGGCAGTACCCATCCGCATACAGCTCATGGATCCTTCGAGCTGCCTGGAACACCCTTGCCAGTGTCCCCGATCGGGGAGACGGCCTCATCATGCAAGGGCCGATGAACGGCGTCAATATGTTTTGTAGTGATTTTTTTCTTGCACTACATTCTTGTCGGACAATGCGCGATTCCCCGGTAATTGATGCGAATCAGTTCGCCTGCGGGGGATGTGTCCGATCATGCCCGCTCATGCATTGCAGGGAGATTCACATGAGTTCGTCGGCCAGCGCACCGGATGCGCAAACCACCCGAGTGAGGGTTCCAATCGGCTTGCTGGTGGGGATCGCCGCCATGATCGGCGTGCTCCTGTTGCCGCTGCCCGCCGACCTGCCGGTGGCCGGGCAGCGGGTGCTGGCGATCCTGGCATTTGCCGTGGTGGTGTGGATCAGCGAGGCGGTGTCGTACGAAGCCAGCGCAATCATGATCACCTCGCTGATGGCCTTTTTGCTGGGTACCGCGCCGACCGTGGCCGACCCCTCGGTGACCTATGGCTCCTCGGCCGCCATCAGCCTGGCGCTGACCGGGTTCTCCAACAGCGCCCTGGCCCTGGTGGTGGGTGCGCTGTTCATCGCCGCGGCCATGACCCACACCGGGCTGGACCGGCGTATCGCCCTGGTGACGCTTTCAAGCGTTGGCGTCAGTACCCGGCGCATTCTGCTTGGCGCGGTGGCGGTGACCATCCTGCTCAGCCTGGTGGTGCCCAGCGCCACGGCGCGCAGTGCCTGTGTAGTGCCGATCATGATGGGGGTGATTGCCGCGTTTGGTGTCGACAAACGCTCCAACATCGCCGCCGGGATCATGATCATCGTGGCCCAGGGCACCAGCATCTGGAACATCGGCATCCAGACTGCCGCGGCGCAGAACCTGCTGACGGTGGGCTTCATGGACAAGATGCTCGGCGCCCGGGTGTCGTGGATCGACTGGCTGATTGCAGGCGCCCCGTGGGCGGTGATCATGTCGGCGGTACTGATCTTCGTGGTACTCAAGATGATGCCGCCCGAGAGTGACAGCATCCCCGGTGGCAAGGCCGCGGTGAGCAAGACCCTGGCCGAACTCGGTCCCATGAGCGGGGCGCAGAAGCGTTTGCTGGCGGTGTCGGTCCTGTTGTTGCTGGCCTGGGCCACGGAGGGCAAGCTGCATCACTTCGATACCACTTCGACCACTTACGCGGGCCTGGTGATTCTGCTGTTGCCGCACCTGGGGGTAATGACCTGGAAAGACGTACAGGCACGCATTCCGTGGGGCACGGTGATTGTCTTCGGGGTCGGCATCAGCCTGGGTACCACCTTGCTGACCACCCAGGCCGGGCAATGGCTCGGCGCGCAGGTGGTGGCCCACACCGGGCTGGATCAACTGGGTACCCTGGGCGTGTTCGCGATCCTGGCGGCGTTCCTGATTCTGATTCACTTGGGTTTTGCCAGCGCCACGGCGCTGACCTCGGCGCTGCTGCCGATCCTGATCTCGGTGTTGCAGACCTTGCCGGGTGACTTCAGTCGCCTGGGCATGACCATGGCCCTGGGCTTTGTGGTCAGCTATGGCTTCATCCTGCCGATCAACGCCCCGCAGAACATGGTGTGCCTGGGCACCGAAACCTTCAGTGCCAGGCAGTTCGCCCGCGTCGGGATACTGATCACCTTGATCGGGTATCTGCTGATGCTGGTGTTTGCGGCGACCTGGTGGAAATGGCTGGGGTGGATGTAGTGACGCTGCGCTCGGCCTTTCAGGGTAGGATCGGCATTGGTTTTTTCGACAATGAGGTCACCTGTGAAATACCCGATAGTGTTGCTGTTGAGCCTGATGCCGCTGCTGGCCCAGGCGGTTGAAGTGGGCGAGCGCCTGGCGCCCTGGACGTTGCAGGACCAGCATGACCAGGCCTACAGCCTCAACGACCAGACCCGCATTTTGCTGGTGGCGCGCACTATGGATGGCGCCAAGCTGGTCAAGGCGGCCCTGGCTGATCGCCCCAAGGGGTATCTGGAGGAACGCAATGCGGTGTTTGTTGCCGATATCCAGCGCATGCCGGCGTTGATTTCCAAACTCTTCGCCATCCCGGCCATGCGCGACTACAGCTACCGCGTGCTGCTCGATCGTGAGGGCAGCGTGGCCACGCGCTACGCGGGCGCCGAAGACAAGGTGCTGTGGTTGCAGCTGGACAAGGGGCAGGTCGTGGCCCAGCGTGAGTACGCTACGGCCGAGGAGCTGCGCCAGGCGCTGGGACAGGACTGACGCCGTAGGAGCGGGCTTGCCCCGCGATACAGTCTCAACCGCTTACGCAGATTCATTCACGTCAGACACATCGCATCGCGGGGCAAGCCCGCTCCTACGGGCGGGTCAGGGGTACGTGTAACGTCGACTTGACCCGCTCCAGCACCACGATGGTCCTGAACCATTTCACATTGGGGTTATCGTGGAACAGGCGCTGGGTGAGGGCCTGGAACTCGCTCATGCTCGCCACCGTCAGCACCAGCATGAAGTCGGCGTCACCGGTGACGTAGTAGCACTGTTGGATTTCCGGCCCCGAGAAGGTGCGTTTCATCACTTCAAGGTCCGCCGACTGGGTGCGGTCGGCGTGTACCTCGACCATCAAGGTGATCACCTGGCCGACTTTCTCCGGGTCGATCACCGCCGTATTGGCCTGGATGGAGCCGGTCTTTTTCAGCCGCTGTATGCGCCGCTGTACCGACGCCGTGGACAGGTGTACCCGCTCGGCCAGTTCGCGCAGGGGCAGGCTGTTGTCCTGTTGCAGGGCGTCGAGCAGGGCAAGGTCGAAGTCGTCTAGCGCAGTGTTCATGTGCAAGATTTTCTCATTCGCAGGGTGGAAAACGAGGGCACTTATCAGGCGCAACGCAATAAATTATCACCCTCTGCCCCCTGACAAGAAGGCTTGCACCATGGACGCTCGCACCCCCAATGCCACCCTTGGCGTTGTGCTCAATATTCTCGCCTCGGTGCTGTTCGCGGTGATGTACGCCTATACCCACTTGCTGCAAGACCTGGGCGGTGAGGAAATCTACGGCTGGCGTATCCTGCTGACGGTGCCTTGCCTGACCCTGATGGTGATCGCCAGCGGCCATTGGCACGAGGTACGCCGCCTGTTTGCGCGGGTGCTTCGGGAGCGGCTGTTCTGGGCCGTGCGCCTGCTGTCGGCGGCGTTGCTCGGTGTGCAGCTGTGGTTGTTCATGTGGGCACCGATCAATGGCTATGGCCTGGATGTGTCGCTGGGCTACTTTCTGATGCCGCTGACCATGGTCATTGTCGGTCGCCTGGCCTTCAACGACAGCATCAGCCGCCTGCAACTGCTGGCGTGCGCGTTGGCGGCGCTGGGTGTCATCAACCAGATTGCCATCGCCCAGGCCATTACCTGGCCGGTGCTGGCGGTGGGGTTGGGCTACCCGCTGTACTTCTGGCTGCGCCGGGTCAGCGACAGCAACACCATGGGCGGGTTGTGGTTCGACATGAGCCTGAGCCTGCCGGTCAGCCTGCTGCTGGTGCTCAAGGGCGGGGTGGTGCTGGGTGTGGCCGGTAGTGGTTCGAGCTTGCCCTGGCTGGTGATGGGGTTGGGGGCGATCAGTGCCTCGGCCCTGGCCTTGCAGGCGCTGTCGGGGCCGCGCCTGAACCTGACCCTGTTCGGCCTGTTGATCTACGTTGAGCCGGTGTTGCTGGTGCTGGCTTCGGTGCTGCTGGGCGAGACCATCGCCCCCGCGCAATGGCCGACGTACATTGCCATCTGGCTGGCAGTGCTGGTGCTGGTGGTGGAAGGGACGATGAGCCTGGGTAGCCGCCGTCGCGGTTATTCGCCCAGCCGCTGCTCCCGTGAAGGCGGATAGCCGAAGTAGGCGCTGTAGCACTTGCTGAAGTGCGACACCGAGACAAAGCCGCAGGCGATGGCCACATCCATCAGTGGCAGGTCCGAGTACTGCAGCAGGCGCCGGCTCTTGGTGATGCGCAGTTCCATGTAGTAACGGCTGGGCGAGGTGCCCAGCTGGGCCTGGAACAGGCGGTCGATCTGGCGGCGCGAGCGCCCGCTGTATTCCGCCAGCTGGTCCAGGCTCAAGGTTTCTTCCAGGTTGTTTTCCATCAGCTCGACGATGGTGCGCAGTGGCGCACTCATGGACTTTTTCGAGCTGCTGTCCACCCGCCGGAAGCGTGCGCCGGAAAACGCCAGGATCTCCTCGACGCCACCCGCCAGCGCCTCGCCCTGTTGCACCTTGAGCAAGGCCAGCATCATCTCCAGCGCGCCGTTCGGGCTGGCGGCGGTCAAGCGGTCGCGGTCCACCACAAAGCTTGCCGGGGTGATGGTGCTCTGGGCGCTGCGCTCGGCCAGGCTGGCCCGTTGTTCGGGGTGGATGGTGCAGCTGTAGTTGTCGAGCACCCCGGCGCGGCCGAGAAAGTAGGCGCCGTTCCATAACCCGCCCAGGGCCTGGCCATGGGCGGCGGCATCGGCCAGCAGGCGGTCGAGTTCAGGGTATTTGAGCGGGGTGCGCAGGCCACCGCAGACCACCAGCAGGTCCAGCGATTCCAGCGTGTTGCGCTCGACGCTGGTGGCATAGATCTCCAGGCCCAGGTCGCTGGTCACCCGTTCGCTGCCCAGCGACAGCGGGGTGATGGCGAAGAGGTTGGGCTGTAGCAGGTTGGCGGTGACCAGCACATCCATGGCCACGGTGAAGCTGGCCATGGAGAAGTTCTCCAGCAGCAGAAAGCCCACGCGATAGGCCGGTGCGGACGGGCCCTGCGGGTGCTTGAGGTTCAGCATGTTTGTTGTACTGGTTTTTTGGCTGAAGTGACGAGGGGTGGGCAATTTGAGCTCCGCAGGGCAGGGGTGACGGCACCGCTGGATGATGCCAGAGATTGGCGCTTTGCACCGCGTCTCAATGTGCCGGTGGCGTATCGCTTTCGCGCCCGGGATAGGGCCTAATCGAGGGTACGCCCGCCGTACACTCGGAGTCGCGCCATGCCCACGTCCCACCTTGACCCGCTGCGCCGGGAGATCGCGCAGCTGCAAGTCACACTTCCCCCCGCGCCGTGGCAGTTGAAGGCGCGCTTTACCATCGTGGGCCTGATGGAAGTCGGCTTCGACCGCGACAGCGAGCTGTTGCTGGTGGCCGCCAGCTCCGGGCGCAGCGTGATCGACTGCCGCACCGGTGAGAAGGTCGCGCGCGATCGCACCGACAACCTGGGCAGCGACCGCTTTCTGGAAACCCGGGGCCTGGGGCCGTTGCAGGACCGGGTCATCCCCATGACCGGCATCCATGGCGGCCGCCTGCCGTTGGCTACTGCCGATGGCTGGATGACCGAGGACATCACCCTGGCCTGGCCCGAGCAGCACCTGTTGCTGGTCGAGCCGGGTTCGTGGCTGCACGGGGCGCGGTATCACCGGCCGGCGGTGTTTCACAA
>Ga0247821_10001484_pt1 | contig 13123 bp, 7 predicted proteins | sample 13C_Glycerol_Day_FD_192481 | JGI IMG/M metagenome (GOLD analysis project Ga0247821, IMG submission 192481) | Soil microbial communities from agricultural site in Penn Yan, New York, United States - 13C_Glycerol_Day14 | ecosystem: Environmental > Terrestrial > Soil > Agricultural land | place... | reverse complement strand
ACAGGCGTACCGCTTCAATCGCGACATCGGCAATGGCCAACGCCTGCAGACGCCGCGGCTCTTTGCGTAAAAACGCACGCAAGCGCTTGATGACTTCGGCGGCGTGAGTCGCCTGTTCACTGATGCGTTGCAAACCCTGGGCGACCCGCAGGGAAGCCTGCGGATCACGATCCAGGACTTGCAGGTAACGCTGACTGGCGCTGGCGTAATTAACCACAGCAGCCAGCGGCTGATTGATTTCATGAGCGATGCCGGAGGCCAGTTCACCAAGGGTGATCAACCGCGCGCTGTGGGCCAACTCGTCCTGATGGCGGCGTTGCTGGCTTTCGCGCAATTCGCGCTCGGTCATGTCGCGGGCCACCAGTGAGTAGTAACGCTCGCCACCGGTGCCGCGATGGGCCAGCAACACCAACGAAACCGGAAACGCCGCAGCGCCCTGCCAGGGAATCAGTCGCGTCTCGGCATGCCAGACTCCCGTCTGTTTGGCGCACTGCCAGCCTTCGCGCTCCAGGCGTTGCTGCAACGCCGGATCGAGCAATACCTGCAACCCCGGCAACGCCTCCACGTCCTGCAGTCCCAGCGCCCGTCGTGCCGAACGATTGAGGTAACTGAGCTGGCCGTCACGGTCGGTGAACAGCACCAGGTCGGTGTTGGCCTCCACCACTTCGGCCAGGCGTCGGCGGTTCTCCTGCGCCTCGATACGTACGCTGATGTCGCGCGAGACGCTGACAATCTCCACCACCGCGCCGGTATAGGTCTCGCGTATCGCCCGGCTGGCAATCTCGAACCACAAGTCGCGGCCATCACGATGGCGCACCCGGCAGGTCATGGTCTGGTAACCGTCCTGCTCCAGTGCCTGGGCGGCCTGCAGCAACGACTGCTGGCGATCCTGAGGGTGAAACAGTGACTGCACCGCGACCCCGCGTAATTCCTCGGGCCAATAGCCAAGCAATCGATAGGACGCTGGCGAGGCATCGAGAAAGCAGCCGTCGGGGCTGTGCCGGGAAATCAGGTCGGTGGTGTTTTCAGTGATCAGTCGATACAGACGCCGGGCCTGGCTGGCCTCCCGCTCAGCCAGACGCTCGGCCGTGGCGTCACGGCAACGCGCCAGCACCTGGTCGGCGCTGGCGGGTATGAAGGTCCACAGCAGGATCTTGTCAGCCACCGACGCTTCGACATCACTGATGGCACGCGCCTGGCTCAGGCAAGCGTTGACCAACGCCTGTACGTTACTCGGCAACCAATAGTCGACCGTGCGCGCCGGCCACGGCCCGAGCATCGCCTGCAAGGCCGGATTGACTGCCAGCACGGCGGCGGATGCATCTAGGATAAGGCTGGGCTGTGGGTCGCTGGCGAGCAAATACGTCATGGCGGCGCTCAAAGGGTGACCTTGAAGACAGCTATAGTACTTCTACTATATTGCTATAGTCTATCTTCCAAGTACCATAGCGTTTAACGTAAAAATTGTGACACCTGAAGGGCCTGCCCTTCACGACACCTGATCAGAGCTAACAATCAGCCACCGGGGGTTGCAGTACGCCATACGGGCGCCCCCTGCACAGGAACAATTCATGTCGATCTTCTCCCAGGGCCTGGCGCCCGCCCCTGTCAATCACCAGGCCCTGAGCCCCTTGAGTTTCATCGAACGCACGGCGGCGGTCTATGGCCAGTACCCGGCGGTGATTCATGGTGCCATCCGGCGCAACTGGCAACAGACCTACGAGCGTTCCCGACGCCTGGCCAGCGCCCTGGCCGGACGCGGTATCGGGCAAGGCGACACGGTAGCCGTGATGCTGCCGAACATTCCGGCAATGCTCGAAGCACACTTCGGTGTGCCGATGATTGGCGCCGTGCTCAATGCCCTCAACGTGCGCCTGGACGCCGAGGCCATTGCGTTCATGCTCGAACACGGTGAAGCCAAGGTGCTGATCACCGACCGCGAATTCCACAAGGTCATCAGCGCAGCGCTGGCGCTGATGGAATACCCGCCGCTGGTGGTCGATGTCGATGATCCGGAATACGGCGAGGGTCAGGCGGTCAGCGACCTGGACTACGAGGCCTTTCTCGCCGAAGGCGACCCCGAGTTCGCCTGGCAATGGCCCGAGGACGAGTGGCAGGCCATCTCGCTGAACTACACCTCCGGCACCACCGGCAATCCCAAAGGCGTGGTCTATCACCACCGCGGCGCCTACCTCAACGCCCTGGGCAACCAGATGACCTGGGCCATGGGCAACCATCCGGTCTACCTGTGGACCCTACCGATGTTCCACTGCAACGGCTGGTGCTACCCCTGGACCGTCACGGCGCTCGCAGGCACCCACGTATTCCTGCGCCGCGTCGACCCGCAGCGGATCCTCACCCTGATCCGTGAACATCAGGTCAGCCACCTGTGCGGCGCGCCGATCGTGCTCAATGCCCTGATCAACATGCCCGAGTCGGCCAAGGCGGCCATCGATCACCCGGTCAACGCCATGGTCGCCGGCGCCGCGCCACCGGCCAAGGTCATCGGCGCGGTGGAAGAAATGGGCATCAAGGTCACCCACGTCTACGGCCTGACCGAGGTCTACGGCCCGGTGACCGTGTGCGCCTGGCATGCCGAATGGGACGAGCAACCGCTGGCTGAACGGGCGCGGATCAAGTCGCGCCAGGGCGTGCGCTACCCTACCCTTGAAGGCCTGATGGTTGCCGACCCGCAAACCCTGGAGCCGGTGCAACGCGATGGCAACACCCTGGGGGAGATCTTCATGCGCGGCAACACGGTTATGAAGGGCTACCTGAAAAACCCCGAAGCTACCGCCGAAGCCTTCCGCGGCGGCTGGTTCCACACCGGCGACCTGGCGGTCTGGCATGCCGACGGCTATGTGGAAATCAAGGACCGGCTCAAGGACATCATCATCTCCGGCGGCGAGAACATCTCCACCATCGAGGTCGAAGACACCCTCTACAAACACCCGGCCGTACTCGAGGCCGCCGTGGTTGCCCGCCCGGACGAGAAGTGGGGCGAAACACCCTGCGCCTACATCACCCTCAAGGTTGGCTTCGAGCAGACCCGCGACACCGACATCATCAGTTTCTGCCGTGAGCACCTGGCGGGATTCAAGCTGCCCAAGACCGTGGTCTTCAGTGAACTGCCGAAAACCTCCACCGGCAAGATCCAGAAGTATCTGTTACGCGACTGGGCCAAGGCGCTCTGATCCCCCTTTGACAGCGAGAACCCGCATGCCTGAATTCAATGCTCCACTGCGCGACATGCGCTTTGTCCTTCATGAAGTGTTCCAGGGCCCGGCCCTGTGGGCACGCCTGCCGGCGCTGGGCGATCGGGTGGACGCCGATACCGCCGATGCCATCCTCGAAGAAGCGGCGAAAATTACCGGCCAGCTGATCGCCCCGCTCAACCGCAGTGGCGATGAACAGGGCGTAACCTTTGACGCCGGTCAGGTACGTACCCCGGATGGCTTTGCCCAGGCCTGGCAGACCTACCGTGAAGGCGGCTGGGTCGGCCTTGCCGGCAACCCCGAGCACGGTGGCCTGGGCATGCCGAAAATGCTCGCGGTGCAGTTCGAAGAAATGCTCTACGCCGCCAACTGCAGCTTCAGCCTCTACTCGGCGCTGAGCGCAGGTTGCTGCCTGGCCCTCGATGCCCACGCCAGTGACGACCTCAAGGCCACTTACCTGCCGCCGCTGTACAGCGGCCAGTGGGCCGGCACCATGTGCCTGACCGAACCGCATGCCGGCACCGACCTCGGGATCATCCGCACCAGGGCGGAACCCGCCGCCGATGGCAGTTACCGCATCAGCGGCACCAAGATCTTCATTACCGGCGGCGAGCAGGACCTGACCGAAAACATCATCCACCTGGTCCTGGCCAAATTGCCCGATGCCCCGGCCGGGCCCAAGGGTATCTCGTTGTTCCTGGTGCCCAAGTTCCTGGTCAATGCCGACGGCAGCCTGGGCGCGCGTAACCCGGCGCACTGCGGTTCACTCGAGCACAAGATGGGCATCAAGGCCTCGGCCACCTGCGTGATGAACTTCGACGGTGCCACCGGCTACCTGATCGGCGAGGCGAACCGTGGGCTGGCAGCCATGTTCACGATGATGAACTACGAGCGTCTGTCCATCGGCATCCAGGGCATCGGCTGCGCCGAAGCCTCCTACCAGAACGCCGCGCGCTACGCCCAGGACCGCCTGCAAAGCCGGGCCGCCAGCGGAGCGCAAGCGCGCGACAAGGTGGCCGACCCGATCATTGTCCACCCGGATGTTCGCCGCATGCTGCTGACCATGCGGGCCCTGACCGAAGGTGGCCGGGCCTTCGCCACCTATGTCGGCCAGCAACTGGACATCGCCAAGTACGCCGAAGATACCGAAGAGCGCGACCTCGCCCAGCGCCAGGTGGCCCTGCTGACGCCGGTGGCCAAGGCATTCTTCACCGACAACGGCCTGGAAAGCTGTGTGCTCGGCCAGCAGGTGTTCGGCGGTCACGGCTACATCCGCGAGTGGGGTCAGGAACAACTGGTGCGCGATGTGCGCATCGCACAGATCTACGAAGGCACCAACGGTATTCAGGCCCTCGACCTGCTGGGTCGCAAGGTGGTGGCGGACGGTGGCCGGGCACTGGCCGAATTCACCGGGCAGATTCACCAATTCTGTAAGCAGGAGACGCCCTACCGCGAGCCGCTGCTCAAGGCCACCAGTGACTTGCAAAGCCTCAGCCAGTGGTTGAGCGAGCAAGCCCGCGAGGACGCCAACGCCGTCGGTGCCGCCTCGGTGGAATACCTGCAGCTGTTTGGCTACGTGGCTTATGCCTATATGTGGGCGCGCATGGATGCCGTGGCCGCAGCGAACCTGGCGCAAGACCCGGCTTTCTACGCGGCTAAACGTGCAACCGCGGCGTTTTTCTTCGCTCGCTTGCTGCCACGCACCTTGTCGCTGCAAGCCAGTATCCGGGCAGGCAGCACATCCCTGTTCAGCCTGGCGGCCGAACACTTCTGAAGCTGATGGCTACCGTCAGTCGCCCGCGGTAGCGCGGCCTGCCCCGTGATCAGACGGGGCATAGCTGCGAATTCAGTGCTTTTACCGGGTTTTTCACGGTGAAAAATCTTACAACTGATAGTCATTCGCCATTATCCCGGGTTCTCGCCGCCTACGCTGCAAGGGTAGAATAGGCAAAACCGGGAGCCTCGATGAACCACACCAGCCACAGCGCCGACGAATACGATGCCATCACCGATGCCGCCGCGCATTGGTGCCTGCGTTTGCAAGCTGAGGACTGCACAACAGCCGAGCGCCAGGCGTTTGAGCAATGGTTGGCTGCCGACCCGCTGCATGCCCAGGAATACCAGGCCATGCTGGATATCTGGCAGACCGCAGATCATCTGCCGCGCAGCGCCACACCCGGTAATGTCATCAACCTACCCCGGCGGCGTCAAAGCGCCTGGCGCCACTATGCCTCGGCCGCTGCCATCGCTCTGGTGGCGCTGCCGGTCGGTGCCTGGGTCGGCTGGGAACAAGGTTGGCTGCCTAACCACTATCAGTACCTGGAAAGCGGCGACGCCATCAGTCATGTCGTACTCAGCGATGGTAGCCAGGTCGAACTGAACCTGGGGACCGAACTACGCTTCACCAACTACAAGGACCAGCGCCGGGTCACTCTGGTCAAAGGCGAAGCCTTCTTCAAGGTCCGGCACGACAGCCTGCACCCCTTCGTAGTGCATGCCGCCCAGGGCCAGACCCGCGTCACCGGCACCCAGTTCAATGTCTGGAAGTATGAAGATCAGGTCAAAGTGACCCTGCTCGAAGGTTCGGTACTGGTCAGCAGCGATGCCAATGACAGCGATGGGGGCTATCGCCTGGGCCCCGGCATGCAGGCAAGCTACCAGGCCGGCGACTACGAACCGCGCTTGAGTCAGACCTACGCCCATGACACCAGCCTGGCCTGGCGCAATGGCAAGCTGATCCTCGACAACCTGAGCCTGGCCCAGGCCCTGCCGCAGATCAACCGCTACCTGGAGCAGCCACTGCTGCTGGCCGACGAAAACACCGGCAGCATTCGTATCAGTGGCATTTACGATACGAAGCAGATCAAGCGTCTGGTCAGCAACCTGCCCAAGGTGTTGCCGGTCTATCTGACCCGCAACAAGGACGGCAGCATGCTCCTCAACCGCATCTCGCCACCGCCGGCACGGGGCTGAGCCTTACGCTCAACCCCTCGTTGCTGCGCACTACAGTGTCATTGCCGCCAGCCAGCCGAACGCCAGCAGTGGCAGGTTGTAGTGAATGAAGGTCGGCACCACGGTGTCCCAGATGTGGTGATGCTGGCCGTCTACGTTCAAGCCTGAGGTCGGGCCCAGGGTCGAATCCGAAGCCGGTGAGCCGGCATCGCCCAGTGCACCAGCGGTGCCGACGATGCACACGGTGGCGACCGGGTCAAAGCCCAGTTGCACACACAGCGGTACAAAGATCGCGGCAAGAATCGGCACCGTGGAAAATGACGAGCCGATGCCCATGGTCACCAGCAGCCCCACCAGCAACATCAGCAGTGCGCCAATCCCCTTGCTGTGGTCGATCCACACTGCCGACGTCTCGACCAGGCTCTTGACCTCACCGGTAGCCTTCATGACCTCGGCGAAACCGGAGGCGGCAATCATGATGAAGCCGATCATGGCCATCATTTTCATGCCTTCGGTAAACAGGTCATCGGTGTCCTTCCAGCGCACGATGCCCGATACCGAGAAAATCAGAAAACCGACCATGGCGCCGATGATCATCGAATCCAGCCACAGCTGAATGATGAACGCCGCTGCGATGGCAACCCCGGCAACCAGCAGGGTCAACGGGTTGTAGCGCACCGCCACCTGCTCGACCTGCTCGATTTTTTCCAGGTCATAGACACGCTTTTTGCGGTAGCTGAAAAACACCGCCAGGAGCAGGCCGAAAAGCATGCCCGCCGCCGGAATGGCCATGGCGTGGGTGACGTTGACCGCGCTGACATCCACCCCGCTACGGCTGACGTTGGCCAGTAGAATCTCGTTGAGGAAGATGTTGCCAAAACCCACCGGCAGGAACATGTAAGGCGTGATCAAACCAAAGGTCATCACGCAGGCCACCAGGCGCCGGTCGATCTGCAGCTTGGTCAGCACATAGAGCAGCGGCGGCACCAACAGGGGAATGAACGCAATGTGGATCGGCAGAATGTTCTGCGAGGAAATCGCCACCAGCAACAGCAAGCCGATCAGCAGCCATTTGACCTTGCCACCATCGGCATGCCCTTGCTTGCCAACCATCGCCAGGGCGCGGTCGGCCAGGGCATGGGCCATGCCAGACTTGGCAATCGCCACCGCAAAGGCACCCAGCAAGGCATAGGACAAGGCCACGGTGGCACCGCCGCCGAGCCCACCGTTGAATGCTTTGAGCGTTCCTTCGATTCCCAGGCCGCCCACCAATCCGCCAGCCAGCGCGCCGACGATCAGGGCGATCACCACATGCACGCGGGACAGACTCAAGATCAGCATGATGCCGACCGCGGCAATTACTGCATTCATTCCTGTGACCTCTAGAAACCAGACAAAAAGCGACCGATTCGGCGACAAACTGCCCGCGAGCAGTGGCCGAACGACGGGTATTTTTATGGAGGGCGCACACTCTGAAGCAGGCCCTCGCGCTTGTCAAAGCTCACTGGGCGATTGCTGTCGTAGGAATGCACGAAAACGACGCATTTAAATTGATCGTTTGAATAAAGAAAGCGGCTTATCCGCCGATAACGTCGGCAGCCTCAATCTTTTTGGATCAAAGGACTTCGCCATGTCGTTCAGACAACTTTCCATTCAGTGGAAAATCACCCTGCTCGCCGGTTTGTGCCTGGCCAGCATCGTTACCCTGCTGGTGGGCCTTTCGTTGTACCGCATGGGACACAGCTCGGAGCTGGTCAAGACCAGCAGCATGCAGATGCTCACCGAGTCAGCCCAGGGACGCATCGAATCCCAGGGCGAAGTCCAGGCCTTGAACATTCGTCGCCAGTTCATGGATGCCTATCAGTACGGTGCCGGTTTCGCCCGTCAGGTCCTGTTCCTGCGCGAACAGGCCGAAAAGCGCTTTCTCGATGCCTTCGACCTGCGCGAGGACCTGACCCGCCAGGTACGCGCCGCCTTGCAGGCCAACCCCGACCTGCTCGGCCTGTCACTGGTATTCGAACCCAATGCGCTGGACAACAAGGACGAACTGTTCGTCAACCAGGAGCAACTGGGCAGTAACGAAAAAGGCCGCTTCGCCCTGTACTGGTCGCAACCGACGCCAGGCCAGCTGACCTCCATGGCCCTGCCGGAAAAAGACATGGCCGATACCAGCATCGGCCCCAGCGGCGAGCCGGCCAACACCTGGTCAGTGTGCCCACGCACCACCCGCAAGACCTGCGTGATTGAACCGTACTTCTATGAGATCAACGGCCAGCAGGTGCTGATGACCAGCATCGTGTTCCCGCTGATGGTCGCCGACAAGGTAGTCGCCACCCTGTCCATCGACATCAACCTGAACAGCCTGCAGGCCATGAGCCAGCAATCCAGCCGCAACCTCTACCAGGGCCAGACCCAGGTGAGCATCCTCAGCCCCGTGGGCCTACTGGCCGGCTACAGCCCGGATGCCGGCAAACTGGCCCAGCGCTTTGACCAGGTCGATGCCGAGAAAGGCGCCGAAGTGATCCGCCTGCTGGCTGACAGCACGCCCATTCACAGCATCCATCACAAGCAGCGCCTGAAGGTCCTGGCTTCCTTTGCCCCGATCCCGGGCGGCAAGTCCTGGGGCGTGCTGCTCGACGTTCCGGAAAGCGCCCTGACCGGCCCGGCCGAGGCCCTCAAGCAGGAACTCGACCGCAGCAACACCAGCGGCACCCTGATCGAGCTGGGCCTGGGCGCGTTGGCGGCCATCGTCGGCCTGCTGCTGATCTGGCTGATGGCCCGCGGCGTGACGCGGCCGATTCTCGGTGTCGCGGCCATGCTCAAGGACATCGCCAGTGGCGAAGGCGACCTGACCCGTCGCCTGCAGTACGACAAACGCGACGAACTGGGCGAGCTGGCCGGTTGGTTCAACCGCTTCCTGGACAAACTGCAGCCGACCATTGCCGAGGTCAAGCGCTCGGTCCAGGCGGCCCGCGACACCGCCGACCAGTCTTCGGCGATTGCCAGCCAGACCAGCGCCGGCATGGAGCAGCAATACCGTCAGGTCGATCAGGTCGCCACCGCGTCCCATGAAATGAGCGCCACTGCCCAGGACGTTGCCCGTAGCGCGGCCCAGGCTGCCCAGGCAGCCCGCGACGCTGATCAGGCCACTCGCCAGGGCCTGTCGGTCATCGACCGCACCACCACCAGCATCGACACCCTGGCCGCCGACATGAGCACCGCCATGGCCCAGGTCGAAGGCCTGGCCGAGAACAGCGAGAAGATCGGTTCGGTGCTGGAAGTCATCCGCTCCATCGCCGAACAGACCAACCTGCTGGCCCTCAATGCCGCCATCGAAGCCGCCCGCGCCGGTGAAGCAGGCCGCGGCTTCGCCGTGGTCGCCGATGAGGTACGCAACCTCGCCCGCCGCACCCAGGAATCGGTGGAAGAAACCCGTCAGGTCATCGAAGAACTGCAGGCCGGTACCCGCGAAGTAGTGGGTGCCATGGACAGCAGCCATCGTCAGGCGCAAGGCAGCGTCGAGCAGGTCAGTCAGGCGGTCACCGCCTTGCAGCAGATCGGCGATGCGGTCACGGTGATCAGCGACATGAACCTGCAGATCGCCAGCGCCGCCGAAGAGCAGAGCGCCGTAGCCGAGGAAATCAACAACAACGTGGCGACCATCCGTGACGTAACCGAATCCCTCAGCGGACAGGCCAACGAATCGGCGCGGGTCAGCCAGTCGCTCAACAGCCTGGCCAACCAGCAACAGGGATTGATGGATCAGTTCCGGGTCTGAGGCGTAACCCCTGGCGAGCGACGGTTACGCTTGCACATCAGAGCTCATCCCTGGGCGAGTGGAACCTGCCACCGCCCAGGATCTGATCGAGCAGGACCAAGGCGGCATGGACATTCGGCCTTGCCCCCATCGGCAGGACCGACGAATGTGGCAACGTGGCATCCAGGTAACCCGCTTGCATAACCAGCAGGTGCATTTGATCAGCGTTCAAATAGACATGATGCTGCTCCATGGCATAGGACTGGATCAACGTGAGCGCGCCGGTGACCAAAGGCGTGGCGCTTGAGGTCCCACCATAGTTCGAGGTGTAATCCCTGTCGTTACCGGACTTGTCTTGCAGTCGATCTGGCCCTGAACCGAGCGTAGCCACGCTGTCCCCCCAGGCATTGAGCATCCGGTGCGGGTAGGCAAAGTTCGAGTATTGATGGGGTTTACCATCCCATGACTGACAGGCGCCTATCAGGATGGCATTGGCATCTCCATGATCATGGAAATACGGCCATTGCGAGAAATTGACGCCATATCCCGCCGTGGTGCCTTTGTCGGCAATCGTTTCGGTACTGCCATTGCCCGCCGCGAAGAGCACCACCGCACCTCGCTCGGTCAACGCTTTTGCCATGTCCCACCAGTCCCGCTCATGTATCGACGGCAAGAACGTCGTCAACACATTCACATTGGCCGAATGGCGATTGATGGCGACGATGTCACCGGGTTCGACATGGCGCAGAAGATCCTTCGGCGTCCGGGCACGGGAATCCTGATCCCGGGCCTTGTTGTTGTAGAGATACAATTCGCTGGCGTGGCACATGCCGGTCATGCCGATGCCGTTGGGCGTAGCCAGCAGGATTCCCACTGATTTGGTTCCGTGGTTGGGGTCACCATTGGGTTCCAGGGTAATGATCTTGAGGTTGGGATTGCCTCGCAGGTCTTCATGGTCTGGAAACAGCCCGCCATCTGAAAAGTGCACCCGGGCCCCCTTCCCCCTCACCTGCTTAGCCCATGCCTTGCGGACATTCATACCCTGGTATCTGGGGCCGGGTTCATCCAGGTAGGTTTGCAACGGCTCGAAGTCCGGAGTGGGTTGTGCGTCGTCATAGGCGTTATTACCTGCCACCACGGCAGCGCCCGTGATCAGTGTTGCCAGCGCGACGGCAGCACCAAGAATCAGGTTGCCTGGTTCGAGGTCAGGGGGCACGAAGTGAAGGGATTCAAGGTACTCCAGCGCTGCCAGGGTCTTGATCAGCGTCACATAGGTGTCGTTGAGCATACTCGCGGGCTGCTCCAGGTAGCAGTAATCCCTGAGTGCTACGAGTTTTTCGTCAAGACGCTCCTGCTGCTCCAGGAAAGGCCGGGGGTCGATTACCTCCTTCAGCCTGGGCCAGAGGCGCACGAGGCTGGAACCTGAGTCAGGCTCAAGCTCGGACAGGAATCGCTCAAAGCCTCCAACATTGAACTTGAGCACCAAAGGCGGGTAGGACTTGCCGGGTTGCGCATAAGGGAACGATTCCAGCAATTCGCCATACGGGTCCACCACCTGCACCAGGCCAGCAGGTTCGTTGCCCTGTTCATCCGCCACAGACCGCCTGCCCCTGCCTCTGGCGGCATCAACCGGCACAGTGTCGAGAAGGCCTCTGCTCAGTTCGCCTTCGCTGATGTCAATGATCAAGGGCGTCATCTCCAGCGAGCGAGAAGAGTCGACAGGCAGATCCGACACATCATCCATCACCCTGATCCGCGGCCTGATCGTGTAGGTACCTGTCGCCGTCTCGGTGTGCAGCGTGGCCGGACAACCGTGATCGACCAGTGCACCGCTATAGGCCTGAGAATGCACGGACTTGGCATCGACCTGCTTCGGGCCTTCAGGTCCGGCCCTCTCCAGCTCATAACGGATGCTTTTCACTTTGCTCAGGCCACTGCCGATACAGCGCACGTGGAATTTTCCATCGAAACGAAAATTGCGGTAGTAAACGAAGCTCACATCAAGATTCATAGGTTCAACCTTCCGTGTTTGCACCCGTACCCTTCGCCGGGCATGCCAACACGCATGCTCACACCTGGCCTGGTCAGGTGTGCAGATAGAAGGCGTTCCAGAACACCTGTGCCCGGGCAGTGCGCAACACCTCGTCGTCTACACTTGCCCGAACCCGTAGACCGCCAATGACGAGGCCCTGATGAAAAGCATCCCGACGCTGCTGGCCGGCCTGTTGCTCGCTCTAGGCCTGGCTAGCGCTACGGCCAACGAACCACGCAAGCCCATCCACTTCGGCGACATCACCTGGGAAAGCGGCAGCCTGACCACCGAAATCCTGCGCCTGATCGTCGAGCAGGGTTACGGCTACCCCACCGAAACCCTCCCCGGCAGCACCGTGAGCATGGAAGTGGCCCTGGCGCGCAACGACATCCAGGTGATTGCCGAAGAATGGGCCGGTCGCAGCCCGGCCTGGGTCAAGGCCGAACAGGCCGGTCAGGTGTTCGCCATCGGCGACACGGTGAAGAACGCCGATGAAGGCTGGTATGTACCTGAATACGTGATCAAGGGGGATGCTGCTCGCGGCATCAAGGCCCTGGCTCCGCAGTTGCACGCGGTGGATGATCTGAAGCAGTACAAGGACGTCTTCAAGGACCCGGAGACACCTGACAAGGGCCGCTTCCTCAACAGCCCCAGCGGCTGGACCTCCGAGATCGTCAACAGCCAGAAGCTCAAGGCCTATGGCCTGGACAATGACTACGTGAACTTTCGCAGTGGCTCCGGTGCCGCCCTGGATGCCGAAATCACCTCGGCGATCCGCCGCGGTAAGCCGGTGCTGTTCTACTACTGGTCGCCTACCCCGTTGATGGGCCGCTTCTCTCTGGTTCGCCTGGAAGAGCCGCCATTCAACGAAGCGGCCTGGAAGACCCTGACCGACGCCAACAACCCCAATCCACAAGGCTCGCGCTCACTGCCCGCGAAGTTGTCGATCGGTGTCTCCGCGCCTTTTCGCAACGAGTATCCGCAACTGGTCGAGTTCTTCGCCAAGGTCGACATCCCCATCGACACCTTGAACAAAGCCCTGGCGCAGATGAGCGAAAAACGCGAATCTCCCAAGGATGCCGCGCTGAAATTCATGCGTGATCATCCGGCCACCTGGAAAGCCTGGCTGCCCAGCGAAGTCGCCGAACGCGTCGAGGCCGGCTTGTG
>Ga0247821_10001482_pt1 | contig 13130 bp, 14 predicted proteins | sample 13C_Glycerol_Day_FD_192481 | JGI IMG/M metagenome (GOLD analysis project Ga0247821, IMG submission 192481) | Soil microbial communities from agricultural site in Penn Yan, New York, United States - 13C_Glycerol_Day14 | ecosystem: Environmental > Terrestrial > Soil > Agricultural land | place... | reverse complement strand
CATCGGGTACAGCCCGGAGGGATCGCAGTACCTGCACGACATCTGCGCCGCGATGATCGGGATGGACCGGTACGCCGTGAGCCAGCTCGCGTCGCAGGTTCCGACGATGCTCGCCCTGGTGCGCGCCGGCCTGGGGTGTGCGTTGATCCCGCGCTCGATCATGGCGATGGGCGTCGAGGGCGTCCGGTACCGGGAGCTGGACGCGGCCGACGCGCACTCGGTGACGTTGCACGCCTGCTGGAGCCCGGACAACCCGAACCCGGCGCTGCAGCGGCTGGCGGAGTCGTTGCGCGCCGATCCGCACTTGACTTAGAGCGAGCTCTAATTCGTAGGCTCGAACCCATGAGTGGACAACACAAGATCGGCTCGGGTTTCGGGCACGACAGCACCGCGGACGAGGTCCTGGCCGGGATCGACCTGACCGGCAAGCTGGCGATCGTCACCGGAGGGTATTCCGGCCTCGGGCTGGAGACCACCAAGGCGCTCGCCCGCGCGGGCGCCCACGTCGTCGTGCCGGCACGACGTCCGGACGCGGCGCGCGAGATCCTCGGCGACCTCGCCGAAGTCGACGAGCTGGACCTCGGCTCGCTGGACAGCGTCGAGGCGTTCGCCGGGCGGTTCCTCGCGTCGGGCCGTCCGGTCGACATCGTGATCGACAACGCGGCGATCATGGCCAGCCCGGAGACCCGGGTCGGGCCGGGCTGGGAGGCGCAGTTCGCGACCAACCACCTCGGGCACTTCGCGCTGGTGAACCGGCTGTGGCCGGCGATCGCCGCGGACGGCGGCGGCCGCGTCGTGTCGGTGTCGTCGACCGGGCACCGGCGGTCGGACATCCGGTGGGACGACCTGGAGTTCCGGCTCGGGTACGACAAGTGGGAGGCGTACGGGCAGGCGAAGACCGCGAACGTGCTGTTCGCCGTCCAGCTCGATGCCCTCGGCAAGGACTTCGGCGTCCGGGCGTTCGCGCTGCATCCGGGCGGCATCCTCACGCCGCTGCAGCGGCACCTGACCCGCGAGGAGATGGTCGGCTACGGCTGGATCGACGAGGACGGCAACCCGTTGAACCCCGGCTTCAAGAGTCCCGAGCAGGGCGCGGCGACGCAGGTGTGGGCGGCGACATCACCCCAGCTCGACGGGATCGGCGGCGTGTTCCTGGAGGACTGCGAGGTCGCCGAGGTGTCGACCGACGACACCCCCGGCGTGCGGCCGTACGCGATCGATCCCCGGTCGGCCGAGCGGCTCTGGACCGTCTCGGCGGAGCTCACCGGAGTGAACGCGTTCGGCTAGTCTGTGGTCGTCGAAGGGGATCGGTGGCTGTTTCTTCATTCGAGCTCGACGGGATCGTCGAGCGGTTGCGGGCGTCCGGGTGCGTGTTCGCCGAGGACGAGGCGGCGTTGATCGCCGGGTCCGCACGGGACGCGACTGAGCTGGACGCGATGGTCGAGCAGCGGGTCGCCGGACAGCCGTTGGAGTACGTCGTGGGCTGGGCGTCGTTCCGCGGGCTGCGCATCGCCGTCGATCCCGGCGTGTTCATCCCGCGCCGGCGGACCGAGTTCCTGGTCGGTGAGGCGCTGCGGGTGACTGTCGCGGGTTCGGTCGTGGTGGACCTGTGCTGTGGTGCTGGGGCACTGGGCGCGGCGGTGGCGGCTGAGCGTGAGGTGTCGTTGTACGCCGCCGACATCGAGCCGGCCGCGGTGCAGTGCGCTCGCCGGAACCTGCCGCCTGAGTCCGTCTATGAGGGTGATCTGTTCGACGCGCTGCCGGTGCGGCTGCGCGGGCAGGTCGACGTCCTGCTGGCGAACGTTCCGTATGTGCCGACGGACGAGATCCGGTTGCTGCCGTCGGAGGCGCGGCTGTATGAGCCGCACGTGACGCTGGACGGTGGTGCGGACGGTCTGGCTGTCCTGCGTCGGGTGGCTGCCGGCGCCGCGGAGTGGTTGGTGCCCGGCGGCCACCTCTTCGTCGAGGTGAGTGAGAGTCAGGCTCCCACGGCGCGTGCGGTGATGGTTTCGGCGGGGCTCGTCGCCGAGGTCGTCACGGACGACGACCTCGGCGCGAACGTCGTGCACGGGATCAGACCCGCCGCTGGACGTGCAGGAGATACTCCCGGCGGTTGAGCGGGTCGTGGTCGGTGCGCGGGCGCTCCGGGATCGGACCGGTCACCGGCTGGTAGCGCTCGAACGCCGACTCCAGGACGCCCTCGCCGCGGGTGAGAGCGGGGAGCTGCTGCTCGAGCTCGTACACCGCGGCCGCGGGGATTTCTCCCTCCAGGGTTGAGGTTTCCGCGGCCAGCGCCGGCACTTGGGGGATCGCCCGGAGCCGGGCGAGTGCCGCCAGTACGGCGCGGGTCGTGTCGGTCGGGATGTCCAGCCGGAAGCGGTGCATCGGCTCCTGCACCGTCGTACCGGCCTGCTGGAGTGCGGTCATCAGCACCAGCGGTGTGAGGAACCGGAAGTCACCGGCCGTGCTGGACATGCTCTTGTCGAACACGGCGTGGGCGTGACTCTGGCGGGCGGAGTATCCCGAGTGCGTCATCACGACGCGGGCGTCGGGGATCTGCCAGCCGTGGATCCCCTGGTGCAGGGTTTCGTGGACGGTTTCCTCGACGGCCTTGATGAACGCGTACGGCATCGAGCCGAGTTCGACCTCGAGCTCGAAGCTGACGCCGGCGTTCACGGGCGCCGGTTCGACGCGGAGCCCGACGGTGGCGAGGAACGGGTTCGCGTCCTTCTTGTTGAACTCGACCGCCGCGCCCGTCCCGTCGACCCGCTCGACGCAGATCGTGGTCGTCTCCCGGAAGTCCACCTCGATGCCGAAGTCGGCGGCCAGCGTGGATTCGATGACCTCCTTCTGCACCTCGCCGTACAGCGAGACATAGGTTTCCTGCCGCAGGTCGTCCTGGCGGAGGTTGATCAGCGGGTCCTGCTCGGCGAGCTGGGTGAGCGCGACGCGCAGGTTGCCCTTGTCGGACGGCTTCCGCGGCGTGACGACCGTTTCGAGCGTCGGCGGGGCGAACGCTTGGGCGTTGCGTCGCTCCGCGGTGGGCGTGGTCCGCGGATCGGTCACGGCGTCGCCGATCCGGATGTCGGCGAGCCCCCAGAAACGCCCGATCCGGCCGGCGCGGATCGTGCTCGCGGGGCCTTCGCCGACGACCTCGAGCGCGGTGATCTTGCCGTCGGTGTCGCCGTACCGGACGCGCTCGCGGACGTGGGCGGCGCCCGAGTACATCCGCACGTAGGCGATCTTCTCGCCGGCCGGTCCGCGCTCGACCTTGAACACGGTGCCGTCGAGCGGCTCGCCGTCGGTGCGGGCGCGGGGGAGCAGCTCCCGGATCCCTTCGGTGAGGTCCTCCGTGCCGGCGCCGGTGATCGCCGACCCGAAGTACACCGGGTGGACGATCGCCCGGTGTGTCTGTGCGGCGAGTGCTTCGTCCAGGGACAGCGGCTCGTTGTCGACGTACCGCGCGAGGAGCTCGTCGTCGTGCCGGGTGAGGACCTCCAGGAGCGTGTCCTCCTGGACGATGGGCTTGAACGTCGCCTCGGGGGTGCCGAGGTGTGCCGCTTCGCCCATCGGGACGATCTCGCGGGTGAGCTTGGCGGCGATCTGCCGCAATACGCCGTCGTACTGCGCGCCGGGCCGGTCGAGCTTGTTCACGAAGATCAGAGTCGGGATGCGCAGGCGTTGCAGGGTGCGCATGAGGACGCGCGTCTGCGCCTGCACCCCCTCCACCGCGGAGACGACCAGGACCGCGCCGTCGAGCACGCTCAGCGCACGCTCCACCTCGGCGATGAAGTCCGGGTGTCCCGGGGTGTCGATCAGGTTGACGGTGAGATCGCCCAGCGCGAACGAGGCGACAGCCGTCTTGATCGTGATCCCCCGCTGCCGCTCGAGCGCGAGCGAGTCGGTCTGGGTGTTCCCGTCATCGACACTGCCGACCTCGTCGATGACTCCGGCGGCGTAGAGCAGCCGCTCGGTCAGGCTGGTCTTCCCGGCGTCAACATGCGCCAGAATTCCAAGGTTCAGTACTTCCACGCAGCTTCATGTCCTTCGAACAGGTGTCAGTGGTCTCCGCGACAGACATGAAGCGAGGTCGCATGACGGACTCCTTAACGTGACACCTGTTCTTCAGTACGCCCCGAGTACACCAACCCCTTCCACCCCCGGACAAACTATTTAGCTCCCGCCTACACCTTCTCGCTGCTGCGCGAGTTCTGGGACGCTGGCGGTGTGAGTGAGTTCAAGGCGCAGGATCTGAGTGGGGCTGTGTTTCGCGACGTCGATCTGAGTGGGGCCCGCTTCGAGAATGTGGATCTGAGTGGGGCGACGGTTCGTGGGGCGCGGTTGGTCGATGTGTCGCTCGACGGTGAGATCCGGAATCTGTCGGTGTGGGGTGTGGATGTCGTGCCGCTGGTCGACGCGGAGCTCAACCGGCTGTACCCGGGGCGTGAGCGGATGCGGCCGACGGACGCGGACGGGTATCGCGAGGCATGGGATCTGCTGGAGCAGTTGTGGGCGGAGACCGTGGCGAAGGCGCGTCGGCTGCCGCCGGAGCTGTTGCACGAGTCGGTGGACGGCGAGTGGTCGTTCATCGAGACGCTGCGCCATGTCGCATTCGCGACCGACGCCTGGGTACGGCGTGCCGTCCTCGGCGTGCCTGAGCCGTGGGACCCGCTCGACCTGCCCCACGACGAGATGCGCGACACGCCACCCGTACCGCGGGACCGGAGCGCTCGTCCGTCGCTCGACGAAGTACTCGCGCTGCGCAGCGACCGGGCGGCGACCGTACGGGCGTTGCTCGCCGACCTGACCGACGAGCAACTGACCGAGCACACGACACCCGTTCCCGGCCCCGGCTACCCGGCGTCCGAGAGTTACGTCGTCGGCGAGTGCCTCGGCACGATCCTCGCCGAGGAGTTCGAGCATCGCCGGTACGCCGAGCGCGATCTCGCGACACTGCAGGCCCGAACTGTCGGTACCGGGACGTAGCCTCGGGGCATGGTGGTTGAGACCGAAGTGGCGGACTGGCGGCGGCTCGCGCAGTCGTTGCATGCGAGATTCCTGATCGACGCCTACGTGGACGGCGCGCGGTTCGTGGCCGCGGTGGGGGAGGCGTGCCAGGACGCCGTACCGGAGGTGCGGCTCGGCGCGTCGTTCGTTGACGTCGCGACCAGGGACGCGGAGCTCGCGGCGCGGATCAGCTCGATCGCGGCCGAGCACGGTCTGACCGCCGACCCGACGGCCGTGTCGCAGCTCGAGGTCGCGTTGGACACGGCGGACCTGGTCGAGCTCGGTCCGTTCTGGGCGGCGGTGCTGACCGGTAGCACGGAAGCCTTCACGGGCAACGACGTCATCGACCCGACGGGACGGGTCGCGAACCTGTGGTTCCAGGGCACGAAGCCGCACGAGGAGCCGCGCCAACGGTTCCACCTCGACCTGTGGGTGCCGCCCGAGGTCGTGCCCGGGCGGATCGAGGCAGCGCTCGCCGCCGGCGGCAAGGTGGTGTACGACGAGGAGGCGCCCGCGTTCATCGTGCTCGCCGATCCGCAGGGCAACAAGGTCTGCCTGTGTACGTCGGAGGGCCGCTGACCTCTGTTATCGTCGAGCTGAATCGAGGAGGTGTGTGATGGCTTGGAAGGTTGTCCGGTTCCGCGCCGTTCCCTCCTCGGCTGCTGCCCGCTGACGGGCTGACAGCTTTCTTCTCCGGACCGATCGGTGCGTCGCGGCGTCTGGCCGCGGATCACGTGCGCGCTCAGACAGCCGCGCACTCCGTGCCGATCGAACCGGAGCTTCCGCATGTCCTCCGTGGACACCCAACTTCATGCTGCCCTCGCACGCGCCGTCGCCGGCGTTCCCCAGCACGCACTACGCCGCCGCGTAGCCGCTCTCTCACACCGCTATCGCACCGAACAGGTCGACGACGCGACCCCCGGAATGAGCGATCCGCTCGACGCCCTCGCGTACGCCGTGGTCCGGATGCCGGCGACGTTCCGCGCGCTGTTCGCGGCCCTGTCGATGGCCGAGCATCACATCGCCGCGGCCTTCACCACGCAGCTGGACCTCGGCGGCGGGACAGGCGCCGCGGCCTGGGCCGCCGCCGCGCTGTGGCCCACGATCACGACCGAGATCGTCGAGCGTCAGCCAGCTGCCATTGCCCTCGGCAAGCACCTTGCCGAGGGCAACTTCGCGCGGAACTGGCGCTGGACACCGGCTGACCTCCGGCACTGGAGCGCGCCCGGGCCGGTCGACCTGGTCACCATCGGATACGTCCTGAACGAACTCACCGCCGACCGCCGCGACGACCTGATCCGGGCTGCGGCCCAGCCCGCGACCACGATTGTCCTGGTCGAACCAGGCACTCCGGGCGGTCACCGCCGGACGCTCGCTGCTCGCGACCTGCTGATCGCTCAGGGGTTCAGGATCGCGGCGCCCTGCCCGCACCAAGGCCCCTGCCCGATCGACTGGTGCCACTTCGCGGCGCGCCTGCCACGCACCGAACTCCACCGGATCCTGAAGGACGGCACCCGCAACTACGAGGACGAGAAGTTCGCGTACCTCGTCGCGACCCGGCGCCCGGTGCGCGCGGCCGTGGCGCGGGTACTGACCCGGCCGACGCGTCGCAAGGGCCAGGTCGTCCTCGACCTGTGCACCCCGGACGGCACGGCGGAGCGCGTCGTCGTACCGAAGTCGTCGCCGTCGTATCGCCGCGCCCGGGACGCGGCGTGGGGTGCGGCGTGGGGTGCGGAGCTCAGGCGATGACGAGCCGGCTGATCAGTCCGTCCACGAGGGTGAAGGTGAAGTCGAGGTCGACGGTTCCACCCGGAAAGTTGCCCTCGAGGTGGTGGGTCGCGACGTAGGTGTGCTCGTCGACCTGCCGGGTGCTGGTGAGCTCGGTCGTGTAGCTGTACTCGCTCGCCGACCTCGCCAGCCAGGCCCGGATCTCGTCCCGGCCGCGATAGGTCTTGCCGTCGTCGGTGACCTCGGCGTCGTCGGCGTACCAGCGCATCGCCGCCGGCACGTTCCGGGTGACATGACCGATCAGGTACTTCGTGATGGTGTCAGGTAACACAGGTGCTCCTCAGATCGTGGGGACAGTGCCGGCGTCGATCGTGAAGTCGGCGCCGGTGATCGCGGAGGCACGGTCGGAGACCAGGAACGCGACGAGGTCGGCGACCTCGCCGGGCTCGGCGGCGCGCTGCAGCGGTACGCCGCCGAGCGACGCGAGGATGTCCTGCCAGGCCTCGTCGCGGGTCAGGCCACGGGCGGCGGCGATGCGGTCGGCCAGGTGGTCGGCGCTCGTGGTCCGGATCGCGCCGGGCGAGACGACGTTGACGCGGAGGCCGTGCGCGGCGACCTCGTTCGACAGTCCTTTGCTGTACGTCGTGAGCGCCGCCTTGGCCGCGGCGTACCCGAGCGTTGCCTCGTGCAACGGCATCCGCCGCTGGATCGACGACACGTGCACGATCGCGCCGGTGCCCCGCTCGGTCATCCCGGGGAGCAGCGCCCGGTCGAGCCGGACCGCGGCGAGCAGGTTGAGCCGGAGCTCGGCGGCCCACAGGTCATCGTCGAGTACGGCGTACCCGCCGGCTGGACTGCTGGAGCCACCGAGCGTGTGGACGACGATGTCCGGCGTACCGAACCCGGCCCTGACCGCTTCCGCGACCGCGGCGGTCCCGTCGGGCGTGGTGAGGTCGGCGGTGACGAACAGCCCGGCGTCGGCCGGTGCGGTGCGCGCGACGCCGAGGACGGTGACGCCCTCGGCGCGGAGACGGTCGGTGATCGCGGCGCCGGTGCCTTTGCTCGCCCCGGTCACCACCGCCGTGCGGTTGCTGAGATTCATACTGGCGACAGTGCCGTCTCCCGCCGGGGGAGACGCAAGGAGTTGACTCTCTCCCCGGGGGAGGGTGCAGGCTGAACGACGTGCGCAGCGGGTTGACGATCGGCGAGTTCGCGCGGGCGACCCATCTGAGTGTGCGCACGCTGCGGCGGTACCACGAGAGCGGGCTGCTCGAGCCGGCGACGGTCGACGCGTCCAGCGGCTACCGCTACTACACCGTCGACCAGATCCCGTCCGCGCAGGTCATCCACCGGCTGCGCGAGCTCGACGTACCGCTGGCCGAGGTCGCCGCGATCATCGCGACCGACGACCCGGACCGGCGTGCGGATCTCGTCGCCGTCCATCTCGACCGCTTGCAGGAGACGCTCGAGCGGACCCGGGCGGCCGTCACCTCACTGCAGCAGCTGCTCCGGCCTGCTGCGGGGGATCTCCAGGTCGAGCTTCGTACGGAGCCCGCGCGATTGGTTGCCGGGATCACCGGCATCCTGAGCCTGGACGGGGTCCTGCGGTGGTACGACGGGGCGATGGCCGAGCTCGACGCCGCCGTCGCCGAGCCGCTCGGTCCGCCCGGCGGGCACTACGACAACGACCTGTTCGCCGAAGGACGTGGGAGGGTCCTGGTCTACTACCCGGTGGCGGACGCGCCGTCGTACGGTCGGGTGCGGCCGGTCGAGCTGCCCGCCGTCGAGCTCGCGGCCACGGTTCACCACGGATCTCACGACGACATCGACGTCACCTACGGCCGGCTCGCGACCTGGGTGCACGAGCACGCGCTGGCCGTGGCCGGCCCGGTGCAGGAGACGTACGCGGTCCGCCCGCAGGACGACCCCGACCCGGCGGCCTGGCGCACCGGCATCGCCTGGCCTGTCTTCCGGGTCGGCTGATCAGAGCTCGTAGCCGCCGGACGCCTCGACGGTCTGGGCGGTGATCCACCCGGCGTCCGGGGAGCCGAGGAACGCGATGACCTTGCCGAGGTCGTCGGACTCGCCGATCCGGCCGAGGGCGGTGCGCTCGGCGATCGGTGGGATCAGCTCGGGATGTTGCGCGAACGCGTCGTCGCCCAGCCGGGTCCGGGTCACGCCGGGCGCGACCGCGTTGACGCGGATCCCGCGGGCGCTCAGCTCCTTGGCGAGGTAGCGGGTCAGGACGATCTGCGCGCCCTTGACGCTGGCGTAGACCGAGTAGCCGGGCGTCGGGCGCGCCGACTCGAGGGCCGACGTGCTGGTCGTGAAGACGATCGCGCCGTGGTCGGCGATCAACGGCAACAGCGTCTGGGTGAGGAAGTACGGGCCTTTGAGGTGGACGTTCACCATCTGGTCGAACAGCTCCTCGGTGGTGTCGTCGAACATCACCGGCGGCTGTCCGACACCGGCGTTGCTGACGAGGACGTCGAACGAGGTGCGGTCCCAGCCCCGCAGTACGTCGGTGAGCGCGGCGCGGAACGCGTCGAACGTTTCCGGGCGGGCGACGTCGAGCGGCAGCGCCACCGCCGTACCGCCGTCCTTCTCGATCCGATCGACCGTCTCCAAAGCGCGTTCGCGGCCGCCGCGGTAGGTGACGACGATGGCCGTGCCGCGCTTCGCGAGCTCGAAGGCCGCGCCCTGGCCGATGCCGGAACTTCCGCCGGTGATGACAGCTACATGCATGATCGTGCACAACTCCTACTGGTCAGGATCAGGAACCTGACCAGTACACGCGTCACGCAAGGGAAGGTGTTAGACCAATGCTCGCGGCGACTTGCCTGATCCTGCTCGATCGCGACTCGGCGGCATCCCGAACTCCCGCCGGTACTCGCGGCTGAACTGGGACGGGCTGTCGTATCCGACGGCGTACCCGGCGCTGGTCACGTCCTCGCCGAGCCCGACCACGCGCAGCCGGGCCTCCTGCAGCCGGATCTTCTTCTGGAACTGGATCGGGGTCAGCTCGGTGACGGTCCGGAAGTGCCGGTGGAAGGCCGACGTGCTCAGGCCGGCCATCGCGGCGAGGTCCTCGACGCGGAACGGCTCGGTGTAGTGGTCGCGGATCCACCGGATGACGCGGGCGACGTGCGACAGGCCGCTGTCGGCCAGGCCGATGTCGCGGACGGCCGCTCCCTGCGGGCTGCGGAGCAGGCGCCACAGGATCTCGCGTTGTACGAGGGGTGCGAGGACGGGCGCGTCGTCCGGCTCGTCGACCAGGCGGAGGAGACGAATCATCGCGTCGATCACTTCGGGCGATGCGCGGCTCACGGTTAAACCGCGGACCGGCCCAGGTTTGTCCGCCGCGTCGAGCAGAAGCGCCGCGATCGCCTCGGGACGAAGCTCGAGCCCGACCCCGAGGCACGGCGCGTCCGGCGACGCCTCGACGAAGTGCCCGGTCACCGGCAGGTCGACGGAGACCACGAGGTAGTCACCGGCGCCGTACTCGAAGACCTGCTCGCCGAGCGCCAACCGCTTCCGTCCCTGCGCGACCAGCGCGAAAGTCGGCGTCGCCAGACTCGCCGCCGGCGGGGTGGTTGCCGTCACCACCGACACCAGCAGCCCTTCGACAGCTTGTTCACGCCCAGATGCCCGGACGATCAGCTCACGCAGCTCCGCCAGACCCGGCATGGTCGTCACGCATCGAGGAACGTGGTGACCGCGTCGAGGACGAGCGGCGTGCGGGCGAGGCCGGTGAAGTGGGTGGTGCCGGGGAAGATCGCGAGCTGGGAGGCGGGGACGCCGACGAAGTCCCCGTTGACGTCGCCGCCGCGGAGCTGGTGGAAACGGATGACATGCTCGAGCTTCACCGCATCGGCATCGCCGAAGGTGAGCAAGGTCGGGGCCTCGATGCCGCGGATGTCGTCGTCGGACCAGCCGGAGGTGCCGCGGTCGTACCCGCCGAGCTTGTCGAGCAGCGTCTGCAGGTGGTCGTGATCGGGGTGCGGCGACTTCGCCAGGTAGTCGGCCTCCATCGGCGTACCGGCGATCATCTCGACCTTCATCGAGTCGACCGCGGCCGCGTTCTCCTCGCGCTCGCCCGACGGGTTGAAGGAGACCGACGAGATGACGGCCTTGCGTACCAGCTCGGGATACTCGATCGCGAGGTACAGGGCGACCGCGCCGCCGACGCTGAACCCGAACAGGTCGACCCTCGGTACGTCGAGACGTGCAAGCAGCCCCACCACGTCGGACGCCAGTTCCGCCGTACCCAGCGGGCGGTCGATGTCGTTGGTGTACCCGTGCCCCTGGAAGTCGGTCGCGATCACCTGCCGCCGAGCCGACAGCCCGTCGATCAGTTCCCCGAACTGCAGGTCGATGTTGAACAGGCCGCCGTGCAGCAACAGCAACGGCGTACCGCCTTCGCCGTGCACCTCGTAGTACATGCGCAGGCCGTTCACGTCGGCGTACCCAGTCTGCTTGCTCACGGTTCTCCCACCAGTAGACAGAACGGATGCCCCGCCGGATCGGCCAGGACGTACAGCGGTTCGCCCTCGTCGTCGGACCGGTCGTGCAGAACCGTGGCACCGAGCTCTTCGGCCCGCTGCCGATGCCGCTCGAGCTCCGGAGCCGACGGTACTGCGTAGTCGATGTGCAACTGCATCGGCACCTCGGACGACGGCCAGGTGGACGGCGTCAGCACGTCGACCTGCTGGATCGCGAGCTGCCGGTTGCCGTCGGCGTCCACCAGCACGAGCCAGTCGGCGTCATCCGGCGTCCCGTCGACCGGCGGCTCGTCGCCCGGCCGGTACTGCAGGCCGAGCAGAACCCGGTAGAACTCAGCAAGCCCGCGCGCGTCGGTCGTGTCGAGAGCCGTGTGCATGCGGCGCGGATACAGCTCCTCGAGGCTCATGCCGACCGAGCCTACGCGCTGCGGAAGGAGCGCCGGTATGTGTTCGGGGGTACGCCGACGACGCGCTGGAAGTGTCGGCGCAGGGTGGTTGCCGTGCCGAGGCCGGTGGCGGCGGCGACCTTCTCGATCGGGTCGTCGGTCGACTCGAGGAGTTGCTGGGCGCGGCGGACCCGTTGGGTGAGCAGCCATTGGAGCGGGGTCTGGCCGGTGACGGCACGGAACTGGCGGCCCAGGTGGCGCGGGCTGGTGTTGGCGCGCTTGGCGAGGTCCGTCACGGTCAACGGCTGGTCCAGCCGCTCCTGCACCCAAGCCAGCAACTGCGCGAGCGAGTGGTCACCGCTGACCTGCACCGGCGTCGCCACGAACTGCGCCTGCCCGCCCGCACGGTGCGGCGGTACGACGAGACGCCGGGCGACCGTGTTCGCGGTCGTCGCGCCGTGATCGAGCTGGACGAGGTGCAGGCACAGGTCGACCGCCGCGGCCTTGCCCGCCGCGGTCAGCACCTTCCCGTTGTCCGTGTACAGCACATCCGGATCCACCACGACCTGCGGATACCGCGCGCTCAGCACCTCCGTGTGCGCCCAGTGCGTGGTCGCCCGCCGCCCGTCGAGAATGCCGGCCGCACCGAGTACGAACGCGCCGGTGCACAGCGACGCGATCCGCGCACCCGCGTCGTACGCGGTGCGCACCGCGTCCACCAGCTCGCCGGGCATCGGCTCGTCGACGTCCGCGAGCGCCGGCACCAGGACCGTGTCGGCCCGCGCGATCGCGTCGAGCGGCTCGGTCGGCTCGACCACGAACGGCCCGACCTGGACGGGCCGCGGCCCGCACAGCCGGACGTCGTACCACTCGTCGGCGCCGACGGGCGGATTGCCGAAGATCTCGTACGCGATCCCGAGCTCGAAGTGGAGCAGGTGACCGGCCGTGGCCAGCGCGACAGTGTGCATGTCCGAAAGTGTACGGATGGTGTCGTTCCGGACTCTCACGCCACCCGGCCCGGACCGGCCAGACTCGACCCCATGAACGCAATCGTGGTGTACGGCGCCACCGGTCACACCGGCCGCTTCGTCGTCGAGGAACTCGTCCGGCAGAACCTTCCCGTCGCGGTCTCGGGCCGCAACCAGGCCGCACTCGCGGCCCAGTGGGGCGACCTCGACATCCGCCCGGCGGCCGTCGACGACCCGCACGCCCTCGACCAGGCCCTGAAGAACGCGGCAGCTGTCATCAACTGCGCGGGCCCGTTCGCCACCACCGCCGACCCGATCATCGACGCCGCCGCTCGCGCCCGGATCCCGTACGTCGACGTGGCGGCCGAGCTCGAGGCGAACGTCTCGACCTTCGCCCGGCGCAGCGACCTCCCGGTCGTGCCGGCGATGGCGTTCTACGGCGGACTCGGCGACCTGCTGACGACGGCAGCACTCGGCGAGTTGACGACCGCCGACGAGGTGCACGTCGCGTACGGGCTGAGCAGTTGGCACCCGACGCC
>Ga0247821_10001481_pt1 | contig 13133 bp, 14 predicted proteins | sample 13C_Glycerol_Day_FD_192481 | JGI IMG/M metagenome (GOLD analysis project Ga0247821, IMG submission 192481) | Soil microbial communities from agricultural site in Penn Yan, New York, United States - 13C_Glycerol_Day14 | ecosystem: Environmental > Terrestrial > Soil > Agricultural land | place... | reverse complement strand
GCAACATTGGCAATAAGAAACAAACCCTTCGCAAACCCGTCGTCCTGATGACCATGGGCGCCCAGGAGCGCAAAGGTCACGATTATCAGGTCATGACCCACAAATACATCGTGCCGCTGGTTGAACACGCCGGTTGCGTACCTGTGCTGGTACCGACCTGCTGCGGCACCGAAGACCTGGAAACCTACCTGGACATGGCCGATGGCGTGTACCTGACCGGTGCCGGCAGCAACATCGACCCGGCCCTGTACGGCCAGGAAAACCAGACCCCGGGCAAGGGCCAGGACCGCGATCGCGACCTGTTCGACATGCCCCTGGTCAAGGCCGCCATCGCCCGTGGCCTGCCGATCTTCGGCATCTGCCGTGGCATGCAGGAAATCAACGTGGCCCTGGGTGGTGACATCCACCAGAAGGTCTACGCCGAGCCTGGCTTCAACGATCACCGGGAAAACCCCGAGGATCCGGTAGACGTCCAGTACAGCGCCGTTCACGGCGTACGCCTGGAGCAAGGCAGCTGGCTGCACAAGCTGCTCAAGAGCGACGAGATCCGCGTCAACTCGCTGCACGGCCAGGGCCTGAACAAGCTGGGCAAGGGCATCGAGCCACTGGCCTGGGCCGAAGACGGCCTGGTCGAAGCGATCCACGCACCAAGCCTGTCGCCGTTCCTGTTTGCCGTGCAATGGCATCCGGAGTGGCAAGCGGCGAAAAACCCGGACTCGGTGAAGATGTTCGAAGCCTTCGGTGAGGCCTGCCGCAAGCAGGTAGCGAAGGCCCAGGGTGTAAAGACCTTTAGTTCGGCGGCTTGATCGCTGTGAGTGCTGGTTCCCTCGTGTTCCGTCGGGACCAGCCTCAATCAATCGGGTGAAGCGCGCCCTGGAGCGAATGCATCGACCGAAAGCATCGGCGCCTCTCCCACGGCCAAGCAGGCAAGGACATCCCCTATTGCGGGTGCAAATTTGAACCCGTGCCCTGAGCAGGCCGAAGCCATAAACACATCCCCATGACCGCTGACAGGGCCAATGAAGAAGGACTCATCCGGACTCATTGTATAAATACAGGTTTTCACCTGAGCGGGTACCTCTTCCAGCCCCGGGAGTACCCTTCTTACCGCTTCACTTATTTCTGCAATCGACGCGTGCGACACACTCTCGGCCGCTTTTCCTGGACTGCAAGAAGTCTGTTGGCGGTTGTGGAAACCAATTTTCACACCGCGTTCACTCATGCAGATTGACGGTACGCCATACAACAAGTCTCCCCCCTCCAGTTCATACAAAAACACTGGAAAATTTCGACTTTCAAAGCACTCTGCCAACCCCCTTTTCGGCATGAACCAATAGACAGGGACCTGCCGGGGATCAAGGTGGCGTTTCAGCTCTGGCGCCCAGTCCCCTATCCAGGGCCCCGCTGTAATAACAACAGCTCCAGCGACTATTCGCGCTTGCTTTCGGGTATGAACCCGGAGCCCATTGACCCGCCTTTCAACACGCACTACCTCATCGCCATGCACGAGGTCAGCCCCATTTACCTGGGCCAATGCCAACATCGCCAACATGGCCTCTTTCGCGGCTATGGCATAAGCGCCGGGTTCATACACGGCATGCTGCCCATCCTCCACATTGAATACGGGCAGATGCTGCCGAACGTGCTGTGCGCTCCAGACTTCATGCTCGACTGAAGCTGACTGTGCGGTATGGATGCAACCTGCAACCATGCCTGTGACTGCCGGACCTATGAATACACCTCCCGTCTGGTGAATCAGATGCCTCGATGAAAGTGACTGCAAGCTTCGCCAGCGTTGATCGGCATGGTTGAGCATGGGCACATAGTCCCGGCCCTCCCAATAGGCGCGACGAAAAATGCGAGAAGCGCCATGAGACGACCCTGCGCGATGCCCGAGCATACGCGCATCAATGCCAAGCACCCGCACGCCTCTTGAGGCGAGGCTCCATAGCGTTGCAGCTCCCATGACACCCAACCCAACCACGACCACATCATAGGCTGAGGTCATTTCGTGTCCTCCGGTATCTGTCCAGGTAATCAATTACCAAGGGGGCTGCCAGAAGCATCCAAATCCAGATTACAGCCACCGCAACACCAATACCGATGCTCTGCTGGTAAACAACCATCGCCAGAACGAACTGGGTGGTCGGCAACAGAAACTGCAATGCCGCCATGGTAGTCATTGGCAAATGCTTGGCGGCATACGCGAGCAACACCAAGGGAATGACTGACACAAGTCCGGCAAACATGACCAGGACCCGGTCCTCATACAACAACGTTTCCGGCAATGCCGCCTCCCAGGGCGCCAGGAGAAGAATGCACATCAAGAGCAACGACAACAGAAAGGTTTCCATGCTGGTCCCGCTGATAGCGCCGAGGGGTGAGGCTTTTTTCAAACACACATATCCGCCCCATGTCGTTGCGATCGCCAGAAGCACGTCATGGCGAATGTTCTGGGCAAATGCAATCAACAGCATCAATGCAACACCGATCAAAGCGGCAATAACGGCTTGTGATCGACGCAGTCGCTCACCCAGGATCCAGACCCCTGCAACGATCGTAATGCAGGGCGCTATCAGATAGCCCAGCCCTGCTTCCAATACGTATCCCTGTATGGAGGCCCAGATGAATACGCCCCAATTGATAACCAGCAAGAGCGCGGCCACGCCATGAGTTCCCAGATGCTTGAAGGTCAGGTCTTGATACAAGCTACCCAGGTTTCTCGTTGCCGCCATCACTATGGTCAACACGGCCAGCGAAAGGAAAATGCGCAAGGCCACCAATTGCAGCGGTGATACCTCACCCAATGCCCTCCAGTACAATGCGGATCCACCCAGCCAAACATTTGCACCGACACCCGCTGTTATCGCCAGCCATAAACGTCCCAAGGACCGATATGAATTATCTGAACGCATGGGAGAACTCGACTATCTCATATGACCAGTACAGACCGCCCTGCCCGTCGCTTGAGTACACACTCAATCCGTGCTTTCGCCAGTCCTCAAAGTCCGAATAAAGAGACTCGGCCACTTCAGCCCATTCGGGTGCATAGAGAAATAATGGAAAGGTATGTCGCTCCAGCAACCTGTACTTCAAAGGCGGTATCCCATCGTATGCTTGCCGATAGCGCTCTAGCACATCACGAACTCCAACCATTGAATTCAATCCAACTAACGCACTTCCTGTTTCACTCAGAAAATTCGGCAGAGAATAAAGAAATCTCAGCAACACCTGGTCACCGAAAAACATTGCATGCGCAGGCAGCGCCGTCTCGGCATGAGTACTGAGCCTGGACATCAGACTATCGGATGGCGTGCGCCAACCTGGCGGATTGAATAATATTTTTTCAAAACCAGTCACAGGGATACGTTCAAAAAGATCACTGACTGAAAACGAGATATTTCCTCGTGAAAAATTTATCAGCTCGTTTTTTCTGGCCAGGATAATGGAGCGTTCACATATATCGGCTGCATGGATAGGGCCATAACCCAGTTGTCGTGCCAGTAACGCATGCGCCCCGCTACCAGTCCCCAGATCCAGCAATTTCTGCCCTTGGCCAGCACATCCTGCCGACGACACCAGACAAGCGCCCAAGGCCAAACCTGCAGGACTCATTTCAAAGACCCCCGGCTCCCGCTTTAACCGCAGTTTGTGGCCTAGACCAAAATAGACCTCCAGATCTTCGGACGGTCTCGTTGCCGCCAGTCGGCGCTCGCCTTCTACCGGAAGCAGCCTTTCAACCATCCAGGCTCGATCAACGATGCCTTGCATTTTCGATCTCCTTAACGCTGCTTCCAAGGGCGTTCGAATGCGCCGCTGCGCTGCTCAGGGCCTCGAAGATAATGGCTTTCAGGTCATGTTTTTCAAATACTTCGACTGCTCGGACAGTGGTACCTCCCGGCGTCATTACATCTCGACAGAGTTGCTGCGGTTGTCGCCCAGGCAGTGCCAGCAAAGCGCTTGTTCCCTGAAATAGCTGATTAACCATGATGACTGCTTGAACAGGGTCAATACCTGCGTTCACCGCAAAGTGCTGCAGGCAGTCTGCGAGATAGCACAGGTATGCAGGACCACCTCCACACAGCGCGGTGGCTAGGTCCAGGAAGCGTTCTTCCTGGACCTGAAGCGCAATGCCTATTTTTGCGAGGACTTCAGTGGCGCGCTTCAACGCCACTGGCGAGATACACTTGGCGGCGCAAAATACGGAGATGCTTTCACATACCTCTGCTGGAGTATTTGGAATTGCTCGTACAATATTATCGGCGTTCAGGATATGCCGAATGGTTTCAATGTGAATACCTGCCATGACAGAAACAATCAAACCTCGATGCTTTTTTAGCACCGATGCATCAGAAGCAAAATCAACAAAACACTGAGGTGGCAGTGCCAGTATGACTGTCTCATCATCAGGGATAAGATTAATACGCCCCGCGGCTTCCACGCCCAGAGCGCTTACTTCTTTACGTCGCAATGCAGATGTATCGACTACTTTCAACCTTGGCTTGGGTTTTGCTTTTAGCAGCCCTTGGAGAATGGCGCCACCCATGTGCCCGGCACCTACCAGAAGAATCGCCTCAGACATACGACCTCCAGCATTATTTATTCAATAATGTGCTGGCCCCATGAAGTCACCGAGACTCCTCATGCCGCTGAAGAGCGCCCGACGGATCAGCACCAGAAACTTACACGTCCGATACTATTCGAGCACTTCTAGCAATAGGAATAAGACTTATCCCACAGAGGCGAAGGATATGTCTCGATAGTGAAGATTCCCTCTTGATACAGGATATTCCGTGCCCCGTCAGCCCACCCCTTCGACGCCCGGCCCTTGTAGTCGCGAAGACCAATCCTCCACCTCAGCCTTTTCCAGCCGACGCTCCAGCGTCCTGCGCCACGACGGCGCCAGCGGCAGTTCCAGGCACTGGCGAATCACCTCGGCATTGACCTGCCTGTCAAACAACACCGCCGACAATCGCGCCACCGACCACTGCGGCCAGGGACGCGCAACCAGTTCGAAAGCCGAACCCGCCGCCACGACCCCCTCTTCCAGCACCCGGTAATACCAGCCGGTACGACCACTTTGCTGGACCCTCAGCGACATATCCTTCACTGCAAAGCGATCATTGAGCTTCCAGCACGGCTGACGCCCCTGGGACACCTCCAGCACTGCCGTGCCCGCACGAAAGCGGTCGCCCAGGCAGACCTCGGCCTCGGTCAGGCCATGGCTGCTGAAGTTCTCGCCAAAGGCCCCTGGCGCCTGCAACAGCGGGTGTTCGCCCAGTTCGGCACGCCACTGCGCATAGTGCTCGCGGGGGTAATGATGGATCGCCTTGTCCTTGCCGCCATGCACGCGCAAGTCGCCCTGCTCGTCCCCGGCCAGACCCAGTTCGGTCACGGCCAGCTCGCCACTGCGGGGCAGCTTGGCGATGGCACTGCAGGAACCTGGGCGGGTATAGGGCACGGCCTTGCCGGTCAGGATGGTCTCAAGCTTCATCACCACTCACTCCGTCAGTTCGGCGAGCTGGTGCTCGCGGCAGATCAGTTCACGCTCGGTCGGGGCCAGCGGCTCCTGGGTCAGTTCGCAAAAACCACCGGTGGCGGTCCTGCGGTGAAAGCGGCAGGTCTTGCACAGGCCGAAGCCCGGCACATCCTCGTGCTGCTGGATGGTACGCAGCAGGTCAGCCAGCAGCGCCTCCAGGTCAGCGGCACGCTCACCCATGCGTGCGCTGGCGGTGGCGAGGAATTCCGGCGGCATGACCGCGCCAAGCAGTGCGCGTGCAGGCTCGGTCAGGTCCAGGTGCACGCTGCGCTTGTCGGCCTGGTCCTGGGTCTTGACGATCAGGCCCTTGGCCTCGAGGGCCTTGAGCGACTGCGACACCGTACCCTTGGTCAACCCCAGGTACTCGGTGACCGCCAGGGGCGTATTGGAGTAACGGTTGCAGCGCGACAGGTAGAGCAAGGCGCTGAGCTGGATCGGCTGCAGGTCGGCCAGCAGCGGGTGCTGGCGAAACCAGACACGGGTCAGGCTCGACAGCCTTTCCAACAGGTCGAATAGCACGGCAGGCGGCCTCGGTTAATGATCTCAATAGATAGTATCGAATAAAAACCATATTGACAAAGCGCAGCATGGGCTTAGGCTATTTGGTATCGATTCGAAACCATAACCCGAAAAGGAGTCACCCCATGAAACGCACCCTCGCCCTCACCCTCGGCCTGCTCGCCACCCAGGCCTGGGCCCATGAAAGCCCGGGCATCGACAGCGCCAAGGGCAATGCCGAAGCCGCCTTCGACCTGGTCCAGACCCGGGTCTTCAAGCAGGGCGACAACCTGGTGTTCGAGCAACTGGTCGACGGCAAGGCCGGCAGCCGCCTGCCCACCGCCAAGGGCGCATTTGCCGGTGCCGAGGTGTACAGCTATGTCTGGCCCACCAGCCTTGACAGCAGCAGCGTCGGCTTCGAGGCCCAGGCCGGTATCCTGGCCCTGGCCCTGACCTCGCACCCCGACTTCGACGACACGCCGAAACTGGACGAAAACCGCGATGGCAAGAACGACAACGACGGCGGCCTGTGGCACTCGCACTGGGTGGTGCTGAGCAAGGACGCAAGCTGCGGCCCGAGCGGGCTTAAGGTGCGCGATATTCCCGAAGGGGTGAAACCGAAGCTGCCGGCCACCTGGCCCGGGGCACCGATCTACATCGACTCCCCCGGCTACGACCTGAGCCTGGACAACAATGCCGCCCGGATCAGCGTGCCGCTGGCCGCCGTGGGCTTCCCGCAGAGCTTCAACTACGACGGCGTGACGGCGGCGCTGAAGGTCAATGCCGACCTGCACAACCCACTGCTGTGCGTGAGCAGCGTGTGGGATATCAGCTCCGGTGACCTATCACTGCCAGGCACCTGGAAGCTCAAGGACAATTAAGCGCTACCGCGCCCGGACAAGCGCGCCAGGCTGTTGCTCAGGTGCAGCAGCATGGCGGCGCGCGCCGCATCCGGATCCTGGCGAGCGATCGCGGCGAGTATCGCTTCGTGCTCCAGGTTGGCCAGGTAGCCCAGTTGCGAGAAGTCGGTATCGCCCCGCTCATCGGCATTGACCCGGGTGCGCGGAATCATCGAAGTGCCCAGGTGCTGCATGATGTCGGTGTAGTAGCTGTTGCCGGTGGCTTCGGCGATCATCTGGTGGAAGCGCTTGTCCTGCTCGACGCAGCAATCGTTGTTCTTCAGCGATGCCTGGTAGTCGTCCAGGGCGTTGCGCATCTGCCGCAGTTGCTCGTCGCTGCGCCGCACCGCGGCCAGGGCGGCGGCCTGGACCTCCAGGCCCATGCGCAATTCGAGAATGCCGCGCACGCTGGCGGCGGTATCGACGTTCAGGCGCAGCCCCATCGAGGTCTCCCGGGCCAGCACGAAGGTGCCGATGCCATGGCGGGTTTCCACCAGCCCGGAGGCCTGCAACCTGGACAGTGCTTCGCGCACCACGGTGCGACTGACCCCATGCTCACGCACGATGGTGGTTTCCGAAGGCAGCTTCTCCCCCGGCTTGAGTTGCCCCAGCAGGATGCGCTGGCTCAGTTGTTCGACCAGCTCGTGAGCCAGGCTGCCCGCCCGTCGCCGCGCAACACCGTTGCCTGAAGTGAGGTTGTCCATGAAGTACCTGTGCGAGGAAGGTTGACGCCACCCCGAGCTTACCACCGCCCGGGGATCAGGTAGAGGCCTGGCAGCAACCAGCTTGTATGACATCTATCAGATTCATGACTTTCACTGCCGCTTCCAGATAAGCCACGCAGCGCAACACCCGTCATGACCGCCCTATTTCATTACGCCAAAGCGATAAAAAATCACGCAGCACGATTGCACAGTCGAAAAACCACTTGTACGATGTCTAGCAACATGATGCGCATCATGCCCGAAAAATCGCCACCAACAGACAACCCCGCATAACAACAACGAGTGGGAGATTGGCAACGTGACTACTCAACGCCCTGCATCGACGGCAGCCGAGCGCGACCCCACCCTGGCCAGCGCCGTGGCCAAGGTGAAGCGCCACATACTGCCACTGTTCGTCATCATGTTCATCGTCAACTACATCGACCGGGTCAACATCGGCTTTGTCCGCACCCACCTGGAGCACGACCTGGGTATCGGCGCGGCCGCCTATGGCCTGGGCGCCGGCCTGTTCTTCATCGGCTATGCCCTGTTCGAAGTCCCTTCCAACATGCTCCTGCAGAAGGTCGGCGCGCGGATCTGGCTGACCCGGATCATGTTCACCTGGGGCATCGTGGCGACACTGATGGCCTTCATCCAGAACGAAACCCACTTCTACATCCTGCGCTTTCTACTGGGCATCGCCGAAGCCGGCTTCTTCCCCGGCGTGATCTACTACTTCACCCGCTGGCTGCCGGGCGTCGAGCGCGGCAAGGCGATTGCCATCTTCCTCAGTGGCTCGGCGCTGGCTTCGCTGATTTCCGGTCCCTTGGCCGGGGCGCTGTTGCAGATCGAAGGCCTGGGCCTGCACGGTTGGCAGTGGATGTTCCTGATCGAAGGCCTGGCCTCGGTGTTCCTGTGCTTCTTCGTCTGGTTCTGGCTCGATTCCAGGCCCCACGACGCCAAATGGCTGAGCCGCGCGGAACAGGACGCCCTGGTCGACACCATCGATGCCGAACAACGCGAACGCGACGCCCAGACCCGGGTCAAGCCGAGCATCGGCCAGTTGCTCAAGGACGGGCAGATCCTGCTGTTCTGCGTGCTGTACTTCTGCATCCAGCTGACCATCTACGCAGCGACCTTCTGGCTGCCCAGCATCATCAAGAAAATGGGTGACATCAGTGACCTGCAGGTCGGTTTCTTCAACTCCATTCCCTGGCTGATCTCGATCCTGGCGATGTACGGCTTCGCGGCGCTGTCCGCCCGTTTCCGTGCCCAGCAGGCGTGGGTGGCCACGGCGCTGCTGATCGCTGCCGCCGGCATGTTCCTGTCCACCACCGGCGGGCCGATCTTCGCCTTCGTTGCCCTGTGCTTTGCCGCCATCGGCTTCAAGTCGGCTTCGGCGCTGTTCTGGCCGATCCCCCAGGCCTACCTGGATGCACGCATCGCAGCGGCGGTGATCGCCCTGATCAACTCCATCGGCAACCTCGGCGGCTTCGTCGCCCCGACCACCTTCGGCTTCCTCGAACAGAGCACCGGTTCCATCCAGGGCGGCCTGTACGGCCTGGCCGGCACCTCGGCCATCGCCGCGGTGCTGGTGTTCTTCGCCCGTACCCGGCGGGCAACGGATGAACAACCGCTCGAGACGAGTCCGGCACAGACCGCCCTCGGCAAATCCCACTGATCCCTTCGCCCCTTCCAGGACACGCCTGATGAACACACAACAACAGCAAACCCCGGTCATCACCAGCCTGCAGGTCATTCCGGTGGCCGGCCACGACAGCATGCTGCTCAACCTGAGCGGCGCCCATGGCCCCTTCTTCACCCGCAACATCGTCATTCTCAAGGACAACGCCGGCAACACCGGGGTCGGCGAAGTGCCCGGCGGCGAACGCATCCGCGAGACCCTGGAGGACGCCCGCAGCCTGGTGGTCGGCCAACCCATCGGCCAGTACCAGCGCATCCTCAACCAGATGCGCCACACCTTCGCCGCCCGCGACGCCGCCGGGCGCGGGCTGCAGACCTTCGACCTGCGCATCACCATCCATGCGGTCACCGCCGTGGAAGCGGCGCTGCTCGACCTGCTCGGCCAGCACCTGCAGGTGCCGGTAGCCGCCCTGCTTGGCGAAGGCCAGCAGCGCGAGCGGGTCAAGATGCTCGGTTACCTGTTCTACATCGGCGATCGCCGGCAGACCGACCTGGCCTACCGCAACGAAGCCGACGCCGAAGACGACTGGCTGCGCCTGCGCCACGAAGCGGCAATGACCCCCGAAGCCGTGGTGCGCCTGGCCGAGGCGGCCCAGGCCCGCTACGGGTTCAACGACTTCAAGCTCAAGGGTGGCGTACTGCGCGGCGAAGAGGAAATCCTCGCGGTCACCGCCCTGGCCGAGCGCTTCCCCGAGGCGCGCATCACCCTCGACCCGAACGGTGCCTGGTCCCTGAAGCAGGCCATCGCCCTGTGCCGCGACCAGCACAAGGTCCTGGCCTATGCCGAAGACCCGTGCGGTGCCGAGAACGGCTATTCCGGCCGCGAAGTGATGGCCGAATTCCGCCGCGCCACCGGTCTGCCCACCGCCACCAACATGATCGCTACCGACTGGCGCGAGATGGGCCATGCGATCCAGATGCAATCGGTGGACATCCCCCTGGCCGACCCGCACTTCTGGACGATGCAAGGCTCGGTGCGGGTGGCGCAGATGTGCCATGACTGGGGCCTGACCTGGGGTTCGCATTCGAACAACCATTTCGACATTTCCCTGGCCATGTTCACCCAGGTGGCCGCCGCCGCGCCGGGCGAGATCACCGCCATCGACACCCACTGGATCTGGCAGGACGGCCAGCAGCTGACCCACAACCCGTTGCAGATCGTCGACGGCCATGTCCAAGTGCCGAGCAAGCCGGGCCTGGGCGTGGACATCGACATGGACGCCGTGGGCCGCGCCCATGAACTGTACAAGGGCATGGGCCTGGGTGCGCGGGACGACAGCGTGGCCATGCAGTACCTGATCCCGGGCTGGCGCTTCGACAACAAGCAACCCTGCCTGGTGCGCTGAGCACAAGGCGAGCCGCCCGACGACAGGCAGCGGCTCGCCCCTGGGCAAAAACCGCCCGCCATCGCTATGCTTGGGGCATGAACGCTACCCTGCCGACCCGCTCCCCCTGCCCGCCCGGCGCCTGCAATTGCGGGCGCGAGACGTTGCAGGACCTGCGCATCCTGCTGCTGACCCGCCAGGAGGAAAAGCGCCTGCTTGAGCGCCTGGAAAACCTGCAGAGCCTTGCGGACCTGGAGCATATGCAGCGCAAGCTGTACGAAAACCTCGGCATTCGCCTGCAGATCAGCCCCAGCGACAACGAAGTGCGGACCATGCGTGGCTTCAACATCCAGATCGAGGAACTGCCGGGCCTGTGCCGCAAGACCCGGCAGAACATCCCGGCCGCCATTCGCCGGGCCCTGGAACGGCGACCGGAGATCGCCTGGCGCCTGCTCGATGCCCAGGACCTGCTGCGCGATACCTGACTGTGTAGTTCCCCTGCTTTGTAGCCGCTGCCGCCAGGCTGCGATCGGCCGTGAAACGGCCGTAAAACCAGGCGATATCTCTGTGTCAGGCACAACGAAGTGACTGGATTGCGACTGCTGCGCAGTCGATCGCAGCCTGGTGGCAGCGGCTACAGGTTCCGGCCAGTGACAACATCGTCACCAGCAACCGCCCGTCAATCAGCGGCCATGGATGACGGCGTTTCGGCGCGGGTTACGGATGCTTTGCGCCGCGCTATCCTGACGGCCATCCCATTGCCGAGCACCCTGTCGATGTCCACCCTCACCCCCCGCGAGGTCTACCAGCAACTGCGTGACGCCGCCCTGGGGCTGCGCCCGTTGCGCCGTGTTGGCGATGAAGTCGATATCGAAGGCTGGCGACTGACCCTGGATTTCGATGGTGTCCATCTGCATCACTGCCTGTACTGCCGCAGTGCCGATGGCCGCAAGGGCTCCCTGGGCCACTGGCCACGCGACACCGACCCGGTGAGCCTGCTCAGCACCTGGGAGCTGGCGCAGATCGAGCGCCTGCTGAGGCAGGCCGATCGCTTCGCGGGATAATCCAGCCCCGACAATGACCGATCAGAACAACTGGCGCTTGACCGCCTCATCCAGCGTGCTTTGCGTCAGCAGGCGCACCACTTCGCTGGTGTCTTGCTGGAACGGAATGCCGACGATCAGCACCAGGTGCATCCAGGTGCGCACCGACTCGCTCTTGCGGATGCGGCCCAGCTCCTTGCCGTCCTTGTCCTTGAACACGGTGTCGAGGGTAAAGGTGTTGCGCGCCGTGCTCGGCACCACAAAGAAGGTGGCGCCAGTGATGATGGCCGAGGCCATGTTGAACTGTTCGTGATTGGTCAAGGTCGATTCGACGTAGATATCCGAGGCCACCTTGTCAGTGCTCACCCGGGCAAAGCGTGCGGACTGGTTGTAGGTGTCGACCACAGCCTTCTCCCAGGCGGCTGCCGGCGCACCGCCCGCGGCGTTGGGCAGGCCGCGGTTGACCTGGTAAAACGCGGTGGTGCGAACGAAGGCTGTCGGCTTGGCGGCGGGTGCCTGGGCACGCGGTGGCCAGGCTTCGACCGAGGCCAGTTCATGTTGTGAATAGGAGACACAGCCAGTCAGCAACACGGCGGTGAGCAACAGGCAAGCCTTGATGATACGCAACATATGATTTCCTTCTGCGGACTACTGTTTGGCCAGTTTTACGGTGGCGTCATCGAGCAATTGCGCCACGACCTGACGCAGTTGCGGAGCCCCCAGGGTCGGCGCCCAGTATTCCCGACCGTACAGCCCGACATTGCGCTCCAGCTTCACTTCCTGCCTGGCGCTGGCCAATGCATTACCGTTGCGATCCTCGATCACCAGGTCACCCGCCACATCGAAGGTATCGACGTAAATCGGACCGTTGACCCAGATCCACACTGTCAGGGTCAACAAAGCACCGGGAAAGTAACCGGGGTGGGGTGCGCGATGCCCCTTGAGTGAGGTCATGTTGAACTTGAGCACGACATCCTGCTCATCCAGGCGGGTCGGAAACTCGCTGACCTGCTTGAAGTACTCGCCCGCCTCGACGTACTGGTTCAACTGCGCCGTCAATGAGCGGCTGATGGACTTGCGGGTATTGTCATCGATACCGGGGGAGTTGATCGCCACATCGGCAACCTGCGCGGTACGTGCGCTGGTGACAGAGGCTTTGTGCTGCGGGGTACCCAACGGGCCGGTGACGTTGTAGGAGACACAGCCGCTCATCGACAGCGCAGCGATGATGGCGGCGGATTGGAGAATTCTTCTCAGCACGGTAATTTCCTGGCTAATGGCAAAATGCCATAAGCCATCGGCCAGCGACGCTGGCACTTTAGGGCTGAAAGGAATTTTCTGTCGTTAATCCTGCTTAACGCCTCAGGGCACACCCGCAGCAGCGGATCAGAACGTCTTGCTGGCACTGACCACCACGGTGG
>Ga0247821_10001479_pt1 | contig 13149 bp, 27 predicted proteins | sample 13C_Glycerol_Day_FD_192481 | JGI IMG/M metagenome (GOLD analysis project Ga0247821, IMG submission 192481) | Soil microbial communities from agricultural site in Penn Yan, New York, United States - 13C_Glycerol_Day14 | ecosystem: Environmental > Terrestrial > Soil > Agricultural land | place... | reverse complement strand
CGGGCTCCTTGAGGGTGTGAGGGGCCAGCGCCGCCCGCTGTCGCGGGGGTCGGGCGGCGCTGGCTGGCGCGGAGCTGGGGGCTCGACGCGCCGTCTATGGGGTGGTGGTCTTGTCCCGCCGGGCGTTGGCCGGTGTCATCCAGCGGCCGGCGGGTGGTCTAGGTGCCGAGTGCGTCCCAGAGGGGTCGGACGTCGACGGGCTGGGTGGGCTGGTCGCCGGGGTCGATGTCCCGCTCCCCGGCCGGGACGGAGACCGCGGTGACGTTGGCCTTGAATGCCCGGAGCGCGAGGAGCTCGGCTGCGGCCTGCTCGAGGTCGAGGCGGGCGCCGGAGAGTTCGATGCCGGCCTCGTCGAGCTGGGCCTTGAGCAGCTGGTTGGCAGCCGTGAGGGTGTCGATCTCGGTGGCGAGGCCCACGATGTGGCAGGTCGCGGTGTCGAGGTCCCGCCGCAGCTCGGCCGCCGACTTGGAACGATGCAGGCCGGTACCGCGGAGGATCGGCAGCGATATCAGGCTCATGCGATGACCGCCTTCTCCGCGGCCTTCCAGGTGGCGACGTCCAGCAGTCCGCCGAGGGCTGCCAGGCCGATGACGGTGTCGATCTGGTCGTTGCCGCAGGTTCCGCACGGCTGGACGAGCTCGAACGCGGTCTGGTCTTCGACGATCCGGTAGCGCAGGTAGGCCGGCCCCTCGTCGATCCAGGCGGTGGCCTGCTCGACGCCCTCCGGCAGGTGCATCGTGCCGGTGTAGGTCCAGTCGAGCTGGTCGGCTGCTTCCATGCCGAGCACCCGGCGGCTCATCCCTCGGGCATAGGTGAGGAACTCGTCCCTGTGGCGGGTGAACATCTCGTCGCCCTGGCGCTCGGCTGACTCCATCTGCTCCGCGAAGGCCGTGGTCGCGAGGTCGGTGATGCTGAGCTTGGTGTCGTTCATCGGGTCCCCCAGAGGTGGCGCCCCAGCAGGAGGAGCGCGGCGGAGATGGCGGTGGCGGCTGCGAGGGCCGCGGGGTGCAGGAGGCGGGTCACGTGGCGGCCTGCGCGGTACGGCGGGCCCACTGCTCGTAGGACTCGGTGTGGCCGTCCTGGAGCGACGCCGCATAGTCGGCGAGGAAGGTGAGGGCCGGCTTCGTCGGCAGCGGGATCAGCGGGCCGTGGTCGTGGTAGACGTCCGGCAGCGGGACCGGCGTGCGGTCACCGGAGCCGAGCAGCAGCGGCTCACCGGCCTCGGAGTAGCCCCCGGTCCACCGCCACTCGACGCCGATCACGTCGACGAAGACACGGGCCAGGTCGAAGACGACGCCGTCGTGGGTGAAGGTCATGACGCCGCCACCTTGGGCTTCTGGCCCGCTCCCTTGCAGCGGTAAGCGCGGTTCCAGCCGAAGCCGCCGGATCCGACCGGGCCTCCGTGGTGACGAAGAGTGCCGTCCTTGAGGAGGTTCATCTCGCGGAGGCAGACGGGGCAGATGCCGCGTCTGGGAGGGCTCTTGGTCATCGCTTCCCTCCGGGGGTCCAGCCGGGATAGTCGTCATCGCTGGAGCAGAGTTCGGGGTGGTGGAGCAGGTAGATCGCGTCGCCGTCCGCGACGACCTCGTCCTCGTTACCGAGGGCGGCGTGGCGGGCCTGCGACTCGCGGAGGACGGCGCACAGTTCGGCGCGGCGGGCCTCGGTGATCTGCAGCTCCAACCGATCGGCCGGCACGTCGAGGCGCTCGATCGGGTTGACGGTCATCGCGCACCGCCCTCAGCCGCGTCGACGTGGGTGAGGTGGAGGGCGCTTGCATGGCCCTCGACTCGAACGCACGCACCGCCGTGCACCAGCGGCCACGCGACGCTGATGGTGCGTGTCATCAGCGGAGGTTCGTCCCGCGACACGAGAAAGGCGGCGACCTGAGTGCCGATCGGGTGCTGCTCGTTCCACTGCTGGGCTGCCAGCAGGCCACCTGCGTACTCGTCGCGGGCGCTCATGCGGCACCTCGCACGAGCATCAGCGGGTGGTGCTTGCCGAGGATCTTGTTCTCGCGGGCCAGCCGGCTGAGGGCGTCCTCGAAGTCCTGGCGGTCTTCGTCGCAGTTCAGCGGGCGGTACCGGAGCACCTCGCGGATCGCGGCGTCGGCGTCGACCTCGGCCTGCAGGACGTGGAGCGGGATCGTGGCGCCGATCATGGCGGCCACCCGGTCAGGCATCGGGACGGGCACCGAAGCCGGGTGCTCGTGTGACAATCGGGGCATGAGAAGCCTCTTTCTTCGGACTTGGTGAGGGGCTGATCTAGGGCCAGCTGCCGGTGTGTGAGAGCCCGGCGGCGGCCCGCATACCGCTCTAGGCGGCGAGGGGGGCCGGAGCAGAGATCTGCTGCGACGACGTGGTGCGCTTCGGAGTCCGCTTCTTGGCGGTCCGCGGACGGCCGGCCCGGGTGGGGGCGTTGCGGTGCATGGCGGCGATCAGCTGCAGGTCGCTCTCGCTGAACATGAGCTTGCGGTTCATGCGGTGGTGCGGGAACGGGTTGTGCTCGCGGTTGACGCCGTCACGGAGCCAGCGCTGGCCGCTCTCGTCCTGGGGGTCTTCCGTCGCGATCCCGAGCCGCACGGTCGCTGCCTTGACGTCGTAGAACGTCTCGAGAGCGGGCTGGTTGGGCTTGCGGGTGGTCATGTCACCTCTTCTTTCGTCGTTGTGGCTCGTGCAGCAGGCGGTCGTCGTTCTCCGCGATGCCGAGGCTGTTGCGGAGCCGCTTGTACCTGCCGGGGCTCATGCGGGTGCGGTAGCCGGTCTCGAGGTGGTTGAGGTACGGCCGGCTTATGCCGGCCCTCTCCGCCGCCTCCTCGGTCCCCAGACCTGCTTCCATGCGGGCCTTGCGGATTTCCGCCCCGTTCACCTGGTAAGTGGTGGGAGGGGGTTGTTCCATGGCTAGAAGCTAGCCGGAGATAGCGGCTCTTGTCTAGCGGAAGTTAGCGGAACCTAGCGGTAACTTGCGGGGCCATGATCACGGCCTGTCGCGCATCAGTCACTTCTAGCCGCTCTTCGCCCTGCTCCTGGCTGCTCCTAGCTGGTCCTGCCAAGATGGACTCATGGGTAGAGACCTGGAACGCCTCGGTGCCGCGGTTGCGGCGCGCAGGGTTGCGCTGAAGCTGGGCGTGGAGCCGGCCGCGCGTGCGGCTCGGATCAGCAAGGACACGTGGAAGCGTGTGGAGAGGGGGCTACCGGTCCGCGACACCAAGTACGCGGACGTCGAGGGAGTGCTCGAGTGGGCCCCGGGCACCTGCATGCGGGTGGCCGACGGGGGGGATCCGATCATTAGCGCGCCGTCCGACGCCGACCCGGACGTGCGCATCACCCAGATCCCGTCTGAGGAGCTCGAGCGAGTCGTAGGCGACGCCGTTCGCAGCGCGGTCATCGCGACGCGCGGCGATCTGCCCGGCGACGACATCCTGAAGCTCAATCAGAAAGTCATGGAGGAGTTGCGGCAGAGAGGTGTCATCTAGCTCAAACTCACCCGATCGGAGTACGACCTTTTTCGGACTTGCGAGATTCGTTGAATCTCGATCGGACTTCTCTGTTCGCTCTGGTCCCAACAGGGCACAAACGTGGCAGAGTCGTTAGCACCTTGGGGGTTCCCCGCTACACCCGGAAGGGGGAACCGGTATGCGCAGGAGTCTGCTCATAGCCGACCTGGGCCAGGAGTTCGAGGGCTGGGTCGGTACCGCCGATGGGAAGATGATCTGTGTAGCGCCACCTGGCATCACTCACGACGCCGAGCAGCGGCAGGCGATGGGTGCGGTCGTGAGGCGTGCTGGAGGAGACTGCACACAGTGCAAGGGCTGCATTCTCGGTCTGAGCGCCTAGTGCAAGACGTCGTGGCATCCGGCGAAGGGGACATCGCCGGTGTGCCGCGGCAGTAGACAAGGGGACTTCCCATGCCGTGGATTGAGTGGCGCGGAAACAGCTGCCGAGTCAGGTGGGAGACCGGCAAGGTCGACCCGAAGACGGGCAAGAAGCTCTACGAGAGCAAGTCGAGCACCGAGTGGGGCGAGGAAGATGCCTACAACTATGGCCTCGACCGCGAGAGCGACATCCGCAACCACCGCCACGTCGCCAAAGCCGACGGCCGGCTCACGTTCGAGGCCTGGGCCAACCTGTGGATCCAGTCCATCGAGCTCGACCCGTCCAGCATCCACAGCTACCGGAAGTACCTCCGCGCGCAACTGATCCCGGAGTGGGGCCCGGTCCCGCTGAACGAGATCACCACGCTGCGGTACCAGGCGTGGATGAAGCGGATGAACGCCAACTACTCGAAGAACTACGTGCGCAGCCTGCGCATCCTCTTCGGCATGCTCATGGACGACGCCGTGACGCACCGGCCGCCCCTCATTCCCATGACGCCCGTCCCGCAGCACAAGAAGCGCCGGGGCCGGTACGTCCGGCCTGAGCGCGAAGAGAAGACGGAAGTGCCAACTGCGGACCTCCATCTGCTGGCAGAGAATGCCCGCCAGGTCTGGGGGTTCCCCGGCTATGTCTTCATGCTGACGAAGGCTTACACGGGCATGCGGCTGGGGGAGATGTTCGGTCTCCGGCGCGAGTTCGTCGGCCCGAACTGGCCGGAGTGCGAAAAGGATCCGAAGGCCCGGGAGCGGGCCCTGGCGCGGTACTGCGGCAAGGACCCGATGCCGGTCATCCGCGTCGAGTGGCAGCACAAGTACGTGATGGATCCGGACCGTCCCGAGGACAAGGGTGTGCCGACCCTCGCTCCTCCGAAGTACGGCAGCGCCAGGACTCTGGTAATCCCGCCCTTTCTCGCAGCACTGCATCAGCAGCTGCTCGACAGCCATGAATCGGAGTGGCTGTTCCCGGCGATGAGTGGCGGCCCGCTGCTGACCACGGACTTCAACACCTACTACTGGAAGCCGGTCCGTGACGGCGTCGACGAGCGGACCGGCCGCTACGCGCGGCCTGCGCTGCCGGCGGTGGAGTCCTTCACGAAGAAGCGCATCCACCTCCTGCGGCATGCCCATGGGCCGCACCTCGAGGAGGACGGCGTGGCGGACCTCGCCATCGAGGAGCGTCTCGGGCATGTGATCCAGGGTGTCCGCGGGGTCTACCGGCATGTGACGCCGGAGATGGAGCGGAAGATCGTGACCGTGTTGCAGAACCGGTGGGAGAGGGAACAATCCTGATGGGAGACGGCGCCACCTGGTTGGTGCTGGCCGCTAACTCCCACTCGTCTCCCATTGAGGGGGATCGGAGGGTCTCCGCTCCAGCTCAAGAGCCCAGGCGGACAGGGTCCGGAGCGATCCACTGCATCACCCAGCAGCAGCCGAAGGTGGGTGCCTGACCTGCAGAGCAGCGCTTTCACCTGCAGCAATGCAGATTTAACCTAGCGGGAATTTGCGGAAGTTAGCAGAATCGTGCGGAAGATACGCATGATCCACTCCCATCCGTCTCCCATGGGAGGCGAATGACCTGCGGTGGGGGAGCGGGGGCGCAGCAAAGACCGGAGCCGAAGTCGCCCTTGGGGGTGAGAATGCGACTCCGGCTCCGGCCCTATGTCCAACGAGTTCCTCGTACAGCAATCACGATTTGAGGTTCACTCGTCGGGGTGGATACCCATCAGCCCTCGACGGGTATCCGCTGGGGTCGCCCTGTCGCTGCCGGCGGGACGGCTGGCAGCTACGGGGTGGCCCCGTCGGCGACTCCGAGACCTGAACCCGGGCGCCGAACTCTCGCTATTGACTTGCCTTTGGCATAGGCATCCGGCCAACCGGAACCTAGATATATCTAGCCATCACGGTACCTCCTACTGTGCGACGTCACACCATGATCGTCGCCAGGGGTCCCATGTCAGCCGACGCGCGCTACCGCCGCATCGCAGCCGACATCCGCGCCCGCATCGAGGCCGGCGAATGGCAAGTGGGAGACGCACTCCCCTCCCGCCAGATCATGGCCGCCGAGTACGGCATCCACGAGCAGACCATGCGCCTCGCCTACCAGCTCCTCCGTAGGGCTGGAATCCTCGAAGGCGAGAAGCGCAAAGCCGTCTACGTGGCGCACCCTCCTGCTATGCGCACCCTCACGGACGCTGACGCCGACTGGCCCCACTCATCCGAGACGACCGACACCCGGACCCGGCGGGCCGATGCCGAGCTTGCCGCCCGCCTCGACGTGCCCGTGGGGGCCACCCTGCAGCACGAGACAGTCGAGTGCCTCGACCCGGGCGGCCGGTCGGCAATGCTCGTCTCGTCGTGGTGGCGGGGCCAGAGGCGCCCGCACGCCGCCTACGTGGTCGAGCTGGGCGTAGCGCCCCTGGGTGAGGACGAGGCGGGCGCTCTGGGGCTGCTGGCTGACACTCCGGCGTACCGGCTGGTGCGGACACGGCTGGATCGGGAGGGGCGGCCCGTGGAGACTGCTGATCTGATCCTCCCGATGGACAGGTGGCTGGTCCGACTGAGCGGCACGGCATAGCGACAAGCCACGCCCGTCGGCCGTGACGCGCCTTACTCAGCAGTCAGAGCATGCCGAATCTTTCCGGCCAGCAACAGTGGCTCACGGCACCTAATTGGAATTGGTCATTCACCCTGCGTGCGCACACGGGATCGACTGTCACACCTGAGACGTAGCCTTACTCCCATGACCCAGACGCCCGAGCAGCCGGCCCGCCCCACCGCCGACGCGCTGAACCGCGCGATCCGCGCGCTGTGGATCGACGGCGTCCTCCCGGTCGAGGCCCGCGGCGAGTACGAGCGGCTCGTCGTCGACTGGGCAGCGGCGATGCGCGCCGAGCAGGAGCTCGCCGCTTAAGATCCGGCCGTGGCGATCGAACTGAACGACGAGCTGATCCAGCTCGAGCAGCAGGCGTGGGCCGAGATCCAGGCCGGCGCACTGACCGTCGAGACTGCGCAGGCCGTGCAGGCCGCGGTTACGGCACACGCCGAGGCGACCGGGCAGGCCCGGTACGACGTCGAGATGGCGCTGAAGAAGACGGTCCGGCACCCGGGGCCTGAGGGCGACTGACCCCCGAAATGCGTCCCGCCCGTCGGGCGCTGTCCCCGGGCGGGGTCCGACGGGCGGGTTCGATTCGCGGTGCTGCCAGCAGGCGCGAATGTGATGTGTCCACGGTAGCGGGCGGTGCTGACAGTGCGGGGTGGCTGCGGATGACTGGCGCCCATAATTCGAACACGCGTAGCATTCGAGCCATGAACGGCCCCCTGTCCATTTCCGAGCGCCTCGACAAGCAGCGAACCCTGGCGGACTGGCTGCGTTGGCAGCTCGACCAGACCACCCGGACGATCCGCGAGCTGGAGGCCGAGGAGCGGGAGGAAGCCCGCCGGAAGGACGTGGCCAGGCGGGAGCAGGCGTGGAAGATCCAGCCGTCCCGCGCGGTGGAGGGTCAGCCGATGCTGCACCGCGGCGGCTGCGGCCTGTACGACCGCGGCGGCGGGGTACTGAGCGCCGACGAGGTCCTGATCGCGCTGCGCGAGTTCCCCGGCATCGAGATGTGCGACATCTGCAACCCGTGGGGGTCGCTCGCCCAGTTCGGCATCGAGAAGCCGCCACCCCGGAAGCTGCCCGGCGGCGGGACACCCTAGGAGGCGTGCTTCCTCGAGGTCTTCTTCGCCGCGGTCTTCTTGGCGGCCTTCTTCGCCGGCGCCTTCTTCTTGGCCGCGGTCTTCTTCTTCGGCATGGCGTGGACGGTGCCCGGCTTCCCGCTGGTCTCGCCGCGGGCTTCCCTGGCTTCCTGGACGGACTGCTCCAGCGCGGCCATGAGGTCGACGACCTCGCCGGCCGGCGCTGCCTGCTCGCCGCCGACGGCCTGGGGCTCGCGGTACTCGGCCTTGGCCTCGATGACCTCGACCAGGGCGTCGCGGTAGAGGTCGGTCAGCTCCAGCTCGTCGAGCGTCTCGACCGTCATGGAGTCCATGAGGGCCATGGCCCGCTCGATCTCCTCGTCGGTCAGGTCGACCTCGTCGGGGGCCAGCTCGGACGGGTCTCGGATCTCGTCGTCCCAGCGCATCGTGTGCAGCACCAGGGCGTCGCCGACGGGGCGGACGAGGGCGAGGCGCTCCCGACCGCGCATGGCGACCTTCGCGACGGCCACCTTCTCCGTGCGGCCCAGGGCCTGGCGGAGGAGGGTGTAGGGCTTGGCCGCGACCTGGCCGTCGGCGCTGATGTAGTACGACGACTCCCCGATGTGCCGGGGGTCGATGGTCGACCAGTCGACGAAGGACACGATGTCGATGGCGCGGGCGGTCGGCAGCGGCATGCCGGCTAGGTCCTCGTCCGTGATCGGGATGATGCTGTCCTTGCTGATCTCGTAGCCCTTGCCGATCTCCGGCTCGGACAGCTCCTTCCCGTCGATCTCGCAGATCTTCCGGTAGCGGATCCGGCCGCCGTCCTCGAGGTGGACCTGCCGGAACGCCACCGAGTGGGACTCGGTCGCGGTCTCCAGCTTCACGGGCACCGTGACCAGTCCGAAGGAGATGGCGCCGGACCAGATCGTGTGCGGCATGAGGCCCTCCAGAACGGCCCCCCTGGCGGTCGGATGTCCAGGCTAGGCACGCTGTGGCCGAGATCGCACGTTCGAGGGACCAGACGGAAGAACGCCCCCAAACGGCCCAAGCCCGTCACTACACTCTGGCCCCCACAGGCTGCGTGAGCAGCCGCACCCACGAGACCAAGGGGGACCCCTGATGGGACGAGTCAAGCCTGGAAAGCCACAGCGCGAGCGCCTGATCCGCGAGACCCATGAACCCGTCATGCCGCTGCCCGACTGGCCTCAGAGCCACGTCGACGCAGAGCTGACCGGCGACGACCAATTCGAATGCGTCCTCGTCACCATCCACGGCGTCAAGCACTACCTGCACGCCTCGACCGCGCGCGAACTGCAGCTGATGCTGGAAGGCAAGCTGAAGCAGTACAACGCCACCTGTGAGGAGCTCGGCGTCCCGCAGGTGTGAGCCCACACACCACGAAGCCCGCCCCCAAAATGTGCCGGGGGCGGGCTTCGTGGCTAGGACTTCAGTTTGCCGGCCGCGGCGTGGCCAGTGTGGACGATCCCAAGCAGCATCTCGTGCTGAGACGCATCGATGGCTTCATGAGCGAGCGCCCCGTCGAGCAGCAGGGCCACCATCTTCATGGCGACGTGCAGGGACGCGGCAGTCTTCGGATCGGCGAGCGTCTGGTCGTGCTTCAGGTACAGCGCCTCCCAGGTCTCGATCATCCACTGGCGGCGCTCGTCGCGTGGATCCTCGCGGAAGAGCGGGATGACGTTGTCACTGTTGTCCATGCTGCAGTCTCACCGAGTGGAAGCGCGCAGGCCAGATCCTCAACGCCAGACCGACAACGCATGCCTTGTAGATCTAGGTTGTGGATCTGGGGGAGGCAGCGCATAACGTTCCCTTAAGCGCTGTGGGTGGTCTGGTAGTTGTCGCATGTGTACGTCTCCCACGGCATGGCATGGGACGGGGAGCAGTCGTTCCCGTGCTCAGGGCAGTCCGTGCAGTTCAGACAGAACCTCTCGTCCGGGCGGTAGGCGCGACTACATCTGAGGCACAGGGCGTGGCGCTCGATCTCCCCGGATTCGATGGCCGCATCGACTGCCTGCTCCTCCGGGCTGCCCTCCTCCGGGACGATGTACAGCAGCTCGTACTCCAGGACTGCGATCCGCGCCGGGTCTGCCCTCACGTGCCCCTCCTTTCGTCAGAGCCCGATGTCTTCGGATGCGGCGTCGGACCAGCGGTCGGCTTCCTGGATGTACCCCCAGAACACGGGGCTGTTGGCGGCGTGCCCGGACTGGGCGCGGATCTTCTCCTCGCGGCGCCCGGCCTGTCGTGACGTGGTGATGAACCCAGCCCGCATCGAGTGCCCAGTGAGGCGAACGCTGAGCCCAGCTCGTTCGGCACTGCGGGCGATGATCTCGCGGCAGGCCGCCGGGGACAGCGGGTCAGTGCCGACTGTTCCGTGGACGCTGATGGGCAGGAACGCGGGCCCGCCGGTGAGCCCGGCCGCCGCGCGCCACGTCGACCAGGCGCGGACGGGACAGGTGTCGGGGTGGCGGCCGTAGGCCACGACGACGTCGCGGGGCGGCCGGCCCTTCACTGCGGGGACGTGGACGTCGAGCCCCTTGCTGACGAGCTTGATGCCGTCGGTACGGAGGGCAGCGACCTCAGCGGAGCGGCCGGCGATCCCAAAGGCGAGGAGCCAGAGCGCGCGGTCACGGAGCCCGGTGAGGCTGGCTGGCGCGGCAGCATGCATCTGCCGCAGCTGCTCAGGCGTGACCGCGGCGGCCTTACCTCGGCCCCGCGCGATCCGTTCGGGGTCCGCCTTCAACGGCTTAAGGGCTTGGCGCGCGGCGACGGTCGCGGCCTTGGGGACCTCGGCGCCTTCGGCCCGTGCGGTGACGGTGACGCCAGTGATGCGCCGGTCGATCGAGTTGGGCGCCGCGAGCTTGACCGTGTCGAGCCAGACGACGAAGCCGACGAGGGTGCCCTTGGTGACGGCGGTGAGCGGGAGCCGGTGGCTGGTGCGTTCGGCGAGCCAGTCGTGGAACTCGGCCCAGAGCGCCCAGTCGTTGGCGTACCCGCGCTTGGTGTTCTCGGGGCGGATGGCGTCGAGATGCTCCTCAGCAGCCTGCTCCATGGCGGCCAGGACGGCGAGGGTCGCCGCGTCGTAGGCGGCAGGAGTTGCACCGGACTGAAGCGGGACAAGCGTGCCCGCCTCCGAAGTCATTCGTCCTCGCTTGGGGCTTCGTCCCGGAAGGCGCCCTCGGCGGCCTCAACCACGATGTCCAGGAGAGGCCCCACGCTGGAGGTTGCCTGTCCGTGGGGCCAATCCGGGGAGCCGTAGCTGGAATGGAGCCACTGCCGAGCCACTACCTGGTACACGCCGCCGCGGCCCTCGGTGGCGTCCCACAGCTGGATAAGGTCGCCCATAAGCGGAGGGTGGGGCGTGCGGAGGTAGGTGTCGCCCTGCCGGTTGTTGATGCTGATTCGCCGGTAGCGGTAGCCGCCCTCTGCTGGGATGCGCTCGTGGAACGAGGTGCGCGGCGAGGGGGTGGGGTCGGAGATCTGAGGCATGCCCAATTCTACCAATTCCGGGCGCCGATATGGCATCTTATCGGGGGTTGATGTGCCCAACAGGGCTCTTCCTGGCTACAGTCGGCGCATGACCGAGGAGACAGGCAAGGGCGCCTGGAAGATGCGGACGACCATCTCCCCGGGCAGTGACGCCCCGGCAGAGTGGGAGACGTACTGGGACCCCGAGGCGACACCCATGAGCGAGGAGGAAGCCCGAGTAGCCCGCCTTCGCATGGCAGAGATCCTCTTCGGGCCACAGCCCAATGATCCGCGGTAGGTGGGGGTTTCGGGAGTCCTCCCCGTGGAGCTGAGGAGCTGCCGGTCCGGACACGAAAGACAGCCCCCTCCCGCCCGTAGGCGGAAGGGGGCTCTGTCATGCCGCGTCCTCGTGCGGCGGAAGATCGGGCTCGAGGAACAGGTCCGTGTACTGCGGTTGGGGCGGTTCCTCGATGACGCCCATGTCGACGAGCGTGGCCACATCGGCGCTCGTCTCATCCACGCGGCGCACTACGGGCCGCTCAGGGGGCAGTTCGGTCACGTCAGACTCCGGTCCTGTTGTACTCATCAACCAGCGGGTGAACGGGCTCGGGCTCGATTCCAGCCCGGTGCATCTGGCCAGCCCACCTGTCGACGGTCCAGGAGAAGGCGCGCAGCAGGGACTCGAACCGAGCCTGCCGGCCGCGAAGAGATCCGTTCTCCTCGTCGACCCGTCGCACCGTGGCTTGCAGCACCGCCAAATCTGCAGCCTGTTGCGCGGGAGCGGCGGTTGCCAAGGCCGCCGCCTCCGTGGCGGCGGCCGTCGCACGGGCCGCCTTAACAGTAGCGCGGGCGACGAAGACGCCGCCCCCGCCGAGGATGCCGCCGGCGGCACCGACTACTGCCGCCCAGTCACCGACGTTCATCCGGCCTCTTCTCTCCGGCCACGGCGAGCTGGGGGGACCGAGAACTCGGGCACCGTCGCGGCCCACATGATGACCCCGACATGGGAGGTCAGGTACCAGACCGCGACCCAGACGGCGCGGGAGTAGTCGCCGGCCAGGACTGCCGCTAAGTACGCGACGGCCCAGACCGATGGGGGGATGATCGCCGCGATGAATCCGAACCGGTCGCGACCGATGCGGAGAAACGCGGAGCACAGGGTGATGAGGCCGCACACGATCCATAGCCAGGCCCAGTGCTGTAGCTCGCAGAATTGAGTGAGGAGGCCTAGGCCGAGCGGCTGTGGCGGGTTGACCAGGAAGGACACGCCCCAGCAGGTCTTGCCTGTACCGAGGATGAGGAGGAACGCCCCACGGCGGCCCAGGTGCTTACGGGCTCGCCGCAGGAGAGCGCACCGCACTTACACCCCAGACAGGGGGCGGCTGGTCGACGCGGCGGGGCTGACCTGGCCGCGGGTGACGAGGCCGAGGACGGCGAGGACGACGGCGTTCAGGGCGCCGACGGTCTCCGGGGACACGTTGAAGCCGTAGGCGGCGAGCAGCGCGACGGCCGCGGCGACGAGGCCGGTGAAGGCGCTGGGCGCGATCGGCCGCGTCACAGCCGCAGTGGCTGCGGCCAGGATCGCGGAGATGGCGGCGACGATCGCACCGGCCTGCTCGCCGCTGAGGCCGACGTTGAAGGTGACGAGCAGCGACAGAGCCGCGCTGATGGTGGCGATGACGAGCGCAGGCTCTCTTCCGAAGACGCGCATGGTGGTTCCTTTCAGTCGGTGAGACGGGCTTCGAGGGCGGCGACCTGGGCGGACAGCTCGGCGATGGCGGCGAGGATATCGGCGGTGTGCTGGTCGCCCCAGCGCAGGAACGTCCCGGCCTGCCGCAGCGGGTTGGTACCGGGCTCCGCGGTCGGCGAGGAGAGGGCCTTCGCCCACACGGCCTCGGCCGCAGCGGCAGCCACCTTCCTGATCTCGGCGTCTGTGAGCGCCACGTCGTCCTCCTGAGGTGCAGGGGTGGGAGTCGTCTGGCCCTTGGCGACGGCCAGGATGCGGGCGAACGGCAGGGCGCCGGGGTCGCCGTGGTCGTTCTCGGGAACGTGCTGGTGACCGCACCAACCGGTGAACTTCGTCCACTCGGCGAACGACATGCGGACGCTCGTGG
>Ga0247821_10001477_pt1 | contig 13178 bp, 11 predicted proteins | sample 13C_Glycerol_Day_FD_192481 | JGI IMG/M metagenome (GOLD analysis project Ga0247821, IMG submission 192481) | Soil microbial communities from agricultural site in Penn Yan, New York, United States - 13C_Glycerol_Day14 | ecosystem: Environmental > Terrestrial > Soil > Agricultural land | place... | reverse complement strand
CGACGAAGCCATGGCGCGCATGCGCAATGCCCTGGACGAGATCGTCGTCGACGGCATCAAGACCAACATCCCGCTGCACCGCGACCTGGTGCGTGATGAAGGTTTCTGCAAAGGCGGCGTCAACATCCACTACCTCGAGCACAAACTGGCCAACCAGGAGTGATCGCGTTAGCGTGATGCATGAAAGCCCCGGCCCCGTGCCGGGGTTTTTTATTGCCTGGCTTGAGATATTTTGCGCCAGTGAAACCGAGCGCCGCCCGCGCGGCGCATCGCGGATAAATCCGCTCCTACATTTGTTGCAACGTACCTATGCCTGATAGGCCATAGTTGCCAGCCTTGTTTGTCCGACGCGATTTTTTGGCGGGCAACAAGGCGGACAACCATGGCCTGACAGACCGTGGCACGTTGCAACAAATGTAGGAGCGGATTTATCCGCGATGCGCCGCGCGGGCGGCGCTCGATCTCATGAACACTGAAAAACCCAAGACAGGCACCTCCCCGCCCTCCTCTACAAACCCCCCGCACTCGCGTAAACTGCCAGCCTTCGCGCAGCCTCGGGCTGCCCCTGTCGATTTACCAAAGGTGCCCGCCATGCCTTGGCTGCAAGTACGCCTGGCCATCAGCCCGGAACAAGCCGAAACCTACGAAGACGCCCTGCTCGAAGTCGGCGCCGTCTCGGTCACGTTCATGGACGCCGAAGATCAACCGATCTTCGAGCCCGACCTCAACACCACCCCGCTGTGGTCGCACACCCACCTGCTGGCGCTGTTCGAAGCCGATGCCGTGCCTGAGGCCGTATTCGCTCACCTGCGCCTGCTGACGGGCGCAGAACTGCCCGAGCACCACGCCGAGGTGATCGAGGACCAGGACTGGGAACGCAGCTGGATGGACAACTTCCAGCCGATGCGCTTCGGCCGCCGCCTGTGGATCGTGCCGAGCTGGCACGAGGCCCCGGAAAAGGACGCGGTCAACCTGCTGCTCGACCCGGGCCTGGCGTTCGGTACCGGCACCCACCCGACCACCGCGCTGTGCCTGGAATGGCTTGACGGCCAGCAGCTCGAAGGCACCCAGGTGCTGGACTTCGGCTGCGGCTCGGGCATCCTGGCCATCGCCGCGCTGCTGCTCGGCGCCCGTGAAGCCGTTGGCACCGACATCGACGTGCAGGCGCTCGAAGCCTCGCGTGACAACGCCCAGCGCAACGGCATCGCGGATGAGAAGTTCGCGCTCCACCTGCCCGAGCACATGCCGGCGATGCAGGCCGACGTGCTGGTCGCCAACATCCTCGCTGGCCCCTTGGTTTCCCTGGCGCCGCAACTGTCCGGCCTGGTCCGCCCAGGTGGCCTGCTGGCGCTGTCGGGCATCCTCGCCGAACAGGGTGAGGAAGTGGCCGCGGCCTACGCCGCCGACTTCGAGCTGGACCCGATCGTCGTGCGCGACGGCTGGGTGCGCATCAGTGGTCGCCGCCGCTAAGCGGGCCTAGAATTAACCTCTGCACAGCTCCCGGATTGCCGCATGACCGACAGTTTCGTCACCCAGTGCCCGCATTGCCAGACCAGCTTTCGCGTCACTCATCACCAGCTGAGCGTAGCGCGCGGCGTGGTGCGCTGCGGCCACTGCCTGCAGGTGTTCAATGCGGCAAAACAGTTGCTGGAGCAGAATCGTGCCAAGGCTGGCAGCGCACCTGCGTTGCCAGCGGAACTGCCCGCCGAGGCGCCGGTTGTGCCCACTCCTGCAACCATCGAACGGCCACCGGTCGAACCCGAGGACTGGGCGGCCACCGTCCAGGCCCTGGATGAGCTGGACCTGGACGAGGAGCTTGCCCGCCTGGAGCGTCGCGACCAGCCCGCCGAACCCCGGTCGGCGCCCGCAGAGGACGCCCTGCAGGCACGCCGAGACGAGCCGCAAGCTGACGACCTCGGCGCTGCACCGTTCGGCACCGCAACCGACGATCGCCTCGAACCGCAAGCGCTGGACCAGCCCGCGCCGGTCCTGATGGACCAGGAGCTGCTGTCACTCGAGCCAGAACCCGGGGACCGCACCGAACCGACACTGGGCGCGAGCCTGGACCTGGACTTCGATGATGAGCCTGCTGCCCACCGGGCAGCCGAGCACGATGACGCCCGCGACTTCCCCGAGCCACTGCCTGACGATGACGAAATCATTCACGAAAAGGGCCTGAGCGCCCGTGATGACGACGAAATCGATATCCATCTGTCGGCCCGTGACGACGACCCCGTCGAACCGCTGCCGAGCGAGCGCCTGGAGCCTGGCTTTGCCGCCAAAGCCGAGCGCCCGTCCCGCAAGGAGCCGCTGGTCGATGTGGTCGACGACCCGTTGCAACTGGGTTGGGAAAAGCCCAAGGCTAACTGGGGCAAGCGCCTGCTGTGGGGCGTGCTGACCCTGTTCGCCGCCGGCCTGCTGGCCTTCCAGTACGTGTGGTTCCATTTCGACGAACTGGCCCGCCACGACCAGTACCGCCCGATCTTCCAGCAACTGTGCCCAGTGCTTGGCTGCGAAGTACCGACCCGCGTCGATATCGGCCGGATCAAGAGCAGCAACCTGGTGGTGCGCAGCCACCCGGACTTCAAGGGCGCACTGATCGTCGACGCGATCATCTACAACCGTGCCCCCTTCGCCCAACCATTCCCATTGCTGGAGCTGCGTTTCGCCGACCTCAATGGCCAGCTGATCGCCAGCCGCCGCTTCAAACCCAGCGAATACCTCTCCGGCGAGCTGGCCGGCCGTGGCGAAATGCCCAGCCAGACGCCGATCCACATTGCCCTGGACATCCTCGACCCGGGCCCCAAGGCCGTGAACTACAGCCTCAGCTTCCGCTCCCCCGAATAACCCATCGCCGGCAAGCAGGCTCTGTGGGAGCCGGCTTGCCGGCGATGGGGTCCGCACAGGCGGCATGCAGCACTATCGGCATAAGCCGACAACTGTTCAGAATTTATCCAAATCCATCTTTATCCGGTCACCGAGAGCGGGTATCATGCCCACCCTTTTTCGACTCCAATGATTCGGCCCCACAACAGGGAACACCTATGTCGGCGGTACGCATCGGCCAATACACACTACGCAACAACCTGATCCTCGCGCCCATGGCCGGGGTCACGGACCAGCCTTTCCGTACACTTTGCCAGCGCCTGGGCGCGGGCATGGTGGTGTCGGAGATGGTCAGCAGCGACATGAGCCTGTGGAACAGCCGCAAGTCGAGCCTGCGTCGCATCCACGAAGGTGATCCCGAGCCCCGCTCGGTACAGATCGCCGGTGGTGACGCGCAGATGATGGCGGCGGCGGCCCGGGCCAACGTCGAAGCGGGTGCCCAGATCATCGATATCAACATGGGCTGCCCGGCGAAAAAAGTCTGCAACAAAGCCGCAGGCTCTGCTTTATTGAGAGATGAAGCACTGGTCAGCGAGATCCTCCACGCCGTTGTCGGCGCGGTGGACGTCCCGGTGACCCTGAAGATTCGTACCGGCTGGGACCGGGCGAACAAGAACGGCCTGAACGTGGCGAAGATCGCCGAACAGGCAGGCATCCAGGCGCTGGCGGTACATGGCCGCACACGCGCCGACCTGTACACCGGCGAAGCCGAATACGACACCATCGCTGCCATCAAACAGGCGGTGTCTATCCCGGTTTTTGCCAATGGCGATATCACTTCGCCAGAAAAGGCCCGGGCGGTGCTGGACGCCACCGGGGTCGACGGTCTGCTGATCGGCCGGGCTGCCCAAGGGCGTCCCTGGATCTTTCGCGAGATCGCGCATTACCTGGCGACCGGCGAGCATTTGCCAGCCGCCAAGCTGGACGAAGTGGAACGAATCCTGCTGGAGCACCTGGCCGCGCTGCACGCCTTCTATGGCGATGTGATGGGCGTTCGTATCGCCCGCAAGCACGTTGGCTGGTACCTGGCAACACGACCCGGCGGCAAGGAGTTTCGCTCCCGGTTCAACGCTTTGGAAGACACACAAGCGCAGTGCGCCAACGTTCGTGGGTATTTCAACGAACGTCGACAGAGCCTTGAGACAGAGGACGAACAAGGGGTGGCCGCATGACGATGATGACCGAGACATTAGTGAGTGGAACAACGCCCGTGAGCGACAACGCCAACCTCAAACAGCACCTCAATACGCCGAGCGAAGAGGGCCAGACCCTTCGCGACAGCGTCGAGAAGGCGCTGCACAACTACTTCGCACACCTGGAAGGCGCTACCGTCACTGACGTGTACAACCTGGTGCTCTCCGAAGTCGAGGCGCCCCTGCTCGAAAGCGTGATGAACTACGTAAAGGGCAACCAGACCAAAGCCAGCGAGATGCTCGGGCTCAACCGTGGCACCCTGCGCAAGAAGCTCAAGCAGTACGACTTGTTGTAAGGCCAGAATCCCAATCAGAAAAGGCGGCTCCTGCGAAGGAACGCCTTTTTTGCTGACTCCACCGCGTTATTGGAACCCGAAATGACCGACCAGACTACCCGCCTGCCAGTCCGCCGCGCCCTGATCAGCGTCTCCGACAAGACCGGTATCCTCGAATTCGCTCGTGAGCTGCAACAGCTCGGTGTCGAGATCCTGTCCACCGGCGGCACCTACAAGCTGCTCAAGGACAACGGCGTCAACGCGGTGGAAGTGGCCGACTACACTGGCTTCGCCGAAATGATGGATGGCCGGGTCAAGACCCTGCATCCGAAGATCCACGGCGGCATCCTCGGCCGTCGCGGTGTCGACGACGCCATCATGAACGAGCACGGCATCAAGCCGATCGACCTGGTCGCCGTCAACCTGTACCCCTTCGAAGCCACCATCGCCAAGCCTGGCTGTGACCTGCCGACTGCCATCGAGAACATCGACATCGGCGGCCCGACCATGGTCCGTTCGGCTGCCAAGAACCACAAGGACGTGGCCATCGTGGTCAATGCCAGCGACTACGCCAGCGTCCTCGAAGGCCTCAAGGCCGGCGGCCTGACCTACGCCCAGCGCTTCGACCTGATGCTCAAGGCGTTCGAGCACACCGCTGCCTACGACGGCATGATCGCCAACTACATGGGCACCATCGACCAGGCCAAAGAGGCCCTGTCGACCGAAGGCCGCAGCGAGTTCCCGCGCACCTTCAACAGCCAGTTCGTCAAAGCCCAGGAAATGCGCTACGGCGAGAACCCGCACCAGAGCGCGGCGTTCTACGTCGAAGCCAAGAAAGGCGAAGCCAGCGTTTCCACCGCCATCCAGTTGCAGGGCAAAGAGCTGTCGTTCAACAACGTGGCCGACACCGATGCTGCACTGGAGTGCGTGAAGAGCTTCGTCAAGCCGGCCTGCGTCATCGTCAAGCACGCCAACCCGTGCGGCGTGGCCGTAGTCCCTGAAGACGAAGGCGGCATCCGCAAGGCCTACGACCTGGCCTACGCCACTGACACCGAGTCGGCGTTCGGCGGCATCATCGCCTTCAACCGTGAGCTCGATGGCGAAACGGCCAAAGCCATTGTCGATCGCCAGTTCGTCGAAGTGATCATCGCCCCGAAAATCTCCCAGGCTGCTCGCGACGTGGTCGCTGCCAAGCAGAACGTGCGCCTGCTGGAATGTGGCGAGTGGCCAGCCGAGCGTACTGCCGGTTGGGACTTCAAGCGTGTCAACGGTGGCCTGCTGGTGCAGAGCCGCGATAACGGCATGATCACTGCCGATGACCTGAAGATCGTCACCAAGCGTGCGCCGACCGAGCAAGAGATCCACGACCTGGTGTTCGCCTGGAAAGTGGCCAAGTTCGTCAAGTCCAACGCCATCGTCTATGCCAAGCAGCGTCAGACCATCGGCGTCGGCGCTGGCCAGATGAGCCGCGTCAACTCCGCACGCATCGCTGCCATCAAGGCCGAGCATGCTGGCCTGCAGGTACAAGGCGCGGTCATGGCCTCGGACGCGTTCTTCCCGTTCCGTGACGGCATCGACAATGCGGCTAAAGTGGGTATCAGCGCCGTGATCCAGCCAGGTGGCTCGATGCGTGATGCCGAGGTGATTGCTGCAGCTGACGAAGCCGGCATCGCCATGGTGTTCACCGGCATGCGCCACTTCCGCCACTAATTACGCGGATCTCGGGGCGAGCAGCGGCCCTGCGGGAGCGGGCTTGTCCCGCGAATACGATGGTGAATTCACCGCCGCATTCGCGGGACAAGCCCGCTCCCACCAGGTACGCCGCCCGCCTCGAGACCACCTGAATTCGAGGTTTTGACATGAAAGTTTTGATCATCGGCAGCGGCGGCCGTGAGCACGCCCTGGCCTGGAAAGTCGCCCAGGACCCACGCGTCGAGAAAGTCTTCGTCGCCCCGGGCAACGCCGGCACCGCCACCGAAGCCAAGTGCGAGAACGTCGCCATCGACGTCACCGCCCTGGAGCAACTGGCCGACTTCGCCGAGAAGAACGTCGACCTGACCATCGTCGGCCCGGAAGCGCCGCTGGTCATCGGTGTGGTCGACCTGTTCCGCAGCCGCGGCCTGGACTGCTTCGGCCCGACCAAGGGCGCAGCCCAGCTGGAAGGCTCCAAGGCGTTCACCAAGGACTTCCTGGCTCGCCACAAGATCCCGACCGCCGACTACCAGAACTTCACCGAGATCGAGCCTGCCCTGGCCTACCTGCAGGAAAAAGGCGCACCGATCGTGATCAAGGCCGATGGCCTGGCCGCAGGCAAGGGCGTGATCGTCGCCATGACCCTGCAGGAAGCCGAAGACGCCGTGCGTGACATGCTCGCCGGCAACGCGTTCGGTGAAGCCGGCTCGCGCGTGGTGATCGAAGAGTTCCTCGACGGCGAGGAAGCCAGCTTCATCGTCATGGTCGACGGCCACAACGTGCTGCCCATGGCCACCAGCCAGGACCACAAGCGCGTCGGCGACCAGGACACTGGCCCGAACACCGGTGGCATGGGCGCCTACTCGCCTGCGCCGGTGGTCACCGCCGACGTGCACCAGCGCGTGATGGACCAGGTGATCTGGCCGACCGTGCGCGGCATGGCCGAAGAAGGCAACGTCTACACCGGCTTCCTGTACGCCGGCCTGATGATCGACAAGGCGGGCAACCCCAAGGTCATCGAGTTCAACTGCCGCTTCGGCGACCCTGAAACCCAGCCGGTCATGCTGCGCCTGGAGTCGAGCCTGGTGCTGCTGATCGAAGCAGCCTTCGCCAAGGCCCTGGACAAGGTCGAAGCACAGTGGGATCCACGCCCGAGCCTGGGTGTGGTGCTGGCAGCCGGTGGCTACCCGGGCGACTACGCCAAGGGCGGCGTGATCAGCGGCCTGGATGCAGCGGCCAAGATCGAAGGCAAGGTGTTCCACGCCGGCACTTCGCTCAAGGACGGCCAAGTGGTCACCAACGGCGGTCGCGTGCTCTGCGCCACGGCCATGGGTGCCAGCGTTGCCGATGCCCAGCAGCAGGCCTACCGCCTGGCCAAGGAAGTGAGCTGGAACGGTAGCTTCTACCGTACCGACATCGGCTACCGGGCCATTGCCCGCGAGCGCGGTGAACACCAGCAGTAAGCGTTGCCGGATCGCCGCAGCGCCCTGTGCGTGCGGCGTTCGGCTCGTCGACAAGGCCCCCTGTGGGCCTTGCCTTCGACTTGGCGCGCCGCGCATAGTTAGTACCCGGCACATCAGCTAGGAAGGGATCTCGTAGTGCGTCGGCTTCGGATTGCCACAGCCCTGATCGTCAGCTTGCTGACCCTGCTCTGCCTACTCCCGGCTTCTGCCGAGCAAGGCGGAGGCTGGTCCGTTTTGCTCGACGAACAGGCCAGTCTGCAATTGAGCGACGTTCGCTCCGATCGCTATCGCAGCCAGTTCAGCCCGATCACCCTCGGCGAGCTCGATGCCGCCCCTGCGGAACAGGCCCTGTGGCTGCATTACCGCCTGGAGCCGGGCGATCAAGAGCAACTGCTGCGGATTTTCGCCCCCGACCTTTCCCACCTGGACCTGTACGCCCTCGACGGTGACAAGCTGCTACGCCAGCTGCGCCATGGCCGCCAGGCCGGCAACGCCAGCCCGACCCTGCGCGGCAGCGACCACATACTGCCCCTGCCCAACAGCACGCACACCCTGGATATCTACCTGCGCCTGGTCTCCGAGCACCAGTTGCGCCCGGCCATCACCCTGGAGCCCGCGGCCGTAGCCGCTTCCGACCACAGCGAGGCGCTGCTGTTCGGTATGCTCTTCGGCGGCTTGCTGATGCTGATCCTGCACAACCTGATCCGCTTCCTCTACAGCCGATCCAGCACCACCCTGATTCTCGCCCTGTACCACGGCCTGATGCTGCTCAGCGGCCTGATCCTGCTCAACCTCAGCGGCCCCTGGTGGCACCTGTGGCACAGCGCGCAAACCCCGGCCGCCTACCTGACCCTGGTCCTGGCTGGCCTGTCGGGCCTGTATTTCACCCAGCACTTCTTCTCGCCCTGCAACTCGCCCCGGCTCAACCGCCTGCTGCATGGCGAGATGCTGATCACTGCGGTCAGCGGGCTGATCCTGCTGTTCGTCGACACCCTGCCGCTCAACCTGATGACCTACGCCCTGCTGGCCTTGGGCAGCACGACCATGCTGCTGGTCAGCAGCTATCACTGGTACAAAGGCTATGCCCCGGCACGGCTGTTCTCCATCGCCATGCTGGTGTTCAACCTGGGCGGCCTGGTGCTGCTACCGGCCCTGCTCGGCCTGACCCGTACCTCGACGCCATGGCTGCTGTGCATCCTCATGGGGCTGACCGTGACGTGCGGTCTGCTGCTCAACCTGGCCGTCAGCGAGCGCCTGCGGCGCATGAGCGAAGAACGTTTCAGCGCCAGCCGCGCGCTGGCCGCCAGCGATGCCGAAATCAACGCCAAGGCCGAGTTCCTGGCCAAGATCAGCCACGAGATCCGCACCCCCATGAACGGGGTGCTGGGCATGACCGAGCTGCTGCTTGGCACGCCGCTGTCGGTCAAGCAGCGCGACTATGTGCAAACCATCCACAGCGCCGGCAACGAACTGCTGACGTTGATCAACGAGATTCTCGACATCTCCAAGCTCGAGTCGCGCCAGATCGAGCTGGACGACGTGCAGTTCGACCTCAACGCCCTGATCGAAGACTGCCTGAACATCTTCCGGGCCAAGGCCGAGCAGCAGAACATCGAGCTGATCAGCTTCACCCAGCCACAGGTGCCGCGCGTCATCAGCGGCGACCCGACGCGCCTGCGCCAGGCCTTGTCGAGCTTGCTGGAAAATGCGCTGAAGAACACCGACCACGGCGAGATCCTGCTGGTGGTTGCACTGGATCAACGCGGCGAGGTGCCGCGCCTGCGGATCGCCGTGCAGGACAGTGGCGAACCGCTGCCTGCCGCCGAGCGCGAAGCACTGCTGCAGGCCGAGCTGCACAGCCACCACTTCCTCTCCAGCAACAAACTCGGCGGCCACCTCGGCCTGGTGATCGCCAAACAGCTGATCGGCCTGATGCAGGGCGAGTTCGGCATCAAGAGCAGCACCAGCATGGGCAACACCCTGTGGCTGACCCTGCCGCTGGACCCTTCGCGCCTGGAGCAACCCCCGGCCGACCTCGACGGCCCGTTGCGCGATGCGCGGGTGCTGGTGGTCGATGACAACGACACCTGCCGCAAGGTGCTGGTGCAACAGTGCAGCGCCTGGGGCATGAATGTCAGCGCAGTACCTTCTGGCAAGGAAGCCCTCGCGCTGTTGCGGACCAAGGCGCACCTGCGCGACTACTTCGATGCCGTGTTGCTCGACCAGAACATGCCAGGCATGACCGGTATGCAACTGGCCGCCAAGATCAAGGAAGACCCGAGCCTCAACCACGACATCCTGGTGGTGATGCTCACCGGCATCAGCAATGCCCCGAGCAAGGTCATCGCCCGTAACGCCGGGGTCAAACGCATCCTCGCCAAGCCGGTAGCCGGCTACACCCTGAAAACCACCCTGGCCGAAGAACTGGCCCAGCGCGGCCGCGAGCAGGCCGTGCCGGCAAGCCTGCCCAACACGCCATGCGCAACGGAGCTGCCAGGTGATTTCCGCGTTCTGGTCGCCGAAGACAACAGCATCTCGACCAAGGTGATCCGGGGCATGCTGGGCAAGCTGAACCTCGAACCGGACACCGCCAGCAATGGTGAAGAGGCCTTGCAGGCCATGAAGGCGCGGCGCTACGACCTGGTGCTGATGGACTGCGAAATGCCGATACTCGACGGGTTCTCGGCCACCCAGCAGTTGCGCGACTGGGAAGCCGCCAACCAGCGCCAGCGCACCCCGGTGGTGGCGCTGACCGCGCATATCCTGGCCGAACACAAGGAACGCGCACGGCTGGCCGGCATGGACGGGCACATGGCCAAACCGGTGGAGCTGTCGCAGCTGCGCGAGCTGATTCAGTACTGGGCAAAACAGCGCGAAGCAAAGGCTGACGATCCGCTGCACACCTCCTGAACTATAGTGGCTGGATCCACCGGTTCACGGGTAAGTCCCCTCCCCGACGGCCCAGCCAGGAATCTCGCTCATGCTCCATGAGTTGTTCAGTGTCTACCTCAAGATGCTCGTGCTCTACAGCCCGTTCTTCGTGCTGTCGTGCTTCATCAGCCTGACCCGTGGCCACTCCAGCAAGGAGCGCAAGCAACTGGCCTGGAAGGTGGCCTTCGCGGCGCTGGTCGCCAGTGTCCTGCTGTATCTGTTCGGGCGAGCGATCTTCGGCATCTTCGGCATCACCGCCGACGCCTTTCGCATCGGCGCCGGCAGCGTGCTGTTCATTTCGGCCCTGGGCATGGCCCAGGGCAAGCCGGCCGTGCAGGCCGACAACGTGCAGCAGGATGTGACCATCGTGCCGCTGACCATCCCGCTGACGGTCGGCCCCGGCACCATCGGTGCACTGCTGGTGATGGGGGTTGGGCAACCGCATTGGGACGACAAGCTGCTGGCCATCGTCAGTATCGCCCTGGCCAGTTTCACCGTAGGCCTGGTCCTGTACCTCTCGCATGGCATAGAGCGGATTCTTGGCGATCAGGGCCTGCAGATCGTCAGCCGCCTGATGGGGCTGTTCGTCTGCGCCTTGGCGGCGCAGATCATCTTTACCGGGATCAAGGGCTACCTCGTGTCCTAGACCTCCATTGCATGGATTTCCTTGAGCGCGATGTTTACCAGCGCACGCTCGACCCCGCTGCGGCGCTCCTGGTCGAACAACCGTGTATTGAAACGAACAAGCTCGGCGGTAACGCGCATGTCCTGGCGCTCGCGAAACAGAAAGCCCGCCGTGAAGGCAGAGCTGTCGCCAGCTTCGTGATACAGGACGATGTCAACGTAGTTGCTGCTCACGGCAGCACAGGACAAGAGCTGGAACTGCGCCCGCTCCTTGCTCCGCGATTCAAAATGCAGCAATGGCTTGCCGTTCTTTTTCAGTGCCTCGAACGTCAGTGACATGTGGCGGGCGTGGACGCTTCCAGCGACAGCATCGATCTTGCTCAGCACCTGGTCGACAAGCACCACGCGCTGTGGATCGGGCCAGTGAACCTGTTCCGCCGTCTTCGCGTCCCACCCCAGATACATCAGCTTCCTCAGGTAGTAGCGATACTGTTCTTCGGCAGTTGCCTGCGCCACGTCTTTCAGGGTCACGGTCTCAGCCCACAAGGAGGCAAGCTTGACCGCCTCACGCTGCTTCTGACTGGTTCCAGGGATGAAGGAAACAAGGCTGGCACCCACGACTGCGGCTTCATGTTGCTCCATTGCCATCCTCCCACTTCAGCGTGCCCAGGTTCCTGATATTCCCTGCCTGCTGCTTGCGCTCGAGCATCTCGTGCAAATGCTCGCGGATGGATTGGGCCACGTATTCGCCCAATGTCGCGCCGCTCTCGCGCAGGTCTATGCCGTCGGACAGTTCACTGCCCAAAGCCAGCCCGCACAGGTCCATCGAAGGGCCGGGAAGCAGAACGCCCAGTTCACAGACAACGCCGTTGGCTTTTTCGGGTTGGGCCATGGTGAAGGCCCTCAGCTGTTGCTGAACCTCCTCCTGCGAAAGCCTGGTAATAGCCGCCTGCAGGTAACCTGAGAGGCTTGGATGACGAGCCTGCAGATGGCTCTTGAGAATGTGGGCCAGTGTTGGGGGAGCGCCTTCCTGCAAGCGCTGGTGATCACTTCGACTACGGGTGAATATCCAACCCCGCTGTTCCAGGGCCGTGCGGTAACCGCTGTACCAGCGAGCGTAGTTGGCAAAACGTGAACCATTGAGTTTGTCTGAATGCAACTGGGCGAACAGCACCGAGTCCAGCGCATACTGCTGGTCTTGCAGTGCCGTATCCGCGACCAACAAGCCCGTGCCGCCAACGAGCCACAAGGAATAGGTTTCCTCACTCATCGGAGTACCTCGAATTTCAAGTACAGAAAAGGAAGAACAGGGCCCTGAAGCCCCGTTCCATGTCAGATCTCGAATTCGGTGGCTGCCTGGACAGCCTTGTCGACAAGCTTCTGCTCGATCGAGGCACGCACCGCGTCGGTGTACACCGCTTCGTTGAAGCTGAGCACGACCGAACCGCAATAACGGTCCTTGCTCGCGCTCTTCCACTCGAACACCACGGTGTTCAAGTCGTTTTCGCTCGGTGAAGCACTGAACGCGTTCACCAGCATGAACATCTCGCCCTCGGGGGTTTCGATGCAGGCCGCCAGGCCCGTGGTCGACACAGGATGCCCTTTGACGTTCTGCTTGTAGTTCTCCTGAGCTTCGGTGATACCGCCCAGCGCTTTCAGGCCATCGCCGATCAGCTTGGTAATGGCCTGGCCAACCGGGCCACCGAGCAATGCCTGGCCCGCGGCGCTGGCGACCTTGAAGGCAATAGGTCCGAGGGTCAGCGATCGGCTTTGGTCATAGTCACGCTCGTAGGAGCGCTTGCCCACCACCCAGCCGCAGGTGCGCATCACTTCCAGGAACTTGTTGAACCAGGCCTCGGACTCGCCATCACGGTCGTGCAGCTTGGACGCCACCCGAGAAGCGAACTGGAAAGTCGTCTTGGCATCGCGGCGGTTTTGCGCGGAGATACCTGCGCTGAGCGCCAGGAGGGATTGTTCGACGACGGCGATGCTATCGCCACTGACAGTGTTTTCATCGGTCATTTGCAGAGTACCTTGAAGGCCCCGACGGGTATCGTCGAGGGGCCCTCACCCTATGCTGCAAACGACCGAGGAGCAGGCATGAGCCGTTTCCC
>Ga0247821_10001476_pt1 | contig 13179 bp, 8 predicted proteins | sample 13C_Glycerol_Day_FD_192481 | JGI IMG/M metagenome (GOLD analysis project Ga0247821, IMG submission 192481) | Soil microbial communities from agricultural site in Penn Yan, New York, United States - 13C_Glycerol_Day14 | ecosystem: Environmental > Terrestrial > Soil > Agricultural land | place... | reverse complement strand
GCCGAGGCCCGGCCCAAGACCGGCGGCCCGGTGGGCGTCAACGAGCTGCTGACCAAGGCCATCGATCGCATCGACACCCTGTTCAACACCGCCGACGCGATCACCGGCCTGTCCACCGGCTACACCGACCTCGACGAGAAGACCAGCGGCCTGCAACCGGCCGACCTGATCATCGTCGCCGGCCGTCCGTCCATGGGTAAGACCACCTTCGCCATGAACCTGGTGGAAAACGCCGTGTTGCGCAGTGACAAGGCGGTGCTGGTGTACTCCCTGGAGATGCCAGGCGAATCGCTGATCATGCGTATGCTTTCGTCCCTGGGGCGTATCGACCAGACCAAGGTCCGTTCCGGCCAGCTGGAAGACGACGACTGGCCGCGCCTGACCTCGGCGGTCAACCTGCTCAACGACCGCAAGCTGTTCATCGACGATACCGCCGGTATCAGCCCGTCGGAAATGCGTGCCCGTACCCGCCGCCTGGTGCGCGAGCACGGCGACATCGGCCTGATCATGATCGACTACCTGCAGTTGATGCAGATCCCGGGCTCCAGCGGCGACAACCGCACCAACGAGATTTCCGAGATCTCCCGCTCGCTCAAGGCCCTGGCCAAGGAATTCAACTGCCCGGTGGTGGCCCTGTCGCAGCTCAACCGCTCCCTCGAACAGCGCCCGAACAAGCGTCCGGTGAACTCCGACTTGCGTGAATCCGGAGCGATCGAGCAGGACGCCGACGTGATCATGTTCGTGTACCGGGACGAGGTGTATCACCCGGAAACCGAGCACAAGGGCATCGCCGAAATCATCATCGGCAAGCAGCGGAACGGCCCGATCGGCTTCATCCGCCTGGCCTTCATCGGTAAGTACACGCGCTTCGAGAACCTGGCGCCGGGTAGTTACAACTTCGACGATGATGAGTAGCGGGCGCCCGCAGGCGCCTCGTCAAGGGTAAAGCAGCGCACGACTTCAACCCCGCTCGCAGGCCTCGAACAGCTGCCGTGCGGCTTGCGGGCTGAAGGCTTCACGCCATATTGCGACATGGGGGCGTCCTTCACGCTCAGCCTGGGCTTGTGCCGAGGCGCCAAGGCGTGCCTGGGCCAGCGTCTTCAGGTGGCCGCCCTTGAGCTGGAAATGCTCCTTGTGTGTGCCCTTGGCGTCATAGTGGAAGTGCGCTTCCCAGAGCGCCGCCTGTTCCCCCTCCCTGTCGTGTATCCGATAAACGTCGAGAAAGTGTTTGTTCTGACCTTTGCCACGAGGTGCGCGGGTTGAGGTTTGCGTTACGCGTACCTGGCGGTGCTTGATCAGGTAGAGCAGGCGAGCGATATCCAGTACGTCGGGTGATTTGTAAAGCTGGATGCGCAGGTGCTCCCCCTCGTTGCGTAATCGCTGGACGGCTTGCATCAGTTGCCCCGCTTTTTCCGGGTCCTGATGCTGTAGCCGGGTTGCGCGTTGTTCGAGCGCCAGGGCCTGTTGCTCAAGCGGGTAGGTGACCTGGTCAGGGCTGTAGTTGCGTTTGCCGGCCGCCTTGCGGGCGTTGTCGATATGCTGTTGCACCTGGCCGAGCAGGGTGGCTGCCTCGACCGCCGAGGTTGAAGGGACCTGTGGCCGCAGGGGTGGGGCGGATCGGCCGGGGACCGTTTGCCATTGGCCATCGTTCGCTTTGGCGTAACGTTGCAGGCGGCTGCCGCCACCGATATCCGCCATTGCGATTTCGACCTGGAGCTGGCCTCGCTCATCGACACGTTCATTGCCCAGCTTGAGGGTCGAACGCCCCTGGCGCTTGACGTTGATCAGTCGCCTGCGAGCCCGTTGCGGTCGGCTGGCATCCAGGGCGGGGAGAAAACTGTGATCGATAGCGTCCGTGTCGAGTGCCAGCAGCTCATTACTGGCGATCGCCTCGAATAGCGTGTTCAGGCGCGATTGGAGATTACCGTCGGTCTTTTCCAGATCCTCCAGGACTTCGTCGATGAGCTTGCTTTCCGGTGGAGGGCTTGAAGCCCTGAGTTCAGTAAGGCTGCTGGACTGGTGTTGCAGCTGGCGCTGCAGGTCGTCAAGCAAGGGCAGGAGATAGGCGTCCGGGACACTGTCTTGCTCGCTGATGCTGCTGAGGGTGTCATGCAGCTCGCACATATGCTCGGCGGCAACCTCGGAGAAGGCGATTGGCGCGCCGGAGTCATCCGGATTGCCGATGATCAGCAGGTCCATCCTGAACAGGATGCGTGCGTTGAGCAGCAATTGAGGCGTCGCCGGAAAGTCCTCTCGTAGCTTCGCCAGCGAGGCGTTGTCTGCTTCGCCGGGAAAGCGGGTCTGGATTTCATCAAGATAGGCTTGATGCCTGTCGATGAAAGAGCGTTTATCGTCAAGGTGTTGCAGTAGCCGTTTGCGTTGCTGTCTATAGCGGGCATGTTCGCCTTGATAGGGATCGTCGACCAGTTCTCCCACCTCATTGGAAAAGTTCAGGTCCTGGCTCAGCAGGATCTTTTGCAGGCACTGCAGCCGATACACATGCCGGGACAGCCTGAGCTCAAGAGAGACATCGACCAAAGGGGCATCGCCCAAGTCAATCACACTCGTGCACTGCCTGATGGCTTTCCAGTACAGCACAACCAGTTTGCCGAGCCCTTCAGCGTCAGTGCTGTTCAGGTCATCGCTGGTGATCTCCAGCAGCTCCCTGGCTGTGGCGGCGAGCTGTCCAACGGCTTCGTCTAATCGTTGCTTGTGCTCATGTTTTCGTTGGGTTTCATCCCGCTGTTGCTGCAAGCGAACCTGCTCATTCTCCTGGCGCAACTGCTGCAGGCGACCGCGGCGCATGCCGCCGGCGCCGGGTAGTTGGGCGTAGTACCAATGACCACGGTACTGAACGATCGCTGCGGCGGTTTTGTTCTGGTCGTCAAGTAGACGCCATACCGGCCAGTCGGGAGTCGAGGCATCCGGGGCAGGCTGGATCGGATAGCCCAGGCCATCAATCACTGCGTAACGGTTGTCCCCCAGCGCCAGCAAAGGGCTTGTCGGCGTATCTGGCGGCAAGGCGCGGGGCGTAATTGCCAGACGTTCCCGGGCAACCCGCTGCAGGGGCGCAGGGGCCAGCAACTCGGCAAGCCGGGCAGGTTCGCCACCGGCCAGCCCCAGCAGATGCTCACGCAGGCTGGCGGGCGTGTCGTGACCCGACAGCCAGGGTGCGCCGTGCGCGAGCAGGGCCTGCAGCAAGGTTGTCGGTTGCCCGTCCAGGCCGAGGTAGTGGCCGCCGCGCCGGGTCAAACGCAGGGTATTGGTTGCAGGTCCGCTCGCATACAGCTCAACGGGTGGTGCTGCAGGGAAGCCCTCGGCCATCGGTGCGCGCAGGTCTTCCTCGATACGGATGGCGACGGTGGCCGGCCACTCGCTGTCACTGACCAATAATTGGCAGCACAGCGACTGGGCGTCGGCATTGAAGGCCAGGCGATCATCTACAAGCGCGTGAAGCGCATGCAGGGTGCGACTTTGGACCTGCAACTGCAACAGGTCGGCAGCCACCGCCGGGTCGATCACCTCATCAGCTCGCAACTGCCTCAGTGCCGGGTGTCGCCCAAAGGCGTCGCGGACCGCGGCGGGTGCCAGGCCGGGGAAGCGTTCGACGATCCAAGTTGCGTCCGGCGAAACCTGTTGCGTCGTGCCATAAGGCTCCAGCAGTGCCAGCAACTGCCAGGCGGGTGGGCCGTTACTGTGCCAGGTCGCCTCCAGCGCCGGCCGCTGGCAACCACTCAGGTGCAGTACCGAGGCTACGTGAGTCGCCGGCAACGGGTGGTCGGCCGGGAGCAGGTGCTGAACCAGGCGCAGGTCGCTCCACGGCTGGCTATCCAGGCGCGTGGCCAGCTGCCGGGCGATGTGTGGGGAATGCCCCAGGGCCGCTACCAACTGGCGGGACCGCCGCGCCGAGAGCCTGGCACCGACCCCTTGTAGCCTGGCGCCAACCACCAGATCGAGAATATCGGTCAGGGCCTGTACGGTTTCGCTGGAGCGACCGGCCGCCAGCGACTCCAGGGCCGATACCGTCTGGAAACCGAGGCTGGCGAAGGTCGCGGTGAGCATGGCACGGTTGAGTCCGGTCACGCCGCCGGGCAGGGGTAAGGTCAGCAGCTCGAGGGTTTCGCTGGCCACGTACAGCAACCCTTGCTTGAAGGTAGCGAAGTCCACACGGTTGTTGCTGATGGCCATCAGGCTGATGTCTGCGCCGATGGTTGCTTGTTGATCCTTTGTGAGCGTGTCGAGCAGTGATTGCCGCCGCCAGGGAGAGGCTGGGCTTTCGACCATCTCCAACACCTGTGGACTCGGTTGCGAGGAGAGGGTGTCATATAGCCACAGGGCCAGCGGATTGAGTTTATTGCGCTCGACATTGTCCGGTTTCAGCAACGCAGCCAGTGCCTGCTGCGAGTCCAGGGGCAACCACCTGCACAGCCAGTGGAGCTGGTTGATGCCGGTGGCCTGGTGGATCTGCTGGCGCAATGCGTCGACGGCGAGCTCGACCGTCGAATGGCAGCGCCAGGCGCCGCCCGGACGCTCCGGGAAATAACTGAACACCGTGCCGTGTTGCTCGATAACGAAAAATGGCAGCGGTAACTGATTGCCTGAGAGGAATCGGCTCGCACGGTCGGCATTCATTTGGTCCATGTAATCTTTGAGCATTGCGGCAATTGGATTGCGCAGGGCCAGGTCTCTGAGCAGGTCCATGAACCCGTTCGGCAGCTTGAGGTCGAAGAACCGCCATTGCAGTGCACCGGGGCTTTCGTAGCTATCCAGCAGGGCCTGATATTGTTCGCGGTTGAATTCATGGTCATCTGTGCGCCGGTAGGCATCCAGCATGGCCAGTTGCAGGAGGCTGTCCTGATAGTCGGCCAGCGCCGGGGAGAGCGCGCCTGCAAGCGCGTCGCCTATCCGCTCTTGCAGGCGCTTGCCCAGGTCCAGTGTGCGGACGATCTCTACGAACTGCTCGACGGCCAGCAGGTTCTGCCGCCCTCCGCCCCGCTGCCGGTTGATATGGCTCGCGCGCAGGAACGCCTCTCCCGACCCGGATGCGAGGCTGATGTTGAAACCGAAGTTATCCAGGGCTGCCTGCCACAGTGTGCGCGTCTGGATCCGTTCGATTTCCTGGTGCGGGAACTCGCGTTGCACTTCCAGGGTGTAGGTGTGCAAATAGGTGGTCATCGGGTCCAGCGATTGCCCTGCGGTGGCCGCGAGCTGTCGGCGCAGGTCTTCCAGCGCCTGTTGCTCGAATCCGGCTTTGAAACGTTGAAGGGCTTCCTGGAGTTGCTGTCGCTGTTGCGGAACACGTCGGCCCAGCGCCAGGTAATGCGCTTGCTCAGTCTCATCCAGGTTGCGCATGGAATGACCGACCTGGGCCTCTATCAGCTCCAGGGTCATTCTGTCGGACCAGCTTTGGTGGGTTTCGAAAGACGTCAGCGAATCGTTATCGGCGTGGGGAGGGGTGTTCATTTCAAGCGTCCTGGCTCGATTGGGCGTTCAATTTCAACCCGTGGACCGAGGTCGGGCGCGATAAATAGTGCTATGCGATGGAATCCGACCTTTAACGTCGGAATTGGTCAATTTTTGTGCTATATTCCGCGCCCGCGATTTTTCATCGATTAGCCACCGGTCACTGACATGCAAGCAGCCAAACCACTTTTCGACTATCCCAAGTACTGGGCCGAATGCTTCGGGCCAGCACCGTTCCTGCCGATGAGCAGGGAGGAGATGGATCAGCTCGGCTGGGATTCCTGCGACATCATCATCGTGACCGGTGATGCCTACGTCGACCATCCGTCGTTCGGCATGGCGATCATCGGCCGGCTGCTGGAAGCCCAGGGCTTCCGGGTGGGCATCATTGCCCAGCCCGACTGGCAGTCCAAGGACGACTTCATGAAGCTTGGCGAGCCGAACCTGTTCTTCGGCGTCGCGGCGGGCAACATGGACTCGATGATCAACCGCTACACCGCCGACAAGAAAATCCGCTCGGACGACGCCTACACGCCGGGCGGCCTGGCCGGCAAGCGTCCGGACCGCGCCAGCCTGGTCTACAGCCAGCGCTGCAAGGAAGCCTACAAGCATGTGCCGATCGTCCTCGGCGGCATCGAGGCGTCGCTGCGCCGCATCGCCCACTACGACTACTGGCAGGACAAGGTCCGTCATTCGATCCTGATCGACGCCTGCGCCGATATCCTGCTGTACGGCAACGCCGAGCGGGCCATCGTCGACGTCGCCCAGCGCCTGGCAGCCGGTGAGAAGATCGAAGACATCACCGATATCCGCGGCTCGGCCTTCATCCGCCGTGATACCCCGCAGGGCTGGTATGAAGTCGATTCCACCCGCATTGACCGTCCGGGCAAGGTCGACAAGATCATCAACCCGTACGTCAACACCCAGGACACCCAGGCCTGCGCCATCGAGCAGGAGAAGGGCGAGGTCGAAGACCCGAACGAAGCCAAGGTGGTGCAGATCCTCGACAGCCCGCGCATGACCCGGGACAAGACGGTTATCCGCCTGCCCTCGTTCGAGAAGGTCCGTAACGACCCGGTGCTCTATGCCCACGCCAACCGCGTGCTGCACCTGGAGACCAACCCGGGTAACGCCCGTGCCCTGGTGCAGAAGCACGGCGAGGTGGATGTCTGGTTCAACCCGCCACCCATTCCGATGACCACCGAAGAAATGGACTACGTGTTCGGCATGCCCTATGCGCGCATTCCGCACCCGGCGTACGGCAAGGAGAAGATCCCGGCCTATGACATGATCCGTTTCTCGGTGAACATCATGCGCGGCTGCTTCGGCGGCTGCACCTTCTGCTCGATCACCGAGCATGAGGGGCGCATCATCCAGAACCGTTCCCACGATTCGATCATTCGTGAGATCGAGGAAATTCGCGACAAGGTCCCCGGTTTTACCGGCGTTATTTCCGACCTCGGCGGCCCTACGGCGAACATGTACCGCATCGCCTGCAAGAGCCCGGAGATCGAGACCCACTGCCGCAAGCCGTCGTGCGTGTTCCCGGGCATCTGCCCGAACCTGAACACCGACCACTCCTCGCTGATCAAGCTCTACCGCAGCGCCCGTGCCTTGCCAGGCGTGAAGAAGATCCTGATCGCCTCGGGCCTGCGCTACGACCTGGCGGTCGAGTCGCCGGAGTATGTGCGCGAACTGGTGACCCACCACGTCGGTGGTTACCTGAAGATCGCCCCGGAACATACCGAGGAAGGTCCGCTCAACCAGATGATGAAGCCGGGCATCGGCACCTACGACCGCTTCAAGCGCATGTTCGAGAAGTTCTCGAAAGAGGCGGGCAAGGAGCAGTACCTGATTCCGTACTTCATCGCCGCCCACCCGGGTACCACCGACGAAGACATGATGAACCTGGCGCTGTGGCTCAAGGCCAATGGCTTCCGTGCCGACCAGGTGCAGGCGTTCTATCCCTCGCCAATGGCCTCGGCCACGGCCATGTACCATTCGGGCAAGAACCCGCTGCGCAAGGTCACCTACAAGAGCGAAGGGGTGACCATCGTCAAGAGCGAGCAGCAGCGTCGCCTGCACAAGGCCTTCCTGCGCTACCACGACCCGAAGGGCTGGCCGATGCTGCGTGAAGCCCTGGAGCGCATGGGCCGTGCCGACTTGATCGGTCCGGGCAAGCACCAGCTGATCCCGCTGCACCAGCCGGCGACCGACAGCTACCAGAGCGCCCGGCGCAAGAACTCGACGCCGTCCGGCAGCCACAAGGTGGGCAAGGAGCAGAAGATCCTCACCCAGCACACCGGCTTGCCACCACGTGGCAGCGACGGTGCCAAGCCGTGGGACAAGCGCGAACAGGCCAAGGCCGCTGCCTTTGCCCGCAACCAGGAAGCGGCCAAGGCGCGCAAGGATGCGGCCAAGGGCGGCAAGGGCAAGAAGAAGCCCGCCCGCCAGCCGGTACTGCCGCGCTAAATGAAAACGCCAGCCTTCGGGCTGGCGTTTTGCATTGTGCGGGCGCGTCAGTCGGGTTTTTTATCGACCCACTTGGGCAATACCGGTGCCTGGAAGCTGTCCATGGCATCGAGCAGCGCATCGGGCGCATCGGCCAGTTTCAGCATGGCGCGATGCTGCGGGCGCACGAAGCCTTCTTCCACCACATGGTCGAGAAAGCTGCCCAGCTTGCTGTAGAAGCCGTTGACGTCGAGCAGGCCCAGTGGCTTGGCGTGGTAGCCCAGTTGTCCCCAGGTCCAGACTTCGAACAACTCTTCCAGGGTGCCCAGGCCGCCGGGCAGGGCGACGAACGCATCGCTCAGTTCAGCCATGCGCGCCTTGCGGGCATGCATGCCGTCGACCACCTCCAGGCGGGTCAGGCCAGTGTGGCCAACCTCGGCGTCCATCAGCGCCTGGGGAATGATGCCGATCACTTCACCCCCCGCGGCCATGGCCGCATCGGCGACGATGCCCATCAGGCCGACCGCGCCGCCGCCATACACCAGGGTCAGGCCACGGTGGGCGAGGGCCTGGCCGAGGGCGATGGCCGCTTCGCGGTAGGCCGGGTTGACGCCGGTGCTGGCGCCACAGAACACACAAACGGAACGTACTGGCATTGCTTCTCTCCGGTTACAAGCGCGGACAGGGTAAGGTGCATGCCAGTCACTTCCAAGGCCGGATTCATTCCGGACGGGAGAATTCGCAGTGGGCGCCGGTGCTGCCGCAGGCATAGGCGGCCAGGAGACTGTTCAGCAAGCTACCAAGGGACATGTTCGTTGCTCCTAAATGAGAGGTTGTCTCATCGTCCCGGAATAGCGCATGATGTGCACTTTGATTGTATGTATACAATCCATAGAACAATTTAACTGTCTGGCCGCGGGTCTACCCCCTTGATGCATATCAGGGAGGCGCCGGGCGGATTCAGGCAATATGCGAACTGATAATACCCCTGCCAAGGAGATTCACGATGTTTGCCAAAGTTGTCGCAGTATCCTTGCTGACCCTCGCCAGCACCCAGGTTTTCGCTGCCGAGTGCAAGGTCACGGTCGATTCCACCGACCAGATGTCCTTCAACACCAAGGCCATTGAAATCGACAAGAGCTGCAAGACCTTCACCGTCGAGCTGACTCACTCCGGCAACCTGCCGAAGAACGTCATGGGTCACAACCTGGTGATCAGCAAGGAAGCGGACATGCAGCCGATCGCCACCGACGGCCTGGCTGCTGGCATCGACAAGGACTACCTGAAGGAAGGCGACGAACGTGTGATCGCTCACACCAAGATCATCGGCGCCAAGGAGACGGGTTCTCTGACCATTGATGTGTCCAAGCTCAAGGCGGACGAGAAGTACGGCTTCTTCTGCTCGTTCCCGGGCCACATCTCGATGATGAAAGGCACCGTTACGCTGAAGTAAGCGTCGTGTGCTGATCGCGGGGCAAGCCCGCTCCCACCGGTCGGTGTGGGAGCGGGCTTGCCCCGCGATGCTTTTTACGGCGCGAACGGCATCTCGCGCTTGTGCTGGGTCTTGCGGTAGGTGCCGCTGATAATGTCGAACGCCTCCTGGCTCACCGGCTCACCGTGCAGGAAAGCATCGATTTCCTTGTAGGTCACCCCGTGGGACGCCTCGTCCGGCTTGCCCGGCGCCAGGTCTTCCAGGTCCGCGGTCGGCACCTTCTCCACCAGTGATTCCGGTGCGCCAAAGCTGCGGGCGATGGCCCGTACCTGGTTCTTCACCAGCCCGCTGAGCGGCGCCAGGTCGCAGGAACCATCACCAAACTTGGTAAAGAAACCCATCACCGCCTCGGCGGCATGGTCGGTGCCGATCACCAGGCCCTGGCGAGCGCCGGCGATGGTGTACTGGGCGACCATGCGCATGCGCGCCTTGGTGTTGCCGACCACGAAGTCGACCATGGCGGGCGAGCCGTTCTCCAGCGCCTTGACCTCGGCGGCCAGGGCGCGCACCGCCGGGGCGATATCCACGGTGTGGACTTCGTCGGCCTTGATCACGTCCAGGCAGGCCTGGGCGTCATGTTCGTCCTGCTGCACCTGGTAGGGCAGGCGTACGGCAATGAAGCAGTATTGTGCGTCGCCGGTTTCGCTGCGCAGTTCATTGATCGCCCGCTGCGCCAGCAGGGCGGCGGTCAGCGAGTCGACACCACCGCTGATGCCGAGCACCAGGGTCTTGAGCCGCGCATTGTTCAGGCAGGTCTTGATGAAGGCCACGCGCCGGGCCACTTCGGCCTCGAGTGCGGCGTGGTCGGCAAACGGCGGCTGGACCTTGAGCACTTGCGCGATCTCTCGCTGGACAGCTTGCATGAATTACTCCTTGGGCACTTTGAACACGTGGCGCAGGTAGGCGACGAAGTTTTCGTCGCGGCATTGGGTCTTGGCGGCCTCGTCGGAAATCTTGGCGACAGGCTGGCCGTTGCAGTCGGTCATTTTAAGCACGATGCTCATCGGCGCCACCCCGGGAATGTCACAGGTCAGGTTGGTGCCGATGCCGAAGCTGACATTGATGCGCCCGCGCAGGGCACGGAAGATCTCCAGCGACCGGGTCAGGTTCAGGCCATCGGAGAACACCAGGGTCTTGGTCATCGGGTCGATCCCCAGCTTGCGGTAGTGGGCGATGGCCTTTTCCGCCCACTGCACCGGGTCGCCCGAGTCGTGGCGCAGGCCATCGAACAGCTTGGCGAAGTAAAGATCGAAATCGCCAAGGAAAGCGTCCATGGTGATGCAGTCGGTCAGGGCGATGCCGAGCAGGCCCCGGTATTCACGTACCCAGCAATCGAGTGCGGCGATCTGGCTGTCGATCAGGCGCGGGCCCAGTTGCTGGTGGGCCATGATCCATTCGTGGGCCATGGTGCCCAGCGGCTTGATATCCAGTTTCCGTGCCAGGTGCACGTTGCTGGTGCCGACGAAACGCGCCGGGAAATCCTCTTTGAGCACCCGTACCACTTCCTCCTGGACTTTGTAGGAGAAGCGCCGGCGGGTACCGAAATCCGCCACCTGCAGCTCGGCCAGTTCATCGCTGCTGGCGTGGGCCTGCAGCCAGTCGAACTTGCGGTGCAGTTGGTCACGGGCCTCGACGAGCCTGGTCTGGGGATAGCGATGGCGATTGCGCACTTCGCTGATGATCGCCAGCAGGGGCACCTCGAAGAGGATCACGTGCAGCCAGGGGCCGCGCAGGCGCAGGTACAGCTGGTCATGCTCGATGCCCAGTTGCAGGTAGCGCAGGTTGAAGCGAAACAATCCCAGGAAACGCAGGAAGTCCGGCTTCAGAAAGCTGATCTGTTCCAGAAAGCCCAACTGGCCATTACCCAGGCTCAGTTCGCAGAGGCGTTCGATCTGTTCGCGGATCTGCCCCAGATAAGGGCGCAGGTCTTCACCATTGCGGCAGCGGAACTCCCACTCGACGTCGACGTTGGGGTAGTTGTGCAGCACGGCCTGCATCATGGTCAGCTTGTAGAAATCGGTGTCGAGCAGGTTCTGCACGATGCGATCGGCGAAAGCGCTTTCGCTCATAGGGACTCCATGGGGGCGTGCGCCTCCCACAGCCAGGTCGACGCACAGACCTTGCCATTGTGCCAGCCTTTTCCCGTCGACGGGCGGGAAGGGGGCCGGGTACATCGGTAGCAGGCTATGGGTAACAGCACTTTCCCGGGTCAGTGCCCAACCTGTAATGGTGCCCGCTGTAGCAGTCGCGCACCATGGATGTGCAGTTCGGTTACGCATCCTGTTACAGGCTGGTTGCACGTAAACACTTGCCGGGGTTGCAATGATGGCACTTTAGGGTTGCCCGGATTTCATGAGGCGGGTGGCGCTTTCCTTGTAACAGACGGTTGCACGGCCAATAAAAAAGGGACGCGGCCCGAGCCCCGCCAACTTCTTCACGCGTTTTTCCAGAATAGAAAACCAATGGCACGGCCCTTGCTCAGAGCAATTGCTGAAAGTTGTAGTGCCAACCAAAAAAAGAACTCCAAGGAGCACCACCTCATGTCGCAGACGTTTTACAGGAAAGGCTTTCTGTCCCTCGCCGTAGCAGCGGCGCTGGGCGTTTCTTCGTATGTTCAGGCCGACATCAAGTTCGGCGTAGCAGGCCCGATGACCGGTGCCAACGCAGCGTTTGGCGAGCAGTACATGAAAGGTGCACAGGCGGCGGCCGACAAGATCAACGCCGCGGGCGGGGTCAACGGTGAGAAGATCGTCCTGGTCAAGGGCGATGACGCCTGCGAGCCGAAGCAGGCCGTGGCCGTGGCCAACCGCCTGGTCGACCAGGACAAGGTGGCCGGTGTGGTCGGGCATTTCTGCTCCTCCAACACCATTCCGGCTTCCGAGGTGTATGACGAAGCCGGCATCATCGCCATCACCCCGGGCTCGACCAACCCGCAGGTTACCGAGCGCGGCCTGACCGGCATGTTCCGCATGTGCGGGCGTGACGACCAGCAGGGCATCGTCGCCGGCAATTACATTGTCGACGTGCTCAAGGGCAAGAAAGTCGTGGTCCTGCACGACAAGGACACCTACGGCCAGGGCCTGGCGGATGCCACCAAGGCACAGCTGGAAAAACGCGGCGTGAAGCCTGTGCTGTACGAAGGCCTGACCCGTGGCGAGAAGGACTTCAGCGCCGTGGTGACCAAGATCCGTGCCGCCGGTGCCGACGTGGTCTACTTCGGTGGCCTGCACCCGGAAGCCGGTCCTCTGGTTCGCCAGCTGCGTGAACAGGGCCTCAAGGATGTCGCCTTCATGTCCGACGACGGCATCGTCACCGACGAACTGGTGGCCACTGCCGGTGGCGCGCAGTACACCAACGGCGTGTACATGACCTTCGGCGCCGACCCGCGCCTGCTGCCAGACAGCAAGGCCGTGGTGGAGGAGTTCCGCAAGAACGGCACCGAGCCTGAAGGCTACACCCTGTACGCCTACGCGTCGGTCCAGGCCCTGGCGGCCGCCTTCAACGGCGCCAAGTCGAACAAGGGCGAGGACGCGGCCAAGTGGCTCAAGGCCAACCCGGTGCAAACCGTGATGGGCGAGAAGAAGTGGGATGGCAAGGGCGACCTGACCGTTTCCGACTACGTGGTCTACCAGTGGGATGCAAACGGCAAGTACCACCAACTGGAAAAACAAAAATAACAACGGTATCCGACCCGGGCCTGTGCCCGGGTCGCTACCCGGTTCAACGCCGTACCTGTCTTTTCTCGTAGATCTGCACAACCTCGCGCTGCGAGG
>Ga0247821_10001475_pt1 | contig 13184 bp, 27 predicted proteins | sample 13C_Glycerol_Day_FD_192481 | JGI IMG/M metagenome (GOLD analysis project Ga0247821, IMG submission 192481) | Soil microbial communities from agricultural site in Penn Yan, New York, United States - 13C_Glycerol_Day14 | ecosystem: Environmental > Terrestrial > Soil > Agricultural land | place... | reverse complement strand
GCTCCGCCTCCTGGAGCTGAACGGGCCCTTCAGCGACGACCACGGCGCGCCGGCGAGCCGCGTGGTACTCGTCGTGGGCGCCGATCAGATCCCGCAGGAGGTCGAGTGAGATGCTCGTCGACTCGCCACCCCACTCCTGGGTCCGAAGGCGCTCACGCAGATCGTCGAGTTCGGTCACGCGCCCACCCTACGCCGCGAACCGGCGGTCGCCGAGGTCGAGCATGTGCTGGAGTCTCCGCAGGAACTTCGCGTCCGACGCCGAGAGCGCGTGACCGTCGCGCATCGCGGCTATCGCGCTGTCGATCTCGCCTCTGCGCGCCAACCAGTCCGCCGTCAGGCCCTGCCCCTCGTCGCGCCGGGCGCGCGCCGTCAGCTCGTCAACCACCTCAGGCCGGACCGCTTCGGGCTCGTCCCGCCATGCCTGTCTGACCTGCGTCGTGTACGCCAGCTCGGAGCGCTTGGCCACGAGGGTGGGGGCGTCGCGGTCGACGTCGAGCGCGATCAGCCAGACGTCGAGGTCGGCCCACTGCCGCTGGAAGCGCGCCACGATCAGGTCCGGGTCGTCCGGCCGGGGCCGGGTCGCGAGCCATCTTCTGTCTCTCGACCGCACCCAGGCGTCGTGGTGGTCCATCGTCGTTCTGTAGCCGGCCAGGCGCGCCTCGACCGGGGTGAGTTCGCCGAGTCGCTTGGTGCTGATCTCTCCGATCAGCAGCGTCGCGACCTCGACCGTCGGCCGTCGAGCTCTACCCGCCTGCACCGCCACCAGCAGGTCGGCGCGCATCTCGTCGTCTCTCGCCGGCCGCTCGAGCGGGACCGCCCCGCCCGGCTGGAGGTTGCCGGGGCGCAACTCCTCGCCGCGCACCAGGCGGACGTGGAGCGTCTTCTTGCCGGACAGGATCAGCAGGGTGGTGTCGACGTCGAAGATCACGCGCTCTCCTTGACGAACTCGTAGTGCCGCCGCATCTGGTCGGCCCACACCCAGTGCTTGCGGGAGCGCTCGCCGACCACAGCGACCTGAAGTCGGCCACCGTTCTGGAGGTCGGTAACGACGACCAGCGTCCCGTCGCGGTGGCGCTTCCACACCTGGCCTCTGCGGACACCGAGAACCTCATCGGGCCTAGACATCCCGCTCCTTGCTCTTCGCGAGCGCCTTGTCCCCCGCCTCGGTCCGTTCCCACACCTTGCGTCTGACCGGCGGGTCCCCGCGCATCTCGAAGGTCGCGACCAGCCAGCCGACGCGGACGCCCTTCTGGATCATCTGCAACGGCCACGGCGAGTCGCCATCGAACGGTGCTGCAGCCACCATCTCAGCCTGTCGGTCATCCATGCCGTTCATGATGCCCGACGCGCTCACCGGTCCTCCTCCCGTGCCGCAGCAAACGCCTGCTTGATGCGCTGCCAGTCGAGCGACCACTTCTGCTGCTCCTGCTCGACAGCGATCACGTCCCGGACCATCTGTTCGTCATCAGGGTGGCAGGCGATCAGCAGGCGCTCGGCGCCGTCGAGACCGGTGTCGAAGTTGAAACCGATCTTCGGATCGGTGACATCCGGCATCACGAACACCTTGCCCACGGGGATCAACGGGTTTGCCCTGATCGTCAGCGGCTTCACGCGTCCTCCTCCCGTGCCGGGGCGGCCGCCCCTTCGCGCGGTGTCCAGCCGCCGGGCTGATGGTCGTACGTGCCGAGGATGAACGGCGACACCGGCCAGCGGCGAGCGATCTCCTCACGGCCGGCCTCGGTCGCGACGACCTCCGGCGAGCTCCAGTGGTCGCGGCCGTGCTCTCCCCAGCGGACGAGCCCGCGCCGGACGAGCGCGTCGGCGACCGGGATGCGACGGCGCGAGATCGGCCGCCACCCGTACATGAACTGCGCGACCTCCCACAGCAGATCGCGCATCGGCACCGACAGCTCAGCTCGCATCGCCGTCCTCCTCCCGCTCCACGATCCGGTAGTTCCGCACCAGCGAGACAGCCGCGATCGTGTGCTCACCACGGTCACGGCGGCCGTTGCCTCCCGGCTGCGGGTCGACCTTGACGTAGCGGTAGACGCGGCGTCGTCCGCCCGGAACGGAGACGATGCGGATGCGCGTGTGGTCGTGCGCGCTCCGGCCGGGCCAGCGGGAGCCGTCCATCAGGAGGTGGTCGGTCAGCTCGAACACCTGGCCGGGCTCGACCGTCTCTGGCATCGCGCCCTGACGCAGCGCCGTCGGGAAGAGCGGGTGATCGCTCGCGAGCTTCATCGCCCCGCCTCCGCGTCCCCGTCGCCCGCAGGCGGCAACAGCTCGGCGTTCACTTGGTCGACGCCGACAGCTCTCGCGAGCATCCCGGTGAAGAAGTCGGTGACCGCCTCCATCTCGTAGACACCGTCCGCTCGCTGGCGCAACGCGATCGCGCCTTCGATCGGCGAGCCGGCGTCGCTCGTCAGGATCGGCAGGTTCGCCCGCCGCACGCGAAGCTGGACGATCACGTCGTCGCCGGCCTCGCGCGCGTCCCCGTCGCCTGTCTCTACAGAGGCGGGCGGGGCTTCGATGCTCGCCTCGAAGCAGAGTGCGTTCGCGAGTGCGACGAAGACGGCTCGCACGTCTGCGCGGACGAGGTCGTTGACCGGGCCGGTAGGGCGCGAGAGGGCCTTGTCGGTCAGCTCGACCAGGCGATCGTCGTTGACGAGCCGCTCGCACAGAGCGTCCAGCCCGCGCCCGTCCCCCTCGCTGGGCGCGACGGCACCCTCCAGCTCGTCGATTCGCCGCTGCCGCTGCTCGGCGAGCGCCTTCCACTGCGCCGCCGCGTAGTGCTTGAAGCCGCGCTGGCTCAGCTCGAACGCGATCGTCTCGCGCGCGGAGCGCCCGTCCCCCTCTACAGGGGCAGACGAGGCGGGCTCGGCCACGAAGCGGCGCACGTCGTAGAGGTCGGGACGCCGCCGCATCAGCGCGACGCCGTGTTCGTCACCGACGACGAGCTGCCACGGGCCGTCGGCGAGCGCGGGCCGCCACGCCCACAGCGCCTCGCGCGCCCCGTCCTCGTCAGGGGCGCGAACGATCAGCTCGACCAGCTCGGTCGCCTTGAGCGGTCCCATGGTGCTCGACGGGTCCATGCCGCCGAGCGACGAGGCGCGCGCGACCTGGAAGGTGCGCCAGTCGACCGAGCCGTCTCCGATCGCTCGCCCGTGCTCTGTGATCCGCACGATCGCGCCCTTGTACGGGCCGCGCTCGATCACGTCGCCGACGCGGAGGTCGCCAGCTGGCGCCCACGCGGACCGCTCGGGCCCGTCCTCGTCAGGGGCAGCGGCGGGCGCCGGGTCGGTGAAGCGCTCGACGACCTCCCAGGCGGCCTTCTGGAGCGCGACGAGCCAGCGCATCCGGCCGGGGTTGTCGAGCACCTCGGCTTCGGAGAGCGGCCGGTAGTCGCTCGCGGGGCCGGCGTTCCAGTCGGCGCAGAACGCGCGCCGCAGCGCGTCGTCCATCGCGTGCTGAAACGCCTCGTCGCTGAACTCGTCGCTCGCCCCGCCCTCTACAGGAGCGGCGGGCGGGTCGCGCATCCACTGCTTCGGCACCACGTCGGGGTACGGTTCGGTCGGCGTCCCGTCAGTGCAGACGGACGGCGAGTCGAACACGCGCCCGCATTTCGGGCATCTGTGGAGGATCGCAGGCTCAGGCATCCCTCTCGTCCTCTCGTGTCTCGGCTTCGACGACGGCGTCTTCCATCTGCTGCCAGATCGGGTGCGTCGCGAGGCGTTCGAGGTCGTGGGCCATTTCGACCACGCTGTAGTCGCCGTCCTCGATGCGATGCAGGCGTCGCTGGATCCTGCGACGAAGCTCGCCCGCCTCGCTCGCCCCGTCCCCCTCCCGTGCCTCAGGGGCGGGCGGGTGCCGCAGGCGCTCCAGCTCGCGCCACGCGGCGTCGCGCTGCGAGATCGCGAGGCGGTGGAACGCGAGGTGCGCTCTCCACTCCTCCGCGCTCTCCGGTATCGGCGCCGCGTCGTCGGCGCGCGGGACCGCGAAGACGTGCACGTACTGCCCGACCTCCAGTCTCGGCGGCGGGTTGCCCATGACCACGATGCCGTCCGGCGCTCTGTCGTAGCGGTACAGCCGCCACTCGCCTGCGTCCTCGACCTCGCGGCCGCCCTCCGCCTCAGGGGCGGCCTCGGATGGGGCGACGGCGAGCACCGTCCTCGACCCATCGCACCAGTCGCAGGCATCGCCGCGCAGTCTGTTGACGCCGGTCTCGCCGCACATCCCGCATCCCAGCTCGACGTGCCCGTCGAGGTCCGGCTCCGGCCAATCCCGGCGACCCGCCTCAGGGGCGGAGGGGAGCAGCTCGCGGGCGGTTCTCGCTCTAACTGACGCACCACCGCACGTCGTGCAGACGTCGGTCGGCTCGCGGAAGAAGTCGTTGCAGTCGTCGCAGACGTCCAGCGTCCATTCGCGCGGCGTCCGCCCCTCCCCGGGGGACGGGGACTCGGAGCGGCGAGCGTCGCCGCGCATCACGTGCGCGTCCGACCCGCCTTCGTACTCGTGCCGAGCATCGGGATCGACTGCCGCATGCAGCCGCTCGATCAGCGGCTCGGCCGTCGGGAAGTCCGCGACCGCGTCGCGCTCGTCCCACGCCGCGATCAGCGCCTTGACCTCCGAGCGCTTCGCGCGCACGGTCACGTCCAACGTCTCAGCCATGCGTCTGCTCCTTCGGGGTCGCGCCGCGAACCGCGTCGAAGGCGGCCCACGCTCGGGTGATCTGCTCCTTCGTGATGTGACCCGCCTCTGTCGAGCGATAGGCCGCGAGAACGGGCCGAACTGCGTCCAGCAGCTCCCCGATAGGGCCGCCGTCGCGTTCGACGGCACGCCAAGAAACGGGGCGTCCAGACGCCGCTGCGTCCCGGTCGAAGCAAGGGACGCAGCGGATGCCGCCTTCACCGCCGATCACTGCGCGCCACAACTCGTCATGTGCCAGCCAGTAGGACGGGCAGCTCAAGCCGACCGGACGGCCGCATCTACCGCAGATCTCGAAGCGATAACGGCGCAGGCGACGCCAGTAGAGGCGTCGGGCGCGAGCGATGGCGCAGTCACCGGTCGCCATCGTCGCCTCCGTCCTCGCGTGCGGGCGTGTCCTGCCCCTCCCGCATGCCGCGAGCGAGTTGCGAGCCGCCCACGCGCGAGGTCCAGTCCGTCTCCCCCTCCCCGTCAGGGGACACGGGGGCGGGGTGGTCGTGCCACGGATCGCCGCAGACGAACGCCGAACCGGCCGAGAAGATCGTCTCGGGCATAGCCTGCGCGCCGCCGCAGAAACGGCAGCGCCCGTCGTCCCCCTCCCCGCTAGACGGCCGGGCACGGTTCGACATGGCGCTGCGCTCGCTCGCCGGCAACGAGTGGATGTGCTCGATGGCCTCGCGGTAGTTGCGGCCGTACTCCCGGCTAGACGGAGACGACGAGGAGGCCCGGTTCCCGGCCCGCATCGCGTGGCACTTGACGCAGACCTCGCCCGATCTCACGACCTCGTTGCGAGCGTCTCGCCAGTCGTGCGCGCATCCCAGCGCCTCCCGCTCCCCGTCAACCGGGGACGGAGGCCGTGCTGCGGCGCGCTGCATGCCACGCGGGAGCGAGTCGACGAACCGCGACGTGCGCTCGGCCTCCGCTCGCATCGCTCGCGCGTCCGGTGTCGGGGACTGGTCAGAAGGCACGGGGCACCTCGCGTTCGCCGTTGCACTTCGGGCAGACGTTGACCGGCAACACCGGGTTGATGCCGGTGCCTCTGCACGTCGGGCAAGCCCGCATGTCCAACGGGGAGCGCGTATCTACCATCAGCCTGCTGCTCGGCGCCACGTCGGTCATGAGGCACCGCCCGCCAGCGCCAGCGTGGCGATGGCCTGAAGCTGTTCGGCCCACAGCCCGTCCGTGTTCGCGATGGTCTCCGCGCTGGCGCGTCTTCGCGGGCGTCAGTTCGTCGCCTACTATGAGGGCCACCCCGGGTCGTGGTCGATCACAGCGAAGGGCGCTGCAGCCTGGAGCTTCGGGCCTGGGATTCTCAGCCACTCCTCCAGGGTCGCCACCTCGACCGCAGATCTCGGCCGGTCCGACAGCCACTCCAGGACGAGCCGCTCTACGGCGTCCATCGGCCGCTCCGTCTTCGTCTCGTTGCTCATGCCTCGCTCCCGGACTCGGTCGGCGCGTCGTCCACGAAGGTGGTGATGTTCGTCATCTCGGCGTCCGACTCTGCCGACGCCTCCAGGTTGTTCAGGAGGTCGTTCAGCTCGTTCGCGGACTCGACCTCGACCACGCCGCGAAGCGTGATGCGGTGCTTGCTCATCTCGTGTCCTCTGTCGAAAGGGAAGGAGCGGCGGGCATCAGAACGGCACCTCGATAGCGGCGTCGGGGGCGACCGAGGCGTCGCGCTCGGGGGCGACGAACGAGCCGTTGTCCATCGACTCGACGCTCAGCCGGCGGGCGTGCTCCTTCGCCCGCGGGTCCTCATGCCAGGGACGGACGAGCGTCGCCCGGAACTCCTCGAACGGCCCGCACTTCACCGTCACGGCCGGCGGCTCGTACCCGCACTGGTCGGGCTCCATCGCCTCGTCCTCGCCAGGGATGCGCGCGTAGGTCTCCCAGTGGCGCCCCTCGTGGCATTCAACGATTGGCAGCTCCCAGTCGCTCGCCTGCTCGGCAGCATCGGCACGGGTCCGGCCTTCCGGCAACTCAGACCCGACCACGCCACGGATCATCCGCGTGTGATGCGTGGGACGGCGTCTCGCGTGCGACCACTGGCCGCAGCCGCAGCACCGCCAGAGCGTGGCCCGTGTCTCGCCGCTCACCGAGAGCCTCCCGCCGGTCACTGGGCACGCTCCGGGGCGGGCGTCGAGAACGGATCGCCGTCAGGCTGCCGCTCGGAGCCGGTTCCGGCCCATCTGTGCACGGTCGACGGCGCGACGCCGAGATGCGTCGCGACCGAGCGGATCGACGCCCCGCGCTCCAGCGCAACGCGCACCAGCTCGGTCCGTCGCTTCGGCGCGGCAACGCACTCGGCGTGCGCGGCCGTCAAGGCCTCGCCGAGCGTCAGCATGGCCGCCTCATCTCGTCGGCCGCCGCCTTGATGACGGCTCTGATCGCGGCCGCCGACTCCGGGGACGGGTTCGGGGCGCCGTAGACGCGCGCCGTGATGCCGTCGCCCGCGTCGACCTCGTAGTGGATCGTGCCCCGCCCCTCTCTCGCCTGCGGGGTCACCGGGCCACCACCTCAACGCCGAGACGGAACCGCTCGTTCCACGCTGCGACGAGGTCGTCGTCGCCGTAGTCGGACCAGTCCTCCTGAAGGTCGTCAGCGAGATAGGAGCACTTCACGCGCTCAACCACGACCGTCGCGCCGCGGGACATGACGACCAGCCCGCCCCACACGGACATCGCCATCGCCTCGTTCTCCTTCGCCGGGGCCGGCTCGAACGGCTCGGGCACGATCCGCCGGAGCGCTGCGAGCGCCGACAGCCGCATCGCGGTCGGTCTCGTCACCGCCTCTCGATAGACGACGTTCGCCGCAGCCGCGCTCCGCATGCCTTCGAGCGCGAGCACAACCCACGTGCCCTCCGCCTGCGGGGTCACGGACGGGCCTCCTCAGCATCGAATCGCCACGACGGCAACCGCTCCAGATCAAGTCCGTGCTCGTTCGCGCAGAGCCCGCAGCACGCCCGGCCGGCGGGATCGCGCCCCTCGGCCTCCATGCCGCAGTACCGGCAGTCGGCATGCTCGGCGTAGCGAGTGACCGCCCCCTCGCTGTCCCACTCGCAGCAGCCGCGGTCGCACACGTCGCCCGTCCCCTGCCCGCTCATCGGGAGGACTCCGGGGCGAGAACGGCAACGCGCTCGTCCCAGTAGAGCGACAGGAAGCGGCCGTCCGTCGAGCGCACGTCGCGCCACCAGCCGCCCCCGAGTGACGACTCGACCGAGGCGACCTCGAACGGCTCGGTCGACTGGCCCGATCCGTCGGAGAATACGGCTGGCTTGGGCGGCGCGATGGTCGCGCCGGCCCTGAGGTCGCACGCGCGCTGGCGCAGCACGTCGCCATGCCCGCTCATCGCGCACCTCCGTCCTGCGACACGGCGGACGGCCGCCGCTCGTCCTCAGCGACCCGCCGCAGCCCATCGGCCACGATCTCCCGCCGGCAGGTTCTCACGCCGCACAACGACTCGCCGATGTCCGGGTGGGAGAGGATCCACCGGCCCGGAACCACGGCCAGGCCGTTGTGGTACGGCTCGACCTCATAGCCGCCGGCGGTGAGAAGCGCGAGATCGTCCTTCGTGACACGCGCTCCAGGGACGGCGAGCGCGTCAGCACGCTCGGCGGCGAGACCGACGTACGGCCCGGTCTCCTGTACGGAGGTCACGCGACCACCTCAGCGAGCTGCAGGTCCTCGGCGCAGGCTGCGTACCGTCTCGCGCTGTCGTCGAGCTTGACCCCGATCCGCCAGTCGAAGTCCGTCACCGTGCCGGACATGCCTGCAGCCCAGCCTCCGCTAGGGAGAACCTCGACGCGGTCGCCGATGGCGAAGCGCCGGGCGGGGCGCTCGGGTGCCTCCTGTACGGGGGAGGGAGAGCCGGGAACGGGGATCGAACCCGTGACCTCCGCTTTACAAGAGCGGCGCTCTGCCAGCTGAGCTATCCCGGCGGGGTCGCTCAGTCTACGGGACCGGCTACGATCGGCGGGCATGGCGACCTCCTGAGGGTCGTTGTGCCGAGCGGCCGGGCGCACCAACGCCGCGGCCGCTCTTCGTGGTGGGGACGCGTCCCCAATGGGGACCCCAATGACGTCGGAGAACCCCGTCATATGCGGCGAGGCGCAGCGTGCTGCCATGCGCCGTGATCGCCCGTGCGGTCGGGCAATCCGGCGTGATCATGCACGTTCGCTCTCTACCTTGTAAACAGGGGGCCGGCTCTTGCCGTGCTGCCCCGTGCCACATGACGTGATCGCCGATGCTCATTGGTCTTCCGCCATCTTAACGGACGACGCACCAGAAGTCGAGCCGGCAGCAAAATCGCGAGCGGCCCCAATGGGGACCCCAATGACCGCGCCGGACACCATCTCGTCGACCCGCGCGCCGTAGTCCCGCTGGCGCGACTGGATCACCTGCGCGTAGATCTGCAGCGTCACCTTCGGGTCGGTGTGGCCGACCTGCGCCATCACCCACGGGACGTCGGCGCCGCCGGCCAGCAGCAGGGAGATGTAGGTGCGGCGCAGCGTGTGCGGCGTCACCTTCTCCGGCATCGACGGCAGCAGCTCCCGCGCCAGCTCGACGGTCGGGCCGACGATCGTTCTCCGCAGCCCGTTGACGGTGAAGTGGTCGCCGTCGCTGTTGGCGAACAACGGCGCGCCCGGCGCTGGCGAGCCGACCTTCTCGAGGTAGGCCTCGATCTCGGCGATGAGCAGGTCGGACAGCACGATCTGGCGGCGGCCGGCGGCGGTCTTCGCGTCGCGGATCAGCAGCCGCCGGTTCGGCAGGTCGAGATCGGCGACGGTGAGCGCGCACGCCTCCCCGATCCGGGTGCCGGCGAGCAGCAGCGTCGCGACGATCGCGCGCCGCAACGGCCGGGCGGTCGGCGTTCTCCACGCCAGCCCGCGCCGCACGCGCGAGATCATCGTGTCGGAGACGCCGAACCGCTCGGACAGCTCGGTACCGGTCTGTCTGGAGGCCCGGATCTCCAGGACGGCCGGCCAGTCGAGCGCGATCTTCGCGTCGAGCCGTCCGGCCGCGTCGAGCAGCGCCGCTGCCTGGTCGGGCTCCAGGAAGCTGCGGCGTGCCCGCTGCGTCTTGAGCCGGCGGCGTCTGCCCTTGGCGGGGTTCGGCGTGACGACGTCGTAGCCGCGCTCGGCGGCCTCGTCGAGGATCAGAGCGAGCAGCGCGACGGTCGCGTTGATGCTGTCGTTCGACAGGCCGCCCGTGCCGCCGTCGGCGCGCAGCTCGGCGCGTTCGGAGACCTTCGCCTCACGGTAGGTGTCGACCGCGGTCACGTCGATCTCAGACAGGTGGTGGGCGCTGAGGAACGGCAGCAGGTGGACGCGCAGCCGCCACTCGTAGTCCTCGCGGGTGCGCTGCCCGAGCTTCGGCGCGTGGCGCGCCAGCCAGCCGGACGCGTACTCGTGGAACGTCGGATCAAGGTCGGCCGGCTGTGTTCTCGGTCTCGCCGGCGGCCGCCACGTTCTCCGCTCGACCCGGTCGAGGATCTTGTCGAGCTCGACCTGTGCCCGCTGCTCGTTCCAGCCCTCGACGTCGAGCCCGAGCCGCTGATTCCAGCGTCTGCCGAGCGCGCGATACCGCAGCCAGAACACGCGCCGCCCGTTTCTCAGCTCTCTGACCCGGACGTTGCCGGTCGCCTGTCTTGCCACGCCGCCCTTTCTCCGTCGCCGTCTCGGGACGATAGTCGTGGTGCTCATCGCTTCCGCCCGATCGGCAGCAGCTCCACGGGTCTCGACGCGCCCGGCCGCTGCTTCCGCGGCCGGCGCTCGCGCTTCACCGTCGGCGCCTCCAGCCGGCCCAGCACGCGGTGCCTGTCGAACCGCAGCCGCCCTTTCGTCCCCGAGCCGAGGCGGTAGGCGCCCAGCTCGTCGGCGTGCTCGTACACCCACTCGGGCCGGACCTGGAGCATCGCGGCGACCTCGTCGACCGTCATCAACGTCGGTGCTTCTCTCGACAACTCGACGACGCGAGCGGCTATCGCCTCGACCAGCTCCGGGTCCGGGCTCATGCCGCCTGCGCCTCCTCGTCCGCTTCCTCGAAGCGGTCCGCCTGGCACCAGAGGGCGCCGATCAGGCCGTGGCGTTCCGTGTCCGCCAGCTCACCGGCGGCGACTGCGCGGAAGAGGCCGACCGACGTCTGGTTCTTGTCTGCGAGCACCGGTCCGACGCCGGGTGACATCTCCAGCAGCACGTGGACGTCGATGCCGACCGCCCACTCCGGCAGCCGCGTGAAGAGCCGCGCGAGCCGCGCCAGCGCGGGTGCTCGGCCCATGGTGCGGATCTCGCGGCGGAACGCTGCTGCCTCGTCGCGGACCTCGTTCCCGGCCCGCAGCGCTGAGGCGCACTGCTCCAGGTCGATGACGCGCAAGCGCGGGGCCTCGACAGGGTCCGGCTGCGGAGTCGGCGCCCGCTCCGGCCGACGACGCGGTCTCGCCTTTCTGAGCCGCATCAGCTGGTCGAACGGCGTGCCGGTTCTGCGGTTCGTGTAGCTCACGCGGCACCTCTCAGCAGTTCGGCGGGGTTCGTTCTCCGCGGCCCGCCGGTCAGCGTGCGCCGCTCGCCGGCGGCGATCGCCAGGCCGTTCGCCTCCCGGTCCTGCTGGCGCTCGACGTGCTCGCCGTAGCTGATCTCCAGCCGGCGCAGCACCGCGCCGCCGTGGTCGGGGTCGTCAACCGGCTCGCCGCAGAGTCGCTCCCAGCCGTAGGCGGCAGCGAACGAGGCGATCATCGGGTGGCGGCGTTCGAGCTGCTCGACGCCGAGCTGCCCGCGGAACCGGCCGTGGCGGCGGATCGCTCCACGGATCGCGGTCAGCGCCTCAGGCCAGGTCGGGACGCTGCTGTCAGCGGCGCCCTTGATCGCGGAGATGATCTCCGGAACGGTCGGCAGGAACGGCGAGCCGTTCTGCGCCAGAACCCGCACCGCCCGCTCAATGTCGGCCGTGTCGTACGGCTCCAGGAGGGTGAAGTAGGCGCCAGCCCGCAGCTCGTCCCAGTCGCCGCGCCAGCAGTTCTCCAGCACAACCGCGATCAGATCCCATTCACGCTGCTGCATCGGTGAGGCTCCCTTCGAGCGCGTCGGTCTCGGTCGCGCCGAGCAGGCCGCCGGCGAGCGCGGCACGGCCGCGAGCGATACGGTCGGCGTTCTTCTGCTCGCGCTCCGAGAGCGGTCGGGCCGGGCGGATGGGTCCGTTCGGCTCGGCGGCGCGGGCGGCCATTCTGTCGATGCGCTCCGCGTCGGTCTCCTTGTTCTGGCGGTTGCCGTGGAGGGCGTAGCGGATCTCGGTCCATCTGCGGCCGTCGCCGTTGTCGCCGCCGTGCCACGACGACCGGGCCAGGCCGGTGATCGCCAGCTTGCACGTCTCTGCGTCGCGGACTCTCAGCGCGGCCACGATGTGGTGGCGGTGCGTTCTGAGGTCCGGGACGCTGCCTCTGCGATCGGCGTAGAACGCATCGAGGTAGTGCTCCCAGATCTCCTCGACGGCGTCGCGCGCGACAGCGCTCGTTGGAACCTCAGAAGCAACTGCATCTGCAACTACAACTACAACAGGAGGGTCTGCCGACCCTCTGGTGAGGTTCACGCATTCCCCTATGAACTCGACGATCTCGTGACCCTCACGCGAACCTCGCGTGAGGGTCGGCCGAGCCTCTTGGAACGTCTCGCGAAGCTGCCCGCCGGGCCACCGCGTCTCCCAGTTCCAGCCGAGGAAGGCGGCGCGGAGCGGATGCGTAGCCGGCGCTCGGCCGACGTCCTTCGCGATCGATTTTGCTATCTGCGGCGTCTGCGACACGAGCCGCTTCACGCGTGCGACGACCCACAGCATCCCGTCCAGGTACGCGACCATCCCGTGCTCGGCCAGCTCGTCGAGCGCCGCGACGACCACTCCTCTCGTCTGACCCGTGTCCAGCTCTATCTGCTGCTGGCGGACCTTGTACAGGCCCGCCATGCCGCACAGCGGGTTGGTGAAGCTCCACAGGTAGACGAGCTTGGCCGGCGCCGACAGCAGCGCGAACGGCTCGTCCTGCCAGATCTCGTTGGCGATGTTCTCGTTGCGCTGGCTCACGCCGGCACCCCCGGAACCTCCAGCGACAGAAGGGCCTCCCTTGCGCACGCGACGACGTCCCCCCAGATCTCCGAGCCCGTAAATCGCAGAACCGCGTAACCCGCCGCTTGGAGGTCTCGGTCGCGCTTGCGATCGCGACGCGCCTGCCTCTTGGTCCTCTCGTGGAAATCGTGACCGTCGCACTCGACGACGGCCCGTCGTCCGGCGTAACCGATGACAAAGTCGGCTCGGTAGTCGGCGACCGAGACCTGCGAGCGGATGGAGAGCGAGTCGGGGGGCGCCTCGCTACCGACTACGAGCGCCGGGGCGGCCACTTCGCCGAAGAGGACGAGCGCGTAGCCCATCGCGACCTCGAGGGGGGACTCGAATCGGAGACGCGGCGGTGTGCCAACCGCACCGCCAACACGCTCGCTCGCC
>Ga0247821_10001473_pt1 | contig 13189 bp, 10 predicted proteins | sample 13C_Glycerol_Day_FD_192481 | JGI IMG/M metagenome (GOLD analysis project Ga0247821, IMG submission 192481) | Soil microbial communities from agricultural site in Penn Yan, New York, United States - 13C_Glycerol_Day14 | ecosystem: Environmental > Terrestrial > Soil > Agricultural land | place... | reverse complement strand
GTAGAAGGCCGCCGCCTGCGCCGCCTCGCCGGGGGCGGGGGCCGCGGGAGGCATCGGCTTCGGCGCGCTGCTCCTCGGCGCCGGTTTCCGTCCCGGCATCGAGGTGATGCTGGACGTGCTGGGGTTCGCGCCGGCCCTGGAGCGGGCGGACCTGGTGATCACCGGTGAGGGGTCGCTGGACGAGCAGACGCTGCACGGCAAGGCTCCCGCGGGTGTCGCCGCGGCGGCGCGGGCGGCGGGCCGGGAGGTCGTCGCGGTGTGCGGGCGGCTGGCGCTGCCGCCGGAGGCGCTGGGACGGGCGGGCATCCGGCGGGCGTACGCCCTGACGGACCTGGAGCCCGACGTCGCGAAGTGCATCGCGGACGCGGGCCCCGTGCTGGAACGCACGGCGGAACGCATCGCCCGCGACTTCCTGGCCTGACGCGGCGAGGATCCCTTCCGCGCCCCTTCCCGTCCCGCACCCCGGTGGCGGCACGGGAAGGGGCGGCGGCGCCCGATACGGCGTGTCCGCCGCCGTGTTGCGGTCCTTACCGGCAGTGGTTCCATGGAAATGAAGGCGTACACCCCGAAAGGGGACGGACTTCATGCCCACCAAGGTCATCCGCAATCCCGGGGGAAGGGAACGACCGCGCGACGCCCCCTGGTACACGCTCTACCCACGACGGTGGTGGTCCCGGAGCACAGGGGCCGTGGACCGGCGCTGGCGCACGTTCAGGACCGACCGTGAGGCGCGCAAGCGCATCCTCCCGAACCGCAGATGGCACCCCCGCGGGGTCTCCCGCGGCCGCCTGCTCCGCGCCTACGCCTTCCTCGGGACGCTCCTGCTGCTCACCTATGTGGGACTGAAGCTCTACGACGATGCGAACGGGAAACGCAAGGTGCTCGGCGGAGCGCTCGACTCCGACTGGTTCAAGACCGTCTACTCCCTCGTGGGCCCTCTGCTGACGGGCTCTCTGCTCCTCGCGATCTTCCTCCTCTTCTGGTACCGCAGGATCAGGAAACCCCTCGTCGGCACGGCGCGCGACAGGCCGCACGAACTGGTCCCCACCGCCGGGACGCTGGTCGACCGGATCGTCGGACGGCACGAACTGGCCCAGGTGATGGCCCAGACCCTCCGCGACAGGAAGACGCGCAAGCCCTATCTGCTCGTCGGCGGTGTGGGCGTCGGCAAGACGGCCGTCCTGGTGGAGCTCACGCGGATGCTGGCGCAACAGTCGGCCGTTCCCGTGCCGATACGCCTGCGGGACATGGACGGCGACGGTGAACTCGACTTCGAGAAGATGGCACGGCGCCGCTTCGCGGAACTGGCCGACGCGGGAGTCTCCGCCGGCCACGTCGACAAGGCCTGGCGGCAGCTGCGGCTCGACGACAAGGCCGTGGTGATCGCCGACGGGCTGGAGGAAGCCCTGATCGACGAGCAGCACCGGGAGGACCGCGACAACATCATCCGCCGGGCCATAGACCGGGCGGACCGTCAGCGGCTGCCGCTGGTCATCGCCTCCCGGCCGCACACCCCGCTCGAGGGAACCCGCGCCGCGATCGCCGACCTGGAGCCGCTGAGCGAGGAGGCGGCCCTGGAGTACCTGGTGCGGGAACCCGGCGAGACCGACGAACGCCGGCTGGACTGGGTGGTGGAGACCGCCGAGGTCACGGACTCGCCGATCTACCTGCGGATCGCCCGCCTGCTGCAACAGCGCGGGCTGCTGGAACACCTGACGCTGCGCGAGGAACCCGGCCGCCTCAACACGCGCAGCAACGACTGCTCCACGATCCGGCTGTGGCTGCTCGACACCTACCGCCAGGCGATGGAGGACGGCCGCATCTTCGACAAGCTGGTGATGGACCGCAGGGAGCGCCAGGAGACCGTGTGGGTGGCCTCCGCCCTGGCCTGCCTGGGGCTGCTGCAGGACAGCCTCGAGGTGACGTTCGACGACTTCGTCGGCGCCTACATGAAGGACCTCCGCAGCCGCGGACAGCCGACGGAGCCGTCGGCCGACAACCAGCAGGAAGCGGTCCGTCTGGCCGCCTCCCCCGCGCAGCGGGAGGCGATCTGGTCCGTGCTGAGCAGGAACGTCGACGAGTCGCCGTCCTGGACCGACCCCCTCGCCTACCCCAACGAGTGCTACACCGAGCTGGCCCGGTACGCCGCCAACGCACAGCTCCTCGGACTGGTCAGGGGCTACGAGAACAAGGTCCGCTTCCCGCACAGCATCGTCCAGGCATATCTGGGCTACCGCCTCCTCAGCGAGGTGGACGGCCACCGGCTCCCCGCCGTCGTCGAACCCGCCCTGCACAGCCCGGGCCCGTCCCGCGAACTGCTCATCGCCCTGGTGCTGCTGTCACGTCACCGGGCGTCGGCGCCCGCCACCGGGGCGGCCCCGCGGCCGAAACTGGCCGAGCTGCTCAGCAGGGCGGCGGCGAAGCGGCACGACGCCAAGTACTTCGACCTGTACGGCGCGGCCCTGGAGATCGACAGCGTCGACCCGGAGCCGATGCAGAACACCCTGGCCCGGAACCTCGACGAACAGTGGGAGGGCCTGCTCATCAGGGGCGAACAGCGGACGGTGCAGAACGCCAAACTGGGGCTGGTGCGGCGCTTCGGCGCCGCTCTGCGCGAACGGGAGCGCCGCAGCAGGGGCCGCCGCCCGCCGCCCGCCGGGCAGGCGCCCGCACGGCTGACCCTCCCCTACGACCGCCTCTTCAGCATCGCTACGCACGAGCCCGCCCATCCGGTGCGGATCGCGATCGTGCACCAGATGGCCTCCGGTGGCGACGCGGCCTTCCATGCCCTGCGCCAGTTGTTCCCCCTCGGCATCGACCCCGTGGAGCAGTACCTGGAGAGAACGCGCAGCGCCAAGGAGAGGTTCGACCGTGACTACAACGCCTGGCTCGGTGAGGCGGACGCGAACCCGTCCGGGGGCTCGGCGCAGGCGGCGGAGCGGCAGCAGAGGCAGGACCGGTTCGTACGGGAGTACGAGCGCAGGCGCACTACGGTGTGGCGTCACTTCGCCCTGCGCGCCTGGCTCCTCCCCATGGTCGTCGGCTCCGTCTCCGACAAGTACCGCGACGAGGCCCAGGAGCGGCTGAACCTCTGGCTGCGGCACCTGTGCGGACCCGGCGAGCCCGACCTGCCCCTGTCCCTGGAGAACGCCCTGGCCCAGGGGTTCAAGAACGCGGCCAACCGCAGGAGGCGGCACCCGGCCGCCTGCGAGGAGACCCGGGCCCAGCTGGTGACGGAGGCGGAGCGGATGCTCACCCGCAGCCGCTACTGGTACGCGCAGCTGAGCCTGCTGCACGCCCTGTGCCTCTGGGAACTTCCCGACACCGTCGGACGCCCCGCCGGACCCGGCGCATCCCCCGATCCCCTGCAGGCGGTCACCCGCTGGCTCTCGATGGCGGGGAGCGCAGCCGGCGCCGCGTCCGCCGACGAAGGCGAACGGCAGGCCCGCGGGCCCCTCCACCCCTTCGTGGCCGAAGCCGGCGACCTGGTGACCCTGGCTCTGGAGACGGGGCACCCGGAGCAGTTCCTCTGGATCGACGAGCACAGCGCCATCGACAACGTGGGGTCCACCCCGGCCGACCCGGAGCGCTACCGCAAGCACAATCTGTGGATCGCCCCGTCGGCGGGCTGGAGCAGCCTGCACCCCCGGGCGCAGCGGCTGCTCGCCGACGTCCTGGTCATGCTCAACCTCACCGAACGCGACGGGAGCCCCGACGACATCGAGGGACGGCTGAACCGCGCGAACCGGGCCACCCTCCCGCCCTGCGTCACCGAGGACCGCGGCCCGCTCCACCCCGAACGCAGCGTGGGGCGGGCCGACGGGAGCCAGGCCGGCTCCACCTGCCTGCCGACCTGCACGTTCCGGTTGTGCCCCTATCCGCCCAAGGCCGGCAAGGAGCGGACGGAGATCGAGGAGCCGTTCTGCCGGCAGCAGCAGGCCCTCCTGCACAGCCGCTCCCGCTGGCACTCCCAGGCCTTCACCCGGCACACCGCGCCCTGGGTGAGCACGCCCGTCAGGGAGCTGCACGCCTTCTGGGAGGAGATGGCCGACCGCAACCGCAAGACACCCGGCGGCGACGAGGAGATCTTCTGACCCGCCCGCCGGGCCGCGGACACAGCAGTGGGCCCCGGACCGGAGGTCCGGGGCCCACACGCACTGCGGCGGCGCTACGGCAGCTGCGCCGCCCGCGCCTCACGACGGTTGTCGCGGAAGTTGTTCACCCGGCGGGCCGTGGCGAACAGCGGGATCACCGCCCCCATCACCAGCTGCAGCGCACAGCCCGTCTGCAGCAGCAGCTGACCGCTCGGCGCGTCGAACGCCCACGCCGCCAGCAGGCCCATCGACAGCACGATCCACGACAGCATCGCCACCGCGAGGCGGCCCCGCGGCTTCGGGTACTCCACCCGGCTCACCATCAGCCAGGCCGTGCCGATGATCGCCAGCAGCGTCGCCACGAACGGCAGCTCCAGCAGCACGATCGACACGACGGTCAGCGCGCCGAACGGCGACGGCATGCCCTGGAAGGTGCCGTCCTTCACCGTGACGCAGGAGAACCGCGCCAGCCTCAGCACCACCGCCAGCAGCACCACGATCGCCCCGACCGCGGCCACTCTCTGGTGCGCGTCGTCCGCGACCATGCCGTAGACCAGGACGAAGTACGCCGGCGCCAGGCCGAAGCTGATCAGGTCGGACAGGTTGTCCAGCTCCGCGCCCATCGGCGAGGAGCGCAGCTTGCGCGCCACCAGGCCGTCGAACAGGTCGAAGACCGCCGCGCACAGCATCAGGATGACGGCCGTGGCCGCGCTGTGGCGGGCCATGCCCGTCTCCTGGCTGCCCTGGAGGTGCGGGATCAGGATGCCGGTGGTGGTGAAGTACACCGCCATGAAGCCGCAGGTCGCGTTGCCCAGGGTGAGCGTGTCCGCTATCGACAGGCGGAGCGAGAGGGGCATCTCCTCCTCGTCGTCCGCGTCGTCGGCCTCCGGCACCCAGCCGCCCTGTGTGTCGGGATCAGCCACGGTCAATTCGAGTCACCCCAGCCACGGTCTTCTGACCGACCTCCACGGCCACCTCCACACCCTCGGGCAGGTAGAGGTCGACACGCGAGCCGAACCGGATCAGACCGACGCGCTCGCCCTGCTCGACCTTGGTGCCCTCGGGCACGTAGGGCACGATGCGGCGGGCCACGGCGCCGGCGATCTGGATCATCTCGATGTCGCCGAGCTCGGTGTCGAAGTGCCACACGACGCGCTCGTTGTTCTCGCTCTCCTTGTTGAAGGCGGGAACGAAGCCACCGGGGATGTGCTCGACCGACGTCACCGTGCCGGACAGCGGGGCCCGGTTCACGTGGACGTTGAGCGGGCTCATGAAGATCGCGACGCGGGTGCGCCCGTCCTTCCACGGCATGATGCTCTGCACCACACCGTCGGCGGGCGAGATGACCCTGCCCTGTGCGATCTCGCGCTCGGGGTCGCGGAAGAACCACAGCATCCCCGCCGCCAGGGCGGTGGCGGGGAGGGCGACGGCCTTGGCGGCACCCGAGCGGCGGGAGCGGAGCAGACTGACGGCTGCGGTGGCGACGGTCGGCAGAAGCCACGGCGATGCTCCGCGCGCGAGGCGTACGCCGGCGAGGCTGTCGCGGTGTGCAGAGGTTTGGCTGTGGGGCATGGATGACCTTCGTAGCGGATGATGCCGCGCACTTGCGGGGGACGGCGGCTTTCCGGCGATCGTAGCGGCTTCCGGCCGCAACTGGGTAAGCCAGGCAGCCGAGTCGGCGGCTGAAGAGTGCATACGGGGTGTGATCCTCTTCTCCAAGAAAACACCCCGTATCCGGACATCTAGCCCTGGAATCGATACTCTTCGAGCAGTCGGCGGCCGATGATCATTTTCTGGATCTCGGCGGTGCCTTCACCGATCAGCAGCATCGGCGCCTCCCGGTAGAGGCGCTCGATCTCGTACTCCTTGGAGAAGCCGTAGCCGCCGTGGATCCGGAAGGCGTCCTCCACGACCTCCTTGCAGTATTCGGACGCGAGGTACTTCGCCATCCCCGCTTCGAGGTCGTTTCGTTCTCCGGAGTCCTTTTTGCGCGCTGCGTTCACCATCATCGCATGCGCGGCCTCCACCTTGGTAGCCATCTCCGCCAGCTTGAACTGGATGGCCTGGTGCTGGGCGATCGGCTTGCCGAAAGTGTGACGCTGCTGGGCGTACTGGACGCCGAGCTCGAAGGCACGCTGAGCGACGCCGCAGCCACGCGCCGCCACGTTGACACGGCCCACCTCGACACCGTCCATCATTTGGTAAAAACCTCGGCCGGTGACCCCGCCGAGCACCCGGTCGGCGGGAATCCGCAGGCCGTCCATGATGAGCTCGGTCGTGTCGACGCCCTTGTAGCCCATCTTGTCGATCTTGCCGGGGACGGTGAGGCCGGGGCGGACCTCCCCGAAGCCCGGCTCCTTCTCCACCAGGAAGGTGGTCATCGACTTGTGCGGGGCCGTGCCGTCCGGGTGACCCTCGTCACTCCGGACCAGAACGGCCACCAGCGACGACGTGCCGCCGTTCGTCAGCCACATCTTCTGGCCGTTCAGGACGTACTCCTCGCCGTCCTTCACCGCCTTGGAGGTGATGGCCGACACGTCGGAGCCGAGGCCCGGCTCCGACATCGAGAAGGCGCCGCGGATGTCGCCGGCCGCCATCCGCGGCAGGAAGTGGTCCTTCTGCTCCTGCGTGCCGTGCTGCTTGAGCATGTACGCCACGATGAAGTGGGTGTTGATGATGCCGGACACCGACATCCAGCCGCGGGCGATCTCCTCCACGCACAGCGCGTAGGTGAGGAGGGACTCGCCCAGCCCCCCGTACTCCTCGGGAATCATCAGGCCGAACAGCCCGAGTTCCTTCAGGCCGTCGACGATCTGCTGCGGGTACTCGTCGCGGTGCTCCAGCCCGGTGGCGACCGGGATGATCTCCTTGTCCACGAAGTCGCGGACGGTGGAGAGGATCTCCTGCTGGACGTCGGTCAGACCGGCGGTCTGGGCGAGGCGGCTCATCTCTACTTCTCCTCGAGCTCCGGGCGGCCGGGCTGCTCGCCGCCGCGCTCCTTGATGTACGTCCCGGTCGGCACCATCACCTTGCGGCGGAACACGCAGACCAGCGTGCCGTCCTGCTTGTAGCCCTTGGTCTCGACGTACACGATCCCGCGGTCGTTCTTCGACTTCGACGGCCACTTGTCGAGCACGGTCGTCTGGCCGTAGACCGTGTCACCGTGGAAGGTCGGCGCCACGTGCCTCAGCGACTCGATCTCCAGGTTGGCGATCGCCTTGCCGGAGACGTCCGGCACCGACATGCCGAGCAGCAGCGAGTAGACGTAGTTCCCGACCACCACGTTCCTGCCGAAGTCCGTCGTCTTCTCGGCGTAGTTCGCGTCCATGTGGAGCGGGTGGTGGTTCATGGTGAGGAGACAGAACAGGTGGTCGTCGTACTCGGTGACCGTCTTCCCCGGCCAGTGCTTGTACGTCGCGCCGACCTCGAACTCCTCGTAGGTGCGTCCGAACTGCATCGCGCTCAAAGCTCCTCAGTTGTCGGGGGTCTCGAACTTCGACGTGCGCCGCATGCCGGCGGCGCGTCCCTTGCCCGAGATGACCAGGGCCATCTTGCGGCTGGCCTCGTCGATCATCTCGTCGCCGAGCATCGCCGAGCCCTTCTTGCCGCCCGCCTCGGACGTGTAGTAGTCGTACGCGTCCAGGATCAGCTCGGCGTGGTCGTAGTCCTCCTGCGACGGCGAGAAGATCTCGTTCGACGCCTCGACCTGGCCCGGGTGCAGCACCCACTTGCCGTCGAAGCCGAGGGCCGCGGCGCGCCGCGCGACCTCGCGGTAGCCGTCCACGTTGCGGATCTGCAGGTAGGGGCCGTCGATCGCCTGGAGGTCGTTGGCGCGGGCGGCCATCAGGATCTTCATCAGGATGTAGTGGTAGGCGTCCGCCGGGTAGCCGGGCGGCTGCTCGCCGACGACCAGCGACTTCATGTTGATGGAGGCCATGAAGTCGGCCGGGCCGAAGATGATGGTCTCGACGCGCGGGGAGGCCTGCGCGATCTCGTTGACGTTGTTCAGACCCCGGGCGTTCTCGATCTGCGCCTCGATGCCGATCCGGCCGACCTCGAAGCCCATCGTCTTCTCGATCTGGGTCAGCAGCAGGTCCAGGGCGACGACCTGCTGGGCGTCCTGGACCTTGGGCAGCATGATGCAGTCCAGGTTCGGGCCGGCGCCCTCGACGACCGTCACGACGTCCCGGTACGTCCACTCCGTCGTCCAGTCGTTGACGCGCACGACGCGGGTCTTGCCGGTCCAGTCGCCCTCGTTGAGGAACTTCACGATGGTGTGCCGCGCCTCGGGCTTGGCGAGCGGCGCGCACGCGTCCTCCAGGTCGAGGAAGACCTGGTCCGCCGGGAGGCCCTGCGCCTTCTCCAGGAAGCGCGGGTTGCTTCCCGGTACCGCCAGACAGGAGCGGCGGGGGCGAAGGCGATCGACGTTCGTCATGCGGGGACCTCCAGGGGGTCGAGCTTGTTCGCGTTGCGGATCTCGTCGACGATGCGGCCGATGATCCCGGTGATGTCGAAGTCCTTCGGGGTGAAGACCGCGGCCACTCCGGCGGCCCGCAGTTCTTCGGCGTCACCGCTGGGGATGATGCCACCGGCGATCACCGGTATATCCGTGGCACCGGCCACACGGAGCCGTTCGAGCACGTCCGGCACCAGCTGGGCGTGCGAGCCGGACAGGATGGACAGGCCCACCGCGTGCACGTCCTCCGCGAGGGCGGCGTCCACTATCTGCTCGGGGGTGAGCCGGATGCCCTGGTAGACCACCTCGAACCCGGCGTCGCGGGCCCGCACGGCGATCTGCTCGGCGCCGTTGGAGTGCCCGTCCAGGCCCGGCTTGCCGACCAGGAAGCGCAGCTTGCCGACGCCCAGGTCCTTGGCCGTCAGTTCCACCTTCCGGCGCACCCCGGAGAGCGCCGAACCCTCCTCCGCGGCGACCGCGACCGGCGCCGACGACACCCCGGTGGGCGCCCGGAACTCGCCGAACACCTCGCGCAGCGCGCCGGCCCACTCGCCGGTCGTGACACCGGCGCGGGCGCACTCCAGGGTGGCCTCCATCAGGTTGTCGGTGCCGCGCGCCGCCTCCTTCAGCTTCTCCAGCGCCTTGCAGGGGCGCGGGTGGTTGAAGGGCGGCTGGTAGCGGGTGTCGCGCCAGTGCCGCAGCGCCCCGACGACGCGGGCCTCCACCGCCGGGTCGACCGTCTGGATCGCGGTGTCCAGATCGGCGGTCAGCGGGTTCGGCTCGGTGCCCTCGAAGGCGTTGACACCGATGATCCTCTCCTCGCCGGACTCGATCCGGGCCCGGCGCTCGGCGTGCGAGGAGACCAGCTGCGACTTGAGGTAGCCGGACTCGACGGCGGCCATCGCGCCGCCCATCTCCTGGATCCGGTCGATCTCCGCGAGCGAGTCCTCGACCAGCTGCTCCACCTTCGCCTCGATCACCTTCGAGCCCTCGAAGATGTCGTCGTACTCCAGCAGATCGCTCTCGTACGCCAGCACCTGCTGGATGCGCAGGGACCACTGCTGGTCCCAGGGGCGGGGCAGGCCCAGGGCCTCGTTCCAGGCCGGCAGCTGCACGGCACGCGCGCGGGCGTCCTTGGAGAGGGTGACGGCCAGCATCTCCAGGACGATCCGCTGGACGTTGTTCTCCGGCTGCGCCTCGGTCAGGCCGAGGGAGTTCACCTGGACGCCGTAGCGGAAGCGCCGGTGCCTGGGGTCCTCGATGCCGTACCGCTCGCGGGTGATCCGGTCCCAGATGCGGCCGAACGCCCGCATCTTGCACATCTCCTCGACGAACCGCACGCCCGCGTTCACGAAGAAGGAGATGCGGCCGACCACGTCGCCCATGCGCTCCTGCGGCACCTGTCCGCCGTCGCGCACCGCGTCGAGCACGGCGATGGCGGTGGACATCGCGTACGCGATCTCCTGCACCGGCGTGGCCCCGGCCTCCTGCAGGTGGTAGCTGCAGATGTTGATCGGGTTCCACTTCGGGAGGTGGGAGACCGTGTACGCGATCATGTCCGTCGTGAGGCGGAGCGAGGGGCCCGGCGGGAAGACGTGCGTCCCGCGGGACAGGTACTCCTTCACGATGTCGTTCTGGGTCGTGCCCTGGAGGCGTGCGACGTCCGCGCCCTGCTCCTCGGCGACGACCTGGTAGAGCGCCAGCAGCCACATGGCGGTGGCGTTGATCGTCATCGAGGTGTTCATCTGCTCCAGGGGGATGTCCTGGAACAGCCGGCGCATGTCACCGAGGTGGGCGACCGGCACCCCGACCCGGCCGACCTCGCCGCGGGCGAGGACGTGGTCGGAGTCGTAGCCGGTCTGGGTCGGCAGGTCGAAGGCGACCGACAGACCCGTCTGTCCCTTGGCGAGGTTGCGCCGGTACAGCTCGTTGGACGCCTCGGCCGTGGAGTGGCCGGCGTAGGTCCGCATGAGCCACGGACGGTCCTTCTGACGCTCTGTCATCGAACTGCCCTCAGATGTTCCGGAAGCGGTTGATGGCGTCGATGTGCCGGGCGCGCTTCTCGTGGTCGCGCACGCCCAGGCCCTCCTCGGGCGCCAGGCACAGCACGCCGACCTTGCCCTGGTGCAGGTTGCGGTGCACGTCGTACGCCGCCTGGCCGGTGTCCTCCAGGGCGTACGTCCGGGAGAGGGTCGGGTGGATCTTCCCCTTGGAGATCAGGCGGTTGGCCTCCCAGGCCTCGCGGTAGTTGGCGAAGTGGGAGCCGATGATGCGCTTCAGGGACATCCACAGGTAGCGGTTGTCGTACTCGTGCATATAGCCCGAGGTCGACGCGCAGGTGGTGATGGTGCCGCCCTTGCGGGTGACGAAGACGGAGGCGCCGAAGGTCTCCCGGCCGGGGTGCTCGAAGACGATGTCGATGTCCTCGCCCCCGGTGAACTCGCGGATGCGCTTGCCGAAGCGCTTCCACTCCTTGGGGTCCTGGGTGTTCTCGTCCTTCCAGAACTTGTAGCCCTCGGCGTTGCGGTCGATGATCGCCTCGGCGCCCATCGACCGGCAGATGTCCGCCTTCTGGTCGCTGGAGACGACGCAGATCGGGTTGGCGCCGCCGGCCAGCGCGAACTGGGTGGCGTAGGAGCCGAGTCCGCCGCTCGCGCCCCAGATGAGCACGTTGTCGCCCTGCTTCATGCCGGCGCCGTTGCGGGACACCAGCTGCCGGTAGGCGGTGGAGTTGACGAGGCCGGGGGCCGCCGCCTCCTCCCACGACAGGTGGTCCGGCTTCGGCATCAGCTGGTTGGACTTCACCAGCGCGATCTCCGCCAGGCCGCCGAAGTTGGTCTCGAAGCCCCAGATGCGCTGCTCGGGGTCGAGCATGGTGTCGTTGTGGCCGTCGCTGGACTCCAGCTCGACGGAGAGGCAGTGGGCGACGACCTCGTCGCCGGGCCGCCAGGCGTTGACGCCGGGGCCGGTGCGCAGCACCACGCCCGCGAGGTCGGAGCCGATGATGTGGTACGGCAGGTCGTGGCGCTTGGTGAGCTCGCTGAGCCGGCCGTAGCGCTCCAGGAAGCCGAACGTGGAGAGCGGCTCGAAGATCGACGTCCACACCGAGTTGTAGTTGACCGAGGAGGCCATGACGGCCACCAGGGCCTCGCCCGGGCCGAGCTCGGGCAGCGGCACGTCGTCGAGGTGGATCGACTTGCGGGGGTCCTTGTCGCGGGTCTCGAGGCCCGCGAACATCTCCGTCTCGTCCTTGTGCACGGTGATCGCGCGGTACGACTCGGGGAGCTGCAGGGCGGCGAAGTCCTCCGACGTGGAGTCGGGCGACTGGATCGCGGCCAGGATGTCCTTGACGGTCACGGTGTTGCCTCCGGCGATGAGCGTCCTGAGGGAGGGGCGCTGAGGGTTACGTCGGTGTGCTGCTGAGGGTCGGGGGTTGCCGTCGGTTCGGCGGTGGTGCTGCGGCGGCGCTTGGTGTGCGCGGGAGGTTGCCTGTGACGCAGGCGTCCGGACGTGCGGGCGGTGGGCCCGCCGGGACTCGCCCGGACTCCTTCAACGTATGGCACGCCGTGTCGGCCCGCAAGGCACTGAGTGCCAGAACCTTGGCTCAGGTGAAATCTTTACCCATCAGATGAGCGATGATCGATCGAACGGGGTCCCGGAGGCGTGCGAAAAGGGGCCCTGACATGGCAAAACGGCCACCCGGTGGGGTGGCCGTCGTCACAGCGGTGAGGGGTCTGTTCAGCGCTCCTTGAGCGCCTGCTCGATGGTCCGCATCACTTCGTCCAGCGGGGCGTCGGTGCGGGCGACCGTCACCAGCACCTCGCCGTGCGAGGACGCCGAGACGGCGGGCGGCTGCGGCGGCACCGTGCGCCGGCCCGCCATGATGCCGCTGCCGAAGGTCTTGCGGACGATCGCGAAGGCGTGGTCCAGCTGCGTCTCGACGTCGCCCTGGCCGTCCGCCCGCAGCCAGCGCCGCAGTACGTGGTTGTGGGCGGTGACCACGGCGGACGCGGCGACCTCCGCCAGCAGCGGGTCGTCGTTGGCGTCGTCGTCGTGCGCGTGCTCGTCGAAGTGGCCGAGCAGATAGCGGGTGAAGAGACGCTCGTAGCGGGCCACCGACGCGATCTCCGCCTCGCGCAGGGTGGGCACCTCACGCGTCAGCCGGTAGCGGGCGACCGAGATCTCCGGCCGCGCCGCGTACATCTTCATGACCTCCTTGATGCCACGGCACACCGTGTCGAGCGGATGCTCGTGCGCGGGGGCGGCGTTGAGCACCGCCTCGGCGCGGACCAGGGTGTCGTCGTGGTCGGGGAAGATCGCCTCCTCCTTGGAACGGAAGTGGCGGAAGAAGGTGCGGCGGGCGACCCCGGCGGCGGCCGCGATCTCGTCGACGGTGGTGGCCTCGTACCCCTTGGTCGCGAACAGCTCCATCGCGGCGGCCGCCAGTTCCCTGCGCATCTTGAGCCGCTGGGCGGCGGCGCGAGAGCCTGCGGCGCTTTCCGGCGGCTCGGTCGTGGCTGGCGTACGTGCGGACTTGGCGGGCTGCGACATGCCCTGAACGTACTGCATGTGCGCAGCTCGGCGCGCATGACCGGGGGCTCCCCCGCCCTCGGCGGGCGGGGGAGGGCCGCTGGGGGCC